>Ga0194052_1001268_pt1 | contig 14868 bp, 15 predicted proteins | sample SepL226m_MetaG_FD_160117 | JGI IMG/M metagenome (GOLD analysis project Ga0194052, IMG submission 160117) | Anoxic zone freshwater microbial communities from boreal shield lake in IISD Experimental Lakes Area, Ontario, Canada - Sep2016-L227-6m | ecosystem: Environmental > Aquatic > Freshwater >... | reverse complement strand
TCTTGTGCTCAACCATTGCTTTCATGTAGCTCTCATTGATCGCCATATCGATCGCCTCGGATAGGATTCTAGATATTCCTACTGAGCTCTCGATCATCGCACGAGGTGCTTTGCCTGGACGAAATCCTGGTAGCTTCACATCTTTTCCAGCGTGATCAAAGGCGTGCTCGATATATTTCACAAGCTCTTTTGGCTCAAGTGTAATATTAAATTTAACTTTGCTTTCTTTCATTTTCTCGAATTTGACTTCCATATAACCTTTGTTTAATTTATTTTTACCGTGCAAATATATCACCAAATACAGATTATTTCAATTATGAAACGCTCCTCTGTCGTCATTCCCGACCCGATCGGGAATCCAGGAAACCTTCTTCGATTAATTTCCGCCTGGATCCCAGCCTTCGCTGGGATGACAGGTTAGGGTTGGATTCTTTAATTAAAAAAACGGCAACCATACTTATTGTACGATCGCCGCTCTGCTGAATTGATTAAGAAAATGTTACGCTGCCGGAAACTTCTATTATGGCGACGAGCGCGCCATCAACCCATGCGGTAATTTTTCCGGTGAAAAAGATCATTCCTCTAATGTGGCGAGGATCGCCAAAGTCTTCAAACGAGAAGAAAACTTCTTTGCCAGGCACTACTTGATTCTTGACCTGAATAGACATCGTGCTTGCTCGAACATTTGCCTTTTTATATATGTACTCATTACTTTCATCACCTCTGAAGTGACGAACTGCGGCACAAAGTCCCAAAATCGCACCAGATTCCATCAAGTAATGTGCCGGCAAGACTGGCTGTCGATGGAAATGCCCTTCAAAACGGGCCATTTCCGGTAACCAACTGCCGTACATACGGTCTTCGAACCGAAAGATTGAGTCAGCCAGCAACGCCGGTCCACGATGAGGAACAATGTCCTCGATGTCTTTGCGGTTGATTGCTACATGACCTTTGTCTCGCATCTCTGCTGTACAAGTTGTCAATTTTGCCATTATTTATTTCCCCCAACAAAAAATTTGTCTATCAAAATAGACAATAATAATTATACTATAATTCACGTCTTAAGTCAACTAGTCGAAGAGTCTCTTGGCGGATTCGTTGATCTCGCTTTTCGTGAGAAGCCCCTTTTGCGCACCAATATATTGGATCACAGAGTTTGAGTTCGCCATCCCCCACTCGAGAGCATTTCGTATGAGATTTTCATCAATAGTTTTCGAATTTTCAGCAATTATACGGCCGAGGAAGCCTGTAGCAAAGGAGTCACCAGCACCAGTCGAGTCGACTCTTTTGGTAATCTGACGCGCCTTCATATCGTAGAAATCCTTGCCATCAAACACAGTTGCACCCTCTTTTCCATTGGTCACAACCACAATTTTTGGCCCATACATAGCAATCTTGCGCATCGCATCCTTGATCTCTGGCCGACTGGTGAAATTTAAGAATTTAATCGCCTCTTCGCGATTCAAGAATAAGACAGAGGTGCATTTGAGTAAATGTTTGTAGTGATTGATGCCTTGGCCAATCTGCAAAGAGCCTGGATTCCAAGCGAACCGCGCGCCTTTTTCTGAAACTGCTTCGATAACCCGTTTCTCAATCTCTTCTGTATTTTCACCGAGTTACAAAAATCCATTTTGCATCCAGACATTTTGCGATTTTTAGCTTCGAATAGTCTTTCACGCCATGGTAAACAAATATTGTACGTTCACCATCCATCGAGAAAATGACTGAGAAGCTGGTCTTTAGATTTTCATCTATTGTCAAAAGTTTCTGATCGACATTTTCATCCGACAGCACCTGAAGAACGCGCTGTTTTGGTGTGTCCTCGCCCAAGGCGCATACAATTGCGACTTTATTACCCAATCTAGCAAAGCCAACCGCCGCGTTGCAAGCCGAACCGCCAACCTCATATTGAGCTGATTCAAGTGGTATTTTTTCACCAAACTCAAAACATATAGATTTGCCCGAGACAGCCGTTCTGCTACGAGTGACTTCTAACTGTGGAACAACAAAAACGTCCTCGGTCGCGTCTCCAATTGTGATAATGTCATACTTCATAGGTGAGAATCAGATTAATGTTACTTCTTGCCGCAGCTGAGCAGCTCAATATATTTGACTACAACTTTTTCGACTTCTTCCATGCCCTCCGCGTTTGCCTTGCGATAGTCAGCTTCTTTAGATTCTTCGATTGCAGAGGAGAAAGCGACTTTGATATTTGTATCTATGTTAAACTTAGCAACGCCCAGACCAATCGCGCCCCGAATATCGCCATCCGACAAGCCAGACGAGCCATGCATTACCAAGGGAATGTTCACAACGTTTGAAATCGATTCTAATATTTTGAAGTCAACTTTTTCACCACTTGGCGCCCCGTGCTGGTTACCAACTGAAACAGCAACAGAATCAATACCAGTAAGATCAATAAAATTTTTCACCTGATCGGGCATCGACGTCACCGATTGCCCAGACACAGCACCGCCCTCCTCGTGGCCAATCACGCCAATTTCTGCTTCCACTGAAACGCCACGCGCATGAGCATAGTTAACGACTTTACTCGTCAGCAATACATTTTCGTCATACGGAAAAGTTGAGCCATCAAACATGACTGAGGTATAGCCAATATCAATCGCTTTTTTAACAATATCGAAATCTTTGCCGTGATCAAGATGAATCGCAGCCTTAATATTATTCGCTTTGATTTCAGTCGTCACAATATCAAATATTTGCTTGAGTCCTGCATACTCGATCGCACTTGGCGTGGTCTGAATCAAGATTGGCACATCAAACTTACTCGCGGCTTTACAAATCGCCTTCGTCACTTCAAGATTACTCGTGTTGAAAGCACCAATGGCATAGCCACCAGCCCGAGCTTTTTTTAATTCATTCGCGACATTTATAGACATTCCCACTCCATTTCAAATAGATTATTTTAATGCTTCGATTCCTGGCAATTTCTCGCCAGCAAGAAACTCAAGCGCAGCGCCACCGCCAGTGGAGATAAATGAAATTCCCTTGCTAAGGCCTGCTTCGATAACGAAGCCAGCTGTATCGCCACCCGCGATCACCGTCTTGCCATTTATCTGAGACATAGTTCGAGCGACTGCTTTTGTCCCCTCCTGAAACTTCTTCTCCTCTGTATAGCCAAGATTACCATTCCATAGCACTGTCTTAGCCGTCTTAACAGTATTTACATACAGCTGGCGCGTCTTCTCGCCAATGTCCATGATCTTGAATTGACCATCCGCCGCCTCATCCTCTACATAGTCAACCGGTAGAACAATTTTATCCTTGTATTTTTTTAGCATTTTTGCACAATCGTCTACCATTTCTTCGTCATCGACGGATTGGCCAATATCCACACCAGAGGCCTTCAGGAAAGTATTGGCAACACCACCGCCAATCAGTATTTTGTCGACTTTTGGAGCAAGATATTTTATCATACCAGCCTTATCTTTGACCTTGACACCACCGATAACCAAAACAAACGGTGACTCTGGCTTTTCCATCAGATGTGATAAATGTTCAATTTCAGACTGAATCAAGAGGCCAGCATAGCTTGGTAAAAACTTCGTAATCGCTTCGACCGAAGCGTTAGCACGATGCGATACTGCAAAAGCATCGTTGACATAAAGATCGGCGTAGCTCGCTAGCTCTTTGGCAAAGGTAGCATCATTCTCTTCTTCCCGTTTATCCCAACGCAAATTTTCCAAGACCAAGATACCGCCTGGCTGCAAGGAATTAACCATTTTCTGCACCTCTGGCCCGACAATTTCAGGTGCCATTGCCACACGTAAATTGACAATTCTTTGTAAAGCTTTTGCGACCGGCGCAATAGAAGTCTCGGCGCTTTTCTTGCCGTCAGGTCGTCCAAGGTGAGTGCCGATAATGATCTTAGCACGACTTTCAACCAAAAAACGAATGGTCGGCATTGCAGCCTTGATTCGATTATTGTCTGTGATTTCGCCATCCTCCATCGGAACATTGAAATCTACTCTCAAAAAAACCGTTTTATTACCAAGTTGTGCGTCCTGAACTATTTTCATAACCTTCTGATCCTATTATGATTAATGCTTATTTAGCCTAATTTTACATCGCTGCAATATTTAAATCAAATGATTTGCTGATATATACAATATCAGGTAAAATATAACTAATTTCATGGAGGGAAAGTGCAAGGAATCTCAACAAACAGCCATCAGCTTAGTCAGATTTTCGCTAATATTGCGAAGACTTTTGACGTTTATGGGACAGTCTCACAAGACGAGAAACTGAACTTTACAAAAGTTGAGAAATTCGGCGATATCGTAATCCCCACTCCAAAAACTCGAATTCCCTTCAAAAAAATTCTCTGGGCGAACCACCAAGATATTGCAAAGATGCCACTCGCTCCGAAAAAGAAATTTGCTTTTTTTGGTATCGCAAATTGTGACGTTATCGCTCTCGAAATATTACTAGAGGAGATGGCCGCTTACGACTTTCTGCCAAAACGCGAAGATATTTTGATCGTTAGCACAGAGTGCAAGCCGGACGAACATTGTTTTTGCACAGCTTTCGGACATGACAAAATCACAGATTACGATTTGCATATACAAAAAGAAAAGTCTGGCTACTCAATATACTCTGGTAGCAAAATGGGCAATAAAATTTTGAAAGAAAACGGCTTGAATCTAAGCAAAAAAGAATGTTTGCTCAAAGGTATCTTGTTAGAGTCATCAGAAATCTTTAACGACAAAAAGCTTTCCGAGGCCATCAACAATCGCAAAGAGTCTGAGCTCACTTGGCAGGGCGTCGCTAATAACTGTTTCGGTTGTGGCGCTTGCACGGCTGTGTGTCCCCTCTGTTTTTGCACGCGACAAGATTTTTCGAACAAGACTGATGGCACCAGCAAAATTTGTTTAAACTGGGATTCGTGTTTCTCAAAGAGCTTCTCTGAAATTCAAAATCATTATGATCTTCGACCAGAAAATGTTGACCGCCTTTACAACTGGTACCACCACAAATTTGTCAGAGCTTACAAAGACAAGAAACATTTTCTTTGTACTGGTTGCGGACGCTGCATCAAGGCATGCCCGGCACATCTAAATCAGCACCGCATTCTTGAAGCGATAGAAAAGAAAAGAGAGGTTCGGCATGAATAAAAAATTAGATTTGAAATACCGAGAGTATTCTATCATCGGTCGAGAAGAGATATCTCCTGGCATAAACCTCATTCGTATTCAGGGTAAGATCGATTTCATCCCTGGCCAATTTGTTCAGATCGCTCTGCCCCACATCGGCGAGGCAACTTTTGCAATTTGCTCAGACCCGCATGAGAAAGCTTACTTCGAGCTCTGTATCCGTGGCTGTGGTAATACTTCTGACGCACTGAACAGACTGCTGATTGAGGACAAAATCCTACTGCGCGGACCATATGGCAACGGTTGGCCGATCAAAGAGCTCTGGTACAAGGACGTCGTTCTTCTCGCTGGAGGGATGGGACTTGTGCCACTTCGCCCTCTTATCTACCAAATGATTAGAGACAGAATTAATTTTAATAAAATTTATTTATTTGCCGGATTCAAAACCGCCGACCACATCCTTCTTGAGAATGAGCTTAAGTCGTGGCAAAAAAAATTGACAAAAGTCACTGTTGCCGCTGAGCTTGCCACAACGAAATTTTGGGGAGTGAAAGGGCTTATCACGGAAGCACTTGAAACCACAAAAATAAATCCAAAAAAAACGATCGCGCTGATGTGTGGGCCAGAAATAATGTGCCCCTTCTGTAACAACGTTTTGCTTGAGAAAAAAATGAAAGCAGATCAAATATACATCTCATACGAGCGACGGATGGAGTGCGGAATCGGAGTTTGTCAGCACTGTAGCGTCGGCAAATATTTGGTTTGCAAAGATGGTCCAGTTTTTCGACTTGATCAAATCAAAGACGAGGTGGGAAAATGAAAAAATCACTTGCAGTATTTAGTCTGACTAGTTGCGAAGGTTGCCAATTTGAAATGTTAAATAGCTATGAGGGCTTCAATCAGCTTCTCGAATTTTATGATTTGCAAAATTTTCGTCTTGGCCAAGAGATCAATTTACAGGGCCAGTTTGATGTTTCGATAGTTGAAGGGTGCCCAGATGGCGAAAAGCAGATTAAATTATTGAAAAATATTCGCGCAAAGTCTAAAATTATTATCGCAATTGGTGCTTGTGCGCATCTCGGCGGAATCCAGTCTGAACGAAATCAGATTAAGAAAGTTTTGATAGACAAAGAGAATATTAAGCCGGTACCAGATGTAATCAAAGTCGATTACATCGTCCCTGGATGTCCAATCAATCACAAAGAACTTTATAAATGTCTGTTAGATGTATATTGGGGCAAAGTCTTCACACTCCCTGACCTTGCTGTCTGCTTCGAATGCCGTCAAAATCAAAATGAATGCATCCTTCGCGAAGGGAAAATCTGCCTTGGACCAATTACACGCATGGGCTGCAACTCTGTCTGCCGCAACGGTGGCGAAGCTTGTCTTGGCTGTCGCGGCACGATTCCTGCACCCAATATGCTGAAGATGAAAGAAATCTTGTCCGATATAATCAGTGAAAAAGAAGTTAAAAATTTACTAACAATTTATGGTGACCTGGAGAAAAAATAATGGAAGCAGTACCAAAAATTGAAGGGCATGCCGCTTTTTACACTCATTTGAAAAATGGGCATGTCGACGAAGCCAGGATTATTGGTCTCGAGAACGATCGCTTTGTCGAGAAAATTTTGGTCGGCCGAAAATATTGGGAAGCACCTATCATTACCTCTCGCATCTGTGGTATTTGTCCCACTATTCATAATGTGACGTCGACGCGCGCAATAGAGGCTGCCTGTGGCATCACGCCAAGCATACAAACACAAAATCTACGCAAGCTGATGCTCAGCGCTCAAATGGTACAAAGTCACTCACTTCACTTATACTTACTCGTCCTGCCTGATTTTGTTGGCGCCAGCTCCTCTTTTGAACTTCAGAAAAATCATCCAGAAATTTTCAAAAATGCTATTGAACTAAAACGCTATGCAGACAAAATCATCGAGACCATCGGCGGTCGTGCCGTTCACCCTGTTTCAAACGTCCCAGGCGGCTTCAAAAATTTGCCGAAGACCGCTGCGCTGAAGGAGCTACTTGAGATGTCAAAGCCAATCGAAAGTATCGCTGAGCACACTGTACGACTTTTTGCAGGCCTCAAATATCCAAAAGTGGAGCGAGAGATGATCTATAGCTCACTTTATCAGGAAAAAGAATATGCGATTTACGATGGGACAATAAAAACAACTTCGAAAATTAAGTTCGAAGCAAAAGACTATACAAAATACATTCAAGAAAAGCTGAAGCCATACACCCGAGCCAAATTTGGCTCTCTAAACGGCGAGACGATGATGGTCGGCTCGATCGCTCGTGCCAATATCAATAAAAGTTTTCAAAACGAAAAAGTAGATGCGCTAGCAAAAGAGCTTGGGATAAAAATACCGATGAATAATCCGTTTGACAACATCTTGGCGCAAGCGCTTGAGAATTATCTTTTTGTCTTAGAATCTGTTGAGATGATCAAGAAATTTATCACAAACGGCACCAATGAAGAGCAGATTATAATTCCTAGTAACTTCGGCATAGGCACCGGCGCTTGCGAAGCGCCACGAGGCACACTTTTCCACCACTATGAGCTAGATAGTGAAGGTTTTATCACGAAATGTGACATTATCACTCCGACTGTTCAGTACCTCTCAGCGTTAGAAGCGGATATGAAAAATATCGAGCCAATCATAAAGGATATGAAGCTGGAAGAACGAAATAGTACTATCGAAATGTTGATCAGATCATACGATCCATGTATCACCTGCGCGACGCACTAGGCACAAAGCTCTTGCATCTTCGACCAGCAGAGCAATATAATAAAGCTGTTTATTAACCAAAAAAAATTATGAATGCCATCGAAATAAAAAAACTATCCAAGTATTTCCTTGGTCGAAAGGTCCAGGCAGTCAGAGACGTTGATCTCGAGATCAAGCAAGGTGAGATCTTTGGTTTTCTGGGCCCAAACGGGGCAGGCAAGACGACAACAATTCGTTGTATGATGGACTTCGTTCGTCCTAGCTCTGGCAGCATCAAAATACTGGGGTTGGACGCACAAAAAGACAGCGTCATTCTAAAATCAAAAATCAGTTATCTTTCCGACACCGCACATTTCTACAATCATTGGACCGCCTCAAACCACCTTGATTTTCAGCAATCGCTAAGAGGCAAATCGCCAATTCTGAAAGATCTAATCAAAAAATTTGATTTGAATGCCAAATTACGCTTTGCTAATTTATCGTCAGGTAATAAGCGAAAACTCAGTATTATTCTAGCACTAATGAACGAACCAGAGATTCTCATTCTCGATGAGCCTACAAACGCTCTTGATCCTCTACTGCAAAATACACTGCTAACTTACCTTAAAGACTTCGCCGCTGCCGGAGGCACGGTTTTTCTTTCTTCGCACAATTTGGCAGAAGTTGAAAAAATTTGCCACCGCGTTGGGATTATCAAAGACGGCAAACTTGTAGCAACCGAAACCATTTCCAATCTAAAACAGATGAAAATGTATGATGTTTCCTTTCATGCCGAAAATCTAGATGTGAAAACACTAGAAGAAAAAAACACAGAAATAGTAAGCAATCTTAATGGTTCAATCAAGCTAAAAATTAAGGGCGACATCAATCCTACTATCGCCAAATTAGCTAAGATCGAAGTCAAAGATTTGGAAATTGCTCATGTAAGTCTAGAAGATATATTTTTGGAGTTTTATAAAAAATGATTAGCATTATTTGGACAAATATAAAGGAACGCAAAACAAGCGTCATCATCTATATTGTGATTTCAGTCTTGTTTCTGTGGCTCTATGTGGCGCTCTTCCCAAGCTTGCAAGCACAGAGCCAAGCTCTTGGAGCGGTGCTCAAATCCATGCCAGAAGGCCTGCTAAAGGCGCTTGGCTCAGCGCCGGACCAGCTCAACAACTTCACGCTAGAAGCTTTGCTCGGAAGCAAACAATTCAGCATGACTTTTCAAATTTTTGTTGCCATCCTGACTTTTGGCCTCGCCGCCAGCGATCTATCTGGCGAAATTGAAAGCGGCACAATCGAATATCTGCTTTCTCAGCCAATTTCACGCTTGAAATTCTATTTTGCTAGATTTATCTCTGCCTTCATCCTCATCACAATTTTCGTGGCCGCTTCAACACTCTTGGTCATGCCACTAGCTACTCTCTACCATGTCGCCTATGTTCCACACATTTACTGGGAACTATTTGCCGATGGGTTACTCTTCTCTACTGCCTTGTACTCGTTCGCATATTTCCTATCAGCGATGTCTTCAGCTAAAGGACAAGTCATCGGCATCTCAACTGGCATTTTCACCGTAATGTATGGCGTCTTTATCGTCTCAGCACTAAAAGATAATCTTGATAAAATCAAATATCTTTCGCTCTTCCATTATTTTCCAGGAGAAATACTTAATGGGGGCGGCATCGACAAGCTCGGCGTCTGGATATTTATAATCATAATTGTTCTCTTCACTGCACTCGGCGCTCTAATTTTCAAAAAGCGGGACATCACGATTTCCTAGAAAGCAATTATTTCCAAACACATAAAAAAAACCGCGGTGCGCGGTTTTTTGCTTAGGTGGAAAACACTAATCACCATAGCTATGGCCCTTCGACTAACTCAGGGTAAACAAGCCATTCGATTTCACTTGTGACAAGCCATTTCTTCATGCGTGGCAATGAATTCTAGCTGTTCGTCATATTCTTGATCCGAGATTTTGGACAGCGCTCTGCCATCGTGCATCAGCACGTTGCTGCCGACTTCAACATCAGTAAGCAGCGAAATATCGGTCTTGTATTCGACACCATCATAATCAAAATAAGCTAGATTTTCTTCAATTTTTTTCACTTTACCGGGTATCGCTAGGCACATAAATCTCCTTTATTCATAACCATATTTTTTCGTAAACCAATTTTTTACTGCTTGAACCATTAGCAAATATGCTACCACAAAAGCTAGTAAGAACAAGAAGAAAATTGCAGGAAGGGGTGCAAAACCAAACCATTTGCCAACAATCGTGTATGGCAACAATGCGCCAATGGCAACAATGCCAATAGTCGTATAAAGCAAAAATTTGCTTGGCATGCTTTCGATAAAAGGAATTTTCTTCGTACGGATAATCATGACAACTAGTGTCTGCGTTGCCAAGGACTCGACGAACCAACCAGTTCGAAAGAGATCAGGTGAAGCGTGAAAGAAAAACCACATCAAACCAAAAGTCGCAAAGTCAAAAATGGAACTGACTGGACCGATCACAAGCATAAATTCTTTGATAAATTTGATATTCCACGGCCTCGGTTTCGCTAGATCTTCCTCGTCAACCTGATCCATTGGGATCGAAATTTGAGAAATGTCGTAAAGAAAGTTATTTAGCAAAACCTGAGTTGGTAACATTGGCAAAAATGGCAGAATGATACTGGCACCTGTCATACTGATCATATTACCAAGATTTGAGCTAGCGCCCATTTTGATATATTTGAGCACATTGGCAAAAGTTTTTCGTCCTTCAACAACGCAGGCGCAGAGAACACTAAGATCCTTCTCTAATAAAATGATGTCAGCCGTTTCCTTGGCTATATCCATCGCTGTATCGACTGAGATGCCGACGTCAGCGACTTTTAGTGCTGGAGCGTCATTTACACCATCTCCGACGTAGCCAACGACATTTTTCCCACGTTGAAGTGCGCGGATGATTTTCTCCTTTTGGAAAGGTGTCAGGCGAACAAAGATGTTTGAAGAAATGACTGCCCGCTCAAGCTCGACTTCGCTCATCTCATCAATCCGCGAGCCGGTCAGAAGCCCGTCGATCTTTAGATTCACCTCATCGCAAATTTTACGTGTTACAAGCTCATTATCGCCAGAGAGAATTTTTAATTTTATACCCAACTTTTCGAGCTGCTTAATCGTTTCAGCTACGTCTGATTTTGGTGGATCAAGAAACGCCACGAAACCTCTGAAAATCATCTCTTGCTCGTCAGCACGTGTAAATGTGTGAGCAGTAAGATCTTTCTTATACGCGACACCTAGCACGCGGAATCCCTCGGAGCTCATTTGATTGAAAACTTCGGTAATCTCGGCACGATACTTTGGGGTCAAAGTATGAACCTTCGAATCAACTTCATACTGAGTACATCGATGCAGAATCTCTTCGGGCGCACCTTTGGAAACAAGCTGAATATTTTTTTTGATCGAGACAACTACAGACATAAGCTTTCGATTGAAGTCGTAGGGTATCTCGTCGACTTTCTTGATGTCTTTGCGCACAAACTTATCGTGCTTCAAGATTGCCTCATCGAGAACGTTTTTGAGCCCTGTTTGATAAGAGCTGTTGATATGAGCAAGCTCAAGAATGCGCTCGTCTTCGAGACCAACAGGATTGCAATGTTTGACGAGTGCGATATCGTCAAGTGTCAACGTCCCTGTCTTGTCGGTGCACAAAATATTCATTGCGCCAAAGCTCTGAATCGACTCTAGCTTTTTCACAATCACCTTCTTCTTAGCCATTGCCAGCGCACCTTTCGACAAGTTGACCGTAACTATCATCGGCAACATCTCTGGCGCTAAGCCCACGGCTACGGCGAGTGAAAAAAGCAACGCTTCAACCACATTACCCTTCATGATCGCATTGACGAAAAATATCGAAGCACCGAGGATGATAATAAACCGAATCATAAGCCATGTGTAGCCTTTGATCCCCTTTTCGAAAGCTGTGGTAGCGGTGATGGAAACAAGCTCCTCCCCAAGCTGGCCAAATTCGGTCCTTCGACCCGTACGAAGAACGATAGCCAAAGCACTGCCGCTAGCAACGCTCGAGCCCATAAAAATCAAATTCGGAATTTGATAAAGCTCTTCTGTCGATCCGCTATATGGTGCAGACTTTTTTTGGACCGGAAAAGATTCTCCGTTCAGGGACGACTGATTGATATACAGATCCTTGTCAGAGATCAAGCGCAAATCTGCTGGCACCATCTCCCCTGGAAACAGATGAACAAGGTCGCCAGGAACCAAATCTGCAATCTCAACTTCTCTATCTTTACCATTTCTTGTAATACTAACTTTGATTTTGACCATTGCTGCCAGTTTTTCTGCATTTCTGTTCGCCCGATATTCTTGAACAAAAGAGAGGACAACGCTCAAAACAGCCATCGCAATAACAATGGTCGCGTTTACCTTTTCGCCAAAATAATACGAGACCAACGCCACAGCCAGCAAGGTGATAACGAGCGGATTCGTGAAGCGCATAAGCAACTCCACGAGTATATTTTTCTTACGATTAGCGAATTTATTGCTACCAAAAATTCGGTGACGGTGCCGAACTTGTGCATCGCTAAGACCTTGTCGCGAAGTTATCAAGGCTTTATCTAGCTGGGCCTCGGAGAACTTCGCGAACTCTTGAAGTGTAATTTTTTCGAGATCTGTTTTCGAAAGCATTTAATCACCTATTTTAAGAATGATTTAGCTCTTTTTCGAGATGAAAGCTACCAAATCAACCAATCTTTCTGAGTAGCCCCACTCGTTGTCATACCATGAGATCACCTTGACCAAATTGTCTCCGACAACCTGAGTCAAACCAAGATCAACGACCGATGAAATTTTATTTTTGATCATGTCAGAGGAGACAATCGGCTCTTCGGTTGTACCCAAGATGCCAGCCATTACTCCGGCCTCAGCTTTTTTGAAAGCCTTGTTTACCTCTTCAACTGTCACATCCTTTTTCAATACCGCTGTGATATCAGACAAAGAAACAACTGGTGTAGGGACTCGAACAGCGAGACCGTCAAATATGCCCTTGAGCGCAGGAACAGTTTTATAGACAGCTTTGGCGGCGCCAGTGGAAGTTGGCACAATATTACAAGCGGCAGCGCGAGCTCGACGTAAGTCTTTGTGTGGACCGTCAACGAGATTTTGGTCAGCAGTGTACGAATGGATTGTTGTCATCAAGGACTTCTCGACACCAAAAGTTTCTTCGAGGACTTTCATCACTGGGGCGATGCAGTTTGTCGTGCATGACGCATTTGAGACGATCGCCTCACCTTTGTAGCCATCAGCATTTACGCCTACAAGATACATCGGCGTTTCATCTTTCGGCGGCGCAGACAAGACAACTTTTTTGGCGCCAGCTTTGATGTGCAAATTCGCATCTTCAGTTGTAAGAAAGTGACCAGTTGATTCTACGACTATATCGATCTCAAGCTCTTTCCAAGGTAGATTGCTCGGGTCTTTTTCTGCATAAGAATGAACTCTCTGCTTATCGATAATGATATCGCCGTCATCATGGCCAACTTCGTGCTCCCAGATCCCATAGGACGTATCATATTTCATCAAATGTGCGAGTGTCTCCACGTCTGTTAGATCGTTGATGGCCACAAGCTCCATGCCAGGTCTATCAATTATAATTTTAGCTACCGCGCGACCAATTCGCCCAAATCCATTAATTGCAATTTTCATAAATCCTCCTAAAGATAATTAATAAATGAATAAATTATGAATTTCTAACTTCAATAAAAATTTTTCAGCGCTACATGTCGCAGCCATGTTTTGAACACTCTATAATCGCCGTCATGACTATTCCGATAAGATAAAGATAGTATAAAATCATTGCCAAAGGAGCGTAGGCGCCAATCAATCCAATGATATCAAACCATTTCTTATTAGCTTTAGTACCTATCCTTATTAAACAAAAAATATCTGCAACAATAGTAACAACGGTTATCAGAATTGTTAGGTGAGAAATCGAAGAATCACCTGAATAATCACCATATTTTATTGATATAAAAAAGAATATAAACTGCGCCACAAGAGCACCTATAAACCAACCGAGATAACCAGATTTTTTATTTGCAATTATTTTCTTCACCATGCCTCCATTATTTTGTACCAATTATTTATTTTGTCATTCCCGCGAAGGTGGGAATGACAAAACTAAAAGGAAAAGGTACTGGTTTATTTAATATCTCTAGCCTTACTCCAAATTTTGCAGATCTCAACAAAATCACTTGCTTTTGCGCTTGCGCCACCGATCAAGAGTCCACCGATCTCGCGCTTCTTGGCATAGCTCAGGGCGTTGTCGACTTTGACACTACCGCCATATAGAATCACCGTGTCAGCATGAACAAGCTCTCGCAGCTTGGTCACAACCTTGGTGACGTACTCCGCATCAGCATTTAAGCTTGTACCTATAGCCCAAATCGGTTCATAAGCGAGGACGATATTCTTCAACGCATTTTTCGGCACATTTCTCAATGCCTCTTCGAGTTGATTGAACGGCTCGATCGGTAATAATTCCCTTTTCTTTTCACCAATACAGATGATTGGTGTCAATCCCACCTTTATTGCCGCCAGTACCTTTTCATTGACCTCGATATCAGTCTCACCAAAATAAGCACGACGCTCTGAGTGACCGATGATCACATACTCCACCATCTCTTTTGCCATTTGAGGCGAAATTTCACCGGTAAAAGCGCCAGACGGCTCATAAGAGATATTTTGGATGCCGATCTTCGTCTTGGCACCCTTTTTCACAATCCCGGCAATCTCCGAAAGCCAAAGTGCTGGAGGACAAACTACTGCCTCGATCCGAGGTATATCGGCAACACCATTTCTGATCGAAGTTGCAAGAATGTGAGCATCTGCGATGCTTGTCACATACATTTTCCAATTACCGACAATTAGAGAATTCTTCATGGACCCTCCGATGAATTAGCTTGATTCTATTTAACCTTATTATACAGCTCTATTAGCGACTTTGCCAATTTATCCGAATCATGAAA
>Ga0194052_1001266_pt1 | contig 14879 bp, 13 predicted proteins | sample SepL226m_MetaG_FD_160117 | JGI IMG/M metagenome (GOLD analysis project Ga0194052, IMG submission 160117) | Anoxic zone freshwater microbial communities from boreal shield lake in IISD Experimental Lakes Area, Ontario, Canada - Sep2016-L227-6m | ecosystem: Environmental > Aquatic > Freshwater >... | reverse complement strand
GTCCAACCCCGCGGCGGTGCAGTTAACGAGCATGTCGGCCGGGCCAACTTCGGCGACAGCTTTAGCGCCGAAGCGCTGCGCTAGCTGTTCGGCGCGGGCCGCAGTGCGATTCCAGATCGACACGTCGACGCCGCAATCCCGTAGCGCCCAAACAACGGCCTGTGCAACCCCACCGGCACCAAGCACCATCGCCGTCGAGCCGGCCTCGGGAGCTGCCGGGAATGAAGCAATGAAGCCTGGCGCATCGGTGTTCTCGCCGACCGCGAGCCCGTCCGCTTCAAAGATCAGCGTGTTGACGGCGCCAATCGCGGCGGCACGCTCGCTCAGCGAGTCAACTAGTGACGCGGCTGCGAGCTTGTGCGGGATAGTGACGCTGGCGCCACGGAAGCCAGCGCCTGGAAGGCCAGCAACCGCTGCCGCAAGTTCAACCGGCGGCACCGGCAGGAGCTGCAAGCGCCACTCGGTGAGGCCGACTGCCGCGAGTGCGGCATTGTGGAGCGCAGGAGAGCGGCTGTGTCCCACCGGCCAACCGATTACCCCGAGACGAACGGCTGGCATCAGTACGCGGGGCCTACCGGCAGAAAGCCGGGTCCTTTCCGCCCTGTGAGGCGCGCCTGCTGTCGTAAGCGTTGATCAGCTTCTGGAACTGCGCGTCCGTAGTGGCGAAGCTAAGCCGGCCTTTCTGACACGGCGTGACGATGAAGAACAGGTTGGCGCTCTTGGGCGGATGAGCAGCCGCACGCAGTGAAGCCAGGCCGGGGTTGCCGATCGGGCCGGGCGGTAGCCCGGAGAAGCGCCGCGTGTTGTACTTCGAACCATTAGCCAACTGACTGACGGTGAGCGGCTTGTTCCAGTTGCTGACCGCGAAGCGCGTCGTCGCGTCGCTCCCTAACGAGATTGACTTATGAAGGCGGTTGTAGAAGACGGCCGCGACCATCGGACGATCGGCATCAAACAGAGCCTCTCGTTCGATGATCGACGCCAACGTGACGACGTCGTAAACACTTAGATTCTTGCTCTTCGCATAACTGAAGTCGATCTTGGCGAGGTTCTGCTTAAACGCAACGAGCTGCTTGCCAACAAGGCTTGTGGCAGTCGGCTTGCTCTTCAGCATCTCGTAGGTGGCCGGGAAGAGGAAACCCTCCAGCGACTTGACGCTGGAGGGCGCCCCGTAGCTACGTGGGTTCAGCAGCGGGGAGACCCGTGAAGCAGCCACGTAGTTGCCAGTCACTCCCTGTCGGGCCACGATCGGTGCGACTTCCTGACGCGAAGGTCCTTCGGGAATTAGCACGCTAATTACCGCTGCGGCCTTCGTAACATTTGTGAGCACGGTCAGAGCCGCGCCGTTGCTCATCCCCTCGCTAAGCGTGTAGGTACCGGCGCGAAGATTGGCGCGGTCGCCGCCGAGCGTCGCGCGCAGCTCAAAGAAGAACGGCGAGCTAATGACCCCCTTTGCCGCGAGGATTTTGCCGACCTCTCCTGCGCTCACGCCGGTTGGGATGTGGACACTGACCGAGCCGGAGCCATCGCCCTTGAACGGCTCAAAGATGCCGTTGGCGAAAAACGCAATCGCGATGACAACGACCGCGGCGAGGCCGAAGAGCAGTGCGTGGCGACCAGGAGAGCGGCGACGGGCCTGAGGCTGAGCGGGAGGCACAGCGGTCGCCGCGCCCGGCCTGACCGTACCGATCGGCCTCTCGTCCTCGTCATCGGTGACCTTACGCGGCGGCGCCGGAGGAGCCGCGGGTGGTGCGGTGGCTGGCTGCTGGGGCCTGGCCGGGGCGGCCGGAGCCGGCCGCGGCGCCTCAGACGCCGGCTTATCTCCGCCCGGCTGGTCCAGCTTTGGCGCCCCCGAAGCCAGCGGCGGCACCTGCGGCGGAAGGTCCCTCGGTGGCGGAGCGGCGGGGGCCGGCTCGCCGCGCTCGGCCGCGCGTTTGCGCTCCCGTTCAAGGCGGGCCGCTTCGCGCTCCTGCTCGCTGCGATCTGATTCGCTACTCATCGGTACTCCAGTGTTCGTGCCCGTGCCGGGCTAGCCAATCATCCAACAGAACTGCTGCGGCCCGCGAATCTTCGCTCTCACGGCCGTCAGTACCGGCAGCGATAGTCGTGGTGAATCGCTCGTCGAAGAGTTCGATCGGGACCTCCGGGCCTAGCGCTGCGCTCAGCCGATCGGCAAACGCGCGCGCCTCGCGGGTTTGGTCGGAATCGCCGCCTGAAAGCGAGAGCGGAAGCCCAACCACTATGCGATCAACCGCGCGCTCCTCGACCAGCTCGCGCAGCTTCTTGATGCCAGCTTTAGTGTCGGGCCGAAGCACCTCGCCGATCGGAGTCGCCAACGTCCCAGTCGTGTCGCTCAGCGCGCAGCCGCAGCGGGCCGCGCCGTGGTCGAGCGCCAACACTCTCACTGGCTAAGCCTCCAGCGCCGCTTCGACGGCGGCGGCAGCGGCGGCGAGTGCCTCGTCGAGCCGTTCTGGGTCTTTGCCGCCGGCCTGGGCGATCGTGTCGCGCCCTCCCCCGCCTCCGCCGACGACCGCGGCAGCTACCGAAACCACATCACCGGCCTTGACGCCGCGCTCAACCAGCGCCGGAGTGACAGCGACCACAAGCGAGACGCGTCCGTCAACGACGCTCCCCACAACGACAGCGGCCACCTCGCCAAGCTTTCCCTTGAGCCGGTCGGCCACGTCCATCAGTTCCTTTGCGGGAACGGCACCAACGTCGGCGGCCAGCAACTTGGCATCACCGAGCTCACGAGCGGTGGAGGCGAGGCCTTCAACGTCAACCTGTGCGCCGCCATCACCGCCGCTGTCGCGCGCACTTTTGCGCAGGTTCGCAACCGCGGTTGGCAGCTGCTCGGGAGTTGTTCGCAGCTCTTGGGCAGCTGCTCCGAGCAACGCATCGTGCGAACGCAGCATCTGGACTGCGACCGGGCCGGTCACGGCTTCGATCCGCCGGACGTTTGCCGCGCTTGAACCCTCGCTGATGATTTTGAAGCAGGCGATCTCGGAGGTCCGAGCAACGTGCGTGCCGCCGCATAGTTCGCGCGAAAAGCCGCCATCGCCGATCTCGACCATCCTCACGATGTCGCCATATTTTTCGCCGAAAAGAGCCATTGCCCCGAGCCGCTGCGCCTCATCAATTGTGGTCGTTAGGGCGCGCACGTTGAAGCTGGCGAGGATCTGCTCGTTGACGTGGTCCTCAACCGCCTGCCGGTCTTCGTCGCTGAGGCGGGCAGAGTGGTTGAAGTCGAACCTGAGCTTGTCGGGCCCAACATAAGAGCCAGCTTGGCGAACGTGGTCGCCGAGACGCTCGCGCAGCGCTGCATGGAGCAGGTGGGTTGCGGTGTGGTTGCACTCCGTGGCATGCCGGGCAGGGGCATCCACCTGCGCCACAAGCTCCAATCCGGCTTCAATGTTGGCGCCGCCAGATTCGACGATCAGCGCCTGATCATCGCCGGCTCTAATCACACCGACAACCGAGCCGAGTGCGTCGCCGTCGACCGAGACCAACTCACCGCTGTCGGCCGCCTGCCCTCCGCCCTCAGCGTAAAACGGCGAGTCAGCCAGCTTTACGAGCAGCCGACCATCCTCATCGGCAAGCGCGACCACGTTGGTACGGGCTTGCAGCGTCTCGTAGCCGACGAAGCGGGACTGGTCGCCGCCGACAGCCCTCACCGCTTCAGCCGAAGCGCCGACCTTGCGCTCCCCGGCACCCGCCGCCGAGCGCGTGCGCTGCTCGCCCATCAGGCGATCGAACTGGTCCTGCTCGGCAAATGGGACCCCGCGCTCGTCGGCGAGCTCTCGCGTCAGCTCAATCGGGAAGCCGAATGTGTCGTGGAGGCGAAACGCATCGTCGCCGCTTATTTCACCTGCATCGAGCAGCTCGTTCAGAAGCCCGGTCCCTTGATCAAGCGTTCGGCCGAAGCTCTCCTCTTCGCCACGGACCCACTCAAGGATCGTCTTGCGCCGCTCCACAAGCTCCGGGTAGGCGGCGCCCATCACGTCAATCACCTGTTCGGCAAAGGCCGGAAGGAACTCGCCTTCAATCCCGATTCGCTGGCCTTGCAGCACCGCGCGGCGCATTACGCGGCGGAGAATGTAACCGCGGTCTTCATTCGACGGAACAATTCCATCGGCGATCAAAAAGGTCATTGCGCGCGAATGGTCGGCGAGTATCCGCAGCGCGCGAACGTCAGCGTCGGCGCTGCCGAGTTCGCGGCCTAGATCCATCAGCCCGACGAACTGATCGGTTTCGAAGACGCTCTCCGCGTCCTGCTCAATCAGTGCGAGCCGGTTGAGCCCGGCGCCAGTGTCGATGTTTTTCGCCGGCAGCGGCGTGAGCGCCCCCTCCGCAGACTGGTCGAACTCCATGAAAACAAGGTTCCAGTACTCGAGGAAGCGATCGTTCTCGCCGCCGGGAAGGTCGTCGGCTTTTCCGAAAGCTTCGCCGCGATCAAGGTAGAGCTCGCTGCAAGGCCCGCACGGACCTGTCGGACCAGCCTGCCAGAAGTTCTCAGAGCGCGGGCAAAGAACGATCCGCTCACGCGGCACGCCGACCGCTTCCCACGCCGCGATCGCTTCCTCGTCGGCGCCAAGCCCGAGCGCTTTGTCGCCTTCAAAGACGGTTATCCAAATGCTCTCAGCGTCGAAACCGAAGCCCTCCAGCGACAGCTTCCAAGCAAGCTCGATCGCGCCCTCCTTGAAGTAATCCCCGAGCGAGAAGTTCCCGAGCATCTCGAAAAACGTGAGGTGCCGAGCAGTGTTGCCCACATTCTCAATGTCGGTTGTGCGAAAGCACTTCTGACAGCTAGTTAGGCGGCTCGCCGGTGGCGTCTCCAGACCCATGAAGTACTCCTTCAAAGGGTGCATCCCGGCCGTAGTCAGCAGCACCGAGGAGTCGAACGCGGCGGGCACGAGCGAACCAGAGGGCCGCACGGTGTGGCCGTTCGCCTCGAAGAACTCGAGGAACGTGGAGCGAATCTGATCAGAGCTGCGGGCCGGCATCAGGCGATTGTGGCGCATCCGACGACGCGATCGCCACTGAGCAGCACTGCAGTCTGCCCGGGAGCCGGCGCCCAGGCCGACTTCTCGAGCTCTAAAACCTCGCCGTTTAGCTTGCAGCGGAGCGCTGGCGCGTGCGAGCGCAGGCGCGCCTGATCAACACTTGTGGCTGGCCGATATAGCTTGAGATCGGTTAGTGCGACCTCGCTGCGATGGAGCTGATCGCGCGTGCCAACGGTGACAGTGTTGGCCTCCGTATCGGTAGCGGCTACGTAGAGCGGCTCGGTAACGCCTCCGATCTCGAGTCCACGGCGCTGTCCAACGGTGAAGCCGTGGGCGCCGGCGTGGCGACCTACTTCCTTGCCGCGGAGATCAACGATCGGGCCAGGCCGTTCAGTTATGCCGCCATGGCGCGCGAGAAAGGCGTCGCTAGCAGTGCCAGCGAGGAAACAGAGGTCCTGAGAGTCGGGAGTTTGAGCAACCGATAACCCGGCCTCGGCGGCTAGCGCGCGGACTTCCGGCTTCGTCATTGCGCCGAGCGGGAAACGCATCCGCGCGACCGACTCTGGCGCTAACGCCGCCAGCATGTAGGACTGGTCTTTCGCAGGATCGGCTGCTGCACGCAGAAGGCCGTCTTCGCCGACGCGAGCGTAATGACCGGTCGCGAGCTCAGCCGCGCCAAGCCTGGTCGCGAGTTCAAGCATCGCGTCGAGCCGAACCGCGCCATTACAGCGCACGCACGGGTTAGGTGTCATTCCCGCGGCCTGACCGGCAATCCATGGTTCGACCACGCCGGCGCGAAAGGCTTCGCGCAGGTCGAGCGTCAAGTGCGGTAGGCCGAGGCCGTGAGCGACCGAGCGCGCGCGCTGAACTGCGCTAGCTGAGCAGCAGCTTCCTTCAGCGTCGTTCTCCGCGTCGCGCCAAAGCTCGAGCGTGACAGCAACCGGCGGCTCGCTCGATCCTTCGGCGCAGAGATGCGCGGCAACCGCGCTGTCAACGCCACCGCTCATCGCCACCAGAACGCGGTCGGGCGACGGTGCTAACTCTGCGTCGGCCGCGACGGCGCCGCCGAGCGCCCGCGCGAGCGCATCAGCGGCAAGCTCTGCAGCGTGAATCTTGCCCGCGCTAAGTCCGCCTAGGAGATTGTCCACGTCGTGCGTACCGACCTTCGCCGCTTCCAGCACCGACGCGCCGGCTACCAGTTCAATCGCCGCACTGGCCGCCGCGCTAGCAGCGCCACAGCCCGAGGCCGCGAACGTTGCCTCCACTACTCGATCTCCCTCTACGCGGATTGCGATCCGCACGAGATCGCCGCAGGCCGCTCCTCCAGCCACACCACAGTGCGCGCCGACCGGTACGTCGCCTTGGCCGCGCGGGTGGCGGAGGTGGTCTTCAAAGCGCTCGTCAGCCATCGACGCTTCAGTCTACGAGCACGGCGCTGAAGTTAACTGGCCGCAGGCGGCGACTGTGGCTTGATTCCGAGGTCGCGCAGCTGGCGTGCGTCGGCGGGCGCTGGCGCGCCGGTCAGCGGGTCGGCACCGCTTGCCGTCTTGGGGAAGGCGATCACATCACGGATTGAGTCGCGGCCGCAGACCAATGCCGCGATCCGGTCGAGGCCGAAGGCGATACCGCCATGAGGCGGCGCGCCGTATTCGAGCGCCTCAAGCAGAAACCCAAAGCGGGCCTTAGCTTCGTCAGCGTCGAGGCCAATGGCATCGAATACGCGGCTCTGAACTTCTGGAGTGTTGATGCGGATCGAACCGCCGCCGAGCTCGTTCCCATCTACAACGAGGTCGTAGGCGCGTGACCGGAGCGATTCCGGCTCGTTGAGGTCGCCCTCGGGGGCCGTGAATGGATGGTGTAGCGCGGTAAGGCCACCGCTCTCGGCATCGGCCTCAAACATTGGGAAGTCAACAACCCAGCAAACCGAATGCTGACCATCGGGAATCATCCCGAAGCGTGCGGCGAGGTCTAGTCGCAGCGCGCCGATCGCGACCGGCGCAACAGACTCGCTATCTGCGACGAAGCAGAGCAGGTCGCCGTCGGTGGCCTCGAGTGCGCTGTTGACCGCCGCGATCTGCTCGGCTGTGAAGAACTTCGCGAGGTTCCCAGTCCAGCCACCGTCGCCGACAACGATTGGCGCAACCGCCTTGGCTCCATGGACCCGAACAACCTCGTTGAGGCTGTCGAGCTCGGAGCGCGACATTTCGCGAGCCCCAGCGTTGAGTGCCCGTACAGTCCCACCACCGTTCAGAACCGATTCGAAAACCTTGAACTCGGAGCCACGCAGCTGTTCGCTGACGTCTTTGATCTCTAGCCCGAACCGCAGGTCGGGCCTGTCGCTGCCGTAGCGGAGCATCGCCTCGTCGTAGCCGATACGCGGCCACGGCGAAGATTCAATTTCAAACCCGGTCGCCTCGAAAACTGATCCCATCGCATCCTCGCTGACCTCGATCACCTGGTCCTCGTCGACGAACGCCATCTCCACGTCCAGCTGCGTGAACTCAGGTTGCCGGTCAGCGCGAAGATCCTCGTCGCGGAAGCAGCGTGCAATCTGGAAGTAGCGTTCATAGCCGGCCATCATCAGCAGCTGCTTGAACAGTTGCGGCGACTGCGGCAGCGCGTACCAGTCACCAGGGTTCATGCGGCTCGGCACGAGGAAGTCGCGAGCGCCTTCGGGTGTGGACTTGGTGAGGATTGGTGTTTCGATCTCAAGGAAATCGCGCTCCACTAGGGCCTCGCGCAGCGTCTGCGTGATCAGAGCCCGAGTGATCATCGTCTTCTGCATGCCGCCTCGCCGGAGGTCAAGCCAGCGATAGCGCAGCCGCGTCGTTTCATCAACGGGACCGTCCTCGTCGATTGCGAACGGCGGCGTGTGACTCGAGGCGAGCGACTCCCCCTCGCTCACTTCGAGTTCAACGCTTCCGGTCGCCATCTCGGGGTTTTGATTCTCTTCGCTGCGAGCCAGCAGCTCGCCGCTGACGGTCACCACGTGCTCCGGGCGGAGCTGCTCGGCGAGCGCGAATAGTTCGGCGCCGCGCTCAGGGTGAAAGACGATCTGCAGGATCCCCGAACGGTCGCGAAGGTCAATGAAGATCAGCCCGCCGTGGTCGCGCCGGCGATGGACCCAGCCGGCAACTCGCACCTGCCGCCCTACGTCGGCGGAGCTCAGCTCACCGCACCAGCTGTCGCGGAAGCGGTTTGGTTGCGGTGCCTGCATCAGGCCACTCCCTTGCCGCGTAGCACCGCGGCAAGAGCAGCGTCACGGTCATCGAACGCCGTCGAGTCGCCGCTCTCAAAGTCTTTGAGCTCAACGCCAGCGCCGGAGACCGTTGCTACAAACCTGGTCCCCAACCGGTCGGCGTGCTTGTACTGGCCCTTAATCGAGCGGCCGGCCAGCTCAATCTGGGTGGGGATACCGGCGCGGCGTGCGTCCGTGCTCAGGGCAAAACCTGCGGCGCGCGTCGCCGGGTCATCGTCGCCAATCGCGACGAACAACACCGTCAGCGGCTCAGGTTCTGGCAGGCCCTCGGCGGCGAGCAGAATCCGCTCGATCCCAGCCGCCCAACCGAATCCAGGGGTTGGCGGCCCATCAATCTGTTCTGCGAGCCCGTCGTAGCGGCCGCCGCCGCCAACGCCGCTCTGAGCCCCAAGCGCATCGGAGCTGAACTCGAATACTGTTCGCGCGTAGTAATCGAGGCCGCGGACCAGCGTTGGATCGATCACGTACGGCAGGTCGATCGCGTCGAGCAACAAGCGCAGCTGCGCGAAGTGGTCGAGATCCTCCTTGTCGAGATGGTCAAGCAGCAGCGGCGCCGTTGCCATCACGGCCCGCGTCGACTCATCGGCCGAATCGAATGCGCGCAGTGGGTTTAGATCGATTCGCGCTTTGACGTCCTCGGCCAGCTGGTCTTCGTTAGCGCGTAGGTGCGTCTTCAGCAACTCTCGGTAGCGCTCACGGGCGGCCGATCCGCCCAAGCTTCCAACACGCAGCTGCAGCCCCTGGACACCGAGCTGCTCGAGGATCTCCGCGAGCAGCGCGATTGACTCAGCGTCGACTGCCGGGTCGTCGGAGCCAATCGCCTCGGCGCCGATCTGCCAAAACTGGCGGTAGCGACCCTTCTGCGCACGTTCGTACCGGAAGCAGCTGGAGAGGTACCAAAGCTTTACCGGCTGGGGCAGCTTGTGCATCCCGTGCTGGAGGTAGGAACGGACGATCGGCGCCGTCACTTCGGGCCGTAGCGTCAGCGAACGCTCGCCCCCATCGGTGAACGTGTACATCTCCTTCTGGACGATGTCGGTTGCTTCTCCGACGCTGCGCGTGAAGAGCTCAGTCGCTTCGAAGGTCGGCGTCTCAATCCGCTCGTAGCCAGCTCCTTCGAGCACGGCGCGCGTCACTTTCTCGACCGTCAGCCTTAGCGGCGCTTGCTCAGGCAGGATGTCGAACGTGCCGCGTGGCGCCTGAAGTGGGTCGCTCACGAAACGCTCGGCAGGTCTTGCAGGAACGGGTTTGTCGCGCGTTCTTGGCCAAGCGTCGTGATGCCCATGTGACCGGGCAGAACTGTTGTCTCGTCGGCGAAAGAATCGGTCAGCATTGCCAGCGAGCGCATCAGTTCGCCGTGATCGGCTCCGGGCAGGTCGGTACGACCGACAGAGCCTTGGAAGAGGACGTCGCCGCTGGCCAACACGTATCCACCGTCGGCATCGTCGGGATCACAGAACGCATAGGTCACGTGGCCGGGGCTGTGACCGGGGGTGAAGAACACTTCGATCTCGAAGCCCGCTAGGTCGAGCCGCTCGCCGCCTCCGACAAACTGCTCGGCCTCCCAGCTCTCAAACGGACCGATTCCTTCGTACGGGACGTAAGTCATGATGTCGGCAAGGACGTGACTTTCGAGCTCGGGGCAGTAGACCGGAGCGCCGGTCACGCGGGCAACTGGGGCGACCGCACCGACGTGATCAAAGTGGGTGTGCGTAAGCAGGATTGCGTCTAATTCGACGCCCAGCGCCTCTATTGCTTCAACAATGCGAGGAGCTTCATCGCCTGGATCAATCAGCAGCGCCTTCGTGGCGTCCGGACCACTGCGCAGCAGGTAACAGTTCTCCTGCACCGGGCCAACAGTTAGAACCTGTACCTCCATGCGATCAGCGCTTGCCCTTGCCGCCTGCGGCGTCCTTGGCTAGGCGCCGGCGATATAGCCAGCGGTCGGTGAAATAGCTGAGCGGGATGTAGAAAACAAGCATCAACGCGGCAACCGGAAGCGTTGAATTGATCGGGACCTTCAAGAGCAGAGTCAATACCGCGACAAAGATCACCACGGCGACCATCGAGCGCGTCGCAGCACTACGCCAGCTTGGCTCGCGCATTGGGCGTCCGCTCGCGCTGCGTGGCGAACCTCCGCGAGAGGCGCTCGCTGCCTTGTTCTTCTTCTGCTCGCGCTCGTTCAGCGGCCGTCCGGTTCGCCCGCGCGTCTCAACTATTCCAGCGGCATTGCCGCGGTGCTTGGAGTTGCGCTTCTTCTTCGTCTGAGCCATTGTGGTTAGAAGCCTAGAGCGTCTTCGAGCGTTGCCCTGTTGCGGCAGAGAAGCTCCTCAGGCCAGCCGTCAAATGCGGCGCGGGGCGCAAGGCCGACGAGCTCCGCTTCGCTCACCGTTGCGCGCTCGCCGATTGCTGCGATCACCTCGGCGAGCGTGAGCCTGCGGTAGTCCTCGATATTCATTGAAACCTGCGCGACGCCGCCGCGAGCCGGCAGTTCGAGCCCGATCGCCCGAAGTCCGGGCAATCCAGCCTCACCCCCCTCGCGCAGCTGCGCTGCAATCGCCTTGGCGGCGGCGAGTCCGGCTGGCGGTTCCAGCTCAACGTTGAACGCGACGAGCGGCGGGCGAGCGGCGACTAATGTGACGCCCTTCGCAGGGTCTACCTCGAGCGGGCCGAAGTCGGGTCGCAGCTCGCCGTCCGCGATCCGCCGGGTTAGCTCGGTGAGGCCGCCGCGCCGAAGCTCTGCGCGCGTGCGACCCTCGGCGAGCGCACCGTAGAGAAAAACCGGCAGTTCTAGCTCGTCAGCTAGGCCGTCGGCGGTGACGAGCGCTTCGGCGATCGCAGCGCCACGACGCGCCTCATCGAGAAAGACGACCGGAACTACGTCAACCACTCCGACGTTGGGGTGCGAACCCAAGTGCGAGCGCAGGTCGAAGTTCTCAAGCGCTGCGCGCGCGCCGTCAACGAGCGACGCAGCGAGACTCCCCGGTTCGCCAGCGAGCGTGAAAACGGTGCGACCGTGGTCAGAGTCACTGTGCGGCTCCCCCAGCAGCTGAACGGATCCACGGCGCTTGAAAGCTTCACCTACTTCGGCGAGCTCAGCTAGATGGGAGCCGTCGGAGACGTTGGGCACTGCGGTGAGCAGCGTTGACTGGTCGAGAGGCACTGCGCAAGCCTACTTCTGCGGAGTGCTAAAGATCTACGCGGCGCAGCTGACGCAGCGCCAAAAGTCCGAAGAAAAGAATCATGCCGGCGAGGGCGAGGAGACCAGGCCAAGTGTGCGCCCAGCTCACCTCAATCCCGGAGACCGTCGCTTGGCGGCCCATCTGCAGCACGTACGTGACCGGGTTGTAGGGCGCCGCAACAGCAAGCCAGCCCTTCAAGAACGGCAGCGGCGTGTACGCGGTCGAGAGAAATACGGCGACGAACACACCGTTCTGGATTAGCGGCCCGACCTGCTGGCTGCGAGCTCGGAGCGCAAGCGTGATTCCCCACAGCGAGGCGACCACGCTGAATGAAACGGCCGCCAGATAGAGCATCAGCAGACCGAAGGCCCCGCCCGTCAGGCCAGGGCCGATCAGCAGCCCAACGATCAGAATCACCGTTACCGGGATGAGGCAGCGCGTCATCGCTGCCATCACCGGGCCGAGAATCAGCAGTGGCCGTGGCGCCGGTGAGCTGAGCAGCCGGTCAAACCAGCCGGCCTCGATGTCGCGTGCCAAGTTTGCGCCCGTGGCACCACCCGCAAAGCCAGCAGCTTGCAAGCACGAAAGAGGCATTAGCCAGGCGATGTATGAGGTAGTTGGGAAGCCGACAAGTTGATCGAGGCGACCGAACTGCCCCAAGCTGCCGAGCAGGAAGATCAGCGGGGCGACCGTCGTCGGCAGCAGGCCGCCTCGCACGCGCGCTAGCTCCAGCAGCGACCTGCGCCAGAGCGCGAAACCAACTCCGCCTGCGTAAACGGCTCCGCGAGTGCTCACACGCGAACCCTCGATCGCATCGCCCAGACCGCAAGGCAGCAGGTGAGAATGACCGATCCAATCCCGGCCGCAAAGCCGGCCCAGACGCTCCCAAGAGCCGGGCTATTGAAGAGCGCCGCGCGCATCCCCTCGACGACATAGCTGAGCGGGTTGACAACCGAAATCGTCTCAAGCACGGGGTTCAAGAGCGCGCGCGGGAAGAACGCGGGCGCAGTGAAAAGCAAAACGAAGACGAACGGGAAAAGGTTCTGCATTAGCGACAGTGAGCCTGTCCTCAGCGCGATCGTCGCGCCAAGCCCGGCCGCAGCCGAAGCGCTGAGCGCGGCGAGCAGAATCGTCAGCGCTATACCGACCGCCCCACCGCTGAAGTCAGCTCCGATCACGATCGCAACTGTGAGAAAGAGCACCGCTTGCGCGATCCCGATTAGCGCCGTCCCGAGCACGCGGCCGAGCACGATGCTGGCGCGGTGAACTGGTGCTGACAGAAGGCGATCGAAGAACCCACCTTCGATATCTCCGGCGAGCGCGATCCCGGCGGTCAGCCCGGCCAGCAGTGTGCCCTGCATGATCGTGCCGGAGACGACGAAGCCAACGTAGGAACCGGTAGACGGAAAGCCAGGTAGTTGCTGCGCAGCCGACGTGCCGCTGGCGATAACCGCGAGCAGCAGCAGCGGCAGCAAAAACGACGGGAGCAGAAACTGGGCGCGTCGCAGCTGCACCCGCAGTGCCCGCTCCGCTAGCGCCGTAATCACGCGGCCCTGAGTAGCGAGGTCGCGCTCCAGCGCAAATGTGCTCACGCGGGATCGTCCTCGGCTGCCTCTTCCGCACGGTGCCCGGTGACGGCGAGGAAGACGTCGTCAAGCGTCGGCTCTTCAACTTCGACTGCGTCAACTTCGATCTGCGCTTCATCGAGTGTTCGCACGATCGGCGCGATCGCGCGGGCGCCGAGGCCAGTGCGGATCGTCAGCCCGCCGGCGGCGCGGCCGCTAACTGCTCCGTGCACGGTCAACAGCTCACGCGCACGGTCGCTCTGCGCCTGGTCGATCAGTTTTACGTAAAGGCCTGGCTCGCCAACCAGCCGCCCGAGCTCTTGTGGCGTCCCCTCGGCGACGATCTTCCCGTGGTCAATGATCCCGACGCGGTCGGCGAGCTGCTCGGCCTCCTCGAGGTATTGGGTCGTCAAGAAGATTGTCGTGCCCTCATCGTTGAGCGAGCGAAGTTCCGTCCAGAGCGAAGTGCGGCTGACGGGATCTAGGCCGGTCGTCGGCTCGTCGAGGAACAGAACACTCGGCCGATGCACGAGCGCCATCGCGAGGTCAAGGCGGCGACGCATGCCTCCCGAATAAGTGTTGAGCAAGCGGTCAGAGGCCGGGACTAGGTCAACGCGGACAAGGAGCTCCTCTGCGCGCAGCTTTGACTCGGCGCGCCGCAGGCCATGCAGTGCGCCTTGGAGTTGGAGCAGCTCGCGGCCTGTCATGAGCGGGTCGAGCGCGGCCTCCTGCAGAGCGACACCGATAGAGCGACGCACCTGCGATGCCTGCTCGACGACGTCGTAGCCAGCGACGCTTGCACGGCCGCCGGTCGGGCGCAGCAACGTTGTCAGGATCCGCACCGTGGTCGATTTCCCGGCACCGTTTGGCCCGAGAAAGCCGTAGATCTCGCCTGACGCGACCGCAAGGTCTACCCCATCGACCGCCCTCAAACCGCCCGGATAGATCCGCTCTAGGCCCTCGACAACGATCGCCGCGTCTTGCTCACCATCGATCTTCTTTGGGCTACTCACGCCCGAGACCATAGCCGGGGTAGGGTTAGATTTGTGCCCCGAACTTACGCCAACATCTCCGACATCCTGCCGCGCCGAGCACGAATCAACGACCTCAGTGTGCCGTACCGCTCAGGCTCGCTTTACATCCTCGTCTTTGCCACCGTGCTGACCGCAATTCTCTGCGCATTCGCAGTCATCGCAAGAGAGCCGTTCGTCGTGCCATCGATCGGTCCAACCATCTTTATCATCGTCGCCTTTCCGCTATCAGACCAGGCTCATCCGAGGAACATTCTATATGCGACCGCAGTCACGATCATGGCTGGGGTCATCGGGCTCGCTGTTTTTGGCCTGATCGACGTCCAGCCTGACCTAGCGAATCTGAGCTGGGACCGCGCGGGCGCGCTCGTCATTGCTGTGGCGATAGGGGTCGCGGGAATCATGCTCTTACGGGCGCTCCACGTGCCTGCCGTCGCGACGGCAATGATAATCGCCGCAGGCCTTCTTAAAAGCCCGGTTGACTGGCTTTCAGTCTTCGCTGGCGTGCTCTTCGTCACGATTATTGGCGTCGCAGTGAACCGCGCCTGCGGCAAGCCCCAGGCGCTCTGGTGGAGGCCGCAGCCGTCCGACGAGTAGCCCGGCCGTAGGCGCTCGACAGCTAGAGCGAAACCGCGGGCGCGCCGCCTGCAGCAGGGTCGCCTTGAACTGCACGGACGTAGCGCGCCCTAAGCCAGGCTGCAACCGTCGCCAGTAGGACCGCCAGCACGGCCGCGACGAAGAAGATCGCACTGAAGTGCCCTCCGTTCGCAAGAGGAGCAGCGCCCGCGCTGGCAACAGCGCCGCCGACGAAGACCGACCCAGCGAAAAATGAAACGGTC
>Ga0194052_1001265_pt1 | contig 14885 bp, 12 predicted proteins | sample SepL226m_MetaG_FD_160117 | JGI IMG/M metagenome (GOLD analysis project Ga0194052, IMG submission 160117) | Anoxic zone freshwater microbial communities from boreal shield lake in IISD Experimental Lakes Area, Ontario, Canada - Sep2016-L227-6m | ecosystem: Environmental > Aquatic > Freshwater >... | reverse complement strand
ACAACGGCGCCGGGTCGAGTTGGCGCGAATCCTGTTTGCCGCCAGCGACTCCGGTGCAGGTTCGGCAATGACACTGCTGCTCGATGAGCCGACCAACCACCTCGACGCCGACTCCATCGGATGGCTTCGCGATTTTCTCAAGGCGCACACCGGGGGACTGGTGATCATCAGCCACAACGTCGAACTACTCGCCGATGTCGTCAACCGGGTGTGGTTCCTCGACGCCGTCCGAGGCGAGGTCGACATCTACAACATGAGCTGGCAGAAGTATCTCGACGCCCGATCCACCGACGAGCAGCGCCGTCGCCGCGAACGCGCCAACGCCGAGAAGAAGGCGTCGGCGCTGCGTACTCAGGCCGCCAAGATGGGAGCGAAGGCAACCAAAGCCGTCGCAGCGCAGAACATGTTGCGCCGCGCCGAACGCATGATGTCCGCCCTGGACGCCGAGCGGGTGGCAGACAAGGTCGCCAAAATCCGGTTCCCGAGCCCCGCGCCATGCGGCCGGACTCCGTTGGTGATTAAAGGCCTGACGAAGAACTACGGCTCACTGGAGGTCTTCACCGGAGTTGACCTCGCGATCGACCGCGGTTCCCGGGTGGTGGTGCTGGGTCTTAACGGGGCGGGCAAGACCACTCTGCTGCGACTGATCGCAGGGGTAGAACCCATGGACGCCGGCGACATCGAACCCGGACACGGACTCAAGATCGGCTACTTCGCGCAGGAACACGACACCCTCGACCCCGCCGCGACGGTGTGGGAGAACATTCGCCACGCCGCACCCGACACCGGCGAGCAGGAGTTACGCAGCCTGCTCGGTGCCTTCATGTTCACCGGTCCCCAACTCGACCAGCCGGCTGGGACACTGTCGGGCGGTGAGAAGACCCGCCTTGCGCTGGCCGGACTGGTGGCCTCCACGGCCAATGTGCTGCTGCTCGACGAACCCACCAATAACCTCGACCCGGCATCACGCGAGCAGGTGCTCGATGCGCTGCGCAGTTACCAGGGCGCGGTGGTCCTGGTCACCCACGACCCTGGCGCCGCCGAGGCACTCGAACCCCAGCGGGTTGTCCTGCTGCCCGACGGCACCGAGGACTACTGGTCCGAGGACTACTCAAGTCTGATCGAGCTCGCCTAGGTCGTGGCCGCACGCAACATATTGCGGAGCACGTACTGCAGGATTCCGCCATTGCGGTAGTAATCGGCTTCGCCCGGGGTGTCGATGCGTACGACGGCGTCGAACTCCACAGCGCTGCCATCGGCCTTCGTCGCCGTGACATGCACCGTCTTCGGGGTCTTGCCCCTATTGAGTTCCTCGATGCCGGTGATATCGAACACCTCGGTGCCGTCGAGTTTCAGCGACTTCGCGGACTCACCGGCGGGGAACTGCAGCGGAATGACTCCCATGCCAATGAGATTTGACCGGTGAATGCGCTCGAACGACTCGGTGATCACCGCGCGTACGCCCAGCAGACTGGTTCCCTTGGCCGCCCAGTCGCGCGACGAACCGGAGCCGTACTCCTTGCCGCCGAGGACAACCAGGGGGATGTGCTGCACGGCGTAGTTTTGCGCGGCGTCGTAGATGAACGCCTGCGGACCGCCCTCCTGGGTGAAGTCGCGGGTATAGCCGCCGGAGGGAACCTCTCCCAAACCCGCGAGTACCTGGTTGCTGAGCCGGATGTTGGCGAAGGTTCCGCGGATCATCACCTCATGGTTACCGCGCCGTGAGCCCAGCGAGTTGAAGTCGGCGGGTTTGACCCCGTTGGCTTCCAGGTACTGTGCCGCGGGGGTGCCCTTCTTAATGGCGCCGGCGGGCGAAATGTGGTCGGTGGTCACCGAATCGCCCAGCAGTGCAAGCACTCTGGCGGCCTTGATGTCTGTGACCGGCACCGGATCAGCCGGCATTCCATCGAAGTACGGCGGTTTGCGAACGTAGGTGGACCTGGGGTCCCAGGCGAAGGTATTGCCCGACGGCGTGGGTAGGTTCCGCCAGCGCTCGTCGCCTTTGAACACATCGGCGTAACTGCTGGTGAACATCTCGCGGTTGATCGAGGAGGCGATAGTGTCGTCGATTTCCTTCTGCGATGGCCAGATGTCCTTCAAGAAGACGTGATTTCCGGCCGTGTCGGTGCCCAGGGGATCGGACTCGAAATCGAAGTCCATGGTGCCGGCGATGCCGTAGGCGATCACCAGTGGTGGGGAGGCCAGGTAGTTCATCTTGACGTCGGGGGAGATACGGCCCTCGAAGTTGCGGTTACCGGACAGCACCGCCGTCACCGACAGGTCGTTGTCGTTGATCGCCTTCGAGATCTCCGGGGCCAGTGGGCCGGTGTTGCCGATACACGTGGTGCATCCGTAGCCACCGAGGTAGTACCCCAACTTCTCCAGGTACGGCCACAGACCGGCCTTGTTGTAGTAGTCGGTGACGACCTGCGACCCGGGCGCCATATTGGTCTTGACCCACGGCTTGGTGGTGAGGCCCCTCTCGACGGCTTTCTTGGCCAGCAGTGCCGCGCCGATCATCACCGAGGGGTTGGAGGTGTTGGTGCACGACGTGATACCGGTGACCACGACTGCGCCGTGATCGAGCACGAACTCAGCGCCCTCTGCCGAGCGCACGTGTATCGGCTTGCTCGGCCGACCGTGCGCGCCGCTGGCCGCCGAGGGCCGAGCGTCGACTGCACCGTCATCGGCGAACGACAGCGCCGCTGGATCGCTGGCCGGGAAGGATTCCTCCTCGGCCTCGTCGAGTTTGGTTTCCGGAGTCGGATGGTTTGTCTCGACGTAGCTGTGGATGTCCTTGCGGAAGGCGTTCTTCGCATCGGTGAGTTCGATGCGGTCCTGCGGCCGCTTGGGGCCGGCGATTGACGGAACCACCGTGGAGAGATCGAGTTCGAGGTACTCGGAGAACTTCGGCTCGTGGTCAGGGTCATGCCACATGCCCTGGGTCTTGGCGTAGGCCTCGATCAGTGCCAGTTGTTCGTCGCTGCGTCCGGTCAGCTGCAGATACTTGATGGTCTCGGAATCGATCGGGAACATCGCTGCGGTGGAACCGAATTCAGGGCTCATATTGCCCAGCGTCGCCCGGTTTGCCAGCGGCACCTCGGCCACACCCCTGCCGTAGAACTCGACGAACTTGCCGACCACACCGTGCTTGCGCAACATATCGGTGACGGTCAGCACCACGTCGGTGGCGGTCACGCCAGGCTTGATCTCGCCGGTCAATTTGAACCCGACGACGCGGGGGATCAGCATCGACACCGGTTGGCCCAACATGGCGGCCTCGGCCTCGATACCGCCGACGCCCCAGCCCAGCACACCCAGGCCGTTGACCATGGTGGTGTGGCTGTCGGTGCCGACGCAGGTGTCGGGATAGGCGACTTTCTTGCCGCCGCTCTCACGCACCATCGTCACCCGCGCCAGGTATTCGATGTTGACCTGGTGCACGATCCCGGTTCCTGGCGGTACCACCTTGAAGTCGTCGAAGGCGCCCTGGCCCCAGCGTAGGAACTGATAGCGCTCGCCGTTGCGCTCGTATTCCAATTCCACGTTGCGTCCGAACGAATCGGCATGGCCGAAGAAGTCGAGGATCACCGAGTGGTCGATGACTAGTTCGGCAGGCGCTAGCGGATTGACCTTCTCCGGGTCGCCGCCCAGAGCGGTGACCGCCTCCCGCATGGTGGCCAAGTCGACGACGCACGGCACGCCGGTGAAGTCCTGCATGATCACCCGGGCCGGGGTGAACTGGATCTCGATGCTGGGTTGGGCCGAGGGATCCCAGTCGGCAATGGCGCGAATGTGGTCGGCGGTGATATTCGCGCCGTCTTCGGTGCGCAGCAAGTTTTCGGCGAGCACCTTGAGGCTGTAGGGGAGTTTCTCGGTGCCCGGTACGGCATCAAGTCGGTAGATTTCGTAGCTGTTGTCCCCGACCTTCAGGGTGTCTCTAGCCCGAAACGAGTTCACGGACAGATTCGACGAAACGCTGCTCACATAAACTCCCGCGTCGGAAATGGACCCGTCAAAGTCCTGTCATTGGCGGGCAAGCCAGAATCCTAACGCCCGCGAATGTGCTGGGAGACCAAGGACCCCGCCGGTACCCCGATAACGATTGGAGATCGGGTCCGAGGTGTGTCGGTGTGTGCTGCCATCGGAGGAAAGTCGTTCGCGGTACCGTCTGGCCGTGACCACCCTGCACGCACCCACCTACATCCCGGTGGAGGTCTGTAGCGCCGTCGGACTCGATGTCGCTACGCCACTGGACACGTGCATGGCGAAGGTGCAGGCCGATGTCGCCAAGGACGGGGTGGCGGCCCCCGCGAAAGACGTCGCGGGGTTGCAGAAGGTGGTGGCCGGCGCGAAGGACCGCGGCCTGGATCTCAAGGTCGTTGTCATGGAGAAGAGCCCTCCCATTGACACGCCATTGCGCGATATCGCGACCCAGGTGGGCTATGAGCACCCCGGATCCACGGTGCTGGTGCTCAGCCCCGGTTGGGCCGGGTCGTACAGCACTAGCTACGACCGTGTGCTGCTCGAAGCGGGTCAAGACGTCGCGAAGTTGACGCCGAATCCAGTGCAGGGCGCGCAGAATTTCGTGGACCAGATGAACACCCCGGATTTTCCCTGGATGGCATTCACGATGGTTCTTGTATTCGGGGTATCGGCGGCAGCCGTTCTGACCCGACTTTTACAACGATCAGCAAAACGCACCGCACTGCCCAAAACCTAGATCTCCCTGGGTAAACGGCCTTTTATGGCAGATTCATAAGATCACTGTCAGGTCACATCTTGCGAATTACAAATTTGTAATTCTTGCCTCTCGTTTCTCCTGCGACAATTGTGACGTACGGTGCAACTGTCACCATTGTTATAGAAGTGGCTCATGTGGCATGAGTGACTAACGTGACGTACCGGAGCAATTTAGGAGTCAGAGTCGAATGAGAACAACCCTTCACGGTTCTCGTGTTCGTGCCACCCGGGCCGTCTGCCCCCTGACCCTCAGCATTGCGATGACCCTGACGATCCCTGGGCTGGCGCAGGCCGAACCCGGGACGGCACCCAATAGTTTGTCGGCCCTGATCGCCGATGTCGCACAGGCCAACCAACGCCTGCAGGACATCGGTGCTGCGGTCCAGGCCGAACAGGAAGGCGTTAACAAGGCGATCGTGGCGGTACAGGATGCGCGGGATTCCGCAACCGCTGCGCAGCTGCAGTTCGACGCCAGCCAGCAGTCGGTCAAGGCCGCCAATGCCGCCATCGTCGATGCCCAGAAGCGGTTCGACACGTTTGCAGCGGCCAGTTATATCAACGGTCCGTCGGCTGCGTTGGTGATGGCTCGTACACCTGACGAGATCATCTCCACCGCGACCGCGGGGCAGACCCTGGCACTGAGTTCCGAGCAGGTAATGAACGGCCTGCAGCGTGCCCGCACCGAGGTGGTCAACCAGGATGCCGCCGCGCGACTGGCCAAGCAGAAGGCCGACTTGGCGGTCAAAGATGCCCAGAACAGTCAGGACGCCGCGGTTGCGGCGCTGACAAAGGCTCAGATGACCTTCCGCGAGCAGCAGGTTGAGATCGACAGGCTTGCGGCTGAACGCAAGGCCGCTCAGCAGAAGCTCGATGCAGCCCGCGAGTGGTCGGCGCCGGCCACCGTGCCGGCCGCTGCCCTGGAACAGGCCGCTGTGGGCGCAACAACTCCACTGGCGGCCGCAGACCGCTGGGATCCAGCAGCGGCCGCATCCGGTGCTGCCCCCGGCGGCAAGATTCCGCCCTACGGCAAGGCCTCCGAGTGGGACCTGACTCTGCCGATGGTGCCGTCGGCGTTCCTGTCCGGAGACCCTGTTCAGATCATCAACGCGCTGTTGCAGATCGCGCAGAGCGCCTATCAGACCACTAAGCAATTGGGTCAGCAATTCCTGCAACAGTTGGGCATCCTCAAGCCCACCGATACCGGTATCACCAACGGTGGCGGCATCCCCCTGGTGTACGGAAACCAGGCCATCGAGTACGTCATCAAGCGAGCGCAGTCGCAGATCGGGGTGCCCTATTCGTGGGGCGGTGGCACCGCGGCGGGACCCAGTCGCGGTATCGATGAAGGTGCGGGCACCGTGGGCTTCGACTGCTCCGGCCTGATCCTTTATGCCTTCGCCGGCGCGGGCATCAAACTGCCGCACTACTCGGGTTCGCAGTACACCGCGGGTCGCCAGATCCCGTCAGCGCAAATGCGCCGCGGTGACGTGATCTTCTACGGCCCCGGTGGCAGCCAGCACGTCACGCTCTTCCTCGGTAACGGCCAGATGATCGAGGCGCCGTACACCGGTTCGACGGTGAAGATTTCACCGGTTCGAACCAGCGGTATGACACCGTTCGTCGTCCGCTACATCGAATGGTGATGGAGTAAATCCTTTGTCTGCCAATATGTCTCGGTTGCTTCGCGCGATGGCCGCTTTCCTTGCTGCGCTCGCGCTGACCCTTGGCACGGCCTCACCCGCAGCCGCGGACGAGTCGTGGGATCCAACCCTGCCCAAGATGCTGAGCGCTGGAGCACCTGGCGATCCCGTGGCGATGGCGCAGGCCTCGTTGGCGTTCACCCAGCAGGCCACCCAGGCGACGATGGACCTCGGTCGTAAATTTCTCGCCGGGCTCGGTATCGGAGGCGGCGGTAGTGCGACGGCGTTGCCGGGTGGCCGGGTGAATGGCCCGCAGGCCATCGAGTACGTCATTCGGCGTGGCGCCTCCCAGCGTGGGGTGCCCTATTCGTGGGGTGGCGGCGCCATCAACGGCCCGAGCACCGGGGTCGAACAGGACGCCGGAAAGGTCGGCTACGACTGCTCCGGGTTCACCCGCTACGCCTTCGCCGGCGTGGGGGTCCAGATTCCCAAGTACTCCGGCGACCAGTACGACGCCGGCCGCCACATCCCGCCGTCCCAGGCCAAACGCGGGGACCTGATCTTCTACGGCCCCGAGGGCTCCCAGCACGTGACCATCTATCTGGGCAACGGTCAGATGATGGAGGCCTCGTCGGCGGCGGGTCAGGTGACCATCAGTCCCGTCCGCACGGCGGGCATGACGCCGTACCTGACGCGCATCATCGAGACCTGAGCAACCCGGGCGTTCGACTCGCCAGTCGACGGCCCGCATCGACGGATTTCGAAACGCCTGGGATAGTTGTCTGCGGGGCACGTTGCGGCCCAGACAAATGTGGGCTCACGGTCTCCTCATCCGGTGCCGTCGTGTCCACCAACAGCTGTGGAGGAAGTGCATGACGTCACCAGGTGGCTCGCCCGCGGGTCCCGCAGGCTCCAGCTCCCCGAGCGGATCCGCTGTGTCATCACAGTCCGGCGGTAGCGCGCTGACCAGCGAGGTCCAGACGCTGGAACGGGCGATCTTCGAGGTCAAGCGGATAATCGTCGGCCAGGACCAGCTTGTCGAGCGCATCCTGGTGGGCCTGCTGGCCAAGGGTCACGTCCTGCTCGAGGGTGTGCCAGGAGTCGCCAAGACCCTGGCTGTGGAGACCTTCGCCAAAGTGGTCGGCGGAACCTTCGCCCGCATCCAGTTCACCCCGGACCTGGTGCCCACCGACATCATCGGTACCCGCATTTACCGTCAGGGTCGGGAGGAATTCGATATCGAGTTCGGCCCGGTGATGTGCAACTTCCTGCTCGCCGACGAGATCAACCGGGCGCCGGCGAAGGTGCAGTCCGCCCTGCTCGAGGTGATGGCCGAGCGCAAGATCTCGATCGGCGGCCGCGACTACCCGCTGCCCAAGCCGTTCCTGGTGATGGCCACCCAGAACCCCATTGAGAACGAGGGCGTCTACCCGCTGCCCGAGGCTCAGCGCGACCGATTCCTGTTCAAGATCAACGTTGACTACCCCTCGCCGGAGGAAGAGCGCGAGATCATCTACCGGATGGGTGTCAATCCCCCCGAGCCCAAGCAGATCCTCGACACCGGCGATCTGCAGCGGCTGCAGGACGTCGCTGCTAACAACTTCGTGCACCACGCCCTGGTCGACTACGTGGTCAGGGTGGTGACCGCCACCCGGCGTCCAGAGCAGTTCGGCATGCCGGATGTGAAGTCCTGGATCGCATTCGGTGCCTCGCCACGCGCCTCGCTGGGCATCATCGCGGCTTCCCGTGCGCTCGCGCTGGTTCGGGGACGCGACTACGTCGTCCCACAGGACGTCATCGAGGTCATTCCCGATGTGTTGCGACACCGGTTGGTACTCACCTACGACGCACTGGCCGATGACGTCAAAGCCGAGACCGTGATCAATCGGATTCTGCAGACCGTTGGACTGCCTCAGGTGAATGCCATTCCGCAGCAATCGCATAACGCTGCTCCGCAACAAGTGCCTCCCGTGCCTCCTGCGGCACCCGCCGCGGCAGGCACCAGCGGTCGGTGAGCGAGTCCACTCCCGCCGTTGACGCGGCTGGTCAGCCGCAGGCGGTCCACCCGCCGTCTTTTGCCCGTGGTGACATCAGTGACGCCAAGCTGTCGGCGGCGCTTCGTACGCTGGAACTCACGGTCAAGCGCAAGCTGGACGGTGTGCTGCAGGGCAATCACCTGGGCCTGATCCCCGGCCCAGGTTCGGAGCCGGGCGAGTCGCGGCTCTACCAACCCGGTGACGACGTCCGTCGGATGGACTGGTCTGTGACCGCCCGCACCACCCACCCCCATGTTCGGCAGATGATCGCTGACCGGGAGTTGGAAACGTGGATTGTGGTGGACATGTCAGCCAGCCTTGACTTCGGCACGGCGGGTTGTGAGAAGCGCGACCTCGCCGTCGCGGCAGCAGCCGCGATCACCTATCTCAACAGTGGTGGCGGCAATCGGATAGGGGCAGTGATCGCCAACGGCGAGAATGTCATTCGGGTTCCAGCCCGGTCCGGCCGGCAGCACGAACAGACGCTGCTGCGAGCCATCGCGACCTCGCCCCGGGCGCCGTTGGGAGTTCGGGGGGATCTGTCGGCTGCGATCGATGCACTGCGGCGGCCGGAACGACGGCGCGGTATGGCCATCATCGTCAGCGACTTCCTCGGCCCGATCACCTGGATGCGGCCATTGCGGGCCATCTCCGCCAGGCACGAGGTGCTCGGCATTGAAGTGCTTGACCCTCGCGATGTGGAACTGCCCGACGTCGGCGATGTGATCCTGCAGGATACCGAATCCGGCGTCACCCGTGAGTTCACCATCGACGCGCAGTTGCGCGATGATTTCGCCAGGGCTGCCACCGCGCACCGGGCTGAGGTAGCCCGAACCCTGCGGCGCTGCGGAGCGCCGCTGATGACGCTGCGCACCGACCGCGATTGGATCGCCGATATCGTTCGCTTCGTCGCCTCACGGCGCCGGGGCGCACTGGCGGGCAGTCAGTGAGCCCGAACGAGGAACACGTATGACCTTGCCTTTACTCGGGCCGATGGCACTGACCGGCTTTGCGCACCCCTGGTTCTTCCTTTTCCTTTTATTCGTAGCGGGTCTGGTCGGGCTGTACGTCATCACGCAGTTCGCGCGACAGAAACGCATTCTTCGGTTCGCCAATATGGAACTGCTGGAAAGCGTTGCGCCCAAGCGCCCCAACCGCTGGCGCCATCTGTCAGCGATCCTGCTGATCTGTTCCCTGGTGATGCTGACGATTGCGATGGCCGGTCCGCAAAACGATGTTCGCATCCCTCGCAACCGTGCGGTGGTGATGCTTGTCATCGACGTATCGCAGTCGATGCGTGCCACCGACGTGGAGCCGAGCCGGCTGGCGGCCGCGCAGGAGGCTGCCAAGCAGTTCGCCGATCAGCTCACCACGGGTATCAACCTCGGCCTGATCGCCTATGCGGGAACCGCGACGGTGCTGGTGTCGCCGACGACCAACCGTGAATCGACCAAGATCGCCATCGACAAACTGCAGTTGGCTGACCGCACGGCCACCGGTGAGGCGATCTTCACCGCCCTGCAGGCCATCGCCACCGTCGGCGCGGTCATTGGCGGCGGCGACGGCCCGCCTCCGGCGCGGATCGTGCTGATGTCTGACGGCAAGGAGACGGTTCCGTCCAACCCCGACAATCCCAAGGGTGCCTTCACCGCGGCGCGTACGGCCAAGGACCAGGGCGTGCCGATCTCCACGGTGACCTTCGGAACCCCGTATGGCTACGTCGAGATCAATGACCAGCGTCAGCCGGTCCCGGTCGACGACGAGACGCTGAAGAAGATCGCTGAGTTATCTGACGGCAATGCCTACAACGCCTCGAGTCTGGAGCAGCTCAAAGAGGTCTTCGCCAAGCTGCAGGATCAGATCGGCTATGAGACGGTCAAGGGCGATGCCAGTGTCGGCTGGCTACGGCTGGGTTCACTGTTACTCGCGCTTTCGGCCCTGGCGGCAGTGCTGCTCAACCGCCGCCTGCCTGGCTGATTTCGCTGAATCACCCGCGCGAGCCTGCTTGCGGAACCCGAGAGGTAAGGCACTAAGTTGACGGGCATGACAGACACCGGGAAACCCGCGTTCGTCTCCCGTTCGGTGCTTGTCACCGGTGGAAATCGCGGGATCGGACTGGCGATCGCGCAACGGCTGGTGGCCGACGGTCACAGGGTGGCGGTGACCCACCGTGGATCGGGCGTGCCGGAACCCCTGTTCGGTGTTGTGTGCGATGTCACCGATACCGACGCCGTCGACCGCGCCTTCACGGCGGTCGAGGAGCACCAGGGTCCGGTGGAGGTTCTGGTGTCAAACGCCGGCATCGCCGCGGACGCGTTTCTCATGCGGATGACAGTGGAAAAGTTCGAGACGGTCATCGATGCCAACCTGACCGGGGCGTTCCGGATGGCGCAGCGGGCATCGCGCAGCATGCAGCGCAAGCGGTTTGGTCGGATGATCTTCATCGGTTCGGTCTCGGGTACCTGGGGGATCGGTAACCAAGCCAATTACGCGGCATCCAAGGCGGGTCTGATCGGCATGGCCCGCTCGATCGCCCGCGAACTGTCCAAGGCCGGCGTCACCGCCAATGTCGTGGCGCCGGGCTATATCGACACCGAGATGACCCGGTCGCTCGACGAGCGGATCCAGCAGGGAGCACTTGAGTTCATCCCGGCGAAGCGAGTGGGCACCGCCGAGGAGGTCGCCGGTGTGGTCAGCTTTCTGGCATCCGAGGATGCGAGTTACATCTCCGGTGCGGTGATCCCGGTCGATGGCGGCATGGGTATGGGGCACTGATGATGGGCCAGCATCAATGCCAGGCCACGAGCGGCCTTTATGGTCGAAAGGACTGATATGGCAGGGCTTCTCGAAGGTAAGCGCATCCTCGTCACAGGGATCATCACCGACTCGTCGATCGCGTTTCACATCGCGCGGGTGGCGCAAGAGGCCGGTGCCGAGCTGGTCCTCAGCGGCTTTGGGCGGATGCGACTGATCACCCGCATCATCGATCGGTTACCGACCGCGGCCCCACTGTTGGAACTCGACGTGCAGAACGAAGAGCACCTCGACAGCTTGGCTGGCCGTATCACCGAGGTGATCGGTACCGGAAACAAACTCGACGGTGTTGTTCACTCCATCGGCTACATGCCACCTTCCGGTATGGGGATCAACCCGTTCTTCGACGCTCCCTACGAGGATGTCGCGAAGGGCATCCACATCTCAGCATTCTCCTACGCATCACTGGCCAAGGCCGTACTGCCCATCATGAACCCGGGCGGCGGAATCGTAGGAATGGATTTCGATCCGACCCGGGCGATGCCCGCCTACAACTGGATGACAGTGGCTAAGAGCGCGCTGGAATCGGTCAATCGGTTTGTGGCCCGCGAGGCAGGCAAGTTCGGTGTGCGGTCGAATCTCGTTGCGGCCGGACCGATTCGGACCCTCGCGATGAGTGCCATCATGGGTGGAGCGCTCGGTGATGAGTTCAAAGATGAGATGAAGATGCTGGAGGAGGGTTGGGATCAGCGGTCACCGCTCGGGTGGGATATGAAAGACCCCACCCCGGTCGCCAAGACGGTCTGTGCACTGCTCTCCGACTGGCTGCCTGCCACCACTGGAACGATCATCTACGCCGACGGCGGCGCGAGTACCCAACTGCTGTGACATTCGACGCGCTGCTGCTGCTGTCCTTCGGCGGACCCGAAGGCCCCGAACAGGTCATGCCGTTCCTGGAGAATGTCACCCGTGGGCGGGGCATACCGCCGGAGCGACTGGTATCGGTCGCCGAGCACTACCTCCACTTCGGTGGGGTTTCGCCGATCAATGGGATCAATCGTGCGTTGATCGCACAGATCCAATTCGAACTGACCGAGCGCGGCGAGAAGCTGCCGGTGTACTTCGGTAACCGCAACTGGGACCCGTATCTCGCCGACACCGTTGAATGCATGAGAGTTGACGGCATCACCCGCGCTGCGGTTTTCAGCACCTCGGCGTGGGGCGGCTACTCCGGATGCGCCCAATACCAGGAGGACATCACCCGGGCCCGCGCCGAAGTTGGCGATGGATCACCTGAATTGGTCAAACTGCGCCAATACTTCGACCACCCGCTCCTGGTGGAGATGTTCGCAGACGGGATCGCAGAGGCGGCCGCAACGCTGCCAGCACCCCTGCGTGATGACGCCCGGCTGGTATTCACCGCCCATTCCATTCCGCTGCGTGCGGCCGATCGCTGCGGGCCGGATCTCTATCCGCGTCAGGTCGCCTACTCGTCGAGTCTGGTTGCCGCAGCGGCCGGCTACGCCGAGTATGACCAGGTGTGGCAGTCCCGGTCGGGACCGCCGTCGGTGCCGTGGCTGGAACCCGATGTGGCCGATCACCTCACCGCGCTTGCCGAGGCCGGCACCAAGGCGGTCATCGTCTGTCCGATCGGATTCGTCGCCGACCACATCGAGGTGATCTGGGACCTTGACAGCGAACTCGCGGAACAGGCCGCCGGACTCGGCATTGCCTTGGCCAGGGCCACGACACCCAACGCCCAACCCCGATTCGCCCGACTTGCCCTGGATCTGCTCGACGAGAAACGCCGGGGGAGTGATCCGGCGAGAGTTGTTGGTGCACAGCCGGTTCCCGGATATGGGTCGAGCGTGAACGGACGCTTCTGCACCGCCGACTGCGAGGCGAGCGCCCGTGCGGCAGCGGCTAGTTCCAGGCCGACTGCAGAATCGCGCTGACCGCTGCCGTCCGCGCAGCTCGGACGACCGCCGCCAGTGGACGCATCGCGGCATCGGCGATCTGCTCCTCTGCTGCGCTTTGGGTGACGATCGGCGTCGGCCCGGCGCTGACGGCGATGATGGCGTCGACATGGGCGGCAGTCGCCAGTACCCTCAGAGCCCGGTCCGGGGCATGGTCGGGAATGCGGTGGAGGCTGCCGGCCTGCAACAACTCCTCGACCAAGGTGCGCGGATCCTCGCAGCCGGGTATCGGTTGCAGGCTTCCTAATGCTTCGGCGGCGGATCGGACGGCTGACCGCAGTGCGTATTCGGCATCGCCGAGGTCAAGGTGATCCGGTGCCGGCCCGCCCGGCAATGAGTACACCGACCACGACAGCACGGTGATTTCCGGGAAGTCCGTTTCATCTTCGTCGGTGCACTCGAACGCGGGCACCAGGCCGATCGCTTCTCCCTCGGATGCCCGCACAACGATCGCTTCGCCCACATCCAGGGAGTCCCGCTGAAACTGGGTGCCGGCCGGCAGGCCCCGGACGTCGCCCGGCACGGGTAACACCAGATCGATCGCTGGCCGTGTCGACCAGCTCGTCTCCATCCTGGGACCGGCGGCGGTGCGCACGGTCTGCAGTAGCGACATGGCACCCGCTTTATCCACATCCGGCCACGGCAATCCGGTCCGTCCGGCCGCGACTGCGTCGTATGCAGTGACCGAATGTAGTGGTGCCCAGGCGCTTAGCGCATCAAGGACGTCATCGGGTGCCGCACGGCCAGCCAGCCAGGCGTTAGACCACACCGATAGCGACACACTCGGGCACCACATGATGGTCGTGAGTGTAGTTGCTTCACGCTCAGTCGGTCAGCACCCGACGCGCTGCCGATACCGGCGTATCGTGGCGTTATGCCCGGGGCACTGATCTGGCTGATTGTCGGTCTCGCGCTTGCCGGTGCAGAGGCCCTGACCGGCGATCTCTCCCTGCTCATGCTCTCCGGTGGCGCACTGGCGGCGGCCGGTTCAAGTTGGTTGTTGGGCATGCCTGTGTGGGTCGACGGCGCGGTCTTTCTGGTGGTCTCGGTGTTGCTGCTCGTCGGGGTGCGCCCGGTGCTGCGACGCAGGCTGACCTCAGGTCCAGGCTTGCCCGAACCGGTGAAGGCACTGGAGGGTAAGAACGCGGTGGTGCTCGAACCGGTCAGCCGTCATCAGGGTCGGATCAAGCTCGACGGCGAAGTCTGGACGGCCCGTCCGTTTACCGATGACGATGTATATCAGCCCGGCGAACAGGTGACCGTCATGCATATCGACGGCGCTACCGCGGTGGTCTGGCAGAACCCGTGATTGGCGCATAAGAAGGAGTCGAAATGGACGGTGCTATCACCGGTCTGGTGGTGTTGTCGGTGCTGGTGATCTTCGCCGTCATCGTGGTCGCCAAATCAGTGGCCCTGATCCCGCAGGCCGAGGCCGCGGTCATCGAGCGACTGGGCCGCTACAGCAAGACGGTGTCCGGACAACTCACCCTGCTGATCCCCTTCATCGACCGAATCCGGGCTCGCGTCGACCTGCGCGAGCGCGTGGTCTCCTTCCCGCCCCAACCGGTGATCACCGAGGACAACCTCACGGTCAATATCGACACGGTGGTCTACTTCCAGGTCACCAGTCCCCAAGCGGCGGTTTACCAGATCAGCAACTACATCGTCGGCGTCGAGCAGTTGACCACAACCACGCTGCGCAACGTCGTCGGTGGCATGACCCTGGAACAGACCCT
>Ga0194052_1001262_pt1 | contig 14909 bp, 13 predicted proteins | sample SepL226m_MetaG_FD_160117 | JGI IMG/M metagenome (GOLD analysis project Ga0194052, IMG submission 160117) | Anoxic zone freshwater microbial communities from boreal shield lake in IISD Experimental Lakes Area, Ontario, Canada - Sep2016-L227-6m | ecosystem: Environmental > Aquatic > Freshwater >... | reverse complement strand
ACATGAGATCGGAGTCAATGGAAAGCTCTCTAGGTTTATCGATGTGAACAAAGCCTTTTGCAAGGTGCTTGGATATACAAGAAAAGAAGCTCTGAAATTATCTCCGGAAAAGCTTGATGCGCCAGAAAAACGTACACAACTGCCAAGCGTTGTTGAAAAATTGAAAAATGAAAAGCACGCTATATTCGAGACTATTCATCTGACAAAAGACGGACGGCGTATACCAGTCGAAATTTCTTCTGTTGTCTTCATGTCAGCAGGAGAACCTTTGATTATTTCTACTGCACGCGATATCACAAAAAGACTCGAGACAGAGAAAGAACTTGCTGCGAGCAAAGAAAAACTCGAGCAACAGATTGTCTTATTTGAAACCTTACTTAAAAATACACCATTGGGCGTATTCATGGTGGAAGCCCCAACTGGTAAGCCGTTACTCGCCAACAATACTGCAGCTGAAATGCTTGGAAGAGGGATTCTTCCAGACGCTACAAAACATAATCTTTCAGAGGTTTACGAAGCAAGAAGGATTGGCGAGAAAGAAGCATATCCAGTGAAAGAGATGCCTGTCATCCTTGGCATGGAAGGAAAAAAGTCTCACATCGACGACATGGTAGTGAGGAGACCTGACGGCACAGAAAGAAATATAGAGATTTTTGGCTCGCCGATAAGAAACAAAAACGGCAAGGTCTGGGCTAGCCTTGTTAATTTTATAGATATTACTGAAAAGAAAAAAGAACAGACAGAAATAATGAGCTTGAAAGAACAATTTGAAATGGCGCTAGATGTCAGTAAGATCGGCTTTTGGGAGCTTGATTTAATAAAAGATACTTCTATAAGGAATCTTGAACATGATCAAATATTTGGCTATAAGAAGATGCTGCCTAGGTGGGGAACAAAAATATTTTTCAAACACATAGTCCCTGAAGATCGCGAAATGGTAAAAAAGGCGTTTGCCGTAGCAATGGGAAATAAAAAATTATTCTTCGTCTGCCGTATCAAGTGGCCTGATAAATCTATTCATTGGATCACGGCAACTGGAAAAGCGTTGATGAATGGAGGCAAAACTCCGATAAAAATGTTTGGAACCGTTCGAGATATCACTGAACAAAAAATCTTGGAGACTGCGCTGATTGATAGAGACGCAAAGTTTGCAAAATTAGTTTCTCAGGTGCCGGGAACAATAATGCAAATCTTGCGCAAGCCTGATGGCTCACTGAGTGCTCCGTATGCGACGCATGAAATAAAAACGATGTTTGGGTGCACCGCCGAAGAGTTGAAGAACGACATAAACCCGATTATTAAAGCGATTCATCCCGATGATCTCAAAGAGGTTATGGAGGGGATGAATGAATCGAGCAAGACAATGAGAATATGGAAAGCAGAATATCGTGTACGCGTTTCAGGAAAACCAATCCGCTGGGTATCTGGCCAATCGATGCCTGAAAAGTTAGAAGATGGTAGCATCATTTGGCATGGCTTCGTTATGGATATTACCGAGCGCAAGAAGATCGAGGAAGAGCTTCTAGATTCACGAAATAATCTAGAAAAATTGGTATTCTCCAGAACCCAAGAGCTGCAAAAACAAGAACGTTTCTTGAGCTCAATATTGGAGAATGTACCGAATATGATTTTTGTGAAAGAAGCGAAAGATCTGAAATTTGAACTGTTTAATAAGGCCGGCGAAAAGCTCCTCGGCCAAAAAAGCGAACATCTCTTTGGCAAGTCAGACTACGACTTCTTTCCCAAAGCACAGGCTGATTTCTTCATTGAGAAAGATCGTTCTGTCCTTAAAAGCAAGAAACTGCTAGACATTCCTGAAGAGCCAATCAAAACTGGACATGGGGAACGAATCTTGCACACCAAGAAAATTCCAATATTGGGAACAGATGGCAAGCCACAGTATCTACTTGGTATTTCAGAGGATATAACTGAGCAAAAAGAAAGACTTGATTTGATTGCAAGGACAAAAGAACTGTCAGAGATTAAGGCGAAAGACGAGGCAATACTTGGCTCGATTGGTGATGCAGTATTTGCCACAGACGTAGAAGGAAAAATCTTGTTGTTCAACAAAGTTGCTGAAACAACATCTGGCGTCACTGCTAGTGCTGCTCTTGGCCAAAGCTACAAAAAGATATTCACTTTTGTCAAAGAAAGTGACAATAAACCGACAAACGATTTCATTGCCGAAGCAATCATAGAGAGACGAATCAAGAAAATGTCGAATCACGTGCTTTTACTAAGGAAAGATGGTAGCACCCTCCCGATAGCTGACTCAGCATCACCGATTATCGATCAAAATGGTGAAACAATTGGTTGTGTTGTGGTTTATCGAGACGCAACACACGAACGCATTGTAGACAAGGCAAAGACGGAATTCGTATCGCTTGCTTCTCATCAACTTAGAACCCCTCTAACAAGCATTAATTGGTTAACAGAGATGTTCTTGAAAGGTGATCTTGGTGATATTACAAACAAACAAAGAGAAAATATCAACGTGATCTCGAAATCGGGCAAAAGGATGGCAGCACTCGTAAGCTCACTTCTGAACGTATCGAAGCTTGAGCTAAACGTTTTTGCTATCAATCCTGAACTTGAGAGCATCTCTAAGGTTGTAAAAGACGTAACAGAAGACCTCGATTACGAAATCGATAAAAAGGGAATAAAGGTAAACATTATCAAGAAAGGCAGACTACCAAAAATTAAGCTTGACCACACACTTATTCGAATCATATGTCAGAATCTGATCTCAAACGCTGTACATTACTCTCCTCCAAAATCTTCTATTGATATCAAATTATCTTCTGATAAAAAATACTATTATCTTGCAGTCAAGGATCACGGTATTGGAATACCAAAAAGCGATCAGGACAAGATATTTACCAAACTGTTTCGAGCGAGCAACGCTCAAGCTTTTCGCACAGATGGAAACGGCCTTGGCTTGTACATCACAAAGCTAATATTAGACGCCACGAGTAGTAGTATTTCTTTTAGCTCTGTCGAGGGCAAGGGGAGCACATTTATAATTCAGATTCCGTTGACAGGAATGGTGGAAAAAGAGGGAACGAAGGCTCTTGAGATAATTTAATAATTAGATAATAATTAGAAAAATGTTAAGAAAGGACAATGATTTATGAAACCTGAGACCAAGCTCTTGTTGATTGTTGAAGACGAGGACTCTGTGGTTTATGCACTTTCAGAAAAATTCAATCTGATTGAAGGTGTAAAAGTTATTTTCGCAAGTAATGGCGCAGATGGTTTGAAAAAGGCATTAGAAGAAAAGCCAGAACTTATTTTGCTTGATATCATATTGCCTCAGATGGATGGAATTGAGATGCTGGAGAAGCTGAGAGAAGATGAATGGGGTAAAAATGTCGAAGTCATAATTTTGTCTAATCTCTCAGATCCTGATAGCGAGAAAAAAGCAAAAGCACTTGGCGTGACTCAATATATAATCAAGGCTGACTGCGAGATTGAGGACGTGGTAAAGAAAGCACTTGCAAGCTTGAAGACATAGCTAAATATTTAGCCTATAAAAAATGACCTGCCGAGAAGGTGGGTCATTTTCTAATGTAGTAATTCATTTTAATATATTTCTAGCAGCTACAACCCCGATCACCTTTTTAGCACCATTTTCTTTTAGAACATTTGAACACTCTGACAATGTCGCGCCTGTAGTAGCAACGTCATCAATCAAAAGTACTGTTTTGTCTCTAATAATATTCGAGTCGGTACAGACAAATGCATTTTTCAAGTTCAAAAGCCGTTGACGGCGGTGTAGCGTTGTTTGCGACGCAGTATTCCTACAACGTACCAAAATGTCGGCAAAATCACATTCTAGGCGATCAGAGAGGTATTTAGCTAGCAATTCTGCTTGATTGTATCCCCTGATATTCTTCTTTTTAATATTTAGGGGCACTGGAACAATAATTAAATTTTTACCAAAATCCAAATCTTTGATTTTTTGAAAAATCAATTCGCCAAGAATTTCCGCAAGTTCTGAAACACCACAATATTTCAGTTGATGAATTATTTCCTTCATCGGTCCAATATCGTATCGAACTGCCGGAATAATGGCGAAAAGATCGGTCTTCATCCTCGCTCTACAGCTTAAGCAACTTTTTCCATTGGGCGATATTTTACCACAGTAAAAACAGGTCGGAGTTTTTAATAATTCAATTTCTCCAGCACAAGTAACACACAAATATTGACCGTATTTTCCGCAGCTTACGCACAGCTTCGGGTAAAAAACATTTAACAGAAGTCGCTTCGAAATTGTTAAAACTTCTAATAATTTTTGGCCATTAATTGTGATTTTAGAGAATCTCATTGTTTGATTGTTGACTATTTTTCATGTTAATATATAATTAATTCTAGCGGAATATCCTATACATTTTTACTATCTCATAATCCCAAAGGAGGGGCAAATGAGCGAGAATCTTGATAAAAATGATTGGCTTGTTGAAGAGACTGAAGGCCAATTATCAATAGATGTCTATCATGACGATCACAACGTCTATATTTTTGCGCCTATCGCTGGGGTAAAAGCTTCCGACGTTGATATTTCTATTACTGATGAAGTTATCACCATCAAAGGCGTACGCTCACCTGGCCATGATGTTGGGATCGAAAAACACTTTACCCAAGAGTGCTACTGGGGACCATTTTCCAGATCTTATGTCCTACCGATTGCAGTAAACTCTGAGAATTCCAAGGCCACACTGAAAGACGGACTGCTTCGGATCGAAGTGCCAAAGGATGATAAGGTCAAAACAAGAATGATAAAAATCAACGACGGGAAATAAATACTTTGCAAGGGAACAGAAAAATACACTTTCACAAAAAGTGTATTTTTGTTATATTATGATGAATTGGAAGAAGGCTTCCTGGATTCCCGATCAGGTCGAGAAGGACAGAATATATATTATATAAGCTTCAGGCACAGCACGCTGAAGCGTGGGATACGAAGTTTTGTTGTAGCACAAGCTTCAGCTTGAATTAGATACTTGAATAATTGATAATTAATTGATATTTGATAGCTGATAATTGACCATTTAAAAAGAATTGGAACCCAAATGCAAAAAATACGAAAAGCAGTGATTCCAGCAGCAGGATATGGAACAAGATTTTTACCTGTAACAAAGGCAATGCCAAAGGAGATGCTTCCTATCGTCGACAAGCCCGTCATTCAGTATATCGTCGAGGAGCTTGTTGAAGCAGGAATCGAACAAATCATTATCATCACTGGGTGGCACAAACGTGCTATTGAAGATCATTTCGATCGTCACCTTGAGCTTGAGTACAAGCTGAAAGAAGCTGGGAAAACAAACCAATACGAGCAGATCAAAAAGATCTCGACAATGGCCGAATTTGTCTACATCCGCCAAAAAGAGCAAAAGGGCAATGGCGACGCCATCCTAACTGCGAAAAACGTGGTTGGCGAGGAACCATTTATCGTGTGTTGGGGAGACGACTTTATCTCTGCCGAGCCATCAAGAGCAAAGCAACTGATTGCCGCATATGAAAAATATGGCACAAACATTTTGGGCTGCGTAAAAGCTGACGCCCCAGGAGATGCGCTCAAGTACGGCTATGTTGGTGGAGAAGAAATTGCAGATGGCGTAATCAAAGTAGATGAGCTGATCGAGAAGCCAGGCGAAGGGAATTGTCCATCGAACCTCGCTGCAGTATCTGGATTTGTCTTCGTGCCAGAGTTTTTCAAAGCAATCGAGAAATCAACGCCAGAACCAGGAAAAGAGCTAGTCTGGGTGGATGGGGTAAACACAATGAGAGCCGAAGGAATTGATTCCTATGCTGTTGAAATAAAGGGCGGCAAGTATTATGATTGTGGTAACGTAACTCAATACTTGAAAACTAATATCGAGATGGCTTTAAAGCGGCCAGATATCGAACCTGATCTCGCAGCCTATATCAAAGAACTGTCAAAAACATTATAATTTTGTATTAAATATATTCCGTTTAAACACCGGAATCGGAGGGATAATGAAGCGTTTTGCCAAAATTGCTAGTTATATTGTAATAGCATTATTTTTTGCTGTCGCACTTTCTGGCTGTACCAAGAAAACAGCTACTGTTACAAACAACAAACTAATAGTTTGGAGCTTCGAAGATGAAGATGTTTGGAAGCAAATAGCTACGAATTACAAAGGTTTGTATAAAGACATGACAATCGAGTACAAGAAAGAGACACTCGACGCAGGATATGAAAATCGAGTTCTAAACGCCATCCTATCAGGAAGCGGTCCTGACGTCTGGGCTATGCCAAATGATTGGGTATACCGTCACCAAGATAAATTAGCGACGATGACTGATACCGTCTCCGCACTTATCAAAATGGATGACAATTTTGTACCGGCAGTCAAAGAAAGTGTCGTTATCAACGACAAGGTCTACGGACTCGCAGCTGGCGCTCAACCACTGATTATTTATTACAACCCAAAGATTTTTGAAAATGCGCTTGAGGCTTATAACAAAAAAAATCCTGGCGATGAAAACGCTGCAAAAAGAACAAGAGCCTCAAAATTGCTCAATGATTTCCCTCGAACTTGGGCCGATTTTGCTGAGACGAACAAGCTTCTTACGATCAAGGATCCAAGTGGCAATATTGTTTTGTCTGGTGCAGCCCTCGGTACAAGCAGTATCACAAACGCAGATGATATTCTTTATCTCATGATGCTACAAAACGACACTCAGATCATTTCGCCAGATTTACAGCTCGCAACATTTGCCCTACCTCAAGACACCCCAAAACAAACTTCTGACGTTCCTGGCAAAAGAGCTCTTGAGCTCTACACCAGCTTCGCTGATCCAGCAAGTGACAACTATTCATGGAACGACAGTATGGGTAACGACGTTGACGCGTTTGTAAATGGTAAAACTGCGATGGTCTTTGGTTATAGCCAACTACAGAATTATTTTGCTCAAAAATATCCAAACTTCAAGGATTATAAAAGAGCTTTCGTTCCACAGCTAAGTGAGGAGCTTGGGACTTATGTTGACTATGCGAAATTCAACGTGTTCGGCGTCTCTGCGTACTCATCAAACAGCCGTTATGGCTGGCAACTTGTCCGTTTGCTATCAACGGATTATTCTAGTGATATCGACTCAGCCTCAAAAATCCAGAGTGTTGCGAAGAATAAAGATTATGATGTGAACACAACATCCCTCGTAGATAGAGCTGGCAATAATCCTGATAGTCTTGAGCTTGCAACAGCGAAAACATTTGTAAAAGGCCGTTTCCCTGATGACTTCGACTCAAACATGATCAAAGCGATCACCTCAGTCAATAAAAAAGAACTTACAGCTCAAGCTGCCCTCGACATGGCTTCAAGAAACATCACAGAAATTCTTCGTAAAGTAGGTTGGTAATAGAAAGTTTATTTAGAATGAAACATAGTAAATTACTAAAATCTGTATCCGTCGTGACTGCAGCTGTAAGCGTGCTGCTTATTTCTGCCCAAAATGCACTCGCCTCAGCTACAGTAAATGTCGGCGTTTGCATACCAAACGAATCGGGTGGCTGCACCGAACAATTTACATATCAAACATATGTAAAAGCTTTCTACGGATATGCTATAAGACTTGGATCTGCACTTGCGGCCGTGATGATCGCGTACTCTGGCTATTTGTACCTCACTTCCCAAGGTGATACGACCAAGCTAAATAAGGCAAAGGAAATATTTATGGGATCGTTCCTTGGTTTCATAATATTAATCACTATCTCCTTGATTTTGAATTGGATAGGGATCGCAGGATTTAATAGCTAAATCTCGTTGGATAATCTAAAACTTATGAAAAAATTATTTGCAAAACTTATAATCTCATTTATCTTGGTATTATTTTTAGTACCATTACTAATACCTAACGCGACTCATGCTGATCCTACAGATCCGCCAGCCATTATTATATCCCTGTCGACAGAAACAGCAGCCCGCGCTGGAGCAGGCACAAACCTTGTTGTTAGTACCAGCTTAGATGGAGCTTTTACAAGTCAATATTTGGCCTACGATGTTTACATCGCTAAAGCCCCTAGCGCGACAGAGCCTGGAGCAGACGTCACCGATGCGGCAGTCTGGGAAAAGTATACTGTCGGTTTTGATAATACTATCACGCTGAGTGACGATGAGATATTTGATGGTGTCAGCAACCATGCGCTGCCAACGATCAATTGGGTAGTTGATCCCTCCACCGCCCTGGGGACTCGATTCATAAAAGCAACAATTTCAGACAGGCAAGGAACCTTAATAAGTTCAGCTGTAACAAGTGTAGAGGTAGTCGAAAACCTCATTACAATTGATTTGACCGCAAATAGTACTACAAATTTTATCGATTATGATATGGGAGACTCTAGCGGACAGCCTATAGCTATATCGGCGACAATAACTCCTCCAGACGAAACCACTAGCTACAAAGGAGAGCTTTGGATATCAACTAAGGGTTATTCAAATTCAGACGATAAGTTTGTTTCCGATGCTGCACACTTTAACAAGCAGGGACAATATGAATTTGAAAAGAGCAGCTCATCACAATCATATAATGTTTTCTGGGACGTCTTGAGCGGCCCTAGTGCGTTAGGCTTCCACGAAGTCGTTTTCAAGGTCTATGGTAACGGTAACTTTCTTGCAAAAAAAACTATGTGGATAAAGCTGTACAAACCAAGCGCCGCTACCGGCGGAACTGTAACCCCGCCTGACAATAGCGATGTCGATATTAATGACGTTGCGAGAAATGTACTCGGCATAAAGGTTAGCCTACAGACGTATGATGGCCTTATTAAAACAGTCAAAGAAGAGTGGTTCCCTCTAATTCTCGGCATATTTTCATTTTTCGGGATCATATTTGGTGGCTGGATGTATATCATGTCCGCCGGCGACCAAGCCAAGGCAGATCGTGGCAAAAGAAGCCTTACTTATTCGGTAATCGGTATGGCAATAGCTATTGGAGCCACCGCGATAATAAATGTCTCAAAGAGTATCGTAACTAAGTTTAAGGACGCAACTTCAATTACAAGCGGCTTCGAAACGGCCACAAATTTCATTGCTGTAATATCAGGGATTCTTGCCTTTATTTACCTAATCTATTCAGGCATCCTTTTCCTAACCGCCGCCGGCAATCCAGACAACGCCAAGAAGGGCCTACAAGGTGTTATAAACGCAGCTATCGGCATAGTCATCATAGTTGGCGCTTGGGCGATAATTCGAGCGGTAGTTGGCACATTAACGCAAACACTTTAATCATTAATTTTACATCAAAATGATACCACTAATTCAAAAAGCTGAAGCTGCATTCTGCAGTACGACTGACACAGCTAATCCAAAAACAATCAAAGATATTTTCAGTAATTTTAGTGGTGCTGTCGCAGACAAGGGCCTCTGTAGCATCTACCAGATTGCTGGACAAGTTGGCACATTATTAGTAAACTTTAGCTTAGTTTTAGTCTCGATTATGGTCTTATACAGTGCATTTTTGTATGTCAGCTCGCTTGGTGAAGAAGCCAAAGCCGAAACAGCAAAGAAAACCTTGATTTGGTCGATCGTGGGGTTTGTCGTCATTGGACTAGCCAAAACGATAAGTGTGATAATGGCAAATACAATCAAGTAAACAATTACTTGACATTATTAGGTTACTATTTGTTATAATAAAATTAAATAAATAAATTGGAGGAAATATGTTAATAGAAAAAGCTTTCGCCCTAGTGAACCTAGATTCTAAAAATGCGACTGGCGTTACAGATGTGAACTCTCTGTTTGCCAAAACAACTAGCACGATCGCTCTGATCGCTGGTATCATCGCCTTTATCTACTTGATTTACTCAGGTATTCTCTACCTCTCAGCTGCTGGCAATCCAGACTCAGCTAAGAAGGGTCAGCAAGGCATCATCAACGCAATCATCGGTATCATCATCATTGTCGCCGCTTGGGCGATCATCAACGCTGTAAATGGTACAGCTGGTAGTGTCGCTGGTGTATAATTAGTTCTCAATGTGATTTAATAAGAGATAAGTAATTACTTATCTCTTATTTTTTTATGCCATATTTAATTTTATTTTTAGTCGCACTACTATGGCTACAAAATTATTCCTCTCTTGATCCAGACTTTGGTTGGCATCTTTCTTTGGGTAAAGAAATGATTGCAAACAAGAGCTTGATTCATAGTTTTGTAGGGTATAATTATTTCGGCAATTTACATACGATCGACCACCAATGGCTCTCGGATATCTTACTTTATCTGATACATTATCATGTCGGCTATTGGTTTCTGGCACTGATTTTCTTCCTCATCACACTAACGATATTCTGGTTGCTCTATAGGCTGATTTTATTACACAAAGTTCACTCTACTATCGCTGGCCTTATCATAGCCTTGTCCGTCCTTTCGGCTAGCCTCGTCTTTTATGGCGTCAGATTGCAATATCTCCTTCTTCTTGCGGCAGTGCTTTTGCCATATATTTTCAAAACTGTACGTCCCTTTTGGCAGCGGCTCATCTATTATTTTCTGATATTTGCACTTGGCTCGAATCTTCATGGTGGATTTTTGACGCTTGCACCGATTCCCTTTTTGCTTGAGATCAGCATATTGAAATTTGATAATGAAAACCGAAAAAAATCTTTCAGACAAATATTATATTTAATATTAATACTGATCGCGGCATTTTCTACAAACCCATACGGGATTGAGTACTGGAAATTTATTATTGGATATTGGACCAGTCCTTACTACCGCTCCCATATCTCAGAATGGCTACCGATCACCGCCTTCCCGCTACATTGGGCTCAGGTGATTTTTCCCTTGTCTATAACAATCTTCCTTATCACGATTGATAAATATTGGAAAAAAATTAATAAATTTAAGCTCGCTTTATTGGCCCTCTATTTGTATTTAGGTATAACTTCCCTCCGCGCCTTTCCAATCTTTATCCTGCTAGCGGCGCCATACATTGCGGTGGCACTCCAGAACCTTTTAGCTTCGCTAAAGCTGAATGTATCAAATGCCAAATATTTTCTAATTGCATTTGTATTGATCATATCTGTCTGCTGGATGGCAGGAATGCGCAAAATCGACTTTAGAACAAGCGTTTTTGATGCAGACCATAGCTATCCTGAAAACGCATTATCATATCTTTCAGAAAACATTTCAGAAAGCGGCAATCTTTTAAATGATTATGGCTGGGGCGGCTATCAGATATGGACCCATCCTGAGCTAAAAGTCTTTATTGATGGGCGAAATCCAATTCCTTTTGTTGATGGCAAGAAATCGATGCTCGAGGTTTATGATAACTTTTATTATGGCAGCGACGAGAAACTGGCTAACAACCTAACTAAATATAACATTTCAACGGTGATGATGAACAAACCAGTCGTCTATCGATTAAATAAAGCAGAAACATTACTCTATATAAACTTGGGCGGACTAAATTTGAATGATCTTAACAAGGCGCCAGACTTAATCAAATATTTAGATAGCAATTCAAACTGGAAAAGAATTTACACCGATGATCATGCGTATATTTGGCAGAGGTTGGAACAATAATCTTTGCGAATTGCCAACCGAATTTCGAAATATTTGTTGACATTTTATCAATATCGGGATATAATCATAGTTACATTAAATCAATGTCCTTATGAATACAGAACAATTACAAAATTTACTAACGCCAGTCGTGAGCAACAATTCTACGCTCGAAGGGCTGATCACAAGAGCCTCCAACGTCTATCTAATGGTTGCGGGTTTTTTGGCGTTCTTCTACTTGGTTTACTCTGGCATTCTCTATATCACCTCTGCTGGAAATACTGAGCAAGCAAAAAAAGCTCAGACGGGGCTTATCAACGTCATCATTGGCATTGTCATAGTTTCACTCTCATATGTGATCGTTAGAACGGTTGGTACATTTGCTATCGGACTAGTCAAATAGAGGTCAGGTCGCAGGACTCATTGAAGGTTTGGACCTAAGTCCTAAACCCTAACTCTTGGTGACGCGCCAAACTTCTTCGATCGTAGTCGTTCCCTGTAAAACCTTCATCAGGCCATCTTGCTCCATCGTAATCATTCCGTTCTCTTTTGCGACTTTTTCAAACTCCGAAATTGTCGCTTTTTTTGCGATCAAAACTTCAACTGTTTCGTCTGGCGTTATCATCTCGACAATTACTTGACGACCTGAGTAGCCAGTAGAGCTGCATTTGTCGCAACCCTTTGAATGAGTAAGAGTTGACTCATTTTTATCAATCTTATCTATAATTTCTTTTGGTAGACGTGATTTTACAGGAGCCAAGATTGTCTTGATCGACTCCCAAATCTCAGGATGCGGAGTATATTCTTCTTGGCAAAAAGTACAATTCTTGCGAACAAGACGCTGTGCCATAATCAAATTAATTGAGCCGGAAAGTAGAAAAGGCTGGACACCAATTTCGAGGAATCGGGCGAAGACGGCTGGGGCAGAATTTGCATGAATAGTTGAAAGAAGTAAATGACCCGTCAGAGCCGCTTGTACGGCAATTTCGGCAGTTTCCCCATCACGAATCTCACCAACCATTAAAACATCGGGGTCTTGGCGCAGAGAGGCTCTGAGGCCATCTGCAAACTCGTAGCCGGCCCCTGGTTTGACCTGACTTTGCTCGATTCCTTCAATTTTATATTCTACTGGATCTTCAAGCGTAATTATCTTGATTCCCGGTTTTTTTAGAGCCATTAATATTGCATAAAGCGTTGATGACTTACCACTTCCGGTCGGTCCAGAGGTCAAAACCATCCCGTGTGGTTTGGAAATTTCTTCCTTGATCATCGCAAGCGCCTCAGGACGAAATCCAAGCGTATCGAGCGTCAATATCGATTTTTCTTGACCCAGCAAACGCAAGACTAGCGACTCTCCATAAGCAGAGGGCATGATTGAAACACGGAAATCCACATTCTCATCTCCAGGCATGACGAACGAAAAGCGGCCGTCTTGTGGCTGATCGTTCATATCCATGCGAAGCTTCGACATAAACTTGATACGAGAAATAATCTGTTTGTACTGCTGAAGCGGCAAGCGAACAATATCCTGCAGAACACCATCGATTCGATATCGTGTTAGAAATTCGCTTTCGCTTGGCTCGAGATGAATATCTGAGGCATTTAGTTTTGCAGCGCCGATCAGAAGTGTGTCAAGCAGCTTTGTCGTTGACGCACGTTTTGCCAGCTCAGCCGCGCCACGAATATCTTTGACATCATAATTGGTCTCTTCCTGAACTTCCTGCTCTCGGTTTATTGCTTTAGTAAGCTCCTGCTCTTTGAATTTTTCATAAAAACTTATGGCGTAGGTGAAGCTCGACTGCGACATTAGAAATTGAGCTGGCTTGAGCCCGACTGACTGACCAATTTTCAAAAGATAATCATCAATCTCCTTGTTTGATGATACGACAGCGACACGCAACTGATTACCAATTTTCAAATACGGAATTATCTGCAATCGAATCGCGTCTGGCTCAGGAATAAGATCGAGAATTTCCTTTGTTAGAGGATATCCAATCAAATTGATATAGCCTAGATTAGCGACCCGAGCCCGCTCCTGTGCGTGAACTTCCTCTTGCTCTCTGGATATATTTGTCAGCAAATTCTCGATATCAACCATGGCCACTCCTTTTCTAAATTAATAACTTTATTATATTTGAGATACTGCACGTTGTCTAATTAATAATTTTTTGATATCATATCGATGCTCTTTGGTTTACTGATTGAGCATAGTCGAAATATTATATTTCATCTGTGGAAGGTTGGCAGAGTGGTTTATAGCGCTGGTCTCGAACACCAGTTGGGTAGCAATATCCTCAGAGGTTCAAATCCTCTACCTTCCGCCATATGAAATTTAATAAAAAAATCTCCTCATAATGCTGAGGAGATTTTTTAAATAGTTTCAATATTTAGCGCTTACCACTTCGGCGAGCTGCCTTTTTTTGTGCGAACAGTGACATTGACGCCAGCTTTTTTCTCTTGGTTGTCGAGTCGCTTAGCCATCACCTGCTCCATCATTGTTTTCTTTGCTTTAGGCTCAGCTTTCACCTCAACTTTTGGCTCGGCCTTAGGCGTCGCCTTAACGACAGGCTTCGCAGGCTCAATAACAAGTGGTTTTCCAGTCAATTTTTGCTGCTTAATCTTATTATTTACATAATACTGTTGTCCGAGGCTAAATAGGGTTGTGACAATCCAGTAGATAACAAGTGCGGCTGGCATTGAGCGGCCAAAGAATACTGTGATCAAAGGAGCAAAATAAACCATCTGTTTGCTCATCATCGCCATTGGATCTGGCTCAGCAGCGCCCGCAACTTTTTTGGGTTGCTTTGGCATCGTCATCATCGATAAGCCCATCTGAAGGAGACCAGCAATGATCGGCAAAACCCATGGATTTGGCTTCGTAATATCCATGCCAAAGAACATAGTATTTACAACATCGGCATGCATTGTGAAGCTATAGAGATCGACAAAGCCACCAGTATGTAGACCACTTTTGAAAACACTGAACAATACAATCAAAATCGGAAGCTGAATAAGCGTTGGCAAGCATGAGCCAAATGGCGAATGGCCTTCTTCCTTGTAGAGCTCCATGATCGCTTTATTCTGTTCGACAGAGTCTTTGATTTCAGCTTTGATCTTGTTTACCTTCGGCTGGAGCTCCATATTTTTCACTTGAAAATATGCTGTTTTGATCGATGAAGGGAGGAGTGCCAAGCGGATTATAATTGTGAGTACTATGATAGCCCAAGCGACAGAGTGCCCAGGAATCAACCAAGCGATGAAAATCAAAAGGTTATAGAGAGGTTGATATAAGATTACATGAAAAGCTTGTTTCATAATGCCTTGCAGTTATAAATATTAAATATAATTAATTTATTCTTCGAACGATAGTGAGAAGTTTAAAC
>Ga0194052_1001261_pt1 | contig 14914 bp, 15 predicted proteins | sample SepL226m_MetaG_FD_160117 | JGI IMG/M metagenome (GOLD analysis project Ga0194052, IMG submission 160117) | Anoxic zone freshwater microbial communities from boreal shield lake in IISD Experimental Lakes Area, Ontario, Canada - Sep2016-L227-6m | ecosystem: Environmental > Aquatic > Freshwater >... | reverse complement strand
ATGGTGGGCAAATTATTAATAGTATGAATGGTGGCGATTTAGACGGATCAATCTCAAATGCTGAGGAAGCTGTTACTAAGTATAAAAATAACGAACAAGCTTTAGTTTTGCTCGCTTTGGCATATCAGCAAAAAGGAAGTTTAACTTTTCAGGAGGCGATTTACAGCACAAAATCCTTAGAGGTAGCTGATGAAATATTGAAAATAAATCCAAATAGCGGAGATGCTTACAGGATAAAAGGCTATGCCTATGAAATGATTCAAAATTATCCTGAGTCTGAGGTTAATTACAAAAAAGCGATCGAGTTAGCCCCTACGGATGCAATGGCTCATGCAAACCTAGGGCACGCGTACGAACTTCAAAGTAAAGATCAACTTGCAATCAATAGTTATAAAGATGCTTTAGCTATAAATCCAGACCTCATTCCCGCTTTGCTTGGCATGATGAGGTATTCATATGCTAATGGCAATAAGATTGATTTGAAAAAGTACGCCGAAAAAGTTATAGCTCTTGCACCAGACATAAATTCAAAATCAGATGCGGAACAAATGCTTGGGTTTGTATATAAATCAGAAAAAAATCTTTCTGAAGCTTCTAAACATTTTGATAACGCAATTTCCTTTTCTCCAAAATCTGCTACGTCTTATGTAAGTAGGGCTAATAATAACCTCTTAATAATGTCGGGTGAAAAAGATAAAGACAAGGAAAACATCTTGGTTAAAAAGATATTTGCTGATGCTGATATGGCGGTAAAGTTAAATCCAAATTTAAGTGCGGCATATCTTTTGTGGGCAAGACTTGCTCCTAGTTTGCAGAATCCAAAAGAAGCCGCAACTCACTTTTACAATGAGGCTCTAAAGAAAATTGACGTTGATATTACCTTGAGTAAAGCAGAAAAGGAAAGTATGAAAAATCTAATTTTATCTGAGATGAAAACAGAAGGTATAAAAATTATCCAGTCATAAAATAATTATGAAAAAATACATCATATTTTCTTTAACGTTTTTGATTTTGGTTACGACTAGTACGCATATCTCACATGCTGCCATCTCTGATGGGACAGGTTTGGGTAACGGTGCATACGCTGTAAACGGTTATGCTGTTATGGTGACTAACGACGGTGCTCTTAGGGGTTACGGAGGGAAATATACCGCATGTTACAATATGGGTGGATATTATACAGCATCTGGTTCCGTTTCGGACGTATCCAATTCTTGCGGATTGGATAGTGGAAGTTGTGGTAACCAGGTGTATGCTTATAACTTAGGTCCAGCATGTAATTATATGGCAAGTCTTGGAAATTTCTGTGTTGGGAATTCTGTATATAATTATGATACGAGTTGTAATACCTTAAAAGTTAGAGACTGTCCTCAGTTTTGTAATAGTGGCACGTGTGTTTCCTCTTTAAGTGTTGGGTCATGTACAGGAACTCCGTCGCCAGGAAGTAACTCTGGTGGATATAAAGATGTTACATGGTCTTTAAATGGAGTGTCTGGGGCTTCTGGAGAATATATATATAATTGGGATGCTGATTGTTATAAGGAAAGGTGTACTAAAAATGGAGTTGGAAAAAAAATATGCGATTATTACAAAGTTGGATACTTAGGAAGTAACTCTTCCATGGTCTGTTCTAACAGAAGTTGGAATAATCCCTCAGCCACAGTAACAGTGAAATCTATCGCCACTGCAAATATTCCAGAGCAAACAGCACAGGTTTCTTGCTCATACAATGCTTGCTATGGGTCCTCAGATCCTTCATGCAAAACAACAGCGGAAACAACAACTGCAGCTGCAGCAACAACTCCAACCCAAGCTGCTACGTCTAACACAAATCAGACGTCATCCGCACCTAATACAGCTGGAGGTGCAAATGGGGCCAGTGGACTGTCATGCAGTAATGGGCAAATACCTTGTGGTGGTTCTTGTATTATTACTCCAGTAAATGGCCAGTGTCCATCAGATCTTGGTGTGGTTTTAACGGCAGCAAAAACAGGTTCAAATATCTTCAAGAGAACTTCTTTAGTTGTCTCAAAAGACTCAAAAATCAATCTCAAATGGGAAGCCTCAAGCTCTGTCAGTACTGTCATCTGCAATGCTGTCAATGGATGGGATTCTTCCACAAGTTCTTCACATACAACTCTTTCTCCAATCGCAATTCCTAGCTCAAAGTATTTTTCTGTTTCATGTACGGACGGGATAAAAACTTTGTTAGATACGATTAAAGTATTGGTTGTTGGTGTGAGTGAATTTTAGCTATTCTTCGCTTCTATCGTTTTTAATATCCACAGTTTTGGGGCAAATAAATACAATTGTATATTTTCTGATGTATAATTATGTCTGATGAAAATAACTCATAAAAATGTTTTTGCATTTTTAGCTTTTAGCTTTGTTGTTTTACTAGGCGGATACTTTTCAAACTTTTATATTTCCCCTGTAAAAGCTGAAGTTGCAACAAATAAATATCTCACGGGTTATGCTTGGTCAGAAAATATTGGGTGGATTTCTTTTGCGACAAGTACACCTAACCCAAACGGTGTTTCAATAGATTCTTCTGGAAACATTTCAGGCTATGCTTGGTCAGACAATATTGGATGGATTGAGTTTGGAGGACTTTCCGATTTTGTAGGAAACGGAAATAATGCAAATTTTAACACATCAAACATAACAGGATGGATCCGTGCCTGTGCAGGTGCTATTTCTGGAAACTGTTCAACAATGAATTCTAGAACTGATGGCTGGGATGGGTGGATAAGCTTATTTGGTAATGGTTATGGTATTTCAAAAAGTAGTTCAACAAATAATCTCTCTGGTTATGCGTGGGGTTCTGATGTGCTCGGGTGGATAGATTTTAGTGGAGTAAGTATTAGTGATGTAAATACAAACGGAGTGTGTGGATCTTCTGGAGATGCTGGAAAGAGATTTTCATCACCTCCAACTGATAATTTATGTCGCATCACAGGTCAGACACCCTCTGTTTACACAAGTACTGACTACCGTTCGTATACTTGGAATTGCGAAGGTTCTCAATTTCTTTGTTCGACGACTAGAATTTGCCCAGATTCGAGTAATTCTAAAATAAGTGATATTCCTGAAGATAGGGGCGCTTGCGTTCCTTCTAATTGTTCTGGTGGAACAGGTTGTTCTGCGGGATACACTTGTGATTCAAGTAGTAAGTGTGTTCCAAATGTTGTAAATACTGGGTGTAATCTGGACGGTGTCGCTTTACAAGAAAATGCAACAGGTACGTTTTATAAAAAAAATATTGCTCAACAATGTGATTCAGCAACCGTAATTTGCCTTAATGGAACCACAACTCCCCAAGGGTATCGTTTCAAAAAATGCATTTCACCTAGGTTTATTGAATTTTAATTTTTAAATAATTATGAAAGAAAAGAAAAAAATAATTTTAATAATTGGAAGTCTCATTGTTATTTTGCTAGTTGGTGCACTTCTGTATAAATTCGTTTTTAAACCGCCAGTAGAAAAACAAGAGACAGCTCGGCAAAAAGGTTTTTCTGAAGAAGAGAAACAAAAAATTCTTGAGCAATTTAAAAACAGCAATATAAAACCATTTTCAACACAAGAAAAAACAAAGATACTTAAACAGACAGAAAACTTGAAACCTTTGACAGATGAAGAAAAAGCAAAAATATTAGAAAGCTTTAAAAAATAATTATAAAATTAATAAAAATATGAAAAATTTTGCACAAACCCTAAAATCTCTCGTTCTCGCTTTAATACTTGTTGGCGGTATCTCATATGTTTTTGCTTGGACAGGACCAACAGATCAACAAAAAATCGTGAACGGCACACCAAGTGGAAATGTGGCGGCTCCGATTAATGTTGGAAACTCTCCCCAAGCAAAAACAGGTTCTTTGTCTGTGGGGACATCTACTTTACCTGGAGGTTTTAGTTTTGTTGTTGATGGCCCAAGCACTTTTTTGTCTGTTGCATCAAAACAGTTTTGTTTGGGAACAGACTGCATTACAGCCTGGCCTACAGGGGGAGGTGGACTAGGAGCCCCTCAGCTTGATACTGGATGGTTAGACTATGGAAACACAACTTATGATAGTAAATTTGAAAATCTGACTAATCATAAAAGACTAGCTTTTTCTAAGTTTGCTAATGGTCTTGGTGGAAATAAAGATAATTACGTTGTTGATCTAGAAGTAATTAATCCAATGACTAATCCTGGTTATGATGCTGGTATTGCAAATATGGGTTATGGTTCAAATGGGTCTCCAGATGTTATATGGACTAATTTAGAAAATGATTCTATATCTCTTGATGCTTGGAATTATCCCTATAATGTAAACTATAAGGTGCGTATTCGTATATGGGATACAAGTAAAAGCAGTGGGGGTGGAAGTGTGGCAGGAAATGGTTCCGGAGGTTTATATACAAAAAATTGGAATGATTCTTGTCGTTACGCAAATCCCTACACAAATGATTGTTCTTGCCCAAATGGTTTTACTCCTTCTCTAGTTCTAGATAATGCTACTCTTTGTGATAGTGGTAATTACGCTACGGGTCCTGGAATTCCTTCATCTCTCAAAGGTAGTGGTGGCACTTGCGGAATAAAAATGTATCAATGTTATAAATAGTTTATAAGATTTATCAGAAAAAATAAAAACATCCGCACAAAAGTACGGATGTTTTTATTTTTTCTGATATAATTATATCTGATGAAAATAACTCATAAAAATGTTTTTGCATTTTTAGCTTTTAGCTTTGTTATTTTACTAGCTGGGTACTTTTCAAATATTTATATCTCGCCCGCAAAAGCTCAAACTCAAACACCGCCAACAAATAAATATCTCACGGGCTACGCTTGGTCAGATAATATTGGGTGGATTTCTTTTGCAACGAGTACGAATGGAGGCAATTTAATAACTATAGACTCTACTGGTGCATTAAAAAATGCTGATGGAACCGGTCCGGGTTACGCCTGGTCAGATAACGTTGGGTGGATTAAGTTTGGTGGACTTTCTAGATTTCCTACAAGTACTGTAACTATAGCTTCAGATGCTGTCTATAATAGTTCTGGTGCAATAACAGGCTGGGCTCGAGCTTGTGCAGGTACTTTTGATGGCGTTTGTGGAGGAGGAACTTATACATATACACCTCCACCTGTTGTTTCAACAACGACCGGCCCTCTTGTTTGGATACAAAGCGCCTCCGCAGGGTCTCGTTATTGGAGATCTATAACTTCCTCTTCCGATGGTGTAAAACTTGCAGCTGTGGTCGGTGGAACAAATACAGGGGGCCCTATTTATGGCTACATATATACTTCAACAGATTCAGGTGTAACATGGACTGAGCGCACTTCCGCAGGAAATCGCTCTTGGCAATCCATCACCTCCTCTTCTGATGGAACTAAGCTAGTGGCTGTAACAAATAATGATTATATCTACACTTCAACCGACTCTGGTGCAACATGGACCGCACAAACTTCCGCAGGAAATCGCTCTTGGAAATCCATCACTTCTTCTTCTGATGGGACCAGGCTCGCCGCTACGACATATGGAGAGTATATCTACACCTCTACCGACTCTGGCGCCACATGGACACAAAGAACGTCCATGGGAAGAAACTATTGGTGGACCATTACTTCCTCTTCAGATGGAACTAAGCTCTCGGTTGCCACGTGGGGGCAATACATTTATACTTCCTCCGACTCTGGCGCCACATGGACAACAGGGTCTCCTTACGGGCCTTATTGGATATCTGTCGCCTCTGATTCCTCTGGAAATAAACTTATTGCTGCTGATAATAATAGCAGTGGCTACATTTATACTTCTACAAACGGTGGCGCAAATTGGATACAAAGAACGTCAGCAGGTGCGCATAGTTGGAGAGCTGTTACTTCTTCATCCGACGGCACAAAGCTCGCGGCTATTGTATATGGTGGTGGCTACATTTATCTCTCAACAGACTCGGGAGCAACGTGGACCGCACAGACTTCTGCAGGTTCTTTATCGGGCCAGTCAATTACATCTTCTTCTGATGGTAACAAATTAGCTGTAGGTACGGACGGCTACATATGGACAGCTGCCACTTCAATTTCAACCACCACAACTCCTCAGTCACCAATTGTTTCTGACTCTCGCGCTGATGGTTGGGACGGATGGATAAGTCTTTCTGGAAATGGATACAGTGTTGTAAAGAATAGTTCAAATAATCTATCTGGTTACGCTTGGGGTTCAGATGTGCTCGGGTGGATAGATTTTAGTGGAGTAAGTATTAATGATGTAAATACAAGTGGGGTATGTGGTTCGTCTAATCTTCAATCATTTTCATCAGCCCCTAGCGGCTCAGGTCTCTGTAGTACGGGGCAAGCATCGAGTGTTGCGAATCCTCCTGAATATACCACGTACACGTGGTCTTGCTTAGGCACAAATGGGGTTTCTGACTTGTGTCACGCGCAGAGAACTTGTAATCCGAATACGATTAATTATATGAATGGCACTTGTTTTAATCCTGCTGTAGCTTCTGAGTGTCCAACAAACGGGTTTACTTTCGTAAATGGGCAATGTGTAGATTCTCGCACAACATGTACTTTAGATGATGTAAAGTTAGCAAATAACGGAACAAGCACTTTCTATAAGAGTCGTGTTTCAAATAATTGTACTGTTGAGGGTATGAGTGCAACAAGAACATGTACCGCAGGTACACTGGATTCTACGAATTCAGTTTATAAATACAAAAAATGTGTTTCTCCGAAGTATAAAGAATTCTAAACTCACATGAAAACAAAACGATATTTAATTGCAAGTGTGGTCATAATAGTAGTTTGCTTAATTGCTGGTGGGGCATGGTTTGCATATAGAAATTGGGAGAAGAAAGAAATACCTCAAGTTCAAGAAAATAAACAAAAGGGACTTACACAAGAGGAAAAACAAAAGATAATTGACGAACTAAAAAAGGTAGAAAAACCAATTACTGAAAAAGAAAAAACCCAAATAGTAAATGAGTTGAAAAAAACCTTACAGCCACTAAGTGATACGGAAAAACAAAAAATAATTCAAGATTTACAAACCATTAATAAATAAACATGAAACTACTAAATACCTTTAAAACCATAACCCTCGCACTCGTCTTAGCTTTTGGTATCTCTTATGTCTTTGCGTGGAATGGCCCAGACCTAACACAACCAGCTCCAAATATTAATACTGCTGCACCTATTAATACAAGCTCTAGTGCTCAGGCAAAAAAAGGTTTTCTTTCTTTAGGTACAACCACAACAAGTTCAAGCTATCCCTTGTATGCTGCTGGCTCAGGCTTTTTTACAGGAGCAGTAGCGGCTTCGAATGTGATTGCTATTACTAATGTTACTGCCCCTCAATATTGTATTGGTGCGAGTTGTATTACGTCGTGGCCAAGCAGTGGTAGTTCTTTAGCTAGTGTTGGGTCTTGTCCAGACAATCAATTTCTCCAAGGTTTTGATTCGAACGGAAATAAAATTTGTAAATTCGTCTATCAGATAGCTGGTGCTACAGAGTTTAGTGGTCGAGGTGGTTATTCTGTTCCTTCTGGTCAACCTCTCGCTACATGTCCTGCTGGATTTTATGTACATCAAGTTCTGGGTTATCCAGATTTAGATGGTTCTTTATTTTTGTGTTTGAATTATTAAAATCTTTTAATTAATAATTATAAAAACATCCACACAAAAGTGCGGGTGTTTTTATTTTTTCTGATATAATTATTGATAACTTATTCTATGTACATCGAAGAATCACAATTACGAGAATTTATTACCGATGCAGGACTTGTGTCACAATCGGATTTTGACGCAGCGGAAGAAATTGCTCAGAAAAAAAATGAAAGCGTTGGAAATACTCTTGTGTCAGAAGGGAAGATTACAGAAGACGACCTCCGCCGCATGCAAGCCTACCTTCTTGGTATTCCTTTTGTTGATTTAAAAGATCAAAAAATACCCTTTGATGTTATTTCATTAATTCCTGAACCGATTGCCCGTACACATAACGTGGTCGCTTTCAAAAAAGATAAAGATTTTCTCGAAGTAGCAATGCTCGACACAGATGATATTTCTTCTGTTGACTTCATTAAAAAGAAAACAGGTCTAAAAATCTTAACTCGTCTTACAAATACAGAGTCAATAAAAGCTGTCTTGCTTCAGTATCAAAAAAGTCTGAAAGCAGATTTTGGAGATATTATTCAAAAAGAATCATCGACGCTTGCTTTGGGAGGGAATGAATCTGAGAATGATTTGAAAAAAATAGCAGAAGGTTTGCCTGTGGTCCGTATTGTGGACACGCTTTTAAAACATGCAATTCTTCAGGGGGCATCAGATATTCATATTGAACCTGCAGAAAATGAGGTAGTGGTGAGATACAGAATAGATGGCATGCTACATGATGCGATGGTTTTGCCTAAACAAGCTGGTCTTTCAATCACTGCACGTATTAAGGTTTTGTCAGATTTGAAACTTGATGAGAAAAGATTGCCACAAGATGGTCGTTTTAAGATTGAGCTAGATAATGAAAAAGTTTCTTTCCGTGTGTCTGTTCTGCCGATTTATTATGGTGAAAAAACAGTTATGCGCGTGCTCCGCGAAAATGCTGCGGGTTTTTCACTCGAAGGGCTTGGTTTTCATGGTGTAGGGCTCGAACGTTTGCATGAAGCAACGAGACTTTCGACGGGACTTATTCTTACTACTGGACCCACAGGTTCTGGTAAGACCACTACTTTATATACAATGCTTGATCTTTTAAATACTCCAGATGTAAATATTTCAACAATTGAGGATCCTATTGAATATCAGATGAAACGTGTAAATCAGACGCAGGTAAAATCAGATATCGGACTTACTTTTTCAAACGGTTTACGTTCTCTCGTGCGACAAGACCCCGATGTAATCATGGTTGGAGAAATTCGTGACAACGAAACAGCTGCTCTTGCCATAAACGCATCTCTTACCGGACATCTCGTTCTTTCAACTCTCCATACAAACTCGGCAGCAGGTGCAATCCCTAGACTTATTGATATGAAAGTTGAACCTTTTCTACTCGTATCAACACTTTCTGTAATTATTGGGCAAAGACTAGTTAGAAAACTTACGAAAAATCGAGAGAAATATTTCATGACAAAATCAGGAATAGAAGCTCTGCGAAAAACAGTTGACCTAGATAGTGTTCTTGAACATTTAAAACGTGAGAAGATTGTAGATGAAAAAGCTGTGTGGGAGAAAATTCCTTTTTATAAACCACGAAAATCAGAAGAATCAGAAGATGGATACAAAGGGCGTGTTGGTTTGTATGAGGTTCTTAAAGTTAGTTCAACAATTAAAGATATGATTATTAAGGGAGAAACTGTAGATAAACTTGAGGCTCAGGCAAAAAAAGAGGGGATGCTCACAATGCTTGAAGATGGTATTTTCCAAGCAGTGCTAGGGGAGACAACTATTGAAGAAGTGTTGAGGGTAATATCGGTGGAATAACACTTAGTATTCTCGGGGAAAATAAGACCTTACTTCGGTTAATAAAGAATAAAAATATAGCAAACTATTTTTTTGTTAAATGATGATTGTGGTACAATTATTGGTAATGAAATTCTCGTATCAATCTATTGCTCAAGATTCTGAACACAAAAAAGGTTTGCGTGATGCTGATGATAAATTTGCTCTTGCACGAATGTTAAAAGCTGAAGGTGAAATGCTTATAATGGCTGAAGAAGTAAAAAGCTCTTCCATTTCTTTAAAAATCCCCTTTTTAACTGGTGTAAAAATACATGAGAAAATCATTTTCACCAGAAATTTAGCCTCTATGTTAGAGGCTGGGTTACCAGTATCAAGAGCTCTTTCTGTTATTGAACGCCAGTTAAAAAATAAAACCCTAAAAGATATTGTTATTGCTCTAAATGAAAATATTAGAATAGGAAAAACTTTGTCAGAGGGAATGAAATTGTATCCAGATGTTTTTCCGCCCCTATGTGTTTCAATGGTTGCTTCTGGTGAGGAGACTGGTCAACTTTCTGAAGCTCTTTCCACGGTGTCTTCACAGATGGAAAAGACATATCTGCTCAAGAAAAAAATCCAAGGTGCTCTTTTGTATCCATGTATTATTCTTATTGCAATGTTATGTATCGGTATTTTCATGCTCGTATATATTGTTCCTACTCTTACAAATACTTTTAAAAGCTTGGGAACAGACCTTCCTGCAAGTACGCAGTTTATTATTTCGGCAAGTGATTTGTTTCAGACTCACATGGTTTTGATCTTTCTTTCTTTTTTAATAATTGGTTTTTTGGTATTTATTTTTTCTAAAACTTCTTCAGGTAAACGCTTCGTGGATTTTGTTCTTTTACATATTCCGGTTATTTCTCCATTGGTTAAAGAAACAAATTCAGCTCGTACTACCCGAACACTCTCATCTTTATTATCCGCTGGTGTATCGGTTGTTGAAGCTATAAATATTACAAAAGATGTTATTCAAAACTCTTACTACAAAGAAGTTCTTGAGCAAGCTAAACATAATATAGAAACTGGCTCTCCGATTGCGGAAGTCTTTGCGCAAGCTGAACATTTATATCCTGTATTTGTGGGGGAGATGATAGCGGTGGGGGAAGAAACTGGAGACTTAGGCAGTACTTTATTAAAAGTCGCTATCTTTTACGAGACTGAAGTAGAACAAAAAACAAAAGACATGTCTACTATTGTCGAACCCGTTTTGATGCTTATTGTAGGAGTGGCTGTTGGCTTCTTTGCAATTTCAATGATCTCTCCAATTTATTCAGTTGTAGATAAAATTTAAAATAATGTCCGTGAATAATTTGTCTATATCAAAAAAACACGGATTTAGTCTTGTTGAGATTTTGGTTGCTGCATCAATAATGCTCATAGTGGCAGGTGCTATAACTAGCTCTTTTTCAAAATACATTTTAATTGCCAGGAGTAATACAGATTCTGTGAAGGCTGTTTACTTACTTGATGAAGGTGTAGAGATTGTAAAGATTATGCGGGATATGGGTTGGAAACAAAATATAGAACCTATACAGAACAATAGCTTATTCAGGGTTAATCGAAAAACCTACTCTACTACAGATTCAACAGATCTTATTGGTGGAATTTTTGATCGCACTTTTGTTTTTGGTGAAATATGTAGGAATGAAAATAAGGACATATCAGAATGTTCTTCTGAAACTGTGGCGACAGATACAAGAAAAATTACGGTGAATGTAACCTGGAATGATGGAAACGGAACAAATACGAAAACTCTATCAACAAACATAAGTGATCTTTTCGGAAACTAATATGAATTCTCATAAAAACAAACAGAAATTATCGCGAGGTTTTACTCTTGTAGAGACATTAATCTATATTGCTGCTTTTACTCTTATATCAGGCGCTTTGATTGAACTTATGTTTTTTACACAATCAACATTTAATAAAATAAATTCTTCGGAAGGAATAGAATCATCTGCTAATATTTTTCTAGAAAGTCTTTCCAAAAATGTGAGTGATTCAGCTTCTTCTACTATTGAGAATTCACATCTTACTCTTTATAAAAAGGATGAGTTGGGAAATATTTACACTGTTGAATATTCAACAACTACAGATAATATGCTTGTGGTGACCCAAAACGGGTACACTAAAACCATAACGGATCCAGCAACTTTGGTTTCTAGTCTGAGTTTTACAGATATTTCAACACCACATTCAAAAGCTATTAGAACAGAGGTTTCATTCAAAAATATTAAATTTGAAGAAGCTGCCAATAATACTTTTTGGGCAACATATATTCTGAAAGAAAGCTATAAATAGTTATGGAAAGAAAACACTTAAAAAAAGGCAGCGTGATCATTCTTCTTGTAATAGTATTTGCAATGTCTTCGGTTGCACTAAGTCTTAGCATATCTCCTTTAATTATTGGAAGGATGCAGAATATTCGTGCGATTTATGGTTCGCATCAGGCGTATTATTCTATAGAGGCTTTGAATGAAGAAAAAATATACAAAGCTGGTTATGTTAAAGACAATATTTCACCTTAAATATACAATCTTGAGCAAGAGAGATTTTATTCTGATTTTTGATACAATATCTCTGTTATGTTAAAAAACAAAAAACTCGTTATAGGCAATTGGAAAATGGCACCGCTTTCGCTTACTGAAGCAAAGAAACTGGTAGCTCTTACCACAAAAGCTGCAACAAAGCTCAAGCACACAACTGCTGTAATTGCTCCTTCTTTTGTTCATATTTCACCTTTTTCACAGAAAAAATCCAAGATTTTATGGGGTGCTCAGAATGTGTGTGTGAAAAGTGAAGGCGCTATCACTGGAGAGATTAGCGTGAAAATGCTCAAAGATATTGGTGTCCAATTTGTAATCATCGGGCACTCCAATAGACGTGCAATGGGGGAAACTAATGAATTAATTGCAAAAAAAGTTGCAACAACACTAGCTGAAGGTTTACGACCCGTACTTTGTATTGGTGAAACAGCTCGTGACTCCGACGGTGCATATCTCGAAGAACTTAAAAAACAACTTTTGGAATGTATAGCAGAAGTAAAACGTGGAGATATGCTAGACCTTGTGATTGCATATGAACCCGTTTCTGCTATTGATGCAACCAAACCTCTCGATTCTCACGATATTCATACTAGTGTGCTTTATATTCGTAAAATTTTCGCTGAACATTTTAGTAAAGATTTGGCACATGCAGCGATGGTTCTTTATGGTGGTACTGTGAATGCTGACAACGCTTTAGAGATTATTAAAAATGGAGGAGTTGATGGTTTGTTGGTTGGACGTGCAAGTCTAACTGGTGAATTTGCAGATCTTTTGAAAGAGGTAGACAAGGCATAGAAGTACCAATAATTAGAATAAAAAATGAAAACACTAAAAGATTTAGGAGATGTTTCTGGGAAAATAGCTCTTGTACGTGTGGATTTTAATGTCCCTGTTGAGGATGGGGTAGTTACAGATGATTTCCGAATTAAAGCATCCTTACCGACCATCCAACAACTGCAAAAACTTGGTGCGAAAATATGTTTAATTGCTCACTGTGAAGCAAATAAAGAGGGTGGAGAGTGTTCACTCAAACCTGCTGCTGAAGTTTTACAGAAGTTTATCAAATCTGTATTCGCCAAAAATCTTGAAGAGGCCAAAGCTCTCATTGAAACAAATGATGTTGTGCTTTTGGAAAATCTCCGTACAGATCCTGGAGAAAAAGCGAATGATGAAAACTTTGCTAAGAGACTTGCCTCACTCGGAGACTTTTATGTGAACGATGCATTTTCTGTGTGTCACAGAGAACATGCGTCTATTGTGGGTATTCCTAAATTTTTGCCATCTTACGCAGGTATTCAACTTGAAAAAGAAATTACGGAACTCTCGAAAGCTTTTAACCCAGCTCATCCCTTTGTTTTTATTTTGGGTGGTGCAAAGTTTGAAACAAAACTTCCTCTTATACAGAAATTTACTGAAAAAGCAGATATTGTTTGTGTGGGCGGAGCTCTTGCAAATGATGTACTTAAAGCTCAGTGTAAAAATGTGGGGTTGTCACGAGTTTCAAAAGAAGTTATTGACCTAAGTGGTGTGATTTCAAGTTCAAAACTTTTGGTTGTGTCTGATGTTGTGGTTTCAAATCCAAGTGGTGTGAGTACAAAAAAAACAGATGACATTTTAGATAACGATGTTGTTATGGATGTTGGACAAGAAACGATAAAATTATGGGAAGAAAAAATTCGTGATGCTGCATTTGTATTATGGAATGGCCCGATGGGAAATTTTGAAATGGGATATGATAAAGGAACACTTTCATTGGCTCAAGCTATTGCAAGTTCTCAAGCAGAATCTATTGTGGGTGGGGGAGATACACTTGCAGCAATAAAGAAGCTTAATTTAGAATCTGATTTTTCATTTATTTCCACAGGGGGTGGGGCAACTCTAGATTTTTTGGCAGACGAGACTTTGGTGGGGATTGAAGCTTTGAAATAATTTATTTTTTAAAATGAGAAAAACTGCTCATCCAAGTTGGGAAGATAAAATTCTTTGGCCAATTATTGCTTTTGTGTGGGAGCCTCTTTCCTTAAAGCGAGTTCATTGGTGGCATTGGAAAAAATATGATGGCGACTTGGGTGGCTATATCCATTTAGAGGGGGACAGGTCAACGAACCCTAGGCATACAGGTTTCTTTAAGAATCTTTTATTTACAAATTTTACTTGGTCTCGCTGTGCTGTGCTTCAGCCTAAAAATTATAATGGTCTATATAGACGTGGCTTCAGAGCTCAAGAAGGTGATGAATTGAAAACAGAAATATGTGATGTTTTGTTTTCAGGGGTACATGCTGGACTTGTTGTGGGTCCTGCGGATACAGACTTTTTCGCAATCTCGTATCCCGATAACACACCCCTCGATTTAGAGCTTTTGGGTGTGACTTCAAAATATAAATTGCCGAAGGATATTCCATTGACATAAACAAAAACCACCTGATTTTTAATCAGGTGGTTTTTGTTTAATCTAGTGAAAATTTTATTTTATTTGCCACCTCCTCAGCTTCGCCAGGAAGATAGGCTTTTGGTGGCCAGTGTACGAGTCCGTCATCGTGTTTTCGTGGGATAACGTGGATATGCGCGTGGGGGATTTCTTGTCCCGCGCTTTCTTCATTGTTCATTCCAATGTTTATGCCGTCTGCATCAAGTCCGTTTTTCACGGCAAGAGCTACTTTTTTCACGGACATCATTAGTCTGCAAAGTGTTTCATCTGGAAGTCCGTATATGTTTTCAAAATGGTCCTTTGGAATAACGACGGTATGTCCTGGGTTATTTGGTCCGATACTTAAAAAAGCAACTGTCGCATCATCCTCGTACACTTTATTTGCAGGAATTTCTCCTGCGACTATTTTGCAAAAAATGCAGTTTTCATCATGATTTGTTGTCATAAATATAGTATACC
>Ga0194052_1001260_pt1 | contig 14917 bp, 8 predicted proteins | sample SepL226m_MetaG_FD_160117 | JGI IMG/M metagenome (GOLD analysis project Ga0194052, IMG submission 160117) | Anoxic zone freshwater microbial communities from boreal shield lake in IISD Experimental Lakes Area, Ontario, Canada - Sep2016-L227-6m | ecosystem: Environmental > Aquatic > Freshwater >... | reverse complement strand
ACAATACATTGTATTACTCACCCGGATGCTGGCAATTGGTTGGCTATCGAGAAAACGAGCTTAATCCTGATGTTGAACTATGGCGGCGGTTGATGCATCCGGTGGATTTGGAGCGGATCAACCGCGTCATTAAAGATGCCAAAGCCAAAGAAGCCCCTTTTGTTGTAGAAGGCCTTTTTTTGCGTAAGGACGGACATTATGTGCCGATCCTGATACGAGGAATCATTTTACGTGACAACGGTGGTAAAGCCATTCGGTTGTCTGGGACCGCCACCGATCTTACAGAACAGAAAAAGATTGAAGCGGAACGCAGCGAGTTGGAACGACAGCGGATGCAGATTGAAAAAGCAGAAAGCCTGAACCGAATGGCCGACGCAATCGGACATCATTGCAACAATCAGCTTTATGCCGTGATCCACAACCTGGAGCTTGTCTTGGACGTCCTGCCATTGGGATCGGATGAAAGCGAAAGGTTGATTGATGCCATGAAGGCTTCACACAGAGCAGCCGATGTCAGCAGGCAAATGTTGACCTATCTTGGGCAAGCGCCTGGCAAACTGGAGCTGCAGGATCTATCCGAAACCTGTCATGGTGGGCTGATGATGATTCGATCCTTTATGCCGAAAAACGTGTCGATGGAACTGGCAATCTCCTTTCCAGGACCGAACATTAGAGCCAATATGAGCCAAATGCACCAGATAGTTACCAGCCTGGTCACCAATGCCTGGGAGTCCGTTTCCGAGAATAAGGGTACCATCACCATATCGGTAAAAACGTTTTCTGCAGCGAATATCAGCTTATCGAATCGATTTCCGGTCAACTGGAGTCCAAAGGAAAATCTCTACGCCTGCATAGAAGTTGCGGACACCGGCATTGGGATTACAAATGCTGATATGGAAAAGATATTCGATCCGTTTTTCACCACAAAGTCTGTTGGCCGGGGTCTGGATTTGGCGGTTGTACTGCGGTTTGTATCCTTTCATGACGGGGGGCTTACGGTTGAAAGCGAAGTTGGCAAAGGAAGTATTTTCCGGGTTTTCTTGCCGGTTTCTGCTGAAGCGGTATCAGTTTAAGCGCTTTACAGTAGTTCAAATCATAACCATCACCGCATGAATAGGTGAATAACAATGGATAAAAAAGATAATAATAGATATCTCAAAGGAAAACCTCCGATTGGAGTATCAGATTTCAAGAAATTGAGAGAAGAAGAGCGTTACTATGTAGATAAAAGTCTGCTGATTCAAAAAGTTTGGGAATCCGGAGCGGATATATTGTTATTGCCAAGACCCAGACGTTTTGGCAAGACCCTCAATTTATCAATGCTGCGTTACTTCTTTGAAAAAACCGAAGATTCCAATGCAGATCTCTTTGAGGGGCTTTTTATCTTCGAGCGAGCTGAAATCATGGCGCATCAGGGGCAATATCCTTTGATTTATCTTACATTTAAAGATGTGAAAGCGATGACATGGGAAAATTGTCTATACCAGTTGAGACTCCTGCTTGCTTCCGAGTTTTCCAGACATAAGGCTTATTTTTCAGTTAATTCTCTGGAACCAGAAGAAACTGAAATTTTAAACGCGCTCCGTGATCCGAAAGCTACATCAGCCCCTCTGGGAATGGCTCTTTTTTATTTAATGAAAATTCTTCATCGTGTGACCGGACAGAAAATCATTGTTCTGATTGATGAATACGACACCCCTATTCACGCAGGACACCAGTACGGCTATTACGACGATGTCATTTTGTTCATGCGAAATCTCTTAAGCGGCGCCTTCAAAGACAATTCCTGTCTTAAAAAAGGGGTAATCACCGGAGTTCTAAGAATCTCAAAGGAGTCCATCTTTACAGGCTTGAACAATATCTCGGTCAGTTCCATCACTCGTCCGGAATTCAGTAGCTATTTTGGTTTTACTGAACCAGAAGTAGAAAATATGCTGACCGAATTTTCCGTCGAGCATCCTGATGAAGTGAAAAACTGGTATAATGGTTATGTATTTGGCAATCAGGTGATTTACAATCCATGGTCAATTCTGAATTTTTTAAATAGTGAAGACCGCCTGTTACAGCCCTTCTGGATCGACTCCAGCAGCAATGATCTGGTGCGCGATTTAATTTTAAATGGTCCGGGCTCTTTGCGTGAAAGCGTGGAAACTTTATTGCGGGGTGAGTCTATAAGCTCAGCTCTGCCTGAAAATATTGTCCTTCGTGACATTGCAGCAACTGAAGAAAACATCTGGAGTTTACTGACTTTCAGCGGTTATCTGAAAGCCGTTTTTTCGTATCAGGATGATGAAACTACTGTATATAAACTCAGCATTCCCAATCGTGAAGTTTCAATTTTTTATCGTCAAACGATTCGGGTATGGCTCAATAAGCAAATCGGGGATCACCGTCTTCAGCAGTTGCTGAAATCCTTGCTGCGGGAAGATATAAAAAGTTTTGGAGGATACCTTTCAGATATGGTGGCTGCAATTCTCAGTTATCATGACGCATCAGGAGATGAGCCTGAAAGGGTTTATCATGCCTTTGTACTTGGGCTATTTGTGAATCTTGGTTCTCAATACCAGGTACGTTCAAATCGGGAATCTGGTTATGGACGTTATGACGCGATGCTGATTCCAAAGGATTCCTGCCAGACCGGATTTGTCTTTGAATTTAAAAAAGTTAATCTTGAAGATAATGAAAGTTCTGAAACAGCCATGAAAAGCGCACTAAAGCAAATTAAGGACAGGAATTACGCTTTGGAATTAAGACAGGCAGGAGTCAAGAAAATTCTTGGCATCGGCGTTGTTGTTCATAAAAAAAAGGTGTGGGTTGAATCAGTAGAGTTATAAAATAAAATTGTTTGATAGTGTACCTACGGACAGGTTATGAAGTATTTAGGCCAAGATACTCTACAGTTTGATGGCGTCATTCGCCCCTATCTGCCCCATTATTTAAGGATTTGGTCATGAAATTACAGGTTTTGCGTATTCCGGCCGTTAACTGCTGGGTGGTGATATTGTTGATGTTGATGCTGTTTTCTGAAATGCCAGTCGCTGCAAAGGAAAAAGTAGCTTCCCAGCCGCAGAAGCCATCAGAAAATGCAGTGGTTTCCAATGGGCTGATATCCATAGATTTCAACAACGTGGATATTGCAGTTCTGATCAAGTTTATCAGCGATCTGACCGGGAAAAATATGGTGGTTGATCAGCGTGTCACAGGCAAGGTCACTATTATCTCTCCTGATAAAATCACCGTAGCCGAAGCCTACAAGGTATTTGAATCTGTTCTGGAAGTTTATGGGTTTACGGCCATTGAATCCGGGGGACTGGTAAAAATCGTGCCACTTTCCGAAGCCCGAACCCGAGGTATCGAAACCCTGATTCGGGAGTCATCCGGGACTTCGGACGATCGGATCGTCACCCAGGTAATTCCCCTGAAATACGCCAATGCCGTGTTGATTTCTCGTCTCTTTGTTCCGCTCATTTCCAAGAGCAGCGTTTTGATGGCCTATCCACCCACAAACACGCTGATTGTCACGGACTTGCATTCCAATATTCAGCGGCTGCTTCGCATGATCAAGGCCATTGATGTGTCCAGTTCCGGGCAGGAAATCTCGGTATTTGTGCTTCGTTACGCCAGCGCCTCGCAAGTGGTCAGGCTCCTGGATTCCATTTTTCAGACAGCCGCCAGGGCCGGGAAAGAGGATTCCGATGCTGGTATCCGGGTATTCGCCGATGACAGAACCAATGCTCTGGTGGTCATGGCCGGCGATGAACATACCCAGAAAATCAGGAACCTGATTCAGGAACTGGACAAGGAAACTCCCAAGGGAAACGAAAAACTACGGGTCTATTATCTGGATAACGCCAAGGCTGAGGACCTGGTCAAGGTGCTTCAGGACATGCCCAGAAAATCCGACGGCGCGTCTGAAAAAGACAAGGCGGCGGCCCCGGCCATTTTGTCCGAAAAAGTCAAGATTACGGCGGACAAGGCCACCAACAGTCTGGTCATCATGGCTGAAAAGAGCGAATATGCTGCGCTGGAAGAAATCATTCGGCTGCTCGATATTCCAAGAGCCATGGTCTATATTGAATGCCTGATCATGGAAGTGAATGTGAACAAGGATTTTAGTATAGGGACTGAATGGGTATCCATGGGGACAACCAGTATCGACGGGCGACCTGCTGCTTTTGGCGGCGGATTCAGCGGCGCCGGAGACTATCCCAATGTTAAGGGGATGATATCTCCGATAACTGGCGCCGCTGGAACTCTGCCTTCCGGGTTTTCAATGGGAATCCTGAGCGAAACACTGAATATCGGCGGCATTAAGTTTCCAGGCCTTGCCGCTGTTGTGCAGGCCTATAAAAAAGACAAGGATGTCAACATCCTGTCAACTCCCCAGATTCTGACCACAGACAATGAGGAGGCCATGATTATGGTCGGGAAAAACATTCCCTATCAGACCAAATCCGGCTCCACCGGCAATCTGGAATCCTTTAACACCTTTGAATACCGGGATGTTGGCATCACCCTGAAAATCACCCCTCAGATCAGCAGAGACCGGCTGGTCCGCCTGAATATCTCTCAGGAAGTGACCAAACTGGATCAAAGCGGCCTATCTGCAGCCGCGGCTGTTAACGAGCGACCAACCACACTGAAGCGCACCATCACTACAACAGTTCTGGTTCAGGATAACAATACTGTGGTTATTGGCGGGCTGATTGGTGACGACCTTTCTCTGACCGAGTACAAGGTACCCTGCATTGGCGATATTCCGGGCTTGGGATGGCTCTTTAAAACCCGCTCGAAAAATCGGGAAAAAACCAATCTTTTCGTGTTTATGACGCCCCATGTTGTCAGTCATCCGCAGGAAAGCGAGGTGATTTACCGTTCCAAACAGGACCAGATGGACCTGATTCGTAAAAAGGCTGAGAGCGACAGCCCCGAGTCAATCAAGGATTAGATGTACCGAATCCCAAAAAAGACCGAGAGCGACAGCATCAAATCAATCAAGGACTGAAAATGCCCATGAACCGATCCCTCGAGAGGATAATCATTAGCCGCTGTGGTATTACCGAGGCTGCCTGGCAGGAAGCCGAAAAACTTGCCGACACCAAGGGTGCCAGCATCTGCGACATCCTCGTTCAGAAAAAACTGATTTCTGAACTCCAGTTTCTGGAATGCGCCGGAGAGTGTTATGATATTCCGGTATGGTCGGATCTCCCCATTTCCCACGATACACTCTTTGGCGGCGAACCTCTTTCCCGAAGGATTCCTATCCAGTTTCTGAAAAACCATGTCCTGGCACCGCTGAAGTTCAGGGCGGAAGCAGCGCTCAAAACTTTGGATGCGGAGGGTTTCGATCAGCAGGTGGTGATTGCGGTTCATGACCCGTCTGATTTTCAGCCTATTGACGATTTGATCAAGCTTCTGGGAATCCGCGAGTTCAAGCTGGTGTTGTCTCCGCGGGCCGTGATTTTGTCTGCCATTACTCTCAGCTACGACCGGAACCTGGATTCCGACGAAGATATAGTTCAGACCCTTGAAGACGATTCCACTGCACAGATACAGGACCTGGAAGTTACCGCGGATCTTCTGGATGACACCAACGAGGCGCCAATTATCCGGCTGGTGAACCAGATCATTACTCGCTCCATTCGAGCCAGAGCCAGTGATATTCACATTGAGCCTTATCAGGACAGCCTAAAAATCAGGTATCGGGTGGACGGCATTCTCTATGATCTGTTGTCGCCGCCAAAATGGATGCAACTATCGCTCATCTCACGCATCAAGGTGATGTCCAGGCTCAATATTGCGGAAAAACGCCTTCCCCAGGATGGCCGTCTAACCATTCGACTCGGCAGCCAGGAAATTGATATTCGGGTTTCAACCATTCCCACGGCGTTCGGGGAGCGGTTGGTGCTAAGACTCCTGAACAAATCCGGATCACTGCTGACGTTGGCGGAGCTGGGCATTTCGCCGCCACAGCGTGAGCTTCTGGAAAAAGTGACTGCCTTTCCCAACGGCATTTTTCTGATTACAGGGCCAACAGGAAGCGGAAAAACAACGACCCTTTACGCCATTTTGTCAGCAATAAACAAGCCGGCCATCAACATTATCACCATCGAAGACCCGGTGGAGTACCAGTTGCATGGCATTAGCCAGATTCAGGTCAATCCCAAAATTGATCTGACGTTTGCAAGGGGGCTGCGGTCTATTGTTCGTCAGGATCCGGACGTGATTCTGGTAGGCGAGATACGGGATAAGGAAACTGCGGATATTGCGGTGCAATCTGCTTTGACCGGGCATCTGGTGTTTTCAACCCTGCATACCAACGATGCGGCCAGCGCCATTACCCGACTGGTGGATATTGGCGTGGAACCGTTTCTGATTTCATCATCGGTGATTGCCGTGGCTGCTCAGCGGCTAATCCGGGTCTTGTGCGAGCATTGCAAGACGCCTTATATTCCCACAGAAACGGTTTTAAACAGCATGGGGTTGACGCTGGATCTGCTGCGGGGGCCTGTTTACCAGGCGAAAGGCTGTCCTGCCTGTTTTCATACCGGGTACCGGGGAAGGACCAGCATCTTCGAGATTATGGTAATGGACAGCGGGCTGAAGAACCTTATTCTTAAAACATTCGATTCCAGCCGCATCAAGCAGGAAGCCCTCCGAAAACAGATGATCACCCTTGGGGAAGACGGCGTTGAAAAGGTGCTGCAGGGCATCACGACCTTTGAGGAAGTACTCCGCGTCACCCAGAGCATTGCTTGAAATATGAAAAGATTCTTTCATTTATGCCTGCTTTTCTTCTGCATAGTCATTGCGCCAGCCTTGCCGGCTTTTGCAAAGGATCAGGACCCTGGCGAAGATGTGTTGCTTCGGGAGGAGTCCTTGTTTCTTTCCCCCATTACTTTTTACCAGAGATTCATTTCTCCTGCGGTCGGCAACCGGTGCCAGATGAGTCCTTCGTGTTCGACCTACAGCAAGGAAGCCTTTAATGCCCACGGCTTTTTCCTTGGCTGGATCATGACCTGTGATCGCTTGATGCGATGCGGCCGGGATGAAACCCGGCTGTCCCCCGAAATATTGACTCCCGATGGCCGCCTGACTCCGGATACTCTTTCAGGCAACGATTCCTGGATGAAATAATTCCTCAGCTAATTTACCCCACTATCCTGCTACATTTATTGCAAACATATACATGACAGGGCTTGAAGAGAAATAAAGGGCGTTACACTATTTCGTCATTTCTTCAGAAAAAAACGTACACTATTCCCTGTTTACTCTGAAACGGTAAATGTCTGGTCGCTGCTCCAATCTGAAATTGGCTTTGAGCTGTCATATACAACAGCCCGGTAGGCATATGTTCCTGGCGTGGCTGATGAAGGAATTGCCCAATTGAAGGGACGCCACTGGGATGACCCGGCTTCAATGCCAGCTACATAAGCTCCGCCAACCCAATTGGAATAATTGGGTCCATAAACATAAAAATATACCGCAGCACCACAGGGTAAGGCAGAGCTGCCGGTGTTCTTTACATTGGCGGATAGTTCGAGGGTTTCTCCGGGACTGGCATTGCTCGGAGCAAGCAAATTTATCACCTGGGCCGAGATTATTGCGCCTGCATTTATGGTAAATGTCTGGCCGTTGCTCCAATCAGAAATAGGCTTTGAGCTATCATAGACAATGGCCCAGAGGGTATATGTCCCTGGCGTGACTGGTGAAGGAATGATCCAATTGCAGGGATACCACTGGTATGACCCGGTTTCAAGGCCGTCCACATGCGCTCCGCCAGCCCAATCGGAATAATTGGGTCCGTAAACGTAATAATACACGGAAGCATCACTGGGTAAGGCGGAGCTGCCGGTGTTCTTTACCTGGGCTGATAGTGCGAGAGGTCCTCCGGGACTGGCACTGCTTGGGGCGAATAAACTCATTACCTGGGCGGATGAGGTTGTGGTTCCGCCGGTTTTCCACCCTATATCTTCAAGCATGCCCATCGTTACTGGGCCAGGATCATGGATGGCGACACCTTTAGATACGGCATATCTCATGAGTCTGTTACCACCGGAAGCAAATGTGTCGTAATCCAGATGTGAATAGCTGGAACCGGATTTCCATGTGGTCGGTGCATACATTTTGACGCGGGATCCGCCATTCCCGGACATGGCATGCGTTCCGTGAAACCAGAGATTATTTGATGTCACAACAGTTCCAAGCGCCGCAGAATTGTTAGCATATACGGATGTATCGATAATCGAATTACCGGATCCGTCACGCATGAAGGTATCGTAAATATTGGGATAACCACCGTATCCCCATTTTGCTACGCCGGAGCTATATGACATCAGTCCGGAAAAGTTGAGGCCATGACAGATTTCATGCAGAGCGACGGTTACCAAATCAATTTTGTCAGCCGGTGGATTGGCATCAGTCCCCGTGTACCATGTATAATTTTTATTGAAGGTGATATACATGTCGTAATTATCAGTATCAAGGTCGGTTCCGGCCAGAGAATTGGCCAGGCTGACTGAATACCAGGTCGCAGATCGAGGAGCATTGGGAAAATCTCTGGAAATAGATCCACCTCCTGAATAGCCCAGAGTGTTTCCGGTCAACGAGCCCCAGCAAACCTGGATTTTTACGGGTACGGAAGACTGAAGCAGATTTCCCCATATCGTCCCGGCATAGTTAAATCCAGCTTTGGTCGAATCCGGAATATCGTAACAGGTTTCTCCCCAGGGATCTTTTTGTTCCGCTGTTTGATAGGTAAATTGAAACGTCGATGAAGCAGTCAATGGATCAGTCAGATTGTCAGGAGCCGGTATCTGAACCTGATTCAAAGTCGGATTGGGGTCGTACACTACGACACCGATGGTCGATGCATTGTAAAGTGTTCTGCCGTCAGTCGATAATTCCGGCTCTGGCATGACTTGTACAAAAAAAGTTTCCGAGCTATTTACCGGCAATACATGGCCAGTAAAAACAAAAATAGTCAATAATAACAGTATAAAACTGATAAGACATCGTTTTTTTTTCATTGGTTCCCCCAGTTTTCTGCGACGTTTGAGCTTTGTCCTGATTGGCATTGCAGGCCGTGGCAATGCCGGAAAAAGCCAACATCAGTGTAAAAAGTAGAATTGCAATTTTCGTGTCATTACTCCCTTTCACCCCATGATGATCAATGCTGAATTTACCAACTCAGATTGAATCTCAGGTTTCTGTGGTGCGTTTCCATAAAGATACCACCAGTTGCAAAAATACGGAAAACGTTATGAGAGTTGGTTAATCGGTATCAAATGTATGGTAATTTTTCAACGTTTTATTTAGGTGTTTCGGAGAATATTCGTTATGCCTTTAACGGAAAAAAACCAATGGCTACACTTTTCGAGTACAAAAAAACATTGAAAAAACCGTTTTAAGGTTTTATATCGCAAAGGTGGCAACGCAACGGATTCTTTTCATTTCTCCAGTTTGAGCATTTTTTTCTTGACATCAAGTCACAATATAACTACATCATAGCTACAATGTGATTAAGAATGCCGCCAAACCTTTGATATCCGGGGTGGATGAACGAATTGGCTTCCCATGCCAATTGGCCACGGCGGAGGCAACCTGGCGTGCTTGGTTCAATTTAATAAAAAGGAGGGTCATAATGTGTTGAAAAAAACAGCCAATTGACCTACAGATGGATCAAAATTTTGACCCGAAATGTGACCGAACCAAAGAAACATAAAAGATTAGGAGGACGATTTGAAAATTCTCACAACCTTAAAAAAAGTAGTTGATGTGGAATTGAACATTAAAGTGAAGAATGGCGCCATTGTTGAAGAAGGGCTACAGTATGTCATGAATGCCTGGGACGAAAATGCGGTGGAAGCCTCTGTTCAACTTAAGGAAAATAAGGGTGCTGAAACAACTTTGGTCAGCATCAGTGGTGGAGACAATACCGACATTATCCGTAAAGCATACGCCATGGGTATTGAAAACGGGATTCATATTGATGATCCGGCGCTGACCAAGGCGGATTCGTTTGTTTACGCCAGGATTTTGCAAAAAGTTTACGAAAAGGGAAAATACGATCTTGTTATCACCGGCAAACAGGCCCAGGATACGGATAATGGTCAAACCGGAATCATATTGGCGCAGTACCTGGGATTACCTTGTGTCAGTAATGTGATATCTATTGAAGTAATGGACGAACAGCACATTAAAGTATCCCGTTTGGGTGATAGCGGAACCGAAATCGTTGAACTGGAATTGCCCGCCGTGGTCACGGTTAGTGACAGTATTAATCAACCTCGATTGCCAGTATTACGCGGCATCATGATGGCGAAGAAAAAGACCATCAAGGTAATGGATCTGGCGGCGCTTGGCACTTCGAATGATGAAGTCGGAGGCGCCACTCCAAAATCGGAAATTGTTGAATTTATAGCACCGGAAGCGCGCAAGGGCGGGCAAAAATTTGAAGGCGATGTCGCCGAAATTACCGCCCGGGTCGTCGATCTTTTGGCCAATGAAGCAAAGGTGTTTTAACGAATAAAAAATATCATTTACTGTCATCATTGGACACTAACCGAATTCACACAAGGAAAACAATATTATGGCTAAAGTACTCGTAATTGCAGAAATCAAACAAGGTGTACTAAAAGGTAGCACAGCCCAACTTCTATCAAAAGCCAAAGCTATCGGGGCGGAAACCGCAGTGGTTGCGATTGGCAGTAATATCGAACTGTTAATACCGAACCTGGTAAATGCTGGTTCAGATACTCAATATATCGCTGATGATCCAGGGCTGGAGCTGTTTTCAGCCGGTCCATACTCATCCTGTGTCGTTGACGCAGCCAAACAATTCGGCGCCAATATGATTTGGTTCGGTTTTTCTGAAAGCGGCAAAACAGTCGCCCCGAGGGTTGCGGCTCAACTTAATGCCGCATGTGCTACCGACATTACCGATGTGATACTTAAAGGAGATCAAATCGAAGTAATAAGGCCAGCCATTGCAAATAAAGTGATGCAGCGAATCAAAGTTAATACCAAACAACTGGTCGCAGTTGTCAGGGCTGGCGCGTTTGATTCGACGGAAGGAATCTCGGGAACCAAAAACGTAGTCAAACTTTCCTCTCCGGCGCCAGATTTAAAGGCTGTGATCAGGCAAATAATATCCGAGGCAAGCGGCGACATTGATCTTGCGGACGCCAACATCGTCATCTCGGTGGGGCGAGGCGCCAAGGATCAAGCTGGCGTTGATCTTGTAAAAGAACTGGCCAACGATCTGGAAGCGGGTTTTGGCTCTTCGCGTGCTATGGTGGATGGTGGTTTTATGCCACACTACAAGCAAGTCGGGCAAACCGGTAAAATCGTGGCGCCTACCCTTTATATAGCAATCGGTATCTCCGGTGCCATTCAGCATGTCGCAGGAATGAAAGGCTCAAAAGTAATTTTGGCCGTTAATAAAGACCCGGAAGCGCCCATCTTTAATGTGTCCGACTATGGTATCGTCGGAGACCTGTTTGAGGTGGTTCCGATTCTTCGCGAAGAGATTAAAAAAATTAGAAGATAGACCGCTAAAACTAATTTCGATCAATGCATGTACCTTCTTTTGTATGAACATGCATTGATAATAAATGGTATTTGTCCAGCATAAGAATGCCTCTTGCACTATCAGCATTCGGTATTCTCCCGGTTTAAAAATGTTTAATTTTATTTGATGAGGCAATGCAACCATGAATCCCCTATTGATGTTTCTTCTACTCACTGTCGGTCTGACGGTTTTTGGTCGTACGATGGTTCGCAAAATTCAATTGTTAAGGGCGCTCGAACCCACAGATAGAGCCAATCATCTGAAAGAACGGCTGATGAATATGGTGGTTCTCGCCATCGGCCAGAAACGCCTGATCGGAAGATCAAAAGAAAGAGGCTCGGGTATTATACATGCGTTCATTTTTTGGGGATTCTGTGTTTTACTGATTCGCAGCTTAACTTTATATGGAGAGGGATTTCAAGAAGGATATTCTCTTCCGTTTTTTGGCGGCGACCATTTAATCGGTTATCTTTATGTCGCCTTAAAAGATATTATGGAAGGGATCGTTTTATTGATGATCATCTTCGCATTTTTTCGCCGGGCCGTTCTAAAACCGGAACGACTGCACAATACCTTCAAAGCCTACCTGGTATTGGCGCTGATCGGGATTTTGATGGTGTCCGATCTATTGTATGACGGCGCCCGGTACAATATTATTCAATTATTTAATAATCCTGGAAATATTCATTACTTCAATAATCCGCAATATGGTTCCGAATTTCTTTGGACACCGATATCGGTGGGAGCGGCCACCCTGATTTCAGGATTTAGTGCGGACGTCACCACTGTCATTCTGACCATCATGTTTTGGCTTCACATCAGTACGCAGTTGTTATTTTTGAATCTTCTCCCGTTTGGAAAACATTTTCATGTGATTACCGCACTTCCCAACGTTTTTCTGAAAAGCCTGGGCTATCCTCATGAAAAAACTGAACTGCTGGATCTGGAAGACGAAACCGCCTGGGCGGAGGAATCCCTGGGAATCAACCATATCCATCAACTCAATTGGAAACAGGGACTGGACCTTTACACCTGCACCGAATGTGGACGATGCAAGGAAGTTTGCCCTGCATATACCACCGACAAACCACTAAATTTGCATGACTTCAACGACAAACTAAAAATTGAGCTTCTGGAAAATGCAGATAATATCATTAAAAAAGCAAAGTTATTAGCTACAATCAGGCAAAGCGAAGATTCCGAGCAGATTGAAAAAAACAGGGAGGAGCGCACTGCTCTCAACAGCGAAAAGAAATTAATTGGTGAGGTAATCGCAGAAGACACGCTTTGGGCATGTACGACTTGCCGCGCCTGTGAAGAAGTTTGTCCTGTGACTATTGAACATGTCCCACGGATTATCGCCATGAGACAGGGGCAAACATTGATGGCGGAAGCTTATCCAAAGGAGTTGAACACTGCCATGAAAGGGATCGAACGGAACGGCAACCCTTGGGGAATCGGTTATGATAAACGAGCCGATTGGGCCGTAGGGCTGGACATCAAAATGATGGCGGACGACTCAAACGTCGATTATCTTCTTTGGGTTGGATGCGCCGGTTCATTCGATGATCGGTCTAAAAAAGTATCGAAAAGCTTAGTTGGAATTCTGCAAAAGGCAGGTATCAGCTTCGCGATCCTGGGTGTGGAAGAAAAATGTACCGGCGATTTTGCCAGAAAAGTTGGGAATGAAATGCTGTTCCAAATGATGGCTAAGGAAAACATCGAAACGCTGAACAACTATAAAGTCAAAAAAATAATCACGGCTTGTCCGCATTGTCTCAATACGCTTAAACATGACTATCCTCAATTGGGAGGAAATTACGAGGTTATTCATCATACCGAGTTCATTGACCAACTCGTCAAAGCGGGTAAAATCAAATTGAAGCAATCGCTGGCGGGCGCCTTGACATATCATGATCCCTGTTACCTGGGGCGATATAACAACATTTACGATGAGCCCAGATCAATCCTGCGATCTGTTTCCAACGGCGTATTCAAGGAACTCGGACGACACGGCCGGGAAAGCTTTTGTTGCGGCGCCGGCGGGGGAAGAATGTGGATGGAGGAGACCATCGGCAAAAGAATCTATCTGGAGCGTTCGGAGGAAATCTTCGGCCTGAAAATCAAAAACGTGGCTGTGGGTTGTCCCTTCTGCCTGACGATGATCGAAGACGGGATGAAAGAGTTGGGCAAGGAAGAGCAGATCAAGACAATGGACATCGCTGAAATAGTAGAAAAAAACATGGTGTAACATAAACTTTTGGAAACAAAAAGAAGTTGCTAACCTGTCAAACGGCTGTGCTTCATTGAAACTACGCACACCGCTCATTTCCGTGTTAGACCTTTTCAAAACTGAAATAAACAGAGAGGCGGGTTATATGGCTTTCAGCGATTACAAAAATATCTCCCAGGTTCAGAAGCGGTTCGGCATCAGATACAAAGAGGAAGATTTCATAGTTGTACAAGAATATGTCGGACCGTCTGCTGGTTTTGTCGAGGAATTCGAGTTTAACACAGAACACCTGGATATATACACTTCCGAGGCATCGCGTTCCGAGACCGTCATTTTTCCGATGTTGAGAGAAGTTTACAAAAAATATTGTTATAACTATTCATTATGGATACAGAAAACTGTAAGTTATGATGATGACCTCACCGGAACGCCGGATTATATAATTTCCTCTAAATCGGAACTTGGCAAAACAGTATTGGAAACTCCTCTGGTCATTGTTGTTGAGGCAAAGAAAAATGATTTCGAGCAGGGTTGGGGTCAGTGTCTGGCGGAACTGGTGGCGGCTCAGAAAATTAACAGCGATACGGATTCTCCTGTACATGGTATAGTAACTGACGGGAAACTCTGGGAATTCGGCAAATTGACAAAAAATATATTTGTAAAAAACAAGGAAGGCTATACAATTCATCATCTGGCAAAATTATTCAGCGTACTGAATTTTATATTTCAGTCTTCAATGAAAGACACCGGAATTGGCGATCCAAAAAAAATAATGCCAGTATAAAATTGAAAGACGTTATTCAAATGTTAAAAAAATTATTTGAGAGATCATTGAGTTTTAAAAAAAATATTGTTGCGCATAATTTGACAGTATCCTTTGAAGAAGCACAAGAAATTATTTTGAAATCTGTTACACCTCTGAACTGTGAAAACATTTCTATCATGGAGGCATCCAATCGTGTTTTGTATGAGGATATTGTATCGGATATAATGATACCTCATGTGGATGATTCCGCAATGGACGGTTACGCAATAATCGCAGAAGACACGCATGGGGCATCAGAAAATAATCCTGTAAAACTTCGAATTACAGGAGAAATACAGGCAGGTGG
>Ga0194052_1001259_pt1 | contig 14926 bp, 9 predicted proteins | sample SepL226m_MetaG_FD_160117 | JGI IMG/M metagenome (GOLD analysis project Ga0194052, IMG submission 160117) | Anoxic zone freshwater microbial communities from boreal shield lake in IISD Experimental Lakes Area, Ontario, Canada - Sep2016-L227-6m | ecosystem: Environmental > Aquatic > Freshwater >... | reverse complement strand
TTTCAACGAAAAAACATGTTTAAAGAACTATTTTAGCACCAAATGTTTACGAAAGCAAAAAATATAAACCTATGAATTACGCCACTTCAGGATGCCTCCGGGAATTGCTGGTATCGAGCTTAAAATTGGCGAGGTAATTCAGGAATGAGTGACACCACCGATTTTGGCGCTTCCAGAAACTTTGGGGCACACCATTTTTATGTAGATATTCCGCCAGAACCGAAGGTGGCGGTAAGCATCTATGAAGATTATGGTTTCGACGGAGATGAAACAAGGCGCGAAACTACTGAAAGGCGGGTTATTCTTGCACGGGAACTATGGGCGAAAATCAGGGATGATGCCCGCAGGGATTTTAATGACCGCTTGAAGGCAAAGAAACAGAGTACCGGTACCTGGAGTACCGGCAAGGTCAAGCTGGACAGATTCCTGGGTCGTGAACTCTGTGTTTTAGCCTGGGCGGCTGAACATGCAACACAGGAAGAATGTGCAGTTATCTGCCAGAAGTGGTTGGCTCTGCGCCCGGAAGAACGCTGGTGGCTCTTCTCGAAAACATCCTCCGAGGCTGGATTGGAGGATCAAAAAGACCGTGGCTGGAGAAAGGCCCTCTATTGCGCCCTCTCTGACGGTGGAAGCATCAAGGTGAAGACAAAAATCAAACCCAGGTTGAGAAAACGCGAAGTGCAGGAATGCATGAGTCTTTTTAATTTTTTGAAGGATAAATCTGATGACAATAAAACCTTATGAATGGAAAGACCGCCCTTCGCTTATCGAACACCTGTTTCCTGTGCAGAAAATATCTGCGGAAAGTTTTAAGGAACAGATGGCGGGTGCAGGCAAAACGCTCACAGCCCTGGGAAGCTACTGGAAGGGGCGAAAGCCCCTTATTCTCAATAAAGCCTGCATCTTGGGATTGCTACTGCCTGCCACAGATAACAGCCTCATCGACCTCGAAATCTTTGAACTTCTCATGGGCATGGATCGCGAGTCGCTTGAATACCGCCTACAAGTGAAAAATGACAAGGCAAGCCGGTTTTTTCTGGCTCAAGAAGTGAGTGTTTCAAATAATGCACCTTACGTTGAGTGGGTAAAAACAGCTTCGCGTCCTGAAGAATGCGGGGACGAGCTTTATTCACATATATGGCAGCGAGTGAATGCCCACCTCGGCACTACGGCTTTCACATTTCCAGAGTTGGTCGAACAGATGGGCATTGCCCGTTTTGGCCACCGGCCAAAGATTGCCGATGTTTTTTGCGGTAGCGGTCAGATTCCCTTTGAAGCCGCACGTCTGGGCTGTGATGTCTATGCCAGCGATTTAAACCCTATTGCCTGCATGCTCACCTGGGGCGCTTTCAACATTGTCGGGGCAAATAAGGAGAAGCGGGCGGAGATTGATAAAGCGCAAAAGAAACTCGCGGAGCAGGTGCAAATAGAGATAGACGCACTTGGAATTGAGACGGACGGCAAGGGATGGAGAGCGAAAGTATATCTCTATTGCGTGGAATCGGTATGCCCCGAAACCGGTTGGTGCGTGCCCCTGATACCCACCCTTATCATCAGCAAAGGATACGGAGTGGTTGCCCGTCTGGTTCCGGTGTCGGCAGAAAAGCGATACAATGTTGATATCATCTATGCCGAAACAGAAGCCCAAATGGATGAAGCCAAACCTGGCACGGTGCAGAATGGCGAAATGTTGCATTCACCTGATGGTGTGACTGTGTATCGAACTAAAATCAGCACATTGCGCGGTGATTACAAAGACGGCAAAGAGAATCAAAACCGTCTGCGTATGTGGGATAAATCCGATTTTGTCCCCCGTCTCGATGATATTTATCAGGAGCGGCTTTACTGCGTACAGTGGATGCGTAAAAAACCTTCGGGCAAGGGGTATGAATACCAGTTCCGTGCGGTGACTGCCGATGATCTGAAACGGGAGCAGAAGGTGATCGAATATGTGAATACTCACCTTGCCGAGTGGCAGGAAAAAGGATTTGTGCCGGATATGGTGATTGAAAAAGGATATAATACCGACCAGCCTATTCGTGAACGGGGTTGGACCCATTGGCATCAACTCTTCAATCCAAGACAGTTGATGCTTGGGGCATTATATCGCAAAAATTTATTAGCATACGAGTTTCCGCAATATGGTAGATTTTTGGATTATAATGCAAAATTATGTATGTGGGATTCTAATCCGGGTCCAGGTCGTGTTGGAAAAACTCAACATGTTTTTTATAATCAAGCACTCAACACTTTATATAATTATGCGTGTCGCGGAAGTGAGTGGACAAAAGAATTTTTCTCATTAACAAATTTTAAGTCTTTCCCTTGTACTCAAAATAAAACTGTCAATTCCCACCCCGCCCAGTATCTCGCCACTGAAAACGACATCTATATCACCGACCCCCCCTACGGCGATGCCGTCAAATACGAAGAAATCACCGAGTTCTTCATAGCCTGGCTCCACAAGAACCCACCACCGGAGTTTGCCCACTGGACTTGGGACAGCCGCCGCTCCCTCGCCATTAAGGGCGAAGGCGAAGGCTTCCGCAGCGGTATGATTGCCGCCTACCGCAAAATGGCGGAGAAGATGCTCGACAACGGCATCCAGGTACTCATGTTCACCCACCGGTCTGGAAACATCTGGGCCGATATGACCCATATCATCTGGGCCAGCGGTTTACAGGTGACCGCTGCCTGGTATGTGGTTACCGAAACCGACAGCGCCCTGCGCCAGGGTGCCAATGTCACCGGCACGGTGATGCTGGTGCTACGCAAGCGCACGAAACAGCTCGAAACCTTCCGTGATGACCTGGGCTGGGAAATCCAGGCTGCGGTCAAAGAACAGGTGGAGTCTTTGATCGGCCTTGACAAAACAGTCCGTGAACAGCGCGCCGAGGGCCTCTACACCGATGCGGATTTACAGATGGCGGGTTATGCCGCCGCTCTCAAGGTACTCACCGCCTACTCAAAAATCGACGGTAAGGACATGGTTACCGAATCCGAAGCCCCCCGCATTCCGGGAAGAAAAACCTTTGTCGAGGAACTCATTGATTTTGCCGTGCAAACTGCGGTGCAGTTTCTGGTGCCTGCGGGTTTCGATAAAAGCGAATGGCAAAAACTTGCGGCGGTGGAGCGATTCTACCTCAAGATGGCCGAAATGGAGTATCAGGGGATTAAAACCCTCGACAACTATCAGAACTTCGCCAAGGCGTTCAAGGTACACCACTTTGACCAACTCATGAGCGACAAATCCAAAGCAAATGCCGCGCGCCTTAAACTCTCCTCCGAGTTTAAAGGTCTCCTCATGTCGGGTGATGCCGAAATCGCTTCGACTCCGCTGCGGGCGCTGCTCTATGCTCTGCACGAAGTGACAAAAGAAATTGAAGTGGATGATGTCCTTCTTCACCTTATGCAGAATTGCGCCAACTATCTCCAGGTAAAACCGCTTATCATAAAAATAGCCGATTACCTTGCTACAAAGCGGGAAAGCCTGAAACCGACCAAAACATTCCGTCCTGACCTTGAGGCAAGCGCGGCGCGGGTACTGGCGGAATCAATGAGGAATCAAATGATATAAGCAGATATCCAACTCACAAAGAACAATTGCTGAAAAGTTTAACTGAAGAAAGATGTAGAGAGATTTTGGATAACTCAAAGGAACTACAGCTATGGATAAAGCAGAAGTTATACTAAAGTTGAAAAAATACAAAACACTCCTATTAAAAGAGATGGTATTTGAGAAAATGATCCTGTTTGGATCTTATGCCAAAGAAACTCAGAGAGAAGATAGTGATGTTGATGTGGCGATTATTGTTGATAAAATACAAGGCGATTATTTTTCAACAAGACCCCTGTTGTGGAGAGTAAGAAGAGAAATAGATGATAGAATTGAACCTGTTATTTTAGAAAAAAGTAATGACCAAAGCGGCTTTTTAAAAGAAATAATAGAAAATGGGATTATGATATGAGACTTATGAAGGATAAATATGGCTATCCGTCGATTTTCTTCCCGCACCGAACGGCTTGATACAGAATTTCTGGCAAAATCCCTCCAGGGCGCCACAAAGTATTTTCGTATCGCGGGTTACTTCCGCAGTTCCATATTCGAGCTGGTCGGTGAAGAAATCGCCCAAATTCCCGAAGTAAAAATTATTTGCAATTCCGAACTCGATCTGGCGGATTTTCAGATTGCCGCCAGTCGCAACACCGCCCTCAAGGAACGATGGAACGAAGTGGATGTTGCGGCCGAAGCGCTGCTCAAAAAAGACCGCTATCATATTCTCGACAAGCTGTTACACGCAGGGAATGTGGAGATTCGGGTGGTTCCCAAAGAACGACTTTTTTTGCACGGAAAGGCAGGTTCAATCCATTATCCCGATGGCAGCCGCAAATCATTTATCGGCTCGGTCAACGAGACCAAAAGCGCCTTTGTCCACAACTACGAGCTGGTGTGGCAGGACGATGATAATGTGAGCGCCGACTGGGTAGAAGATGAATTTTGGGCGCTATGGAAAGAAGGCGTGCCGCTTCCCGAGACCATTTTAGCGGAAATTACCCGAGTCGCCAATCGGCGGGAGGTTACCGTTGATGTACTAAAGCCGGCAGATGTTCCCGGTGCAGCCCTTGCGGAAGCTCCTATCTATCGCGGCGGTGAACAGTTGCAGCCCTGGCAGCGTTCTTTTGTAACCCTGTTTCTGGAACATCGCGAAATTTACGGGAAAGCCCGCCTGCTTCTTGCCGATGAAGTAGGGGTAGGAAAGACCCTTTCCATGGCAACCAGCGCACTGGTGAGTGCTCTGCTTAACGATGGCAACGTTTTGATTCTTGCGCCCTCAACTCTTACATTTCAGTGGCAGATTGAGATGATGGACAGACTGGGCATTCCCACAGCGGTTTGGTCTTCACAAAAAAAAGTGTGGCTTGGCGTAGAGGGTCAGATTCTTTCTCCCCGTGGTGATTCATCATCAATAAAAAAATGCCCCTATCGTATCGCTATTGTTTCCACTGGCCTTGTCATGCACCAGCGGGAAGATGGGAACTTTATCAGAGAAGCGGGTTTGCTCCTGAAAAACAAATTTGGAACGGTTATTCTCGACGAAGCTCATAAGGCGCGCGCCAGAGGCGGCCTGGGCGAGAAAACCGCACAACCCAACAACCTGCTCGCTTTTATGCTGCAAATAGCAAAGCGGACACAACACCTGATACTTGGAACAGCAACACCCATACAGACAAATGTCCGGGAACTTTGGGACCTGCTCAAAATATTAAGCAGCGGGGCTGATTTCGTTCTGGGGGATGAACTGTCTCCGTGGCTGGACTTCGAACGTGCAATCCAGATTGTAACCGGCAAAGATCAACCCACTAGCAGGGTATCATTTTCAAAGCGCGGGTATGCAAGTCAATTTATCTCGGACTATTTGGGCCAAATATTGCCGGAGTTAGCAGTAACCGGCAAAGATCAACCCACTACCACAAGCGAAGTGTGGAATTTACTGCGTAATCCGCTCCCTCCCGCGAATGAACATGATGTCATTTCCCGTATTCGGGATAACCTGGGGATCGGACCCGCCGACTTTTACTGCTCCCACAAGTATGATGATCTGGAATATCTTGTAAAGGATATGTGGCTTTCAGAATGTTTGAGCGATGGCTTCTTCCGGCAATATAATCCGGTGCTGCGCCACGTCGTTCTCCGCAAGCGAAAACAACTTGAGGATGACGGGCTTCAGGAGCGTATAGGGGTCAATACTCACCCCATGCAAGGGAAGCAGGCGCTCTATCAGTCACGGTTTGTGGATCTCGGTATTAGAACCAACACGCCCTTCGAGGTAGCTTACAAGAAAGCCGAGGAGTTTTCCCGGCTTTTACATCAACGCACACCTTCGGCAGGGTTTATGAAAACCCTGATGCTCCAGCGCATTTGCTCCAGTTTTGCCTCCGGTCTCAAGACGGCCCGGCGGATGCTTACACATACCATCTCCAATGAAGATGAAGATACGGTTGATTCTGTTGAGCATATTTTATCGCAAATGACTCCGGAAGAGGTTGCCTGCCTCAGGGAAATTGAAAATCAGTTATCAAGACCGGAAGCAACGGATTCAAAACTTGATACGGTAAAATGGTTTTTAAATGAATTCCGCTCAGATGGGAAAACCTGGCATGAACACGGCTGTATCATCTTTAGTCAATATTATGATACGGCGGAATGGATAGCAGGTGAATTGGCAAAATCATTTAAGAATGAGGTGGTGGCTGTCTATGCGGGTGCAGGAAAAAGTGGCTTGTATCGAAATGAGCAATTCAATACTGTTGATCGTGAAGTAATAAAAACGGCTGTAAGAACCCACGAAATTCGCCTTGTCGTGGCTACCGATGCCGCCTGTGAAGGACTCAACCTTCAGGCGCTGGGAACACTCGTTAACATTGATCTACCCTGGAACCCCTCCCGGCTTGAGCAACGTATTGGGCGTATCAAGCGCATCGGCCAGGCAAGAAAGTATGTCGATATGCTCAACCTGGTGTACCATGAAACCCAGGATGAAAAGGTTTATACCGTTCTCTCGGAAAGGCTTCAGGACACATATAATATATTCGGAAGCCTGCCGGATACAATTGAAGACGATTGGATTGAAGATGAGGAGAATATGCGGGAAAGGATGGACTGCTACATTCATGAACGGGAAAATGCACAAAATGCATTCTCGGTAAAATATCGCATCTCTCTTGACCCCGAATCCAACAAATGGGAACTGTGTTCTGAAGTTTTATCACGCAAGAATATTGTCGATGTCTTAAGTGAACCGTGGGGTTAGATGTCGCGAATGGACGCTAATGCGCTAATGGTTATACTAAAAAATTCGAAGCTGGTCGGAAATACATTCCAGAGCTTTTTGACGGCATCGATATTCCTAAGCATATTGAGCAAATCGCGTTATTTGGCCTGGGTAGCAAAGCAAACAATTCAATGATTGCTGGCGGTCATGTGTGGCTGGCATCTGATCTGTTACTTCAAATTACAAAAACACTCCGGAATTTGCGCGTTGAAAAAGCAGCAGTGTCTGAACAATTCCCGCTACTCAGAACGATACAGTTTGTTTGTCAACATGAAACAATTTTATTCAAGGAAACATACTGAGTGATATGTGCTTACAAGAAATTGGGAGACCATGATAGTGTGAAAATATCAGGTAAGCCCACCTTCACAAATCTCAATGCTGTATCGGCCGATAATGTATTGTAATTTGGTCCGCGCATCGTTTTTCATAAGAAATATTCCATTCAAAATAAGTGCCTTCTGCGTGCATGAGAGTACACATTGTGAATAGAACCGTGTCAAAAATCAAAGGGTAATTGTCCTGGCCAACCGGAACCCGCAATTGAAGGGCCGGAGCTCAGGCGCGATGTTGAGCCGGTAAGCCCCGCGGAAGTACTCCGGATTGATGTCGCCCCAAGAGCCACCGCGCAACTCACGGCGCACTCCTTTTGATGGCGGACTCAACTTGCCCAGTCGATAACGGTTATATGCTTCTGAATCATACCAATCCTCGCACCACTCCCATATGTTCCCGGACATCTGGTACAGTCCCCACGGGCTGTTGCCTTCCGAATAGCTTTGAACGATGCATGTTGTTTCATCCCCTTTGTTCGTACGATTACGGCATTTCGATTCATCCCAGGTATTGCCCCAAGGATATTCCCGGCCATCCACACCCCGTGCCCCCTTTTCCCATTCCAGTTCCGAGGGCAACCGCAGTCCAGCCCATTCCGTATATGCATTTGCACCATACCAGCTCACCTGCACCACGGGGTGATCGTTCTTATTGCCATAAGCCTCATATCTACTGCCTGCTTTTCGGACAAAACAATATGAATCCAGATCAATCCATTCCTCCAAGTCGCTTTCAGAGGGCTGGATTTGACTTAAAAACCGAGCATACTGGATATTAGTCACCGGATACAGGGCCAGATAATATGCCGGCAGCCACACGGGGAACGTATCGCCAGTACCCTCATCCTCTTTCGATTCCCTGGCCAGAAACTCACCTTCGGGGATCAACACCAGTTGCGTGCGGTCTTTTTCGTTTGTAATAATTTGATTTGGAGTAACAAGCTTGGTTGAAAAATCATTTCCTGTTTTATTCCTCTGACAAAGAGCTTTTCGCACAATATCCGGTTGATGGTATATGTACCGGTATTTTTCAATTCCATGAATTTCATTATCTATCCGAAATCGAATGAACTGTTCAGCGTTTTTCGATGCAGTGTAATATCCTTCAGGTGTCATGCTAATCCATTCATCATTATCAAATGAAAACATCCTGACGATTTCCTTGCCCGTTGTTACGTTCCAAAGCCTGATGGTGTTGTCCAAACTTCCCGACAGTACCCAGCTGCCGCCAGGGGAAAAGGTTACAGAGGTAACAGCGTGAGTGTGCCCATAAAAGGTTCTGATCTTCTCACCGGTTTCTGCATTCCAGAGTTTGAGGGTTTTGTCTTGACTTCCTGACAGAACCATGCAGCCGTCCGGTGAAAAAGCAATGGCATACACCGAGTCGGTATGCCCATTAAATGTTCTGATCGCCCTTCCGGTGGCTACATTCCAAAGCTTGAGTGAGTGATCCCGACTGCCTGACAGAACTTTGCGGCCGTCCGGGGAAAAAGCTACGGCTGTAACAGTGAATGTATGCCCCTTAAAGGTACTTATCTCCTCATCAGTGGTTACATCCCAAAGCTTGATGGTTTTATCCCCACTACCCGATAGAGCCATTCGGCTATCTCGGGAGAAGGCTACAGATGTAACAGAGGAAAAATGTCCATCAAAGGTTCTGATTACCTTACCGGTGGCTACGCTCCAGAGCTTTAGGGCATCCCTACTTCCCGATAAAGCCATACGACCATCCGGGGAGAAGGCTACAGATGAAACGGAGAATGAATGCCCCTTAAAAGTTTTGATCTCTTCGCAAGTGGCTAAATCCCAGAGTTTGAGTGTTTTATCTCTGCTTCCCGACAGAGCCATTCTGCCATCCGAGGAAATGGCTAAAGAGTAAATAGAGTCAAAATGTCCCTTCAAGGTTCTGATCTTCTCCCCGGCGGCCACATCCCAGAGCTTTAGGGTGTTATCCCAACTACCCGACAAAACAATATTGCCGTTTGGAGAAAAGGCTACGGATGTAACATAGGACGTGTGCCCCTTAAAGGTACTAATCTTCTCATTAGTGGCTACATTCCAAAGCTTTAGGGTTTTATCTTCGCTACCCGACAGAATCAAGTTGCCGTATGGAGAAAAGGCTACGGCGGTAACAGAGGAAGTGTGCCCATTAAAAGCAACAATCTCCTCACCGGAAACTATATCCCAGAGTTTTAGGGTTTTATCCCAACTTCCCGACAGAACCATGCTGCCACCCGGGGAAAGTGCTATAGCTGTAACACAGGAAATGTGTCCATTAAAGGTCCTGATCTCCTCACCTACAGCCACATCCCAGAGCTTTAAGGTGTTATCCCAACTACCCGACAAAATCATATTGCCATCCTGTGAAAAGGTTACAGCGGTAACACAGGAAGTATGTCCATTAAAAGTTACGATCTCATCACCTGTAACTATATCCCAGAGTTTGATTGTTTTATCGTCACTCCCCGACAAAACCATATGGCCATCCGGAGAAAAGGCTACAGCGGTAACAGAGGAAGTATGACCCTCATAGGTTTTGACATCCTCACCGGCGGCTATATTCCACAGCTTGAGGGTTTTATCCCCACTACCCGACAGAGCTAACCTACCGTCTGAGGAAAAGGCTACTGAGTAAACAGAGGAAGTGTGCCCCTTAAGGGTTTTGATTTCATCGCCGGCGGCTATATTCCACAGCTTGAGGGTTTTATCCTTACTCCCCGACAGAGCCATTCGTCCGTCCGGGGAAAAGGCTACAGATGATACAAAGGAAGAATGTCCCACAAATGTTCTGATCTCCATACCTGTTTCCACACCCCAAAGCTTGAGGGTGTTATCCCAACTTCCAGACAGAATCAGCCGGCCATCAGGGGAAAAGGCTACAGATGATACAGAGGAAGAATGTCCTAATGGTACAAATATTTCTCCTTTATCGAAATCCAGTAATGTACCCCATGATTCCACTGCCCATCGTGCCAAATCAACTGTAATTCCCAAATTATCGCATAATCGTTTCGATAATTCTGTCAGCAATAATTCCTTGGGTATGGCTTTTGATGCCCGAATCAATTCTTGAGGAATATCTTCCCTGATGGCGTTGACCAGTGCATGAATCTCTCGTTTGCACTCTGGACATAAATCCCGCAACATGGCTTTGCAGCGCCTGGCATCTTCGCAAATCGAAATACCGTATCGGCCGATTATGTGTTGTAATTGGGTCCGCGCATCATCATTCATCTGAAAGCTTTCCATTCAAAATAAGTGCCTTCTGCATGTACTGGAGTACACATTATGAATAGAACCTTGTCAAAAATCAAAGGGTAACTGTCCTGGCCAACCGGAACCCGCAATTGTTGTTCCGGCTCCCGGGCGCGTTGAAGTTCCGGGAAGCCCCGCGGAAGTACCACGGATTGTCGAGGTCCCAAGAGCCACCGCGCAACACACGGCCCATAACTTTTGATGGCGGACTCAACTTGCCCAGTCGATAACGGTTATATGCTTCTGAATCATACCAATCCTCGCACCACTCCCATACATTCCCGGACATCTGGTACAGTCCCCACGGACTGCGGCCGTCTGGATAACTTTGAACAATGCACGTTGTTTCATGCCCTTTGTTCCGATAATTACGGCATTTCGATTCATCCCAGGTATTGCCCCATGGATATTCTCGGCCATCCACACCCCGAGCCCCTTTTTCCCATTCAAGTTCCGATGGCAACCGCAGTCCGGCCCATTCCGTATATGCATTTGCGCCATACCAGCTCACCTGCACCACGGGGTGGTCGTTCTTATTGCCATAAGCTTCGTATCTACTTCCTGCTTTCCGGACAAAACATCTTGAATCCAAATCGATCCATTTCTCCAAGTCGCTTTTAGATGGCTGACCCTGACTTAAAAACTGGACATACTGGATATTTGTCACCTGATACTGGGCCAGATAATATGCTTTTACAGGAAATGGATCGCCACCGCCCTCGTCCCCGGCCATAAACTCTCCTTCAGGGATCAACACCAGTTGAGTGCCGTCTTTTTCGTTTGTAATAATTTGTTTTGGTGTAACAAGCTTGGTTGAAAAATCATTTTTTTGAATATGAACTCCCAGGACTATGTCCCATGATTCCACTGCCCATCGCGCCAAATCAACTGTAATTCCCAAATTATCGCATAACCGTTTCGATAATTCAGTTAGCAACAATTCCCTGGGTATGGCTTTTGATGCCCGAATCAATTCTTGAGCAATATCTTCCCTGATTGCGCTGATTAAGGCATTAATCTCAGGTTTGCACTCCGGGCATAAATCCCGCAACATGGCTTCGCAGCGCCTGGCATCTTCACAAATCGAAATACTGTATCGCCTGATAATGTATTGTAATTGGATTCGCGCATCATCATTCATCTGAAAGCTTTCCATTCAAAATAATTGACTGTTAAAAATATCTTTTTTTGCGCATTTCCTCATTAACGGGAAGGAAAAACAAGCCCTACAGTGATATCATCCCCACTGCCGCCTTCAGACGTTTCGTTCAGCCATTCTTCAAGATGCTTTTGCACATAGTCCTTTCCATCGGATCGAAGTATTTCCCAGATATCCCGTGCCACTTTCAAAAAGCCGGAATCATCTTGAAACGAATTGGCATATCCATCGGTTGATAGCAGAATCATATCGGGTAAATTAACAAGATCAGTCTGAACCCAAAAACGAAAGTCCGCCCATGCATGCGTTGCACATAGTGAAGTGGTTTCATTGGCAAACAGGCGGGTATCTACCGGCAGGGGTCTTTCCACTTCGCCTTTGGCGGATACCGTCAGAATGTCGCCATCCCCCAACTGAATATACAAAATAAACCAAGGTGTTACGCATACTGAAATTACTGTTGCGCCGTAGGCATAAAAATGGGAGTGGTCCTTTAAAATTTGATATTCGCTTTCTGAAAATGGATAGATTTTGTAATGGGATTCAACTGAATGCTGCCACCGCATGGTTATTTCACGAGAAAGTCTGTCTTTTGCTGTTTGTCTGATGTCTGACAGGCTTTGGCAGGGGTCTTGATCGCAAATAAAATCTCGCAATGAACCAACGGCAGCCTTAACGGCAAAATCTGCACCTCGGTCACTTCGAAAACACCTGGGGCTGCCATGCCCATCTGAAACAGCAATCATGACCGTATCACTTGCACCCTGTCCAGGATAATAGTTGATATCATCCTGGTTTGTCATGCCCGAACGACAATGCGATGCACCCCGAACACTTTTACCGATCACTTCCCAAAACAAACTTAAACTTACCATACATCACCGGCTGATGTTGGGTCTGGTACCGGTAAAGGAGGCAACGGAACATTTACAACGCTTTGACTATTGGTTTCCGGCTGGCTTGGTGGAGATGAAACGGATTTGATGACCGCTGTGGATACCCATCGTATATAATTGATCAATTGTTCTGGATTGTTGGCTTTAAGAGGCTGCATCTCAGAATGGCCGATAAACTGCTGCAGGGTGTCACAGTCCGCATCTTTTCCGATTGCAATCGCAATTCTCACGGACTTTTTGCCCCAAGGCAACGCCATTAGTGCATTCAGTCCCTCATTGAATTCATCCGTTGGTTGACCATCAGAAATCAAAACCAGTACCGGAGGTAATGCCCGGTCTGTCATGGGTGGTATTTGTAATTGCTCTGCCAGCAAGGACATCGCCTTCCCCATATCTGTCATACCCCCCGCTGACAAATCCAACCACTTAAAATCTGCAACAGGTGTGGGTTGTGAAATATGCCACTGAGCGCCATCTGAAAATTTGATGGACCTGATCAGGAGGCTGGCATACGGATTTTCTTCCGCCACTTTTTGCATGTAGGGAATGGTTTCCCGAATGGCGGTATTCAACTGTTGAATCTTGTCTCCGGACATGGACCCCGAACAGTCTGCTACCCAGAAAAAATGTAATGGACGGCTGGCCAGTTCACCGCCTGGTCTTTTTTTAATCATGAACTCTCCTTTTATTCCGCTCGAATTTGACCCTCTGTAATTCCAAACTTGATTCGTATTCCGTTTGTTATGGCGATGCTGTTGCCGGGGTTAATATCCCTCAATGAACCATTCAGATCAATAGCAGTCCACTTATCATTTGACAGATTTTTGATTCCCCATTTGTTCGGGTTTGATGGATGCTGGGTGACCTCCGCAACAGGTTCTGAAAAATCATACAGTTTCTGCGGATTAATGTGATGTGGGAAAAGCCGTGTGTCATGGTTGAGCATTACGATATAATTGCCCATTCGAATTCGAGGCGGCAATCTGAGATACTTTTTACACGACCAGCAAGGATTCAGTGATCCGGTTTGTTTCAACAGTTCCATGTCATAGAAGTTTTCAACACCGCAATGACCGCAGAACAGAACCGAATCCCGAAGCTGCAAAAGCGCCATCCGCCATTCACTCTCCCGAACCCGGCCATTTTGTGGATCACGAATGCCATCGGTAAACGCCTTGACAAACAATTTCCGTAAGAACTCCGGATAAATGGGCCAGTAAACCAGCGCGTTGTCATGATATCCGGGTACCGGACAGTTGGAATCATTTTGGGGGTCGAAGACAAAAATGGGATTGGTACCATAAAGTTTGTTCATTGCGGGCTGATCAAAGCATCTGATTGAGGCTTCCTGTTTGCCCTCCAGGGGATGATGAATCATAAGAAGATAAAACAACAGGACGGAAAGAGAAAACAAATCCGTTTGGGTACATGGCCGGATTTCTCCCCGCACCACTTCCGGCGCCATAAAACGCGGGGTACCCAGCACACCGCAGATATCCTGCCCATTTATGGTCACATTATCGTTGTCACAGATCAGTACCTCTCCGGTTTCTGGATCAAAGAAAGCATTTCCAAAGGACATATCCCGATAACACAACCCCTTTGCATGAAGCTGGAAAAAACTGTCCGCCAGTTCAAATCCGGCAGTGATCAAGGTCCAGAACGTGGGCTCAACCCGCCGCTTCATTAAATCCACAATGCCTTTGAACCGGCTGTCCCGAAGTGGCATCACATATCCAAAACCTTGAATGTCTGGATTTGATACGATGCTGATTGGCCACAGGAATTTATCATTGGGCGCGCCACTTTGGATCAGATTCGTTAGCGCTGTTCGTTGAACAGGGGTTGCCTGCTCTGGAAAATACCATTTTACAGCAACCGGACTTTCCGATATCAATCCCCGGTAAACCTCCCCCTGGCCGCCACCTCCCAAAAATTCTTCAATCCGGCAGGCAATGCCGGTCTCAGTATAGATTTCCATCTGGGGTTTTAATAGCTGGTTCATCTGGTTTCAGCCTTTCATTTTGATAGAACAATGAGGAGAAAGTTGTTTTTGCTTCAACACATAGGGCACGATCATTATTTTTTGTGAGGCAACAAGGCAGTCGTAACGGATTATCAGGGTGATGTCAATACTATCCGGGACTGGCATGGGTGCCTATTTCCCCATGGTCAGCTCGATTTCCGCCTTTCGTGCCTTAAGCGCATCCAGCCGCTTTTTCAAATCGGCCATTTCCTTTTTGATTTTGCGTAATTCGGTCCGGTTTTTCATATCGGATAGATAGCCTGTTCCAAGTTCCTCCGTGATGTACTGCTCAAGCTGGCTTCTTAAAATCCTCAGCCAGGGATTGCCATATATCGACCCTTCCCGATATTCCAGTTTGCCGGCCTTAATGCCCTTCACAATGAAGTCCCGGTCAAAGCCATATTCTTTTTGAGCAGTTACAT
>Ga0194052_1001258_pt1 | contig 14930 bp, 13 predicted proteins | sample SepL226m_MetaG_FD_160117 | JGI IMG/M metagenome (GOLD analysis project Ga0194052, IMG submission 160117) | Anoxic zone freshwater microbial communities from boreal shield lake in IISD Experimental Lakes Area, Ontario, Canada - Sep2016-L227-6m | ecosystem: Environmental > Aquatic > Freshwater >... | reverse complement strand
AGAGATAAAACAAAAAGCAATTAACAATGAATCTGTGTTAAAATTTACAGCAGGTAATGAAATTAGGAAAATTATTTATGTAAAAAATAGATTAGTTAATATTGTTGTGTAATGGAAAAAATATTTAAAATTTTTAACAAAGAATTTAATAATTTAAATCAAGCTGCACTGTTGCTAGGTGCTTTTACATTGTTGTCTCAACTATTGGCACTTTTCCGTGATCGCTCAATCGCTCATTTCATAGGCCCTTCTGCTCCACTCGATGTTTATTATGCTGCCTTTAGAGTTCCTGATTTGATTTTTATTTCAATTGCATCATTAGCATCTATTACTGTACTTATTCCTTTTATTACAGCAAAGATGAAAGGAGAGGTTGTGACAGATGAAGCAAAAAAGTTTTTAAATGATGTATTTACAGTATTTTTCTTAGCCTTAGTTGTTGTTAGTATTATTGCATTTTTCTTAATGCCACATTTAGCAGGATTTATCGCTCCTGGATTTTCACCTGCCTTGCAATCAAAAGTCGTATTACTTTCTCGTATTATGCTTTTGTCACCAATCTTCATGGGTCTATCAAATTTATTTGGTACTGTCACTCAATTATTTAAAAAGTTTTTTGTTTATTCCTTAAGTCCTGTTTTATATAATCTGGGAATAATTGTCGGTATTATATTTCTATATCCAATTTTTGGAATAGCAGGTTTAGGTATTGGAGTAGCTCTTGGTGCATTCTTTCATTTTCTTATTCAGTTTTTTGCATCAAGGTCATGTGGACTTTCTCCTAAATTCTCACTTAATATTAATTTTTCTGATATAAAAAAAGCTGTACTTATTTCTGTTCCTAGAACTTTAGGTTTAGCATTTAATAATATTGCTCTCATTTGTATTATTGCTATTGCTTCATATTTAAAAAGTGGATCGATTTCTATCTTTAATTTATCCTACAATCTTCAAACAGTCCCATTAAATATTATCGGTGTGTCGTATGCTGTGGCTGCTTTTCCGACTTTAGCCAAATCAATTAATGCTGGTAAAATGGAAGAATTTAAAAATCATCTAAAATCAGCATCAAGACAAATAATATTTTGGTCTTTGCCTATAACTTTTCTTTTTATAGTTCTTCGAGCGCAGATAGTGCGTGTCATACTAGGTTCAGGTTCGTTTTCTTGGGACAATACTCGTCTTGTAGCTGCATCACTTGCGATTTTTTCTTTTTCAATACTTGCACAAGGCATGACAGGTCTTTTGTCCAGAGCTTACTATGCTGGCGGTAATACAAAAAGGCCATTGATAGTAAATTGTCTTTGTTCAATTTTGATAATAATTTTATCTTATTTATTAATGAAGATATTTAATAATGTATTAGTATTTAGATATTTTATTGAATCTTTGTTTAAAGTAAGTGATGTCGCTGGAACTGCAGTGCTTATGTTGCCACTTGCATATTCTATAGGTACGATAACGAATTTTGTTTTACATTGGGTTTTTGTTAAGAAAGATTTTATGAAAAAAGAAGCTTTCATTGCAAAAAGTTTTTTCCAAAGTTTAGGTGCCTCGTTCTTCATAGGATTTGTTTCTTACTTATCTTTGAATATTTTATCTCCAATTTTTGGTACAACTACATTTTTTGGAGTTTTGTTCCAGGGATTGATTTCTGGTGCATTAGGAATTTTTGCTGGAGTTGTAATTTTATATTTATTAAAAAACGAAGAGCTGAGAGGAATAATAGAAACATTAAGAACAAAATTCTGGAAAGCAAAGATTATTGTGCCTTCTCAAGAGGAACTTTAATATTAAAGTTTTTTGTGGTATAATACAAAAATCCATTACAAATGGATTTTTTATATGGACAAAAGAGATTATTCAAATTTGCACCGTGGATTGGTGCTTAAATATTTTTGGCAAGTAATTAAACGCTACAAGGTGTCCTTTTATTCTGTTATTATTTTTACCGTAATTGCTTCAGCTCTTGATGTTTATATACCACTTAGATACCTAAAGCTTTGGAATGTTTTAAGTGCAAATAACTTTACCGTAGTTTCCACTGCTCAATCAATAATATTTTTTATCTTATTGTTGAACTTTACTCGTTGGGCACTTCGAAGAGTCTCTGGAATGTCACTTGCTTATTTTGAGGCATCAGTTATGGCAGGTCTTAGAGAGCAAGGTTTTACTTATATGATTAGCCATTCACATTCATTTTTTGCAAATAATTTTGGAGGATCACTTACACACAAAATAAATAAATATGCGAGAGCTTTTGAAAAATTAGCAGATAGAATGGCATCAGATGGTTTACCTCTTCTTATAAGAGGGGTAGGTACGGTTATTGCTGTATATACATTATTTCCAAAATATTCATATATTATAGGTATATTTTGTGCTGTATTTTTAATCACTGCATTTATATATATTCGTTTTAAATTAAAATATGATGTAATTGCTTCTGAATGTGACACAAAGACTACTGGGTCTTTTGCTGATTCGATAGGAAACCATGCATCAATACAATTATTTACTGGTCATGAATATGAAAAAAATAGAGTTAGGGGAATTATTCAGAAACAAAGAAAAGCAACTGTTTTAAATTGGTATTTATGGGAAGGACTTGGAGCGTTACAAAGTTTTTACTCATTCATCATTGAATTTATAATATTTTATCTTGCTATTGGCGATTGGAAATCAGGCTTAGTTACTTTACCAATGATAGTACTATTACAAAGTTATTTAATTCGTTTGATGGATAACTTATGGAGTTTTGGTGGGATTGTTCGCTCGTATTATGAGGCTTTTGCTGATGCAGAAGAAATGGCAGTAGTATTAGACACCCCTTATGAAATAAAAGATATTGTTACAGAAGTAATAAAAGAAGCAAAAGGTGAGGTTGAATTTAAAGATGTGACTTATATCTATGAAAATAACAACAATAAAGTATTAGATGGTTTCTCTTTACTTATTCCTGCAGGGCAAAAAGTCGCAGTTGTCGGTTCGTCCGGTGCAGGTAAGACAACCTTTGTAAGATTATTAATGAGATTATTTAATTTAACTTCAGGAGAAATTACAATTGACGGTATTGATATTAGTAAAATTTCTCAAGAAAATCTTCGTGAAAAAATTTCTTTTGTTCCACAGGATCCAGTATTGTTCCATCGAACTTTAATGGAAAATATTCGTTATGGTAGGCGTGATGCCACAGATGAAGAAGTTTTAAATGCTGCACACTTAGCACATTGTGATGATTTTATAGAAGCATTACCACAGAAATATGAAACTTATGTAGGAGAGCGAGGAGTAAAACTTTCAGGCGGTGAACGTCAGCGTGTGGCTATAGCAAGAGCAATATTGAAAAATGCTCCAATCTTAATTTTAGATGAAGCGACATCTTCGCTTGACTCACATTCAGAAGCATTAATTCAAGATGCTTTGCAAAAACTTATAAAAGGGAAGACAACTATTGTTATTGCCCATAGGCTTTCTACAATTCGAGAAATGGATAGAATTATTGTCGTTGAAAATGGAAAGATAATTGAAGATGGTAAGCATAACGAATTGAAAGACAAAAAAGATGGATTGTATAAAAAACTCTGGGATCTCCAAGCTGGTGGTTTTAAAAATGTTATTTAGATTTTCCCCTAACCCCGGTTTAGGGGAAAGTATTTTTTCTTTTAATTTGAGGTATTTTTTGCTAGTATGAAATTATGGATTTAAAACATATACGAAATTTTTCAATCATTGCGCATATTGACCACGGCAAGAGTACTTTGTCTGACAGAATGCTTGAAAATACACATACAATTGAAGCCCGAAAAATGCGAGATCAAGTACTTGATTCAATGGAACTTGAGCGTGAACGTGGTATCACGATTAAGATGCAGCCAGTGCGTATGGACTATGCTTTAAACGGCCAAAAATACGTTTTAAACCTTATTGATACGCCTGGGCATATAGATTTCTCATACGAGGTTTCTCGTGCCTTAAAAGCGGTTGAAGGCTCTATCTTGCTAGTTGATTCTACTCAAGGAGTTCAGGCACAAACCTTAACAACTTTAGAAATGGCTAGAGATGCTGGCTTGGTAATAATTCCTGTTTTGTCAAAAGTTGATTCACCACTTGCACGAGTCGATGAAGTAAAAATGGAAGTAGCGATTTTGTTAAATATAGACCCAGATTTAATTTTGGAAGTTTCAGGAAAAACTGGCCAAGGAGTAGAGCATTTACTTTCAGAAATTGTAAAAAGAATTCCACCACCATCTTATACAAAAGATTTAGAAAAAAATATTGAAGTAAAAGATAGTTGTCAGGCTTTAGTTTTCGATTTTAAATATGACAGTCACAGGGGCGTGATAGTTTATGTTCGAGTTTTTGATGGACATATTAAAAAAGGTGATTCACTTTTGTTTTCTGTTTCTGGAGAAAAATTTAATTCTTTAGAGGTTGGAATTTTTGCTCCAGAGGAAAGTCCAAAAAGTTCTATTGATTCTGGAGAGATAGGATATATCGTTACAGGAATTAAAAGACCAGGCATAGCGTCCGTCGGAGATACTATTACATTTTCTAAAAAACCACTAGAAGCTCTACCGGGATATATGAAACCAAAACCAGTTGTATGGGCATCAGTGTATCCAGAAGATGCTGATGATTTTGCAGATTTAAAACTTGCTTTAAGTAGACTTCGTTTGTCTGATTCAGCATTTTCATATGAAGAGGAATCTTCTGGAACACTTGGAAAAGGTTTTCGTTGTGGTTTCCTTGGAATGTTGCATTTGGAAATTATCACAGAAAGATTAAAAAGAGAGTTTAATTTACATTTAGTTGTGACGATGCCATCTATTACTTATAAAGTTTTACTGAAGAATGGAAAAGAAGAAATGATTTATTCTCCACATTTCTTTCCTGAAGATGGACAAGTGTTGAAAGTTTATGAGCCTTGGGTGAAAGTTAAAATAATTACTCCATCGAGATACTCAAGTGTTTTGATGCCATTTCTTTTTGAACATGAAGCGATAGTTCATACGACTGAAAATTTCGGTGACAATAGAGGAGCTATAAATCTAGACATGCCACTACGAGAACTTATGCGTAATTTTTTTGATGATTTAAAAAGTATTACTTCAGGTTATGGATCTATTTCTTATGAAATCGGAGAATATAAAGAAGCTGATGTTGTACGATTAGATATTTTAGTTGCTGATGAACCAATGATGGCTTTTTGTAGAGTCGTGTCTCGTCGTAGAGTTGAAGAAGAAGCTCATGCACAAGTGGATCGATTAAAGAGTATTATGCCTAGACAACAATTTGCTTTCAAGATCCAAGGTAAAGCATTAGGTAGAATTATAGCCTCAGAATCATTGTCTGCATTTAGAAAAGATGTGTTGATGCATGGTTCAAAAGTAGTGGGTGGAGGAGATGTCAGTCGTAAAAAGAAGTTATTAGAAAAACAGAAAAAAGGTAAAGCTCGTATGAAAGAAAATGCTAAGGTAAATATTACCCAAGATGTTTTCTTAAAAATGATGCGAACAGGAGATAATTAAATTAAAAAAGCTCATCATTTCTGATGGGCTTTTTTAATGTTATTTAAATTTAAATGGTGAGTACAGCATTATCATACTGATAATTATTAGTATGCATAATACTGACCAAATTATTCTTATTTTCTTCTGATGTTTTTTATTGAAAATCATATTATAATGGTAGCATATCATGAAAAAATTTCAAGAAAAGAAAAAATTTAGAGACATATTGCAATCCAAACCAGTTTTGATTTTATTTGGTATTATTTTGATTGCTTTTTCATGGAATGTTTGGGGTCTTTTTACAAGAATGCAAGAAACAGCAAAAAATACAAAAATTGAAAGAGATAAAATTACTGAATTACAACAAAGAAAAGAAAAGCTTTCAGAGGATATAGCTAATTTAAAAACCGAAAAAGGAATGGAAGAAAATATTCGTGATAAATTTGGTTTTGCAAAAGAAGGAGAGGGTGTGGTTGTTATCGTTGACGATAAAGATAAGAATTTAAATGAAGGGAAATCTTCAGATGGTTTTTTCTCATTTTTTAAAAAAATATTTAAATAAAATGTATATAAAAGTTGTAGCTAAAACTGGAGCAAAAAAAGAAAATTTAATTAAAAAATCTGAAGACCATTTTGAAATAAGTGTTAAAGAAAAAGCAGAAAGAAATATGGCAAATGATAAGATTATCGAATTATTAGCCTTATATTTCAACGTTTCTAAGAAAAAAATTAGAATAATAAATGGGCATCACCACCCTCATAAGCTTTTGGTTGTTGGAGACTAATTATGATATAATCAAAAGATGAGTAATGAAAACTTAAAACAAAAGATTGCGATTATAGGGGCAGGTTCTGTGGGTTCTACTATTGCTTATTCATTAATGTTGAAGAATCTAGTAGCTGAAGTTATTTTAATAGATGTAAATAAAGAAAAAGAAGATGGAGAGGTTTTAGACATGTCAGACGCACTTTCTTTTTCAGAAGTTGGGGAAATAAAAGCAGGTACTTTTAATGATGCAAAGGATGCAGATATTTTAATTTTAACAGCAGGGGTTGCTCAGAAGCCAGGAGAGACAAGATTAGATTTAGTTGCAAAAAACAAAGCAATTATAGGTTCTATTTTTAAAGAGATAGGTCAAGTAAAATCTTCAGCAATTATTTTAGTTGTAAGTAATCCACTCGATATAATAACTTATTTAGTTCAGGAAATTTCAGGATTGCCAAAGAATCAAGTTTTTGGTACTGGTACAAGTCTAGACACAGCTAGGCTTCGTTCGAATTTGTCTAAGCGTTTTGATATAGACAGTAAACAAGTTGAGGGATTTGTTCTTGGTGAGCATGGTGATAGTGAGTTTGTCGCTTGGAGTACTGTAAGTATCGGAGGTAAAAAAGCGCAAGACATGCTTACTGTTGAGGAAATGAATAAAATACAAGATGAAGTAAAAAATGAAGTTTATGAAATAATAAAAGAAAAAGGTGCTACTTATTATGGTATCGCTATGGTTGTAGTTGATATCATAGAAGCTTTAATTTTTGATCAAAATAAAATTTTACCAGTTTCATATCGTTTAAATAATTGGAATTGTGTTAGTGATGTGTGTCTTGGTGCTGTTGCTGTCGTTGGGGCAGTTGGAATTGTCGAACCATGGACACTTGAATTAAATCAAGAAGAAAAAAATAAATTTCAAGATTCAGCAAATAAAATCAAACAATATTTATAAGATAGTATTATTTATCAATAATTAATTTCAACAAATGGAAACAAAAATAAGTAAAATTGAAGCAGAGGAAATAAAGGATTCTAGAGGCAATCCTACCTTAAAGGTAACTGTAAGGGTGGGTGATGTGTATGATAGTTTTTCTGTACCATCTGGTGCTTCGACCGGTGCACATGAAGCTCATGAGTTGCGTGATCAAGATGGGAAGGGTGTTATGGGTGCTGTTGATAAAATCAATAATATCATTTCACCTGCTTTAGTAAATCAAGATGTTTTAAACCAAAAAGAAATAGATAGAATAATGATCCAATTAGATGGCACTCCAAATAAAGATAATTTAGGTGGAAATTCAATGATCGGTGTTTCTATCGCTTGCGCAAAAGTCGCAGCAAAGGTTTCTGATATTGAAGTTTACGAACACTTAAGAAGTCTAAATGAGATAAAGCCATCAAGACGCATACCTCATCTTTATATGAATTTGATAAATGGTGGAAAGCATGCAAAAAACGATCTAGCTTTTCAAGAATATCATATTGTTTCTGATACAGAAGATGTAAATGAAGCAGTAGATATAGGCATAAGTGTTCAGAATTCTCTTGAACAAATTATTGAAACAGATTTAGGTGAAGATTCTCTAGTCTTAGGTGATGAAGGAGGCTACGCTCCAAAAGTTACTGATATAAGAAAACCACTTTTGTATTTAAATGAAGCAATAAAAGAAAATAATCTAGAAGGGAAGGTAAGGCTCGCACTTGATGTGGCGTCTTCTTCTTTTTATGAAAATGGAAAGTATAAAGTAGATGGCAAAGAGATTTCGAAAGAAGAGTTACTTGCTCTTTATCATTCATTAAATGAAGAATTTAAATTCATTTCAATTGAAGATCCATTTGATGAAGAAGATTTTGAAAGCTTTAGAAAATTAAAAGAGGGAGAAGATGGTTTGATTGTCGTTGGAGATGATTTAACTGTTACAAATAAAATTCTTTTACAAAAAGCTATAGACGAGAATAGTGTTAATGCTATGATTATCAAGCCAAATCAGATCGGTACTTTATCTGAGACATTAGAAACGATGCGACTAGCAAGAGAAAATAATGTTGAATTAATCATAAGCCATAGAAGTGGTGAGACAGACGATGATTTCATCGCTGATCTATGTTATGCTTTTTCTTGTTTTGGTTTAAAATCAGGTTCTCCTCTAAAATCAGAGAGAATGGTCAAATATCAAAGATTAATAAAAATATCAGAAATAAAATAAATATGAATTCAAAAGCTCAAATAGTTGCAACAATAGGTCCAGCCACAAAAGATAAAAAAATTATAAAAGAATTGATAGAACACAAAATGGATGTCGTGCGTCTGAATTTTTCTTGGGGTACTCACGAAGAACATGCTCAATATATAAAAGATATTAGAGAAATGGCAAAAGAAGTCGGAAGAAATATTCCAATAATTCAAGATTTGTCAGGTCCAAGAGTTCAGGAAGAACACGGTCATGAATTCCAAAAGGGAGCAGTTGAGGTGGTAACAGAAAAAGATTTGAATGATTTGAAATTTGGTATAGAGCAAAATGTAGATTATGTCGCCATGTCTTTTGTTGGATGTGCGGCAGATGTTTTAGGTTTACGAGAAAAAATGAAAGAAATGGGGAAGGTAATTCCAATTATTTCTAAAATTGAAAGAAAAATTGCATTAGAGAATATTGATGAAATAGTAAAAGTTACAGATGCTGTGATGGTGGCTCGCGGTGATCTTGGTAATGAAGTTCCACTTGAACAGATTCCATTCATTGAAAAAGATATTATCATAAAATGTAAAGCTGCGAAGAAGCCAGTAATAGTCGCAACACAAATGATGTATTCAATGGTAGAGAATCCTGTGCCTACTCGTGCTGAAGTTACAGATATTGCTTTTGCTATTTTAAATGGTGCAGATGCAGTGATGTTATCTGATGAAAGTGCAAATGGTAAATATCCACTCGAAGCAGTTAAAATGATGGAAAAAGTAATAATAGAATCAGAAAAACATCTATTCACTTCAGAAGAAAATAGTTTGTAAATTTGTGCGGCTGGCGAGAATCGAACTCGCGTCTGACGCTTGGGAAGCGCCAGTTCTACCACTAAACTACAACCGCAATTTATTGCACAACCAAATTTTATCCCCATTTTGCTTTTTCGGCAAGCGTGATAAAATAGACAAACATTAATAACTTGCCTCGCTTTCGCGTGGTTAATTTAAAAAAAAATGAAAAAAATAACAATATATTCAACGCCAACATGTCACTTTTGCCACTTAGCTAAAGACTTTTTAAATTCACACAATATTCCTTTCACAGATTACAATGTGGCTACTGACTTAGAAAAGAGAAATGAAATGGTAGAAAAAAGCGGACAAATGGGTGTGCCTGTAATTTTCATGGATGATGAGATGATGATAGGTTTCGATAAATACACAATGGCAAAGTCTTTGGGTATTATATAAAATATTTAGTTAATTTTGTGCCCCCCCACTCTGAATCGAATTAGTTTAAATCTATTCTTTTGGACGTGCTTTATCCTCAAGAACTTTTGATGTGCCCCCACTCCGAATCGAACGGGGATCTATTCCTTAGGACGGAACTGTTCTATCCATTGAACTATGGGGGCAGTATCAACAATTTACCACAAAAAAGCTATTTTGGAAAATTTGTTTTTTTATGAGCTTATGCTAAAATATCCCCATGGATCCTGAAACAACAAAGTTACTTCGAGATACATTTCTGCTTGCAGAAGATAATAATAAAATGCTTCACAAAATAAGGAATGGCCAGAAATGGGCATCAGTTATGCGTGTGATGTATTGGCTTATTATTATAGGTATCAGTATCGGAGCTTTTTATTTCATGCAACCATATATAGCACCACTTGAAAAGCTTTTAGGTAATGCAAGTTCAGTATTTGAGCAATTAAATAGTGCTAAAAGTCAAAGTTACGATATTCAAAATATGCAAAGGTAGTCGTTTGGTGATATAAGCAAAATTTGAAAATCAAATAGTAAGTTGTTTTAGTAGTCTAAATGCCGAGGTAGCTCAGTTGGTAGAGCGCTCCCCTGAAGAGGGATAGGTCACCAGTTCAATTCTGGTCCTCGGCACCACAAATTAAAAAACGACCATATGGTCGTTTTTTAGGTTTTATACAGATTTGATTTTTACACTGGTTTTCTTTTCTTTGTCTACTTTTTCTAGTTTGATAGTCAGTAGTCCGTGTTTTTCTATAGCTTCAGTTTCTTCAGGTTCTACTTCTTGTGGTAGAAGAATTGTTCTTGAGAACGCACCCCAGTAAAGTTCTTTTGTAAAATAATTATCTTCATCGACTGTTCTTGATTCTTCTCTTTTGCCACGAATAGTTAGCATTTCACGAGTGATAGTTAGGTCTAAGTCTTCTGGCTTAACACCAGCGATCATTGTTTGGACGACTATTTCTGTAGGAGTTTGGTATACGTCTACAGTTAATTCAGCTTCTTCGTTTTCTTCTTCCATCCAATTTTTTCCATCTTCATTCTTTACTGTAATTTTTTTTGCTTCTTCGTGTTCTTCTTCAGCTTTTACACTTCCAGTTAGTTTTTCAAAAAAACTTCTTTTTTTATTGTTTAACATATTTTTTAATTTATTTATTAATAAAACTAATCAGTTTTTCTTCTTAGTTTTTCAAATAATAGTAAGTTAATAACAGCAGCGACCCAAAGGAAAGCAAAAATATTTAAAACATTGCCTCCGTTATTATTCATTATAAAGAAATTAAAAGTACTATGCAAGGCAATTGCAAATAATATTCCAATCAGAAGGTATACTGCTTTAGCAAATCTGCCAAGATAAAAGGAAAGTCCTATGAAAATACCGATGATTCCACTTGCGACTGTATGCAATAGTGTTGATCCTAAAAATCTAAGTTGACTTGTCATTAGTCCAACAGTTGTTTGGTCTAGTGAGAATGGTTTTATAAGAAATAATGTGTTTTCAAATGCAGCGAAGCCGAGAGCTGTAGTTATCAAAAATATTGCCCAATCTATAGGTTCATTTGCTATATTTGTTTTGTAAACAATCAAAACCACTACTAGATATTTTACAAGTTCTTCTACTCCAGCCCAGCCTATGATTTGTAGATTATTAGCACTTACATTTGCTTGTATAAATTTTTGAATAGGTATTACTAAAAAAACTGAAAGCATTCCCAATATGAAAATAATAGATAAAAGACCTCTTGGTTCAGGGTTTAATTTGTCTTCTCTTAACCAAAACCAAAGCCAGATGAAAGATGGAATAACTCCACCCAAGAATGCTAAACCTAAAATTTTTGGATCAGTGCTTAACATTTATTTTTTTAAATTTATTTTAATTTAAAGGCCAACGCTCAACTATTAATAATTTTTTATCTTTAATTGGAATTGAAGACCAAACTTCTTCTGTGACGAATGGCACAAATGGATGCATTATTTTTAATAGGGTAGTTAGTTGGGTGAAAAGTAATGCTTTAGCAGATTCAGAATTATTATTTTCTAGAATTTTTTTCTTTGATCTTTCTATTATTACATCAGCAAAGGTATGCCAGAAATAATGGTAAACTTTTTCAGCTACAAGAGAGAAACGAAATTCATCCATTTCTTTTGAAATTTCTTTTATTAAATCTTTAAGTTCTTTGTCAGATAGTGCATCTTCTTCGTCAAATGCTGGTAAGTTCTCAGTGTCTAAATCCTTTGTATTTTCCAAAACAAAACGAGATGCATTCCATATTTTATTGGCAAATTTTCCATAACCTCGAATATCATTTTCATTTAATTTTAAATCATTACCAGGAGTATTGCCGACGATCATCGCCATACGAAGAGCATCGTTGCCGTATTTATCTATGATTGTTAGTGGGTCAATAGCTTTTTCACCTAATGATTTTGACATCTTCTTCCCATCAGCAGTTTTTACCATTCCATGGAAATAAACATTTTTAAATGGAATTTCTCCAAGCAGATATTGTGACATGAGTATCATACGAGCAACCCAGAAGAAAATAAGATCATGCATCGTTTCAAGCACATCAGTAGGGTGGAAGTTTTTTAAATCTTCTGTTTTCTCTGGCCAGCCCAAAGTTGAGAATGTCCAAAGTCCAGACGAGAACCAAGTATCAAGTGTATCAGGGTCTTGCTCCCAGCCATCACCGACAGGTGCCTCTATATCGCAATATACTTCGTTTCCTTTATACCAAACAGGTATTCTGTGCCCAAACCATATTTGACGAGAAATACACCAATCACGTAGGTTTTCTATCCAATTAAAGTAAACTTTTTCAAAATGATCTGGTAAAATTTTTATCTTTCCATCTCGCACTGGTTCAAGCATTAATTCTTTTAAGCTTTTATTTCCTCGCGCCTCAATTTTTTTATTAACATCTATGAACCATTGTTCCATTATTTGTGGTTCGATAATTCCACCAGTTCTTTCAGCTGTAGCCATTCGATTTACATAATTTTCATCAATAGAAACAAGTAATCCTTTTGATTTTAATTTTTCAACAATTTTTTCTCGAGCGTCATTTATTTTCATTCCTGAAAATTCTTGTGCAATTGGAAGCAATTTTCCGTATTTATCTATAATCTGTTCTTTTTCCAATTTGTATTTTTCTGCTAGTTGAAAGTCTTCGTGTGAATGCCATGGTGTTATTGTCATAACACCAGTTCCAAATTCCATATCAATCATTGGGTCTTTTATTACAGTGGCTTCTGTTGGGCCGTTTATCCATTCAACGGTTATTTTTTGCCCGTGTATCCAATCTTTATACCTTACATCTTCTGGGTGCATGACAACATACTTATCTCCAAATTTTGTTTCAGGTCTTGCTGTAGCTATTTCAAAAGGCCCATACTTAAAAGTATAAAATTTATTTTTTCTTTCTTCATAAACAATTTCATCATCTGAAATAACAGTTTGACCTTTTGGATCCCAATTTACTATTTTATGTCCGCGATAAATTAAACCATCATCATACATTTTCTTAAATGCAGTACGAACTGCAAAATTTCTTTTTGCATCTAAAGTATATGCTTCACGAGACCAGTCTAAGGATGCCCCCATTCTTTTTGTTTGGTTGTTAATTGTATCGTGAGAATATTGAGCAAATTGTTCAACTTGCTTCAAAAATTCTTCTCTACCTAGATCACTTTTTTTAATTCCTTTTTTTTCTAAAATTTTTTCAACTTTTGATTGAGTAGCTATAGCAGCATGATCTGTACCAGGTAACCATAATGTTTTCTTTCCTTGCATGCGCGCATAACGAGTCATTATGTCTTCCACCGTAAGTCCAAGCGCGTGTCCAGTATGTAAACTTCCAGTAACATTTGGTGGAGGTAATATCATTGAGAAAGTTTCTGCGTGAGCTGAAGTTACCCCTTTTTCTACACAAATATCAGGATTAAAAAAACCACTCTCGTCCCAGAGTTTTAGTATTTTTTCTTCAGTTACCTTAGGATCATAAGGTTTTAAAAACTTTTCATCCATGCCTAAATAATAGCATTTTTTATAGCTTTAATCCACCTACAGCCTTTATTTTAGAAATATTTATCTTTTTATTTGGGTTTTCTAAATATTTCATATATCCGACTATTCCGATCATTACAGAATTATCGGTTGATAGTTCTTTAGTAGGGAAAAGTAATTCTTGCTTGCCTTTAGTTAAAGTTGTAATTTCTTTTTTTAGATATTTGTTTGCTGATACTCCACCAGCCACTATGACTGTTTTTATATTGTATTTTTCTATAGCTTTTTTTGTTTTATATACCAATGTTTCAACTACAGCATTTTCGAATTCCATAGCAATTTCTTTTTTGATATTTTCGTCTTTTAATATATCTGGATTTTCTTTTTTTAAATCACGAATTAAGTAGAGTACAGCAGTTTTTAATCCAGAAAAAGAGAAATCAAAATTTTTACTGTATTTCATTGGACGAGGTAAGGAAAATGAAATAGAGTTATTCTTTAAGAAAGAAGAAAGATCAGTTTTTAAAGGGTCACAATTTTTCTGCTGAAAAATTTGTTCAGTCCTCGGGCCGTCGCCCTGCGTAGACCCTTTTAAAACTATCTTTCTTCTTTCTTCTGCTAATTTAGAAATTTCTGGACCACCAGGATATGGTAGCTCGAGCATACGAGCGACTTTATCAAAAGCTTCTCCTGCTGCGTCATCCAATGTTTCTCCAATTATTTTGTATTTCATCCATTCTTTCACAAGTACTAGTTCTGTGTGTCCACCTGAAACAAGTAAAGAAAGAGCAGGGAATTTTATTTTAGGAATTTCAAAATTACCTTTGTTTTTTCCGAAGACAGAAAGCATGTGACCTTCCATATGGTTTATCGGCATTAAAGGAATTTTCCATTTTTGAGCTAGTTCTTTGGCGAAAACTATTCCTGTCCAAAGTGCTGGCTCAAGCCCTGGTCCGTAAGTGACAGCTATCATGTCGATTTGGTTTTTCTTTTTATTTAAGCCAGAATCTTTTAAAGTTTTTTCTAAAAGTATTGGTAAGTTTTTCTGATGTTCTCTTTTTGCAAGAGCAGGAAAAACACCTCCAAATGGAGCGTGTATTTTTATCTGGGAATTTAAATTATTTGCTAGAATCTTAAAAGAAGGCTTTTTAGAGCCACCTTTACATTCGATAATACTTATTCCCGTTTCATCACAAC
>Ga0194052_1001257_pt1 | contig 14935 bp, 8 predicted proteins | sample SepL226m_MetaG_FD_160117 | JGI IMG/M metagenome (GOLD analysis project Ga0194052, IMG submission 160117) | Anoxic zone freshwater microbial communities from boreal shield lake in IISD Experimental Lakes Area, Ontario, Canada - Sep2016-L227-6m | ecosystem: Environmental > Aquatic > Freshwater >... | reverse complement strand
GCAGAACCCCGTGGTCGGGGAGGGGGTTGGAGTGGGGGTCGGGGTCACAGTCGGGGTCGGCGAGGGCGAGGGCGACGAGCTGTTGCTCGTGGCCGCCGGATTGAGGACGATGGTGGCCATCGTCGTCGTGTAGGTCGGGCTCGACGACGACGGCGTGGTCACACTTACCCGCACCTGCACGTAGTTGGCCTGCCCACTGGACGGCACGGGTGTCACCGAATACTGCACTGCGTACACGGAGTTGCTGCCGGGCGGCGTGTATGTCGAACCGAACAGCCCCCCGGCGAACGTGGAGCTCTGCAGGTTCGTATTGATACTCGGGTCGGTGAGCTGACTCCAGCTGAGGAGCCGGATACTGTCGATGCGACCTTGAGCCGCACTGGCGGCGACATTGCGCACCCGATCGCGGCCGGACGCTTTCGACGCATTGACGAACAGCGGGACCATGGCCGCGAAGATGATGCCAGCGAGGACGACCGTGACAATCAGCTCGACCAAGCTGAATCCGCGAGCGTCAGAGTGTGCCGTTGCCGATCGATTCATCTGCTCGCACCCCTCCTCTGCTCATGGGTATCTTCACACGTCGCGGTCGCCAGACCCGCATCTGTTCTCTCCCTTGCGGTATCGGCAGTAGTCGAGCCGGCCAATGCACAAGAGGGACACATGTGTATCCATAATGGGCGACACTTCGCGTCCCGTCACCCGTGTCCAGTCTAGCTGAGCGTCCCCAGCCGCATTCGGCAGCGACGATAGGCAACCTTGATACCCGGCCCCCCACCTCTGCAACCTCGCCCGGGAAGACTGCGCCCCACTGCCGAGGCGCTGTGCGTGGACGGCGCTGCCCGTACGCGAGAGGGGCGGGTGGCCCTTCGGCCGCCCGCCCCTCAAAGCACCTCGCTCGCGGTCAGCGTCTCAGAAGGACCTCACGGCGCGCGCCTTGCACGGTCTTGACGTCTGCGCCCATGTGGCCATTGGTGAAGTACTGGAGACGGGCGCCCGGCGGGGAGAGCACGCTGGAGCTCCACCACTCGCGCGCGGACCAAGCATGGCCGAGGACGGCGCGGTTGACGTTGCAGCTGGTTCAGCTCGTCCCTGCTCGGCGATCATCGCCGCGGTGCTGGCGCTTCCCGTACCGAGCGCAGTCCTGTCGCTCAGGTGGGGCGGAGCACGCGGCGCACGCACGAGCGGCCGATGGGAGACCTGCCCCAGCGAGCGTTCATCCGTGCGCCGCCGTCAGTTCGCCGAGAGTTGCTGCCAGGTCCCGGGGACGTTGTCCGTCTTGTTGGTATTGAGGATCCAGAGCAGGTCGGCCGGCAGGTTCGCGATCACCCGTTGATCGTAGGCCACGCTCGCGTTGTTCGAAAGCGTGATGTCGGCCGAGACCGGCGTGCCGTCCATCACCGAGCCGATGATGGACGGATGCGTCCCGTCGTTGTTGCCCGAGCCCCCGATCACGATGGGGGCCTCCATGAGGACCATCAGCCCCGTGAACGTGCCGGTGCTGGCCCACTCACAGGTGTTGCTGTAGAGACCGTCGTTGTCGCACTGCATGTAGTAGACCATCGGCTTTGCAAGGGTGCCGCAGTTCACGAAGCCGTTGGACACGGTCTTCTCGGTCGTGGCCAGGAGCGGGCACATGATCGTGGAGGCAGTGCCCGTCGAGGGCGCCGAGAAGTTGACGGCCACGTTGCCTGTGCCGGCGTTGCCGTCCACCCACACGTAGCCGAGCACGAGGTCGTAGGCTCCACTGCCCCCATCGTAGTTGCCGTTCGTGTCGCCGTCCACCATCAGGATCTGGGCGAACATGGGCCCAGGCGTGGTGGGTCCGCACACCACTTTGTTGTTCACGTCCTTCGTCGTCACCGCAGACGTCGTCGCTATCCCGAGGCGGGTGCCGCTGCCGCCGCTCCAGTCGGCCTTCCCGGCGACGTAGATGGGCCCGAACTGGTCGGTGAGACTGCTCATGGTGCCGCCGCTGATGGAGAAGTTCGCGCCCGTGTACAGATCGGTCGTTACCATCACGGCGTTGCCCGTGATCGCGATGCTGGCGCTGGGGCAATACACGGAGCCGAGCGAATCGGCGACGGACGTGGTGGTGCCGGCGGGAGCCGTGATCGCCAGGCCGCACCCCACGGCCGTGGCGGTGGCGCCCGAGCCTCCGCCGCCGCTGAAGCTGACGCTGGGGAGCGACGTATAGCCGCTGCCGGGGGACGTCATTCTGACGCTGGTGACCACACGGGTGGTGGAGTTGATGATGGCCGTCGCGGCGGCTCCCGTGCCTCCGCCGCCGCTGAACACCACGGTGGGCGCCGACGTGTAATTGCTGCCGGGGGCCGTCACCATGACGGCGTCCACATTGCTGCCGACCCCGGTGCCGTGCACGTCCGTCGCGGTGACGTTGACGTTGTTCACGATGGCGACGGTGCCGACGGCGTAGATCGGCCCCAGAGAGTCATCGATGGTGGACGCTGTCGGCCCGGTGATCGTGAAGTCTGCGCCCGTGTACACCGACGTGGTGGTGAGCGGGACAGTGCCGGAGATCGTGGCGCCGCTGACGGCGTAGAGCTGCCCCAGCGAGGCGGAGACGGACGCGCTGGGGTTGAACGTGAAGCTCCCGCCTGTGTACGCCGACGTGGTGGTGAGCGGGGCGCTGCCCGTGATCGCGGCGCCGCCAACGGCGTAGAGCTGTCCCAGCGAGTCGGTGGCGGTCGCGCTGGGGTTGAGCGTGAAGCTCCCGCCTGTGTACACCGACGAGGTGGTGAGGGTGACGTTGCCCGTGACCGACGCGGCGCCGGCCACGTACAGCTGGCCCAGAGAATCGGTGACGTGCGTCGTGGCGCCGCTGACGTTGAACGGCTTGCCGGTGAGGCCGCCCACGTAGAGCGACGTGGCCGTTAGGGTCGCGTTGCCCGTCACGGTGAGGCTGCCGGTCACGTACAGCGCCTTGAACGCGAACGTCTTCGCCGCCGTGATCGTGAGGCTGCCGTTGTAGTACAGGTCCGTCGTGGCCGTGTAGCCCGTGCTGGCCGCCGCCTGGATGGCGCTCGCCGTGGCGGCGGGCATGGTCGTGCCCGGCTGGACCGGCTTGGTGGGAGCTGTCGGAGCGGTCGGGGCGGCGATGTCGTTGTGGAGAGGGGCGCCCGTGCTCATGCCCGACTGGGCTTTCGTCGTCATAGCGTACTGACGCCCCTGATCGATGTAGTCGCTGAGGAGCCCCACGGGACCATGAGTGATGCCGTTCTCGGTGATGCCCGGCAGCGAGATGGTGCCGACGACGTTGATGCCGATGGACTGGGCCGTCTGATTCGGCGCCGCGAGATTGGTGCTGCCGTTGCCCGTGAAGTTCCCGCCAGCCGTCACTGCGTTCCAGTAGGGCGTCGGCGACTTCGTGTAGGCGTTCCCGTCGGGATCCAGGGCGTAGATGTCGCTCGTGCCGTTGGCGACGATGTCGGTGTCGGCGTACAGCACGGCCCTGGGGAGGACCGAATCCGTCATGCTGCAGCTCATCAACACGCGCAGGCGGCTAGTCTTCTTGTACTTGCCCGTGCCGTAGGTCACGGTGGCCTCGACCCACACCTTGCTGTCTTGGTTGAAGTCGTAGTTCGGCGTGCTCGCGTCGACAGTGGCCGCGTTGTCGTACACGCGATATACCGGTGTCGGCGCGGGCGACGGGCACGCGACTGCGTACTCGGTGTTCATATCCGTCTGCGAGATGTTGATGCCGGGAGGGCCGGTGGTAGGGAAGGTGCCGGCGCCGGTCCACGCTTTGATGGCGTTGGCGCCGCTGTCGAGCGCCGCCTCCGCGAAGTAGAAGGAGGTCTTCACCGTGCGCGCGTTGGCCGTTGCACGCATCTGGTTGACCAGCAGCATGACCAAGGCGACCGAGAGGATCATCAAGGTTGCTGTGATGCCGAGCAGCAGGATCAGGGCGACGCCTCTCTCTCCGGTATGTCTGTGCATCGCCGCTCCTCCTCTTAGTTGGAGCCCTGGTTGCGAGGTTCCACCGTGGTCATGAGTTCGATGTAGCGCGGGGTGTGGCTGATGTTGGCGTCGACGACGATGTCCACCTGCACCGACACGACCGAGGCCACATTGAGGCTGGTGAGAGCGTTCGTCCTCGTGTAGCCATTCGTTGCGTCGTAGAGGTTGTACGTGAATATCGGGTTGCTTGTCATGCTCGTCGGGGTATTGACGACGTCGGTCGCGAGGATGATCTTCCTGTCTCCGGTATCGAGAGAGTTGTTCATGTTCGTGTCTCGCTGCCAGTACAGCGTCGCCTGAGGCTTCTGCGTCGTGCTCGTGGACGTGTCCAGCCAGATGGCAGTCAGGAGGAGAGCGTGATTGGCGTTGGCGGCGTCGACAGTGTCGCCGCTCTTCGAGTACGCAAGCGGGTTGTTGTAGGCAGAGTAGAAGGTGCAGTCGTACCCATCGCACAAGTACGGGGCGGTGCCGGACAGGTAGAAAGGTGTGATGCTCAGGGCGCTCGGGGGCTGAGCAGCCCGGATCTCGCTCGAGACGCGGGTGAGCGCGTCGCGCGCTGTCGCGCGCGCCTTGTTGTCGGCCGACGCGAACGCAAATGCATTCTGCAGAGAGATCCAGCTCATGATCAACATGGTGGTGATGACGGACAGGATGAGCATCGAGACGAGCAACTCGATGAGGGAGATGCCGGACTGGGCCGTTCTCCTCCGCCCTCCCCGATGTAGCAGGGTCGCCGGCATCATGATCCACCTGGATGAGTGTCGAACTTGATCCAGCCGTTGGTGAGCAGGTGGAAGAGAGGCGCTGTGGATGAGATGTAGGAGCTGCGACACGTCACCGTGTACAGGGTACTGGAGCCGCCGGGAAGCCCCGTCCAAGTCAGCTGGTATGTCTTGGACGGGAACGGGAACGTCTCCGGGACCGTGGGCGCGGGGGTGTGCTTCGTACCCAAGGCGTCCGTGTAGGTGACCGTGACGCCGGGAGAGATGACCTGTGTCGCGTCCTTGAACGCGACAGTCAACGTGTAGCCGGCGGTCGGCGTCGGATACGGATTGGACGTCGAAGTGACACTCGTGGCCGAGGGATCCATGACGACCGTGTCCATCGACGTCGTGTAGTTCGGCCCCCATCCGAGCCACGTAACCGTCACGTTGACGTCCTTGTAGTTCGCGTGGGGGATCACCGTGTAGGCAATGTTGTACGTCTTGGCGCTGCCGAGCGCCGAGTAGGTGGTGGGGAAGGGCCTCGGGGTCGCAGTCCCGAAGCTCGACTGGTTGTAGAGGTTCGGCGAGGAAGTCAGGTCCGTCGGGTTGGCGGAGATCTGGTCGTATGGCAGCTGGCGTATCTTCTCGATGCGGTCCTGGGCGAGGCTCATGGCCGTGACCCGGGAGTTGTCGCCGCCCGTCTTCTTGAGCGCAGAGACGAACAGCGGCACCATGGCCGCGAAGATGATGCCGGCCAGCACGATGGTGACGAGGAGCTCGACGAGGCTGAAGCCGCGCGAACAAGCGCGGCTCGGGTGCGTAGCGCGGCCGGCCCTTTCGTGAGGCCGAGGCGAACTCATCATCGTCGTGCCCCAATCTCGCCAGGTTCTCTACGGCTCCGAGCTTGCTACCCCCTCTCGACGGCCGATCGCTTCGCCAGAAGCTGCCGTCGAGTCCCTGAGCAAGGAACCCCGTAGCGGATGATTATAACCCAGTATCGGCTCTGGGCACGGATACCTACAGGTACATCCGTCTATATGCGTTGACTGCCTGGGTGACGTGCGCCGGCGGCGGGAGCCGCTAGCGGAGGCTCTGCAGCGCGCGCAGCGTGGCCTGCAGAGCCTTGATCTGGCGGCCGTAGCCGGAGAAGTCGCCGGCCTGCAGCGCCTTCTGCGCCGCCTGGAACTGCGTGTTGGCGCGCGCGATGAGGGCGCGGGCCGCGGCGTTGAGCGTGCCTGCGCCGGCGCCGCCGGCGCCGCCCGTAGTCCCTCCGGTCGTCCCGCCGCCGGCGCCGCCCGACGCGTTGCCCTGAAGGATCGCCTGCCCGAAGGCGGCGGTGAGCGCCCCAGCAAGCGTCGGCTCCATCGCCACGTACTGACTGGCGTTGTTGCCGTTGGCGGCCGTCGCCGGCCCGCGGTAGAACACGATCACGCGCTGGAGCTGCGGGATCTGCGTCTGCGTGGACTCGAGGTACAGCGGCTGGACGTAGAGCAATGAGTCCTCGATCGGCACCACCAGCAGGTTGCCCATGATCACCTGCGAGCCCTGCTGGCCCCAGAGTGTCCGCTGGGCGCTGATGTCCGGATTCTGGTTGATCGCCGCCTCGACCTGGCTCGGGCCGTAGACGAGCGAGCTCTTGGAGAAGAGGTAGTTGAGCGACCTGCCGTACTGCGGCTCGTCCGAGCGCGCGCCCAGCCAGCTGATCATGTTCTGCCGCGTGTTGGGCACGAACGGCAGCATCAGCAGGAACTCCTCCTTGGCGGAGCCCGGCAGCTTCATCATCACGTAGTAGGGCGCCATCGGCCCGGCGCCGGAGAGCGACACGTTGGTCGGGATCGACCACTGGTCGCCCTTGTTGTAGAGGACGTCGACGTTGTTCACGTGGTAAGTGGAGTACACGTCCGCCTGCGTCGTGAAGAGGTCCTCGGGGTAGCGCACGTGCGCGAGCAGGGCCTGGGGGATCTGGCTCTTGGGCGTGAACAGCGACGGGTACGCCGCCTGGTAGGTCCTGAGGATCGGGTCCCGCGTGTCGAACACGTAGAACTTCATCGTGCCGTTGTAGGCGTCCACCACGATCTTGACCGAGTTGCGGATGTAGTTGATGCCGTTCTGCGGCGTGGAGTACGGGTAGCGGCTGGTGGTGGTGTAGGCGTCCTGGATCCACCACAGGCGGCCGTCCGCGACGACCATGTACGGGTCGCGGTCGAGCTGCAGGAACGGCGCCGCCGCCTTGATCCGCGTGGTGATGTCGTTGCGGATGATGATGCGGCTCTGGCTCTCGATCGCCGAGGTGAAGAAGAACTTGAGCGTGCCGTACTTGACGGAGAACGCGAGGCGGTTGAGAGGCGACGAGATGGGGATGCCACCGCTGCCGGTGTAATTCGTGTAGACGTCGGTGTTGTTGGCGCCCGGGTAGTCGAACTCCTTGTTGTTGGTCTTGACGAGGCTGTAGCCGGTGCCGCGCTCGCCGTAGTAGATGCGCGGCTGCTTGATCTCCAGGCCGGGGGCGCTCACCGGCGGGATGTCCTGGATCAGGAAGTCCGGAGAACCGTCCTTGGTGACCTGGTTCACGGCCGACATCGCCACGCCGAAGCCGTGCGTGTAGGTGATGTGCTGGTTGACCCAGCTCTGCGACGAGGCCGGCAGCCCGGCGATGTTGAGCTCCCGGGCAGAGAGCATCGTCTGCGTGTACACGCCGCTGACCGTGTAGCGGTCGACGTCCGCGTCCAGGAAGGAGTAGTACGGCTGCAGTTCCTGCTGCTGCTTGTAGTTCGCCACCAGGGTGGTGGGGTCCCAGAGGCGGATGTTGTTGAGCGTCGCCTGGTTGGCGACGAGCTTTGCCGGCGTCAAGGGCGTCTTGGGGTTGAGCGGCGCCTGCGTGATCTGGTTGAGACCGTATGCAGCCCTCGTCGCCACGAGGTTGCGGCCGATGTACTGCCGCTCCTTGGTGAGCTGGTTCGGGTTGACGATCAGCGACTGGTACACCGCCGGGACGATGCCCTGCAGCACGATGAGCACGACGATCCACGCGGCGATCGTGATGGGCCACCACTGGTGTCGCCGCCAGATGTTCCACACGAGCACGGCGGCCAGGAGGATGGCGATCGCCAGCGTCACGTACGTGAGCGGCAGGCGGATGTGGACGTCGGTGTAGCCGGCGCCGTAGATGGCCCCGGCGGTCGAGTACAGCAGGCCCCAGCCGCGGAACAGCTGGCTGACGCCGACGACGACGAAGACCGCCGCGAGGATGCCGGAGAGGTGGGCCACCGCGCGGCCGCCGAGCTTGATGTCGATCTGCGGCATCTGGGGGGCGCCGGCGCGCTGGGCGCGAGCGAAGGGCGAGCTCGAGGGGCCGGCTTCGCCGGGCCCTCCCGCCCCAGGTCCGCCGGCGCCGGCTGCGCCGCCCGGCTTCGCGCTGTAGTCGATGCCGCCCATGATGAGGTGCACGATGGCGGCGAACACGAGCGCGGCCACGAGGGCACCGAGCACGAAGCCCTGGATGGACTGCCACATCGGCAGCGAGAACACGTAGAAGGCGATGTCGTGGCCGAAGATGGCGTCCTTCTGGCCGAACGGCGCCTGCTTGAAGTACAGAAGGTACGTCTGCCACTCCGTGGAGGCCGAGATGGCGGCGAACAAGGCGGCGATCGCGCAGACGGCCACGCCGCCCCAGCCCACGTACTTGCGCACCGGCTCGCTGCGCGGCTCGAGGAGGTCGCCGGACTCGGTGACGCGATACGTCGGCGCCAGGCGCCGCGCGAGCTCCACGTTGAGCACGACGATCAAGAAGAACAGCACGAAGGCCGCGACACCGACGCCGACCTGCCAGACGAGGCGCGTCCAGAACACCGAGCGGAACCCGACCTCGCCGAACCAGAGCCAGTCGACGTAGTAGCCCAGCAGGCGGCTGCCGAAGATGAGCAGCACCACGACGGCGGCGATGACGACGGCGAGGATGATCCGGCGGGCCTGGCCGCGCGGAGCGGCAGGCTTCTTCTTGGGATGCGGAGTACGGATCGGGCGCACGTTATCCATGCGCCTAGTATGTCAGGTTCGCGGCGGTCTCGTAGCCTAGTTGTGCTTGGCCTGCTCCGCGCGCAGCATTGCCGAGAAGCGCTGCACCATGGTGGGGTCGAGCTCCTTGGCGGCGACGACGCGCAGATCGTCGATCGAGGATCCATTGTGCGCCGAGACGTCGTAGCGGCGGCACACGGCGAAAGCGCGCGCGACGCGCGGGATCGAGGCGCCCCGCCGCCCCTCCGGATAGCCGTCGCCGTCCCAGCGCTCGTTGCCGTAGACGAGGGCGTCGACCGCGCTGCGGCGCACGTCGGTGGGCTTGGCGTCGCCGTTCTTGCCGCTGCCGAGGATGCTCTGCACCTCTTCCTGCACGGCGCCGCCGGTCTCGTGGACGGCGAGCGCCGTGAGCAGGCCGGCGGTCTCGGCCTCGTCGAGCCCGATGAAACTCGCGAACCGGCGGCCCAGCGCGACGAGGTCGCCCTCGAGATCGGCCGCAAGGATGGTCTGCCCCCCGGAGTACAGGCAGACCCGGTTGCGGCCGCGCGACTTGGCGCGCAGCAGCGCCGCGTCGGCGGCGCCCAGGACGCCGTCGCTGTCCAGCGCCGACTCCGGGTAGGCGGCCACGCCGATCGACATCGTGACGTGGAGGTCGGCGCCGTCGAGGACGAGCTCCTCGACGGCGGCGCGGATGCGCTCGGCCAGCGACTGCGCCTCTTCGAGATACGTCCGCGGCAGGATCATGGCGAACTCCTCGCCGCCGTAGCGCGCCAGGAAGTCCGACTCGCGCGAGCAGGCGCGCAGCACGCCGGCGACGGCGCGCAGCACTTCGTCGCCGGCCTGATGACCGATGGTGTCGTTGACCACCTTGAAGTGGTCGAGGTCCATCATCAGCAGGCAGAACGTCTCGCCGTACCGCCCCGCCCGCCCGACCTCGCGCTGCAGCGTCTCGTGGAAGTGGCGGTAGTTGAAGATGCTGGTCAAGCCGTCGCTGATCGCCTGGCGCTGCATCTCCTCGTAGGAACTGGCGTTGTCGATGGCGATCGCCGCGAGATTGGCGAAGAGCTTGACCGGCTCGAGTTCCGACTGGTCGAACACGCGCCCCTGGTGACGATCGATCGACAGGACGCCTGTGACCGCGCCGCGAACGACGAGCGGCACGATGATGGAAGCCTGGGGCTCGTCTTCGTCGGTGCCCGTCACCGTGACGACGCGCGGGTCGTGCACCATGTCGTTCACCAGTTGCGCTTCGTTGTGCCGCGCGACCCATCCGCCGACGCCTTCGTCGAGCGAGTAGCGGAAGGCGTGGACCGCCTCCTGCTGGTCGTCGCGCAGGTAGATGGACACGAGCTCGCGCGCGCCCGCATCGAGGCGTCTGATGTCCAGCGCCTCGTAGTCGACCATGTCCTTGAGGTTGGACGTGATCTCGCGGAACACGGCGCGCAGGTCGAGGGTGCCGAGCAGGACCGTGCTCACGTCCAGAAGCTTGTGCCGCAACGCGAGCTGGCCCTCGAGCTGAGCCGACGTGTGCTCGAGCCTCTCGTACTGGCGTGCGTTCTGCATCGCGATCGCCGCCAGGTTGGCGAACAGCTTGGTCGTCTCCAGCTCGCTCTCCGCGAACGTCCGCTCGCCCATCCGGTCGAGGGCGAGTACGCCGATCGCCCGTCCGCCGACGGTGAGCGGGGCGATGATCGACGCCTGGGGTTCCCACTCAGTGCCGGGCACGAGCGCCCCGCGAGGATCGTTGACCATGTCGTTGACCAGCTGCGCCTCGTTGTGCTGCAGGACCCAGCCGGTCACGCCGACGTCGAGAGGCGTGCGCCAGCTCTGCACCTGCTCGAAGTCGGCGTCCGTGGCGAAGCCGCAGTAGAGCTCGTGCGCCTCCTCGTCGACCAGGCGGATCTCCATGGCGTCGTAGTCCACGAGGTCCTTGAAGAGCGCTGCGATCTGGCTGAGGAGCGTGCGCTCGTCGAGCGTGGAGAGGAGCGCGGCGCTCGCCTCGATCATCGCCTGTCGCAGGCCGAGCTGCGCCTCGAGCGCCTCACGGGTGTGCTCGAGCTGCTCGTACTGGCGAGCGTTCTCGATGGCGACCGCGGCGTGGGTCGAGAACACCTCGAGCGACTTGACCAGCTCGAGCGTCGGCAGGACCCGGTCGGCCGGGTCGTACAGGTCGAGGACGCCCATGAGCGCGCGCGGCTTGTCGTAGAGCGGCACGAGCAGATCGTCGCCGGGGTGCCACTCGCCGGAGCCGCGCGGCCCGAGGTCCAGCTCGGGAAGGTAGTGGAGCTGCTCCGCCGTCCACTCGTGCTGGCGATGGTCGACGAAGTAGGACGAGCCGATCTGGTACTTCTCGAGGAACAGCTCGTCCCAGATCTTCGGCGGGACGGGGCGATTGAACAACTCGCGGTCGTACTCGGGGTGCTCGCCGACCGTGGCGCGTACGCGGAACTCGCCGCTGCAAGGGTCGGCGAGGTAGACGGAGGCTTCACGGAACCCGAAGGTGTCGCTCAGGGCCATCGCGATGACGTGCACGATGGAGTCCAGCTCCAGACTGGACTGGAGCTGGTTGGCGAGACGGATGAGACCGCGCAGCAACTCGACCTCGCCGCGCTCGGATCTGCCACGGTTCTTCACTCGGAACGCCATCCGCTCCCTCGTTCGCCACGGTCCTGCCTGCAGCGTACCCGCGAGTGTACCCCGCGGCACTGCGGCCGGACATGGTTCGCCTGCGCTTGCCCGCGAGGATTGTGTCGACAAACACCGCGGCGGACTTGAGAGAAAGACGGATTCAGCTCGCGGCGTACTGCCCGAGCTTGAGGATCCGGCGCGCCTCGTCGGGAGTGGCACACTCGCGGTCCCACTCCCGGGCCAGGCGCGCCACGCGGCCCACGAGCTCCGCGTTCTCCTTCGCTTTGACGCCCTTGTGCAGGAAGATGTTGTCCTCGAAGCCGAGGCGCACGTTGCCGCCCAGAGCGAGCGCCGTCATCGCGACCGGCATGTGCCAGCGGCCGATGCCGGTGGCGGTCCACGTGCTTCCCGGCGGGACGCGGTCGACGAGGAACACGAGGTTGCGCGGCTCGCCGCTCATGCTGCCCGGCACGCCGAGCACGAAGTCCCAGTGCAGGAGCGGCCCGGCCGGGCCGTGCTGCTTGACGAGCTTGAGGGCGTTGTCCATCTGCCCGGCCTCGAAGATCTCGAACTCCGGGCGCACGCCCTTCTTCTGCATGCGCGTGTAGAACTCGGTCATCAGCGCCGTGTCGTTGAAGAACACGTCGTCGCCGAAGTTCGCCGTGCCCGTGGTGAGCGACGCCATCTCCGGGTCGAGCTCGAGCGGCTGCAGCCGCTCGTCGGCGCTCATGCCCATGGCGCCGCCGGTGCTCGTCTGCACGATGATGTCGGTGCGCTCGCGGATCGCCGCGATGGCGGCCGCGAAGACCTCGCGGGCCTGCGTAGGGCTGCCCGCCGCGTCGCGCACGTGGAGGTGGTACATGCCGGCGCCGGCCTCGCGGCAGCGCGCCGCGTCGGCGCCGATCTCCGCCGCCGTCACCGGCAGGGCCGGCTGCGCCTCTTTGGTGGTCTCGGCGCCGACGCCGGCCACGGTGATGATGAGCTTGTCCATCCTCGACCCTCCGGTCCGCAGGTCCTAGGCCTCGTAGGGGAACTGCTGCGCCACGAAGGCGAGGCTCTCCTCGACCACGTCGAGTGCCCGCTGCAGGTCCGCTTCGGTATGACGGTAGCAGATGTACCAGTGGTGATACGGCTGCACGAAGAGCCCGCGGCGGATGCACTGCGTGTAGAACTCCGTGCGCCGCTCCTTGTAGTGCTCGTCGACCTTGTCGAAGGTGAGGAACGGCATCGGCGGGATGCCGCTCCTGGTGACCGGCACGCCACTCTTGTCGACGAGCGCGCCGAGCTTGTCGAGGAAGCGCGTGCCGCGCTCCCAGATCACGTCCTGCACCTTCTCGCGCTCGAGGATCTCGAGGCACTTCATGCTGGCCGCCATCTCGAGGCTGTTGGGGAAGTAGGTGGAGCTGAGGAAGGCGTCCTTGACGTAGACGCTCATTACCTCGCGCCTGCCCACCAGGGCGGCGATCGAGTAGCCGTTGGCCATCGCTTTGCCCACGGTGGTGAGGTCCGGCGTGACGCCGTAGCGCTCGCTGGCGCCGCCCATGCTGACGCGGAAGCCGGTGCGGATCTCGTCGAAGGTGACCACGGCGCCGTGCTTGTGCGCCAGGTCGACGACAGCCTGCAGGTAGCCGTCCGGCGGCGCGATGATCGGCTTGGCCATGGGGTGGCCGACCGGGGTGATGATCACGCCGGCGATCTCGTCCGGGTTCTCGGCGAAGACGCGCTCGAGCTCGGCGATGTCGCCGTACTCGAACTCCTTGGTGAGGTCGGAGACGACCTGCGGGACGCCGCCGTGATGCTCGACGCACCAGTCGCCCCAGCCGTGGTAGCCGCAGCGCGCGATCTTGTCGCGGCCGGTGTAGGCGCGCATGGCGCGCACGGCCGCGTTGGTCGCGTCCGACCCGGTCTTGACGAGGATCGTCTGCTCGCCGCACGGCATGATGTCGGCGAGCCGCTGCTCGAGCTCGTTCTGGAGCGGCTGCACGAGGCTGAAGCAGAAGCCCTTGTCCATCTGCGCCTTGGCGGCGTCGTTGATCTCGTCCTCGACGTAGCCGAGGATGATCGGCCCGTAGGCGCAGAGGAAGTCGATGTACTCGTTGCCGTCGACGTCGACGATGTGGCCGCCGTAGCCGTGGGTGATGAAGACGGGGTACTCGCCGACGACGAAGTTGTACGGGCGGCGGATGCCGCCGACGCCGCCCGGCGTGAGGCGCTGGGCGTCTTCGAGCATCGACATGGACTTGAGCAGGTCGAGTTTGGGGGCGCTCTCCAGAGTATCGGTCAAGGTGACTCCTCGGTCGGAGATTCGTGCGGGTCGTGTGCCGGGCCGGGCGCGCCGCGGGCGCTGCGCTCCGGCGTTCTCACCCGGGATCGGTGAGCTCGCGGCAGATCAGCTCCTCGAGCATGTTTCTCATGGTACTGCCTCCGCCTCCGCAAGCGCTTCTTCCGGCGTCCCCGCCATGCCTTCGTCGCCCGCGCCCAGCAGGACGACCAGGACGGCGCCGACGAGGATGAGGGCGCCGCCCGCCAGCGTCCACACCGACGGTCGCTCGCCCACGAACACGAAGGCGAAGAGCGGCGCGCTGGCCGGCTCGAGCAGACCGACGATGGACGTGTGCTGCACGCGGATGTAGCGCATGCCGTGCAGGAAGATGGTACCTCCTAAGGCGGTGCTGAAGACAGCCAGGCCGAGCACCGCCCAGAGATCGCGGAGGGTGAACGCGGCGCCCGCTCCGACCCACTGGACGAGACCGAGCGGCAGCATGACGACGGCCGTGGTGACGCCGTTCGAGATCAGTATCGTGTAGCCTCCGACGTCGTTGCGCACGGTCTTGGCCAGGAGGAAGAAGACCGCCAGCAGCAGCCCGGCGGCCAGCCCCCAGAGCACGCCCGCCAGGGACACACGCAGGGCGGGGTCGAACAGGCCCGGAGCCAGCATGACGACGATCCCGGCGAGCGAGAGCAAGAGCGCGGCGACGACGATGGGCTCCGTGCGCTGCTTGAGCAGGCGAGGCGCCACCAGGGCGATGTAGATCGGCGACAGGTACGAGAGGAAGACCGCGAGCGCGATGTCCAGGTAGCGCACCGCCAGGAAGAACGAGAACAACTGCAGGGCGTCGACGAGGCCGAGCGCCAGCAACTTGCGCCACACCCCCGGCTTGCTCCATTCGCGCCACCACCTACTGCCCAGGAAGACGAGAGCGACCATGGCCGCGGCCACGGCCATGCGCATCGCCAGCAGCGTGCTGGCCGGCATGGTCGTCATGCGGATGAACACGCCGGTGGCGCCGAACATCAGCGCGCTGCCGCCGACCATGAGGTAGCCCTTGAGCTGGTCCGAACGTCTCATGGGCAGCGGCGCTCGGCGTTCACGGCGCCGGCTCCAGCGACGTGGCGCCTTCCTCTTCGTGCTCGCCGAAGAGGACGACGAGCAGGCCGGCGGCCACGATGAGCGCGCCGCCGGCCACCGTCCAGACCGAGATGCCCTGCCCAAGCAGCAGCAGCGCGTAGAGCGGCGCCGAGACCGGCTCGAGGTAGCCGAGAATCGAACTGTGCTGCACCTTGATCAGGCCCATCCCGGCCGTCCACACCGTGTAGGCGAGGGCGGT
>Ga0194052_1001256_pt1 | contig 14936 bp, 20 predicted proteins | sample SepL226m_MetaG_FD_160117 | JGI IMG/M metagenome (GOLD analysis project Ga0194052, IMG submission 160117) | Anoxic zone freshwater microbial communities from boreal shield lake in IISD Experimental Lakes Area, Ontario, Canada - Sep2016-L227-6m | ecosystem: Environmental > Aquatic > Freshwater >... | reverse complement strand
CCAAGGCCACCTAGTGTATTTGCATAGTTACCTAAAAATGCAGGAATGGCAAACATCAAACCTATAAGTGGTAAAACCACTGCTATTACAGTAACCCACATAATCATAACAAAATACTTTCTAGTTTTTTCTACTGATTTATAAATAGCATCGATTTTTGCATCTTGTTCTATTAATCTTTTTAATATTTCTTGTTGTGTATCCATATAAATATTATATACTTATTGACTAAAATACTAAAGTCATAATATACTACCCTCATGTACGAAGAAGAACAAGAAGAGGAAAAAACAGAAGATAAAACCTGTAAAAATTGCGGTCTTCGCCAGTATGGTGAAGTATGTGCAAATTGCGAAACACCCATCGAAGAAGAAGTTGACTTAGATAAAAAGAAAGAAGACGACTACGACGAATACGACTGGCGAGACCACAGATAAATTACTCTATAATTTTTGCATCTACTTTTATAGTTTCATTATTGCCATCGTATTGATGGTCTGTTTTTATTGAAACTCTTCTTGAAAAAACTTTTACTCTCCAAAAAAATAAAATGGTAAAAATCATTCCAACAATTGTAATAACAAAAATAAAGCGGAAGAACCAATAAGGACCACCTAGAAAATGCGTATATCCTAAAGAATAAAATAAAAATAAAAAAATAATTGTTCTTAAAAATCTACTCATTTTTTTTATAAAAATGTGCTACTAAAATAATAACAATCAATGAAAAGAAACTAGTAAGTGCAAGCATGGGTAAAGAAATATAACCACCGAATTCACTTATCAGACGTTGATAACACGAAACCCCTGTAGAGTCACAAGCGATATTTGAACTATCTCCAAAATAATAAATTAAATTTTGATAAACAGAAATCAGAAAACCAAAAGAAACTAAAGGTAAGACATATTTAATAACTTTTCTATCTTTATTCCAAAAAGCCATTCCGAGAATTATCGTAACTGGAAAAATAAAAATTCTTTGAAACCAACACAAATGACAAGGAATAAAACCTATTATTTCAGAATATATTAATGATAATACTGAAGCAAAAAAAGAAATTAAAAAACTAAGTAATAAAAAATTTTTATTTACAAAATCTAATATTTTATTTTTTCCAAAATTACCAAATAGTAAGATAATTACCAATAAAGATACAATCTGGAGAACAATAGCTCCAGTTCCTAAAAAAATATTTAGGTTGTTGATTGTATCAATATTCATAAATTATTGTGGTAATGTGCAAGCTGTTTTCGAAGCCAATGTTTCAAGTTTTACTCCTGAACCATCAGTTGAATCAAGCGGTATCACTGTTCCATCTGCTAACTTCCAAGTAGGATAACCTTCGATTTTATTATCTTTACAAATTTGATTTTGACCTTTTCCATCAGGAGTTGAACATTCAACATAAGGAAGAAGTTTTGCAGAAGACCCAAATAATTTCTTTTGAGCTATACAATGAGGACACCAAAATGCTCCATAGAATGTGGCTCCTTTGTCTTTTAAACATGTAGCAAAAGTATCATACTTACCTGGAACAACTGGTTTTGAAATACCTTGAAACATAAACGCAGCAATTGACCCTAATACTAAAACGACAATGACAATAAAAAAGGTTGTTTGTTTTGTGATTTTCATAGCTAAAATTATAACACAATAAAATGCGACCGCAATTAATAATTAATTAAATAAAACAAAAATTTTTGGTAAAAATATAATACATCCAACAACAACCGAAACTAAAACTGACTGAAAAACAGCAGCAGCAGCTACATCTTTTGTATCGCGTGCATATGGATGATATTCCGGACTCGTAAGATCAACATCAATTTCAATAGCAGTATTAATGGTTTCTGAAATTACAACTATCCCAATCGAAAATACGATAAACAACCATTCTGTCTTTGTAATAGACAAAATGAATCCTAAATAAATTGCCAATAATGCAAATAAAATTTCCAGCCAGGCATTGTGGGTTGTTTTAATTAAAATTCCAAGACCTCTCCAAGCATGTGTACTACTTTTAATTCTTGCAACCAGTGAAAATCTTTTTTTGTCTTTTATTTTTTCCATCCCATTAAAAATTTTAATTAATAATATTTTTTCTTTTACTTAAGCTCCGTTAAATTTTTAACGGGACAAGTATATTATTCAAACTTTATATCAAAAGGATACATTCCCATACTGCATGTTCCATTAAACGTGCCAGCTTGTTGTGTCCCCACATCTATGTCAGTAGTCCCTGACAATGGAAGACTTCTGCTTATATTCATTTCTGGAATATTAATAGAAGAAGAACAATCAAATGTACCATTTGTCTCGACTCTCAAAATCGTAGGAATACCCGCTTTTGCGACACTATGAACTGGATTAAATCCATCTTTTGCTTTTATTTCTATAATTTGCTTACCGTCAACAATAGATACATTGTTTACATTTTGTTCTACTTTTTTACTGTCATCGACTGAAACTGATTGATCTTTGTTTGTATAATTAATTGCAAAGAAAATAATTAGCATTGCGATAATTACTGAAACTATTATCATTAAATTTTGTTTACTTTGTTTGTCCATAAATTAAAAATTAAAAACTGGGGGTAAAATATTAAATATGACTAATGCATTTATTAAGTTAAAAACTGCAAATAAAATAACTATCAATCCTGCTGTTTTAAAGAATATTCCAGAATTCTTATGATTACTGATGGACAATGAACTAAATGACACTAAAGCAAGTACAGGAAGAGTCCCTAATGCAAATGATAACATAATCATTGCACCATTTGTAAAACTACCAGTAGAAAGTGCATAGACTTGCATTGATTGAGTAAAGCCACAAGGTAAGAAAAAAGTAACGATACCCACAAGAAGTGGTGTCAGAGTATGATTTAATTTTGATACACCCAGTGCATGTTTTGATAAAAATTTTGGCATTCCAATCTGAAATCTTTTTGCCCAAGGAAAAACATCAAGTAGATTTATTCCCAATATAAGCATAACTATTGCAATCAAAAAACTTATTACAAACATACCAAAACCACTTAACCTAAACAATGATCCTGCCACGCCGACAAGCCCACCCAATACAAAGAAAGAAACGATCCTACCAACATGGAACATTATTTGTGGTTTTATTTTATCTCCATCTTTTGCAAAACTAGCAGACATTGAAAGTACAAGTCCACCGACGACTGCCATACAAGAAGAAAGTGAAGCAATAATACCGATGACAAAAGCAGAACTAAAAGTAATTTTAGTAGGACTAAAAAATCCACTCAAACCAATCTTTTGTAAAAAAATATAAATACCAACAAATAAAATAACTATAGGTATAGCAATACCAAATTCTTCCCATTTTATTTTTTTATTTTCTTTAGCATCTTTTAAACCTTCGGGAACTAATGTATATCCATGTTTTGATAAAACAGTATTTAATTCTTCTGCTACTTCACTCTTATTTCTTTCTCCGAATTCACCAGTGACTGTAACTGAATTTGATTTCAAACTTGCTGTGACATCTGACACATAAGGAAATTCTTTTAATTCACTTTCTGTCATCAATACACAAGATTTACAATGCATGCCTCTTATATGAAATTTATATATTTGTTTTTCCATAAATAATTATTTTAATCTTACCACAAAATTATAATTTTCTACTTTTAATTCTTAAAGAATTTGATACGACTGAAACACTTGATAATGCCATAGCTCCACCGGCAAATATTGGATTCAATAACCAACCAAATAACGGATAGAATAATCCTGCAGCAAGTGGTATGCCAATTACATTGTAAAAGAATGCCCAGAAAAGATTTTGTTTAATACCTTTCATAGTTATTCTGGATAATTTTACAGCTTTTACAATCTTAGAAATATCTCCATTTAAAAGAACAATACCTGCAGAATCTATAGCCACATCTGTTCCTGTGCCCATAGCAATACCCACATCAGCTATAGCGAGCGCTGGTGCATCATTTACACCGTCTCCTGCCATTGCTACTATATGCCCTTGTTTTTGCAATGCCTTAATTTTTTCTAACTTATCACCAGGCAATGCATGTGCAACAACTTCATCAATACCGACTAAAGAAGATATATATTTAGCAGTATTTTGATCATCGCCTGTGACCATAATTATTTTAACACCAAGTTTATGAAGATTTGATAAAGATTCCTTAGCTCCATTTTTTATCTCATCTGCCACAACGACAAAGCCGATGACATTCTGCCTATTTGCAACGATTACAGGTGTTTTCCCTTCTTGTGTATATTGTTCTAATATTGAAGCATCAAAATCAATTTTTAAATCTTCAATTAATTTTTTATTTCCGATAAAATATTCAATACCATTTATAGTTCCACTAATACCTTTTCCTTCAATATTTTTGAAATTTAAAATATTTAAAGTTGATAAATTATTTTCTTTTGAAGAGTTTACTACTGCATGTGCAATCGGGTGTTCTGATTTATTTTCAAGTGAGAATAATATCGACAAAAATTCTTCATCTTTCATTTTTGAAAAATTCTTAATATCGACTAATGTCGGCTTACCTTTAGTTATCGTTCCTGTTTTATCTAGAATGATTGTGTCTACTTTGTACAATTTCTGCAACGTAGCAGCGTCTTTTATTAAAATTCCTTCTTTTGCTCCCTTTCCCACACCTACGATTATCGCTGTCGGAGTAGCAAGGCCAAGAGCACAAGGACAAGCTATAACTAAAACACTAACAAAAGATATTAGACCAAAGGAAATATAACCAAAAGAAATCCAAACGACCAAAGACAACAATGCAATAATCAAAACTATTGGCACAAATATACTAGAAATTTTATCAGCTAATGCTTGTATCGGAGCTTTTGATCCTTGTGCCTCTTCTACCATTTTAATAATTTGAGCAAGTAAGGTTTCAGAACCTATTTTTGTCGCCTTGAAATTAAAAGTTCCTGTAGTATTTATCGTACCGGACGAAACACTATCATTAATATTTTTATGCACTGGCATTGGTTCTCCTGTTATCATTGATTCATCAACATACGAACTACCTTCTACTAAGATACCATCTACGGGAATTTTAGAACCAGGTTTCACTATTACTATATCTCCATGAACGACTTCATTGATTGAGATTTCTTTTTCAATACCATCTCGGACAACAAGAGCAGTTTTAGCCTGTAGATTTAAAAGTTTCTTTATTGCATCTCCTGTTTTTATCTTTGATTTTATTTCTAAATACTTTCCTAAAGTTATGAATGTCACAACAATGATCGTCACATCAAAATATGTATGGACTACATTTGGTAAATTTTTTAATAAAGTATTAGAAAATATAACTACAAACAAACTAAAAACATAAGCTAGACCTGTGCCTATACCAACTAGTGTATCCATGTTTGCTTTGCCATAACGAAAAAATCTATACACCCCAAAAAGGTAAGGCTTACCAATAGAAAACAATACATAAGTTGCCAAAACTGGCATACTATAATATGTGATTTTCTCTACAATTTGATTCATCTCTCCAACTATTTTATATTTCAAAAGAACTTCAAAGATCATCATCAATAAACTTATAATAGCTATAGGTATAGCAACCATAAGCTTACTTTTGATTTTTAAAATTTCTGTTGCATTTTCATTTTTATTTTTCGAATCTTCTTCTAAGACAAGCGAGTAACCAAGCGGCTCAATCTTTTTTGAAAGTTCGCTGGGTGAGACAGTAGATTCATCGAACAATAAATGCACAGATTCATTTCCATAATTCGCAGACGCAGAAGTTACCCCGCCAGTTTTGCTTAGAGTTTTTTCAATTATTCCTGCGCACGAAGCACAATGCATTCCTTTTATTTTATATATTTTATTATTTTGCATAAATTATTTATAGTGAGCCTGTCGAATCTATTTTCTTTTTAGTTGATAAACCTTTAGCATTTCTTTTGACGCTTTATCTACTTGGCCTTTTTTTATTTGGTTTACCAAACAACAACTCAAATGTCCTTCCATAAGTTTATCTTCAATATTTGATAATCCTTGTTTTACTGCTGATGTTTGAGTTATTACATCAATACAATAAATATCATCCTCTATCATTTTTTGTAAACCGCGAATTTGTCCTTCAATTATTTTTAATCTTCGTATTAATTTTTCTTTATCATTTGTCATATTTACAGTATATACCCCCTAGGGGGTATCGTCAATATATTAAATTGATTAAAGAACCAATATAAGCTACCATTAGTATGAGCGAAAATCGTTCTTTAAATAATACAAATTAAAAACAAACCCATGGAAATTCTAAGCAAGGATCAAATAGGGATGTTTTTAATATCCCTAGAAAAAAGACTCACTTTATGGACAAAGAAAAATATAGGCTTACCAGAGTTATTAATAGCCTTAAGGCATGTAATAATATCAATTCAAAGTTGGTATTTATCCCCACTTTTGTTGAAAAATTTTAACAACTATGGGGCTACATTTGGAACTTTTATTTTAGCATCACTTGTAAGCATTCTTTTCATTAAAGTATCTGATAGATACAAAAATGATTGGTTTAAGATGGAAGCACTTAAGAGTGGTGAACATATTAAATCAAAAACTATTTTAGTTAAATTTTTAATTATTTTAGCTAGAAAGAAAAAAAGGGTGTCTAAATTTTTATTTTTCTTAGACCCACAATTGTTTGCACTTTGGTATAGGGATGGACACCATTTATATAATGGCTTTCCTAGCAAAAAAGCATTCTTCTTTTTTGAAGGTAGCTCATTGTTTGCAGCCATTTTATGGACAGTATTAGTTATGATCTCTAATTATTTAGGGATACTACCTTATTTTACTGTCATATTAATAGGTTCTTTGGCAATAATATTATTTTTAATAATCGGCTCTATTGTTGCTGTCGTATTATTAAGAGGTTTAATATTTTTTGTTAATAACCTAAAAATATTAATTTATGCAACTGTGCTGACAATATTAATGACAATAATATTGTCGATGAAATTATAGGAACTCACATTAAATGATGAGTTCCTTTTTATTTATATTAGAAATTATATCCCTCCCCTGTTAGTTTTTGTCTTTTTTCCAATTCTTCTAAATGTTGATTCCTTTCTTTTTCAAATGATTCTGATTCTAAGCCGTAATTTTCTATCATTCTTGAGGCGTGCTTTGCTCCTAAGTAATGAGGCATGATAACAAAAGACGCACCCTTTTTATATAATATTTGTGAATCTTTTATGCTATTTGATATAACGATAATAATACCATTTGGATTATGGCTTCTATAATATGAAACTAATTTCATATTTGTTCTAAAATCAGGAATAGTTGAGACTACTGCTTTAGCTTTAATAAAACCGACTTCTTCAAGCATTATTATATCTTCAGCATCACCAAAACAACATGGAATATTGTTCTTCTCTAATTTTTTTATTGAATTTGGATCAAAATCAACAACAAGATATTTGTGATTCATTTTTTGTGCGGTATTTACGAAATCATAACCCACGCGATCATAACCAAAAATAATTAAATCGTATTCCTTTTTCTCCTCTTCTTTTTCAATTCTATTTCCTTTACCAAATTCTATAACATGTAAAAACTTTTTTAAACGAGGGTAAATCTTGTCTGAATAAATAATAAAATAAGTTGAAGCAGGTATAGTAATTATTCCAACTAATGTAATAAGTGAAACCACTTCTCTATTCAATTGACCAAAGCTCAAACCAAGAGCTATCAGAATCAATGAGAACTCACTTATTTGAGCAACAGTAATACCTGTTTCAAAACTAGTTCTATCTTTGTATCCAAGCAAATCTACAAGGAAAATAACTATCAATGGTTTTATTATTAAAACAAAAACTGACAAAATAATAGCAGGTACAATTATCATACCTATGTCTGCGAAAACCATCTGGGAACCAAGCATTACGAAAAATAGTAATATAAAAAAATCTCGAAGTGGCTTCATCCTAGATGCTATTTCTTGGGAGAATTTAAATGATGAAAGAGCTACTCCAGCAGCAAGCGCACCTATTTCGATAGAAAAGCCTAATAAATAAAAAACTCCTGCAAGTCCAAGACCCCATGCTATCGAAAACAAAAAAAGTAATTCTTGTGAACTTGCCAAAAATGAAGAAATTCTAGGTAAAATATATTTACTAATAAGATAAATTCCAAAAAAGAAAACTATACCTTTCAATACAAGCAATAAAGAAAATACAAATGGACTACCTTCTATTGAATTTAATTTACCGATAATTGAAATAAATAAAAGAACTATCGTCGCAAAAATATCTTGAACAAGTAAAAATCCTGTAGATATTTTTCCATACAATTTATCTAAATCACCCTTATCAGAAATTAATTTCAAAATAATAATAGTACTTGAGAAAGTCAAAGCCATAGCTCCATAAAATGAAACGATATTGCTATAACCAAGTGAATGCATTACTAAAAATCCAGCAATAGATGTAAGAACGATCTGTCCAAGTCCGGTAATAACAGAAACTTTACCAACTTCACGAATTACATTCGGCTTTAAATTAAGTCCGATAATAAATAGCAAAATAGCAATACCTAATTTAGAAAATAATTCTATATATTCGGCTGATTGAGCAAGATTCAAAAAATATGGACCAACGATAATACCACATAAAATATAACCGACGATAAGTGGTTGTTTAAGAAAACGCATTATAAAGGAGATAATAGTGGCAAGAAAAATAATAAGCCCAATATCTATAAAAATATTCATGCAAAAATTATAACAAAAAAATGAATTTTTGTCTTTATTGATACTGAATATAAATAGGTTGTGGAGAAAGTTTTAGGACCTCAGGTGGAGTCATTAAGGTTGTGCCTTTTTCCCATAGATCATTCTTGTAGAATAATTTAAAACCAGTAAATTGAACGGGTTCTTTATATATATAACTCTTGTAAGTAGTTAATTTTTTATCTCTACTTCCCCAACCATCCATATCCATCACAACCTGAACCTCAGGCAATGGTTTTATATTTTGATAGTTCGTAACCATTTTTTGTGTATAGCGATGTACAATCAAAACCTTAGGTGTTAAATTATTTTCTTTTACTAACTTGGCTAGATATTCTGCTGCATAATTTATATCGCTTGCATCAAAACTTCCAACTACTGTTCCTGGTCTTGCACCTGTTTTCATAGAAAATTCTGGATCAATACCTAAATGAACATTTGGCATTTTTAAATATTTTTGAAGTAGTGGTAATTCTGTCGGCAAATTACTCAATGCTACCTGCACATCCAAAAATACAATAGCATGTATTTTGTCTGCCATTTTTATTATTTTATCAATTTCAGTAGATGGCATACGAAGTCTATATTTTTTATCTGACCCAGCATACCCTTGAGCTGTCACAGCTACATAATGAAGTGCTGGTACAACTGGAGTATTTGGATCTGCTTCGTTCCATTTCTTAACTTCACTCATAAGCTTGGAAAGCATTTCATCTTCTGGATACTGCCCTAGTGCTCCCATATTCTTAGAATATAGATTTCCATAGTAAGCGACAATACGATGAAATGGCAAAAGTGCTCCATCATTTGGATAAACAGTATTCTTGGCTGGCCAAATGCTTGGTTTTATCACAACTGGTTTTGGTGGTAATGTTTCTTTTACTAAAGTTGTTTTACCAGTTTTTTTATCAACTACTTTTTTTGTAACTATTATTGGCTTTGGTACGGGTGGTACAGGTATATTCGCTAATTTAAGCATTCGAGCATCATAGTCTTTTTTATCAAGAGGCAAAACGCCAGGCAAGGCTGGAGCAACAGGAATAATTGGTTCTTCTTTTTTAGGAACATAACTTTCTTTATTATAAGAAGTTGAATTAAAATTAAAAAAACCTGCAACCGAAAAGGCCGCCATTAAAAACAAAAATACTATCACGATGATTAATAAAATACGGATATATCTAAATATCTTTTTATTTTTTCCAATAAATTCTTTTATCATTACAAATGAGTATAACAGATTTATATTTTTTTCGCTCCTTCTTTTCCTTCGAAGATCATTTCTTCTAATTTATTTCTATCACTTGGCTTCTCTCTTTCTTGTAATGGCTCTGGCAGATCTTCTATTTTGCCTAGCTTACCAATAGCAATCATTAAACCTATTTCATAATCATCATTAATATTCAATTCTTTTTTAACTATCTCACCATTATATCCTGCCATGCCGTGAGCTATTAAATTCATCTCAGAAGCCTGCAATGCAATATTTTCCCATGCAGAGCCAGTATCAAACATGTGGGTAGGATTCACTTTATCATGTGAAGTTTTCTTTGAAAGAACTACAACAAATGCTCCTGCATTCTTACACCACACTTGATTCCCTTCCATCAAAAAAGATAGAAACAAATCAAAATCAGGAGTGCCTTTTAAGACATATATAAATCTCCAAGGTTGAGCGTTAAAAGCTGATGGCGCCCATCTACCCGCTTCAAGCAATGTCATCAACTCTTCTTTCGACACGCCTTCCCCAGACATAGCACGAGGTGAATATCTTTTCAGAAACACATCACTAATATCATATTCGGTTGTTCTGCCGTTTACTGTTTTCATATTATTTTAATTTTAAATTAATAAATTAATTAAATCGATGGTGCCTTTGATGTTTGCGTATTTGGACTCTGTGGGCTGATATTTATTTTCTGCATGTCTGGATTTCTGATTAATAAAAATAGGCCTACGACAATAAGAGCTATTATCAAAACATTTATTATTATTACTGCTTTCATTTTATTTTACTTATTCTAATAAAACTATTAAAAGTATATCACAATTTTATATATTTTTAATTTATCTCAATGTCCACATACACAACTTCTGGAAATCTGTCTCTTATGTTTTTTTCTATTTCATCTATATGATTTCCGACAAGCCTGGGTACGCGATCTGTCATTTTAAACATCAATTTTGTAAATTCTCCAAAATCATTTCTTATCTCTTCATATTCTTCTCTTAATTCTCCTGCGCGATATATCTCTTCATAAAGAGGCGTGCCATTCCACTCGACTGATGTGTAAATACGATATTTGCCGATATCTACAGCGACTGATTTAAATTCAATAATTTTTTCCACACATGGATCTTCAAGTAAAAGTTCTTCTATCCCTTCTTGTGTTTCGTCATTGATTGATTTACCGATAATATACTGATGGTTTTTTATAATCAAAACAATAGCTAAGAAACCAAGAATAAGCCCAACTATTATTCCACCAACTGAGTCATATAAACTATTCTTAGTTAAGAACATCAACAACTGAGCAAGTAGTGCGACAAGCACACCGGCTACTGCAGCACTGTCTTCATACACCACAGCGAGAGTCACAGGATCAGCATCATCATCTTCAAAAAGATTCCAAGAAAATTTCTTTTTACCTTGTAATTCTTTAACTGCAATATATAGAGTTACGCTTTCAATCAGTAAGGCAATTAATAAAATAATTACACTTGTAATATTGAAACTATATAATTTATCTTTGTCGAGCAAAGAAGTTATGGAATGGTACACAGTCACGCCAGCTCCAATAAATAAAATTCCGCAAGCTGAAATCAGAGACCAAAAAAATCTTTCAATACCGTAACCATAACCATGATCTTCATCTGCTATTTTCTTTGAACGCTTCAAACCCACAAGCAAAAGTGATTGATTTAAAGTATCGGCAAAACTGTGTACACTTTCAGCAAACATACTGGCAGAGCCCGTCAAAACAGCCACCATTGTCTTTATGATAGTTACGAAAGTATTACCTATTAGAGCGAAAAATACAGACTTTTTACCTTTTGTGTGTGCCATTTGTTTGTTGGTTGATTATAGCAAAATTATCCCAAAAAACATTATTTTAAGGTAATTTTATTTTTTAGTACAATTAAGTGAATATGAAAATGCTTTGGGATAGATTTCTTTCTGTCAGGGACTTCAGCCATTAATTCATAATTTTCATTTATATATTTTTCCTTAATTTTATCGAGTTCCTCTTTTTCTAAAGTATTTAATCCTTTATAGTTTGTATGTCTTTTTGGAATTATCAAATGATTAGTCTTAGATATCAAATCCCAAGGAAATCTAGATTCTAGAATTTTCCAATATTTAAATTTTTTCAAAATTAAAGTTTCCTTACATAACGGACATCCATCATCTAAGTGCCCCTTTTCTTTAAGAGCTTGATACTTCTTATTTGTTTTTTCTGTTCTTAGTACTGTTCTTACCATTCATGCATATTAGCAAAAATTAGCAAAACAATAAAGAAAATATTATTTTAAGTCAAAAACCTTGATTGGATTCATTCTTAATATGTTCTCTGCTTCTTGAAAACCTTCACTATAATCGAAATCCCAACGTGGAGGTAAGGCAAATACATAAGTATTATTTCGAGCAAGTTCCGTAGCACTTATTGGTGCAGCAGACACAGCATAATCTTCCTTTACGTATGAATCCCATTGAGCTAAAGTAAAAACCATTATTGGTATATCTTCATAATGAACAGCCGAAGTCCATTTTGGATTTCTTATTAAAATGGTTGGACCTGTCTCTTCTTTTGTATTGGTCGTCAAAGGATTTCCGTTCCAAGTATTTGTGACAATAGAATACCCCTTCCAGTCATCTGGTAATGAGAAATTAAATCCGTAATCTGTATTACTATAAACTACAATAGAATCAATTGGGGTCTCTACATTATTTACTATTAAAGTATTTTTATTTTTAAAATAAAAGAAACACGCAATAAATACAAAGATCGCAACCGGTACTAAAATTACAAAAATTTTTTTATTTTTCTTCATAATAATCATGACGTGTAAAAGTTATAAATATTACATTAATTAGAAGCAGTACAACCAACTCTTGCATAACTTAGAGCTTTGAACGCCTTTGTTGTGTCTGGAATAACGATACCCTTTCCTTCGGTCAAAGGATAACGTAATTTATATATTCCTGTCTTGTCTGTTTTATAGATTTCTTTTTCTTTATTGGCCGAACCTTCTATCACATATGAAAATACGTCTGTGATAGTATCATCATCTAGTGTGCCTATGACAGTACCAGCATAGCCATTCGTCATATCAGGCCCGTTTTGTGTACCCTTTTTAGTTCCCTCAACTTTTACGCCATCAATAGTAATATCTAAAAATTCATTTACAGCATAAGGTTCAGACTTTGTGGCTTCGTGACTATATGTATAACATTGTCGCCCATCAACTAATGAAATATTTTGTTGGATAGGAATAGACACAACAACAGGAACTTCGTCTTGAGATATGATTTGGTTAACTAATTTCGGTACCCAAAAACTTTGAGTGAAAATCAAACCAAGTCCGATGATAATCAAAATTAACAAAAAAATTCTAAATGCTTTCATTTAGTAAGTATAACACTATTACAAGTCTAATATTAAAATTATTTAATTCCGTGCTCGTGAAAACATTCTGAATATTGCTTATCCATTCTCAAGATATGATTCATCAGCCAATTTCCAGAAAATTCTCCCATCTCTTTTAGTATCACCTTCTTGTCTTGGCTACTATCTTGCATTTGTTCTTCAAAACCTTTAACCATCCTTCTGAATTTATCATGCACGTTGATGTGCTCTAAAGCTCCAGGATATTTTGATATTTCAAAATCTTTTTCTTCTGTTGATAGATGATAATTAGCATATTCATTTAATTCTCCCACCTTCAGATACGCTTCTTCATCTGAAAGAGAAGTATTTTCCACCAAGCTTAAAATACTACTACAAATATCTAAAAACTTTTTATGTTGTTCATCTATTTCTACAACACCGACACTATATTCCTCTGTCCAAACAAATTTGTTGCTCATAAAATTTTATTCATTTAAATAACAATGTCTAAATTATATCAGATTATTTTTTAAAAACGATTTTAATTTAGGTTGATACGCTTCTTATTTTTTCTCCAGAATCTTTTTAAGTTGATCTATCACAGCCTTCTCCCAATATTTCATAGAATACCAACGTATCAAGGGTATGGCAACTATACGCAACCATTTTTTATGAATTGTGATTTGATAAGTATAGTCGATCAAAGTCCCTTCTGTATTTGGAGACAACAACAATTCTTCATGTCCGGAGGTCCCAAATTGATAACTGTCATTATCTGAGATATATCCCTTTCCGGGAAGAATCTGCATTCGCATCTTTACTTTAAGTTTTCTACCAAATGATTTTAATGTTGCTTCCAGCTCAACATTATTCCCTTCTCGTTTAATTATTTTGATTGATCGAGCTACTTTCGGAAAATGCTCCGGGAATTTCTCAAAATCAGTCATTATTTTAAAAACATCATCAACAGGAGCTTTCACGACCCATTGTTTACGTAGTGTTATTTCTTTCATAAATATATTATAGCAAAATATTTTTTAAGCAAGAACGGTTCTTGCTTATCTCAAATTGACTTATAGTGAAATCATAATCTACTCCACTAATAATATTAAAAAAATGAGAGACCATTTTTTCATATGGAGTATTTATAAGAGAAACACGAACAATAGTTCCACCAAATAATTCTTGTGCTAGTAAAGATATGATTGCACAATGTCCTTGTGTTGGATTTTTAGAAGTCCAAATTTCTGGTGTTTTGCAAGTATCAACATTACAAATTTTTGGAATTATTTCTTGAAATTGTTCTATTGTCATAAAACATATTATATCAAATTTAGTATAAAAACACTGGCTGGGAGACTTGGACTCGAACCAAGATAACCTCCTCCAGAGGGAGGTGTCCTACCATTAGACGATCTCCCAATGGCTTTCTATAGAATAGAACAAAATGTTGTTTTTATCAAATATTTTGCTATAATATTTATATTAAAAAAATAACTTAAATCCCAGTACTAAAGCATAGCTTAGTACTGGGACAAGAATATATGAAAAATAAAACATG
>Ga0194052_1001255_pt1 | contig 14936 bp, 12 predicted proteins | sample SepL226m_MetaG_FD_160117 | JGI IMG/M metagenome (GOLD analysis project Ga0194052, IMG submission 160117) | Anoxic zone freshwater microbial communities from boreal shield lake in IISD Experimental Lakes Area, Ontario, Canada - Sep2016-L227-6m | ecosystem: Environmental > Aquatic > Freshwater >... | reverse complement strand
TGCGCCCAGCCGAACAGCACGCGCTGTACTCCGGTGAGACCGTCGATCACCGGTGGCTCGGCGCCGCCCTGCGACAAGTCGCCCTGTGACAAGTTGCCCTGTGACAAGTTGCCCTGTGACAACCGGTAGGCGAGCAGCGCTATCGACAGCCCGCCGAGATCGCCGATGTTCTCCCCGACGGTGAATGCGCCCTGCACGTGCGGGGCGTCGTCGCGGTCGAGGATGTCCCGCGGGATGTAGCTGTCGTACTGCTCGATCAGCCGGGCGGTGCGTGCGGTGAACTCTGCCCGGTCGGAGTCGGTCCACCAGTCCCGCAGATGTCCTTCACCGTCGTACTTGGACCCCTGGTCATCGAAGCCGTGGCCGATCTCGTGGCCGATCACCGCTCCGATGCCCCCGTAGTTGGCGGCGTCGTCGGCCTCGAGATCGAAGAAAGGTGGCTGCAGGATGGCGGCCGGGAACACGATCTCGTTCATGCCCGGGTTGTAATACGCGTTCACCGTCTGCGGCGTCATGAACCACTCGTCGCGGTCAACCGGTCCGCCCAGCTTTCGCACTTCCCGATCGAACCCGACCTGGGCACCGCGGATGACGTTGCCGTACAGATCGTCCGGACGGATCACCAGATCCGAGTAGTCCCGCCAGGTGGCCGGGTAGCCGATCTTCGGCATGAAGGTCTCGAGCTTGGCCAGCGCGCGCTCGCGGGTCGCAGGCGTCATCCACTCCAGATCGGCGATGCTCACGCGGTAGGCCTGCAGGAGGTTGGCCACCAATTCGTCCATCCGCTCCTTGGCGGCGGGCGGGAAATGCCGTTGCACGTAGATCCGGCCCACCGCATCGCCCATGAGGCTCTCGACCAGTGACACCGCCCGCTTCCAGCGATCCCGGATCTTTTCGGTGCCGCTCAGCGTGCGGCCGTAGAAGGCGAAGTCCTCGTCCACCAGCGCAGAAGTGAGCACCGCCGCCCGCGCGTGGATCAGCCGCCAGCGGGCCCAGTCCTTCCAATCGGCCAGCGCGCCGTTCCTCCAGTGCGCGGCGAAGGCCTCCAGGTAGTCGGGCTGGCGAACAACGGCCTCCGCGACCGCCTCGGGTGAAACACCCAGGGCCGCAAACCACCCCGGCCAGTCGAAGCCGGGTGCGCCCTCGGCGATCTCGGCGAACGTGCGCAGGTTGTAGGTCAGGTCGGCGTCACGGCGGCGCACCACGTCCCAATGCGCGGCGGCGAGGGTTGTCTCCAGCGCGACGATGCGCCCGGCGCGCTCGATGTACTCCTCGGCCTCGCCGCCGTAGACGAGGGCGAACATCAAGGCGATGTGCCGCGGATAGGCACCCAGGATCGACGCGTGCTGCTCGTCGCGGTAGTAGGACTCATCCGGCAGGCCCAGACCGGACTGGGTGAGGTGTGTCAGATAGCGCGAGGAGTCCTTGGAGTCGGTGTCGATGTACATGCCGACTCCGCCGCCGACGCCGGTGCGCTGCATCCGCCCGACCGCCGCCGCCAGTGCGTCGGGATCCGCGGCATCGTCGATCTGTTCCAGTTCGGCCAGCAGAGGCGCTACACCCCGTCGTTCGACGGTGTCGCCGTCGAGAAAGCTGGCGTACAGATCCCCGATGCGCTGCTCATCGGTGCCCGGCGCCGCGTTCAGCGCGGCGGCCTCGGTGATGATCTCGTGAACCTGCTCCTCCGCGCGGTCGTACAGTGCGCGGAACGCGCCGTCGGTGGCCCGGTCGGCAGGGATGTCGTACCCGGTCAGCCAACGACCGTTGACGTGGCCGAACAGGTCGTCCTGGGGGCGCACGTCCGGATCGACGTGAGTGAGGTCGATGCCCGACCGCCTGCTGGTCTGTTCAATGTCTGCCGTCACCCGACCATGCTTACCACCGCGACGGCACCGCACCGCAGGCCGGTAGCCTGCCCTGCATGCCCGAGCAATCTCCCCGATCCGGATCATCGGGGACTTTCTCGGCGTTCGGTGTCGTCTCGGCCGCACTGGGCATGATCGCACTGCTGGCCGCCGTCGCCGTCGCGATCATCTGGTGGGGACATCGCAACGCCGACGCCGAACGGTCCTATCAGGCTCGCGTCATGGCCCGCGCCGCCGAATGGACCGGTGTCCTGATCAACATGAACTCCGACAACGTCGAGGCGAGCCTGGAGCGTCTGCGGGATGGCACGGTGGGGGAACTCAACACCGGTTTCGATGCCTCGATCGCCCCGTACCGCGATGTCGTCAAAACGCTGAAGTCGAGCACGACCGGCCAGGTCGAATCGGTGTCCATCGAGGCGATTCACAACAATCTCAACATCGCCGCCGGTCAGCGACCGCCGTCCCCGCCGACGCTGCCCCCCGAGTTGTCCTCCCGGACCGACACGGTGATCGTGGTGGCCACCTCGGTGAGCGAGAACGCCGGCGGTAAGCCGACGACGGTGCGCTGGAACCTGCGACTCGGGGTTTCCGACGTGGACGGTAAACAGATGATCTCCCTATTGGAATCCCTGAAGTGAGCCGCTGACATGAGGAACAGATTGCGCGTGCTCGCCTTCGATGTCGTCGCACCGCTGGCGACGATCGCCGGGCTGCTCGTCATCGGTGTCGTGCTGGACTGGCCGCGCTGGTGGGTGGCTGTGTGCTCGATGCTGTGTCTGCTGGTCGCCCAAGTGGTGGTGGTCAATGCCCTCGGGTTCCGCCGGGATTCGGTGACCATGGGCACCGACGATGACGAGCCGCGCCTGCGCACCGCCGCCGCCGGGATCACCGCAGCCACCGTCGTCGCCGCCGCGGCGGTGGGCTACACCCAGTGGACGCTGCCGGACCGCGCCTTCAACCGGGACAACACCGACGTCGTGCGGCTGGCCACCACCGTCGCCGAGGCCACCGCGACGTTCACGCCCGCAGATCCGACGTCCTCGATCGACCGGGCCGCGGCCCTGATGGTTCCCGAGACGGCAGCCGCCTTCAAGGCCCAGTTCGCCTCCAGCGCAGCAGATCTGGCGAAAAGAAATGTCACAGCCACAGCCAGAACCCTCTCCGCGGGACTGGAGGCCCTCGGAGTGTCAGCGGCCAGCGTCGCGGTCGTGGTTCGGGCCACCCAGGCCGAACCGGGCCGGCAGCCGAGCATCGCCGTACTTCCGATCCGGATCGCCGCGACCAAGCAGGGCGACTCGTGGAAGGTTGTCGACGTGTCGCCGATCAGTTCCCGATGAGGGCCGCGTAGTCGACTTTCAGACAGCGGTCCATCACCACCGCGATCCCCGCCGCACGCGCCGCCCCGGCGACATCGTCATCCCGCAGCCCCAATTGCAGCCACAGGTATCTCGGACGTGACGCAAGGGCGAGTACCTCGTCGAGGACCGCGGGCAGATCTTCGCGGCGGCGGAAAACGTCGACCATGTCAGGAGTCTGGGGCAGATCGGCCAGACTGCGGTACGCCGGGACCCCGGCGACCTCGGTGACGTTCGGGTTGACCGGCCACAGCGTGTATCCGCTGTGGCCCTTCAGGTAGGAGAACACCTCGTTGCTCGGACGCGACGGATCATCCGATGCACCCAGCACAGCCACCGTACGGGTGTCGCGGAGGATCTCGGTGAGGGACTGCGGCCCGTCACTCATCGTCGCCACCGACATCGAAGACCGAGTACTGGCGTTCCCCGGTGCTCTGCTGGGCGCGGATCTTCGCGAACCGGTCCGAAAGCCGGCGCATCCGGATCATCAGTGAGGCTGGTGGGCTCGACGCCGCCTCGAGATAGGCGGTGAGGTCTTCGCGCGTGACGCCGATCCGGGAGGCGAATTCCCGCTCGGCGAGGCCTGAGCGTTCGAGAAGCAGACGCACATGGCGTGCCGCCTCGAATAGCTCGTTGGACTCGAGGTGTCGTCGCGCTCTCCGGATCACCTCAGCCAGAGCCTGTGAGATGCCCTGTGGTGCAGAGCCTTCCAGCACCTCTTCAACCTGGCGCGCGGTTCGCCCGAAGGGATCGCGCTTGATTGCCACCACGATCCGCTGCCAGACGCCGATATCGCCGTTCTCCAGTGCCGAGCGGATGGCCACCGTCGGCCAGAACTCGACCGGCCGGTCGTTGCCGTGCTGGTCGGGCCGGCTCACACCGATTCCTCCTCCAGCATCGCAACCGCCAGCCTAAGGCAGCGTTGGCGCACGGCGCTCCAGTCGCCCTCGGCATCACCGGCGGCGGGTTGCGGGTCGGCCAGCGTGCGCACCAGTCCGGTCGCGATCCACGCCCCGTCGGTGCTCCCCGCCCCGTCGGGGCTCCCCGAACTGTAGTAGCGGTCCATACCCGACAGCACCAGGGCGGCGTTATCGTCCCCGATGGAGTCGGCCAGTGCCGACAACTCGATGTAGTCCGACGTTGCGTTGCGGCACAGCAGTAGATAGGCCTGCAGGCGCAGTGTCTCCGCTGCGGTGGGGACGCGCAGTCGTTCGCCGGTGGGCAACTGCACCGTGGTGGTCTCCACCGGCATGCGCCGGGTGAGGGTTCCGTCGGTGCCCAGGGCGTCGAGGGCGACCGTGAGTCGGTGGCGCCACAGGGTCACCGGATGGGTGAGGGCGCTTCGCCGCGGAATCCGCTCCAGGAGTTGACTGACGCCTCCGGCGAGGCCCCGTCCCACCACCTGCAACGGGCCGCTGTCGGTCCGGTCCGGATCGGCGACCGACGCCGGCCCGCGCAGCGCCAGCGGGTCGGGCACGGTCACCGCGTCCGGCGCCACGTCCCGCAGGCGTGCCGCATCTCTGACCACCGCGCGCAGATCCGCGGCGGGTGCCGGCATGGCGGAGATGTCATCGGGAATGACCACGACGTCGCCGCTGTCCAGTTTGGGCAGGGGTTTGTCGAAGTCGACCGCCGGGAGGATCCTGGCCAGCCACGGGGGCAGCCACCAGTTCCACTCGTCGAACACCGCCATCAAGGCCGGGACCAGCACCAGCCGCACAACGGTCGCGTCCACGGCGATCGCCACCGCGCAGGCCACACCCAACTGGGCAACCAGGGGCATTCCGGCGAAGGCGAATCCGGTGAAGACCGCGATCATGATCAGGGCGGCACTGGTGATGGTGCGCGCGCTGGTGGCCACCCCGTACGCGACGGCGTCGCGCGTGTCACCGGTCTGCAGATAGCGCTCGCGGATCCGCGTCAGCAGAAAGATCTCGTAATCCATCGACAGACCGAACGTCATCGCGAGCACCAGCGGGGGAATGGTGCTGTCGATGGAACTGATCGGCTCGAAGCCCAGTTTCTCCAGCCAGCCCCACTGGAACACCACCACCAGACTGCCGTAGGCCGCGGCGACCGACAGCACGGTCATCGCCACGCCCTTGAGCGCCAGGACCACCGATCGGATCGAGATCAACAGCATGACGAAGGCGATCAGAGCGACGAAGACGAAGACCAGCAGCTGAGTCTTCGACACGCGGTCGTCGAAGTCCTTGATAAGTGCGGTCGGTCCGCCGACGTCGACCTGCGTGCGGGATTCGGTGACCTCCGGCAGCGCGGGCAGGGTCGCGCGGAGCCAATCGACGGTGTCGCGGGCGCGTAATTCCTCGGGGTCCACGGCGAGGACCGCCGACAGCAGCGCGCTGCGCTGATCATCACCGACTTCCGGCGGCGACACCGACACGATGTTGACCGCCTGCGCCGTCGTGCGACTCACCGCCTCGATGGCCGCGGCGTTGCGCGGATCCGATGGATTGCCCTCGGGGAACGTCAGCAGAATCCGCATCGGCCCGAGTGCGCCGGGGCCCAGCGCCTCAGCCGCTGCGGCCACCCCGCCCCGAATCTCGTGAGACGACGGGAACTGCCGCTGCATGCTGTTGCCGAGCACCATGCCGAAGGCCGGGGCGGCGAGCAGCAGCAGGATTGCCGCGCCCGCGCCCGCGGCTTGCCACGGGCGTCGCATCACGATGCCGACCCACCGGGTCCAGAACCGGGACTGCGCCGCCTCGGGTCGCCGCGACCAGTGCAGCAGACGTGAGCGCCGGGCCGCGGCACGGCCGAAGGTCGCCAGTACCGCGGGAATAAGCGTGGCGGAGCTCAACACCGCGAATGTGACCGCGAGGATCGCGCCGGTGGCCATCGATCGCAGCACCGGGGTGTCGATCAGATAGATGCCGGTGAGCGATGCGATCACGGTGAGGCCGGACAGCACGACGGCGAGTCCGGAGGTGGCCATCGCGGCGTCGGCGGCTTGATCCGGTGTGCGGCCGGCCCGCAGCTCCTCCCGGAATCGCATCAGGATGAACAGCGAGTAATCGATGGCCAGGGCGATGCCGAACATCGACACCGTCGAGGTGACGAACACCGACATCGTCACGACCGTCGATAGAAGGTAGACCACGCCCATGGTCACCGCCACGGTGCAGATCGCCAGGGCGAGCGGTATCGCCGCGGCGGCCAGCGAGCCGAACACGGCCACCAGCACCAGCAGCACGATCGGCAGGTTCCACCGTTCGGCGGCCGCGATGTCGTGCTTGGTGCTCGTCTGCGCCGCCGCGCCCAGAGCGCCCTGGCCGATGACGTAGAGCCGCACGCGCCCGTTGTCGGTCTCACCGGGCTGGTCGCCGTCGACACCGATCTTTGCCCTGAGCTGTCGGGCGACATCCACCGCGCCGGTGTTGTTGAAGCCGAGTCGCAAAGACACGACGTACGGCCGGTCCGGCGCCGGCGGCGGCTGGGTGGGCGTGGGAACCAGCTGGAGGCTGGGCACCTGGCCGGCTGCCTGTTCGAGCTGTTGCACAGCCGCGGCCATGTCCTGATAGGTGGCGTCGGCACGGGGTGCGGCCACCAGTGCCAGCGGCGAGGAGCCCTGCTCGGGGAAGTGGTCTTCGACGTAGTACTGAACTTTCAGGGACTGCGATCCGGCTACGTCGAAACCGCCGCCGGTGAGATTCCCCGACAGCGTCAGTGCCAGAAACAGCGACGGCACCAGCGCCAACAGCCAGCACGAAAAGATCAGCCAGCGGTGCCTGCGCAGGGTGCCGCTCAGACGCATCATGAACTGCTGGATGGTGAACTCCCCGCCGATCGAAGGCCGAAAAGCGTGGACGTGAGCCTACCGCAGTGCGCTGTGTGCCGGCCGGGCCGGATCGGGACCCTAGGATGGGGTGATCGGAGTGCTGAACGCGACAAACGGAGTCCGCGCATGAAGATCGTTGCATCGCTGGGGCTGGGCGCGTGCGTCGGTGCGTTCCTGATCGGTACCGCGCCGGCCGCGATGGCGGACCCACCCAACTGCACCGCCGCCGATCTGGCGGGTGTGGCGGCCGGTGTCTCGGCCGCGACGTCGGCGTATCTGTTCACCCACCCGGATGTGAACGACTTCCTGACCGGACTGGAGGGCGCTCCGCGGGAGAGCCTGCGCAATCAGATTGCGCAGTACATGGACGCCAACCCGCAGACCAAGGCCGAACTCGCGGGCATCCGTCAGCCGCTGGTCGACTTCAGGGCACGCTGCGGCGCCGGCGCCGGCTGACACCCACGGCCACGATCCGCCAACCCAGAATCAGCAGTCCGGCCGCCACGGTCGCGACCACGACGAAGCTCCACGCGGTCCCCGCGCCGGTGACCCGGCGCAGCAGCATGCCGACGGCCACCGTCGAGATCCAGACCGTCACTCCGGTCGGTACCACCGCCGCCGGCCGGCGCCATCCGCGCGAGAGCATCCATCCGACGGCCGCGCCGGCGACGAACGGCCACGCCGTGTCCGCGATACCGGCCGGTGTCACACCCTCGGCGTGACTGCGCCGTCCCGTCGCCGCGAAGAGGCAGAGCAGTGCCACGTCGACGATGACCGCGGCGATGACCGCGGCGATGACGGCTCGGCGCTCAGGGGTCGGCACGTTTCTCCTCGGTGATCTCCCGGACCGCCAGTTCGTCGACTTTCGCGTCGGGGTGCAGCGCTCCCTCCGTGCGGAACATGAAGAAGAACACCACCCAGCCGATCGCCGAGATGAAGATCCAACTGACCAGCCGGTAGATCAGCATCGCCGAAATGGCAGCCGGCAGGGTCATCCCGCTCGAGACCAGGCCGGGAACGAGCACCGCTTCCACGACCAGAAGCCCGCCGGGCATCAACGGGATCGCGCCCACGGCCCGCGCGGCCGCATAGGCGACCGTCAGGCCCGGCAATGACGGGTGGCCGCCGGCGGCGTATGCCGCGAACGCCAGGCATGCCACATCGGCGACCCAGTTGAACAGCGACCAACTGAAGGCCTCGCCCAGTGCCCGGCGGCTCAGGCTCACCGACTCCAACTGCGTGAGCGTCTCGCGCCACTTCTGCAGGCCGGCGCCGGCCGGTTTGCCGCGCACCGAGTTCGCCCAGCCGAGTACCCGCACGCCGATACCGTCGATCAGTTCCGGCCGGGTGGCCACCGCCTGGGCGAGCAGTAGCAGCGCCACGAACCCGCCGAGGGTGAACAGCAACGAGAACGGATTGTTCTTGGCGCCCAGCAGGAATGCGCCGCCGAGTCCCAGCAGCGCGAGTCCGACGACCTGAAGCGCCCCTGACATCACCAGCTGCCAGGAGGCCACCACCGGGGAGGCGCCCCACTGCCGCTGCTGGCGGTAGACGAAGGTCGCCGACAGCACCGGGCCGCCCGGCAGCGTGGTCGACAACGCGTTGCCGGCATAGAAGGCCGCTTCGGAACGCCACTGATGCACCGTGACACCGGCCGATCGCAGCAGGGTGCGCTGGATCTGGGCGAAGCTGTGCATCGACATCATCGCGGCGGCGATCGCGGCGAGCACCCACCACAGATCGGCGGTGGTCAGGCTCAGCCAGGCCTGCGCCAGCTGATCGCGGACCAGAACGGCCTCGACGGTCAGGACGGCCAGGGCGACGCCGAGTACAGCCCAGCGCACCCACCGGTACCGTCCCCGCCCGGCCGGCGCGTTGTGGGCCACGTTCGCCAGGATATGTCTCCGGGGCCCCGATAGGCTGCCAGCCATGGCGGATCGCAGTGCGCGCGACGACGATGCGGTCGTTCCCGCGGTCCGCAAGACCGCTGCCTGGGCGTGGCGGCTGCTGGTGATCTTCGCGGCGGTCCTCGCCCTGCTGTGGGTGATCGCGCAACTGAAGGTGATCGTCGTCCCGGTGGCGCTCGCGGTCATCCTCACGGCGTTGCTGCTGCCCGCCGTCGATTGGCTGGACCGACGCGGGGCACCCCGGGGCGGCGCCGTCGCACTGGTCCTGCTGACCGGATTCGCTGTTTTCAGCGGGATCATGAGTTTCGTTGTCAGCCAATTCATCTCAGGTCTGCCCAGCCTCACCGAACAGGTCACCCGAAGCATCGACAACGCCACTCGCTGGCTGATCGACGGTCCGGTTCACCTGAGCACCGAACAGATCGACCGCGCCGGCGATGCGGCGATCAAGGCGCTGCGGGACAACCAGGAGAAGCTCACCAGTGGCGCGCTGTCCACCGCGGCGACGCTCACCGAGATCGTCACCGGTGCCCTGCTGATGCTGTTCACGCTGATTTTCCTGCTCTACGGGGGCCGCAACATCTACGCGTACCTCACCCAGATCGTTCCGACCGGCAGTCGCCAGAGAGTGCGCGAGGCCGGCCGCGCGGGTTTCGCATCGCTGATCGGCTACGTGCGTGCGACGTTCCTCGTCGCGCTCGTCGATGCCGTCGGCATCGGCGCCGGGCTGGCCGTCATGGGCGTGCCCCTGGCACTGCCACTGGCGTCGCTGGTGTTCCTCGGCGCTTTCATCCCGGTGGTGGGAGCCGTCGTCACCGGGCTTCTTGCGGTGGTGGTGGCGCTGCTGGCCAAGGGCCTCATCTACGCACTGATCACGCTCGGTCTGATCGTGGCGATCATGCAGCTGGAGAGTCACGTGCTGCAGCCGCTACTGATGGGTCGTGCGGTGTCCATCCATCCGCTGGCGATCGTGCTCGCCATCGCCAGCGGGGCGGTGCTGGCCGGCATCATCGGCGCGCTGCTGTCGGTCCCGGTGCTCGCGGTGCTCAACAGTGCGATCCGGGTGCTCGTCGCACCCGATCCCGCGACTCAGGCAGCCGAACTGGAGTCAAGCCCCGACCAGCTGATCGCCCGGGCGCAGCCCGACAGCGTTCGGGACTAGAGCCGGCCCTCGCGGCGCAGGAGGTCAGCCGCGCTGACACCGCCGGACTGCGAGCCGCGGGCGTTGAGCTTCTCGGTCGCCACATCGGAGTCACCGGACTCGGGCCGGCTGACCGGGATCGCGCGAGTCTCCTCGGACGATATCTGGGTCGTCGCTGTGTCGTGCGTGACGGGGTCGTGCGTGACGGGGTCGTGCGTGACGGGGTCGTGCGTGACCGGCGCGGTGGGAATGGCGGTGGTGGCGTCCTCGGCGGGCTCCGCCGTGGTGTGCGGCGACGGTTGGGCGCCCTTGCGTCCGCGCAGTTCCCCGAGCCACGAACCGATGTCGCGGTCATCACGTTTACCGGCGGGTGCTGCGGCGAAGCGGGTCGTCGCAGCCTCGCTGGAGGGTGCGGGCGCCGGCCCGGCGCCGACGGCCGCTCGGGCGCCCACGAGTTGTCTGTCCGGCTCGGCCAGGGCCGGGCGCTTGCGCTCCTCGGGCAGCGTGGTCTCGCCCAGACCGATCTTGATCTGCAGCCGCTTCATCCACTTCGGCGCCCACCAGCAATCGTCACCGAGCAGTTTCATGACCGCAGGCACCAGGAACATCCGCACGATCGTGGCGTCGAGAAGCAGAGCGATCAGGAGTCCGAACGCCAGATACTTCATCATCACCAGATCGGAGAAGACGAATGCGCCGGCCACCACCGCGAGGACGAGCGCTGCAGCGGTGATCAGCCGGCCGGTGGTCGCGGTGCCGATCCGGATGGCCTCGGTGGTGGACATCCCGCGGTCGCGCGCCTCGACCATCCGGGAGACCAGGAACACCTCGTAGTCGGTGGACAGGCCGTAGATCACCGCGATGATGAGGCCGATCATCGGCGCCATCAACGGCTGTGGCGTGTAGTTCATCACCCCTGAACCGTGTCCCTCGACGAACATCCACGTGAGGATGCCCATCGTCGATCCCAGAGTCAGTGCGCTCATGAGCGCGGCCTTGATGGGCAGCACCAGGGAGCCGAATGCCAGGAACATCAGGATCGTCGTGGTCGTGATCAGCAGCAGCACCATCAACGGCAGTTTCGTGAACAGACTGTGGATGCTGTCCTGTTCCAGTGCCGGCGTGCCGCCGACGTAGATCGACAATCCCTTAGCCGGCGGAATGGACCTCAGATCACTGATCTTCCTCGCTGCGTCATTGCGATTGACGAGGCCGTTCTGGATCACGCGCACCGAGGGGTCCTTGGAGGCGCCGTCGAGGTACGGCCGCTCCTTCCACATGGCTTCGGGATTGTTGTCCGGATCGGTGAAGCCGTTGATCGCCATCGCCCTGCTGCGGATCTCGGCGACCTGTTGATCGGTGACGGGCTTGCCCTCGTCGTTCTTGATCACCACCGTCAAAGGCTCGGTACGGAATCCGGGGAAGATCTTGTCGAACTCCTCCTGCGCCAGCCGGACGGAATTGTTCGGCGGAAGGTACTTCTCGCTGATACCGCCCAGGGAAAGATGGCCGAGCGGAATGATCATCAGGATCATGACGATGACGATGGGCCCGGCGAACATGATGGGCCTCTTCATCACCCGGTTGACCAACTTGCCCCAGAAACCGTTCTCCACCTCTTCGCGGGTCTTGGTCTTCTGGGTCTTGTCAGCCAGCCAGTTCAGCCACGCGTTCATGGGCTTCCAGTTGCGGAAGAACGGCACCTTCAGCAGCGTCCGCACACCCAGCGCGTCGACGTTCGGGCCGAGGATCGCCAGGCTCGCGGCCAGCACGGTGACCGACAGGATGGCCGACAGCATGACCGAGGCGATGATCGCGTAGGTGATCGACTTGAGGAAGCCCTGCGGGAACAGCAGCAGTGGCAGTGACGAGGCGACGATGATGACCGCGGAGAAGATTACGGTCCGGCCCGACGTCATCACGGTGCGCCGGACCGCCGCCTCGGTGTCGTAGCCCTCGGCGATCTCCTCGCGGAAACGGCTGACGATGAACAGGCCGTAGTCGATGGCGATGCCCAGCCCGATCAGGGTGACCACCGGCTGGGCGAAGAAGTGCACCGGGGTGAAGTCGGCGATCAGCCGCATGATTCCCAGCGCGCCCATGATCGACAAACCGCCGATGATGGCCGGCAGGCTGGCGGCGATCACGCCACCGAAGACGAAGAACAGCACCACCGCCACCAGCGGGATGGCCGCCACCTCGGCACGGCGCTGATCCTCACCGATGGTTCCGGTCAGCTCGTTGGCCAACGGTTGAAGGCCGGCCTGCTTCACATCGAGGCCTTCGATGTTGAAGCTGTCTTTGACCTTCTTGTAGTTGTTCAGGATCGTGTCGTCGTCGTTGCCCTTGAGCTGGATGGACATGAAGGCGTGCTTCTTGTCGGCGTCCGCCATGTTGGCGAGCAGCTCGGGGCTCTTGAAGTAGCCGATGGACCGCAGGATCTCGTCAGGATGGTCCTTCTGGGCCGTCTCGAGGTTGTCCAGGATCTGTTTGGAGAACGCCGGATCGTCGACGGTCTTGCCCTCGGGCGCGGTGTAGATCGCCACGATGTGCCCGGAGGTGTCGCGGCCGTAAGCGCCGTCGGCGATCAGCGACGCCTTGACCGACTGGCTGCCCTCGTCGTAGAAGCCGCTCTGGGTGACGTGTTGGCCCAGGCTGATGCCGTAGATACCGCCACCGATGCACAACGCCACCATCACGGCGATGACGATGTACCGGTACCGGAAAACCATCCGGCCCCACCAGGCGAACACTCGATCTCCTAACTAAAAACTAAAGCCGCGAACTCAGCAGCGAGGACAGCGGCCGCAACGGCGCAAGCCACGCTCCGTGGTCGGGCAGCGAATCCAGGCCGATCCGTGGCAAGGGTTCGCGGAACACACCGGGAATGTTCTCCAAGTCGACGAAATCCAAGGTATCCGACGCTAACGCCCAGCTGGCATGTTCGCGAAATCCCACCACGGTCACCCAGGTGCCCGCCGCCGCGATCTGCTCCAGCGGTCCCCGGAAGGCCTGGCCGTCGGCGGAGGCCACCAGCAGCGCTGCGAGGCCTTCTGACCGCCGCCGCTCGATGTGGGCGAGCATGTCGTCGTCGACGTCGCTGTCCTCGTCGATCTTGGGCTTGGCGAAGACGGCGAAACCGACGTTACGCAGGGCTTCCACCCAGGGGCGGACCACCTCGGCGCAGCCGGGGGCGATGTTGGTGAACACGACGGCCTCAGGCTCGATGGACACCTCCCCATTCCCAGCGGCCGCATTCCCAGCGGCCGCATTCCCAGCGGCCCCATTCCCAGCGGCCCCATTCCCAGCGGCGCATGCCCGCGCGGCCAGCTCCGCGGTGCGGCCGAGCAGCCAGCGGCCTAGTGCGTCGAAGCGCGGCCGGTGCGCCGCAGTCGGGCGACCGCCCAGGATCGAGCCCAGGCCCATGTCGAGATTGGGCGCATCCCACACCAGCAGGACCCGCTTGGGCGGCGCCGGCACGGCGATGTCGGCGTCCAACGAGGGCGGTGCCGGGGAAGGTGCGGGGGATGTCTCGTCGATGATCGTCATGCCAGCCTCACCCAGATGAATTCGGTGACCGCGCGGCCCGCCTCACGGGCCTTGGTCTCGTACTTGGTGATGGGACGGTCGATGGACACGCCCATCACCTCGCCCGGTCGCGCCCGGCGAAGCAGATGCTCGCCGTCGCCCACCTCGGCGATGTGTTCGGCGTAGCCGGCGTGATCGGTGGCGGCGTGCAGCACTCCGCCCGGTCGCAGCCGGTCGGCGATCAGGGCCACGGTCGCCGGTTGCAGCAGCCGGCGTTTGTGGTGACGCGCCTTGGGCCACGGATCGGGAAAGAAGACGCGCACCCCCGTCAACGATGCGGGAGCGATCAGATGCTCGAGGACGTCGACGCCGTCGCCGCGGATCAGCCGGATGTTGCTCACCCCGTCCCGGTTGATGGCGCTGAGCAACTGCGCCAGCCCCCGCCGGTACACCTCGACGGCGATGACGTCGATGTCCGGCTCGGACTTCGCCATCGCGATCGTGGAGATTCCTGTGCCACAACCGATTTCCAGCACGATCCCGCCGGGCGCCACGCGGCCGAACCACTCTGCGGTGTTCAGCGGCTGGTGCGCATCGGCCTGCCGGCCCAGCTGCGGCCACAGCTCGTCCCAGAGCTGTTGCTGGGCATCTGTCAGGGAGGAACGTCGGGATCGGAAGCTCGTCACCCTGCGTTTCCCGAAATGGTGAGATGCCATTTCGGTGGAAACGGCCTCGGGCATTGACCCATGGTGGCCCATGAAGCCCTCGTCGCCACCGCCCGATCACAGATTGATACCCAACAGTTGCCTTCCCGTCTGACTCGCGCGGACGACGGGTCGGCTGCCAGCATGTCGCGATGGTCGAGGGTCCGGCTGACGCCCTGGCCTGGCTCAACGGCCGGGTGCGCGCCCCGCTGCGGCTGACGGTGGCCGGCCGCCCCGGCGCGGGCCGGCGAACGGTGGCCGAGGCGATGCTGGCCGCCGGTGCGCTGGTGGTCGGCGCGGACCAGGACCCCGAGGTGACGCTCTATGTCTACGTGGAGGCGCCCACCGACGAGGACCGCGACGCGCTCTCGGCGATGGCCGGCCACGACCGGCCGTGCCTGGCGGTCTTGAACAAGGCCGACCTGTGCGGTTTCCGCGGCACCGGTCCGATGGCCGCGGCGGCGCAGCGGTGCCGGACCCTGACCCGCCAGACCGGTGTGCCGTCGGCGCCACTGGCCGCCCTGACCGCCCGCGCCGGGTGCCGCGGACTGGACGACGTGGTGCTCGTCGGGGTGCGGACCCTCGCGCTGGACCCGACCCGGCTGGGGACGCCCCTGCGCCGAGTGCTGGCCGG
>Ga0194052_1001254_pt1 | contig 14937 bp, 15 predicted proteins | sample SepL226m_MetaG_FD_160117 | JGI IMG/M metagenome (GOLD analysis project Ga0194052, IMG submission 160117) | Anoxic zone freshwater microbial communities from boreal shield lake in IISD Experimental Lakes Area, Ontario, Canada - Sep2016-L227-6m | ecosystem: Environmental > Aquatic > Freshwater >... | reverse complement strand
CCGCCAAACTTGGCCGCCATCACGCTTGTGATCGCCGCTGTCAGCGTGGTCTTGCCGTGGTCAACGTGCCCAATCGTGCCCACGTTCACGTGGGGCTTGGTGCGTGTGAATTTTTCTTTTCCCATTTCAGTTCCTTAAAAGAGCAATGCCCGTGAATTGGTTTAATGTTTGCATTTCGTCACTAGGTCCCTTGCCACGGGCAGCTCGGGGTGCGAAATCGCAGACAGGAATACATCTAATCAGTTGGGGACAGAGCTGGCTCGCTTCGCGTAGCTGCGGTCTGTCCCGCAATGTTGTTATTTCGCCCTTGCAGCCATGATGGCTTCGGACACATTGCGCGGCGCTTCGGTGTAATGCTTGAATTCCATGGTGTAGGTTGCGCGCCCTTGCGACATGGAACGCAGCGTCGTTGAGTAACCGAACATTTCGGACAATGGAACTTCGGCCTTGATGGCTTTGCCGCCACCGACCATGTCTTCCATGCCCTGCACCATACCGCGACGTGACGACAAATCGCCCATCACGTTGCCAGCGTAGTCTTCCGGTGTCTCCACTTCAACTGCCATCATCGGTTCCAGAATCACAGGACCGGCTTTGCGGCAACCTTCCTTGAAACCGAAGATGGCCGCCATCTTGAACGCGTTTTCATTCGAATCCACATCGTGGTAGGAGCCGAAATGCAGGGTGACCTTGACATCAACCACCGGATAGCCCGCCAGCACGCCCGAGGTCACTGCTTCATGAATGCCTTTTTCGACCGCGGGAATGTATTCGCGCGGAACCACGCCGCCTTTAATGGCATCCACAAACTCGACGCCCTTGCCAGCCGCATTGGGTTCAATCTTCAGCACCACGTGACCGTATTGGCCCTTGCCGCCTGACTGACGCACAAACTTTCCTTCGCTGTCTTCCACCGTCTTGCGAATGGTTTCCCGGTACGCCACTTGAGGTTTGCCAACGTTGGCTTCCACGCCAAATTCACGCCGCATGCGATCCACAATAATTTCAAGGTGCAACTCGCCCATACCGGCGATCAGGGTCTGGCCTGACTCTTCGTCGGTCTTGACGCGGAATGACGGGTCTTCTTGTGCCAGTCGTTGCAGGGCAATGCCCATCTTTTCCTGGTCGGCCTTGGTCTTGGGCTCCACCGCCTGTGTAATCACCGGCTCCGGAAACACCATGCGTTCAAGCATGATGATGGCGTTTGGATCACATAAGGTTTCACCCGTGGTCACGTCCTTCAAGCCGATGCATGCAGCAATATCACCGGCCACAATTTCGCTCACTTCTTCGCGCTTGTTAGCGTGCATCTGCACGATACGGCCGATGCGTTCTTTCTTGCCGCGAATCGGGTTGTACACGGTGTCACCTTTGGTCAACACGCCGGAGTAGACGCGGACAAAAGTCAACTGTCCGACAAACGGATCGGTCATCAGTTTGAAAGCAAGCGCCGAAAACTTCTCGCCATCGTCGGCCCGACGGGTAACAGGAACCTCGTCATCGTCCATTCCTTTGACCGGCGGAATATCCACTGGCGAAGGCATGAACTCGACAACAGCGTCGAGCATACGCTGCACGCCCTTGTTCTTGAACGCCGTTCCGCACAGCATCGGCTGGATTTCGCTGGCAATCGTGCGAGTGCGAATCCCGAACTTGATTTCAGCTTCCGTCAAGTCACCCTCTTCCAGGTACTTGTTCATCAGTTCTTCGTTGGCTTCGGCAGCCGATTCCACCATCTTTTCACGCCACTCTTTGGCCAATTCAAGCAACTCAGCGGGAATCTCGCGGTACTCGAATTTCATGCCCTGGGAGGCTTCGTCCCAGATAATGGCTTTCATCTTGATCAGGTCAACCACGCCGATGAAGTTTTCTTCAGCGCCAATTGGTATCACGATCGGTACCGGAGTGGCCTTCAGGCGCAACTTCATTTGATCAACGACTTTGAAGAAGTTGGCTCCGGTACGGTCCATCTTGTTCACAAAAGCCAGACGCGGAACTTTGTACTTGTTGGCTTGACGCCAAACGGTCTCAGACTGCGGCTGCACACCACCCACCGCGCAGTACACCATGCACGCGCCGTCAAGCACACGCATCGAGCGCTCTACTTCGATCGTGAAGTCAACGTGTCCGGGGGTGTCAATGATGTTGATCCGGTGCTCGGCAAAATTGTTTTCCATGCCCTTCCAGAAACAGGTGGTAGCGGCAGAGGTGATCGTGATGCCGCGCTCTTGCTCCTGCTCCATCCAGTCCATGGTGGCAGCACCGTCATGCACTTCACCAATTTTGTGGTTCACGCCGGTATAGAAAAGAATTCGCTCGGTAGCTGTGGTCTTACCAGCGTCAATATGAGCTGAGATACCAATGTTGCGGTAGCGCTCAATGGGTGTATGGCGAGCCATGATGGATCCTTGGTTGCTCTCTAAATAAATCAAACTTGGCAACGCCGTGAAGACTTGTGATCTTCCCGGCGTAGCGAGCGACTTTCAGACTGGGCGAAACCCTGATCAGTGCTGCATGCACAACAAGGGTTGCAACGACGTATGAGAGTCGCGCAATAAGCGCCGCTTAGAAGCGGAAGTGGGAGAAGGCCTTGTTCGCCTCTGCCATGCGGTGAACTTCATCACGCTTTTTCATGGCACCGCCCCGACCCTCGGTGGCTTCCATCAATTCGTTGGCCAAGCGCAGGGCCATGGATTTTTCACCGCGTTTGCGTGCCGCTTCCTTGATCCAGCGCATGGACAAAGCCAAACGGCGAACCGGACGCACTTCAACCGGCACCTGGTAGTTGGCACCGCCAACACGGCGGGACTTCACTTCAACCATCGGCTTGACGTTGTTGATGGCCATGGTGAAAGCTTCAACCGGGTCCTTGCCCGGATTCTTTTTCTCGATCTGCTCCAGAGCACCGTAAATGATGCGCTCGGCGACCGCCTTCTTGCCGCCTTCCATGATCACGTTCATGAATTTGGACAACTCGACATTGCCGAATTTTGGATCCGGCAGGATTTCACGTTTAGGGACTTCGCGACGACGTGGCATTTTATTTTCCTTTATTGCTTCAGTTGACATCTTTGTCAGATGTCGCGAAAACCATTCTGGCTTTCACTTACTCGACCCAACAGCGGGTCACTACGTTGAATCACCGCGCCACGCGGGATACAACACCTTTGCTTCTACCCAAACTTTGGCTTATTTGGCCTTGGGCTTCTTGGCACCGTACTTGGAGCGCGACTGCTTGCGATCTTTCACGCCTTGCAAATCAAGCGAACCACGCACGATGTGGTAACGCACACCCGGCAGATCCTTGACGCGGCCGCCGCGGACCAGCACAACGCTGTGTTCCTGCAGGTTATGGCCTTCACCGCCGATGTATGAAATGACTTCAAACCCGTTGGTCAAACGCACTTTGGCGACTTTACGCAGAGCTGAATTTGGTTTTTTTGGCGTGGTGGTGTAGACCCGTGTGCAAACACCGCGACGCTGCGGAGAATTTTGCATCGCCGGGCTTTTGGACTTGATCGTTTCGACCTCGCGCCCCTGACGCACTAGCTGGTTAATGGTTGGCATTGAAAAACGTCCCTAAACGTTTGGTAACTAAAACTTGAATAATTCGAAAGCGTGAATCCCTTCGGAAATTCCGAAAAGCCTTCTACTATATCAGGTCAATGCGGTCGCGGCAATCGAAATTTCCGGTCGCGCCACCAAAGTTTGTGCCTACTCACAGGAGACAGGCCGTGTATTCACTTGATCCAAAGTCGCAAGGCATCCCAGGCGCGACCGAATACCCCGGCCTGTTCGACGGCCTCAAGCGCGAGCAAGGGGACATCCAGCAGGTTCTGCTCGCCGTTGCTCACCTTCAGGGTGGCGATCGGCTGGCCCTTGGTGAAAGGAGCCACCAGCGGATCGGAACGAGCCACTTGCGTCTTCAGTTTGCCTGCCGTTCCGGTCGGCACGGCAACCACGATGGCCTGCGGTCGACCCAATTTGACAGTGGCGTCCTTCCCCTTCCACACCGCCGGCGCTGCCACAACTTGATTCGCTTCATATAGCTTGACGGCTTCAAAGGCGGTGTAGCCCCAGTTCAACAACTTCTGGGACTCGTTGGCACGCGAATTTTCACTGGCCGCGCCCAGAACGATGGAAAGCAGGCGGCGACTCCCGGTCGACCCCGGCGAGCCGGCCGCCGCGCCAGCCACACCCAAACTCGCAAGATCACGCTTGGCGGTCGCGATCAGGCAATAACCAGCCGCGTCGGTATGCCCGGTTTTTAGCCCATCGACGGATGGATCACGAAACAGCAGCAGGTTGCGATTGCTGTCATTGGCCGCAGGGGTGCCAGGATAGCGATACTTTTTGATGGCGTAATAGACAACAAAATCGGGAAAATCGCGCATCAAGCGGGTCGCCAGAATGCTGAGATCACGCGCCGTGGTGCTATGTCCAGCCTCAGTCAAGCCTTCCGGGTTCCTGTAACTGGTGGACTTCATCCCAAGCGCCTTGGCCTGTTCATTCATGAGTTGGACAAAGCGCTCCGCCGTGCCGCCGACGCCCTCGGCCAGCGCCATGGTGGCATCGTTGCCGCTTTGCACGATCATGCCTTTGAGCAGATCTTCCACCGGCACCATCATCTTGGGATCAATGAACATGCGCGACCCCGGCATCTTCCAGGCCCGCTCGCTGACAGGCAATGTCTGCTTCAAATCCAGTTTCTTGCTGTGCAAGGCATCAAAGACCAGATAGGCCGTCATCAGTTTGGTCAATGACGCCGGCTCCACCGCAGTGTCAATATCCTTGCCTGCCAGCACCTGATCGGCAGTGACGTCGACCAGCAGGTAAGAACGTGCTGCAATCTCCGGCGCTTGCGGCATTTGCGCCGACGCGGAAAAACAAAAGGCGGCGGCAATGATGAAAAAATGATTTTTCATAATGCGTTGGGCTAGCGTCCCAGGGTGGCCGGCACCAGCAGACGCTCCACCACCTTGCCATTCTTCAGGTGCGATTCAACGATTTCGTCAATGTCCTCGTTATCGACGTAGGTGTACCAGACAGCTTCCGGGTAAACCACAGCCACCGGACCGGCAGCGCAGCGGTCAAGGCATCCCGCCTTGTTGACCCGCACCTTGCCAGGACCATCGAGCCCCGCTGCCTTGATCTGGCTCTTGCACCGATCAAATCCCTGTTGCGCACTGTGAAGGGCGCAACATTCCTCGCCAGGCTTGCGCTCATTGAGACAAAAGAAAATATGCCGCTCGTAATAGGAAGTCGCCGATGTTGGATCGGCCTTGATTTCGGGCATCGTGCCGCTTTTTGTTTGATTCATATCGGCCATTCTAGTTTTTCGCTTCGCCTCCTCCGACCTGTGTCAATGCGTAAAGCAGAGTGGCGTAGGGCCACAGCCAGCCAAGCCACTGCGCCAGACCATGAAAGCGGATGAAGCGACCCTGCTCCCAGGTCGACAGGGTCTGCGCAAAATACGGGCTCGCGGGAGCCTGATTGAGCAAACTCAGATACAGCCCCAGAGCCAGCAATAGCAGCGCGATACTGGCCCGTCGCGGCACCCAGAGCAGCACTGAAACAATAAACAAGGCCATCCCGATACCGGCTTTGACGGGCAAACTCAACCAGGCCCAGGCATGTTCAGGCCCGTAGCTCAGGGCAGCGGACAGCGCGGTGGTTGCGACACCGAACGCAAACACCAGCAGCACGAACAGGACCCGTCGCACCGTAGAGCGAATGATGCAATAGCCAAGCAGACACGGAATCAACAATCCAAGCAAAACGCACAATAATTCCGCACCTGGCACCAAGGGTTGCAACTCAATGTCACGCACCGGCAGCCAATTCAGAAACGGCGTGTCCAGCAAAGCGTCGGCCAGGGCAGCCTCCAGACGCTCCTGCACCTGTCCCAATCCGAACGGCACCGCCGCCGGAAACAACAAGGCCAATGGCCACATGGCCAGCAGAACCAATGCGCCCCTGGCATCCGCAGCAAACCAGCGCGAGCGAAAGCGACTCCAGCGATCGATACCGCCCATCTTTTCCATGACCCATGCCAGCAAGGCTCCGAGCCAGGCACCCAACAGGTTGAGACCGAGGTCCACATTGGACGGAACCCGTGCCGGCAAATAGCTTTGCAGCGACTCCATGGAAAAAGACAAAAGCCCTGCCAGCAAGGTCGCCGACGCCACGGCAAAGCGGTCTCTGCCAACTCGCAGCGCACTTAGCACCAAGAGAAAGCCAAGCGGCACGTAGCCGACCACATTGACCGCGACATCAAAACCAGTCCAGTATTTAGGTGGCGCGCCGCCCAGGAAAGTCCACGGCACGATACCTTGATAGCGCCAATCAGAGAACGGATACAGACTGGCGTAGAGAATGAGCCCGGTATAGATCAACGCCAGCGGCCACGCCGCAGTCTTCTTCATCGGGGCAGTTTAGGCCAAAAAAAACCCCAGCACGGTGGCTGGGGTGGTAAGCCTATTTGCTGTCACACATCAAGGCCCCGCTCAGGGAGGAAAAGCGGGAGGCAGCAAGCCGCCTAAACAAGAATCTACCAAACTTTTCTGCTTGTGACAAGAAAAATCTATGAAAAATGCAAATATTTACGAATAAATGATGATCAAGATCATCCAAACCACCTGCTTTTGACGAATCAAGGTCGAAAACGATCATGCAGCGGCTCCGATGGACCTTGCTCCGCCCAGCAGAAATCAGGCACAATTTGCCTCATGACACCCCAAGCACCCTTCCCCCTTGCACGCCCGCGGCGTTTGCGCCACGACGTGTTCACGCGCAATCTGGTCCGTGAAAACGCGCTGACCGCCAGCGACCTGATTTACCCCGTCTTTGTGACGGACGGCAAAGGGCAGCGCGAGGCCGTGCTGTCCATGCCTGGCGTAGAGCGTCTGAGCCTGGATCTGCTGCTCCCGATTGCCGAGGATTGTGTCAAATTGGGGATTCCGGTGATGGCCCTGTTCCCGGTCATTGATCCAGCCCTGAAGACGCCCGACGGGCGCGAGGCGCTCAATCCGGACGGTCTGGTACCCCGCGTTGTGCGGGCGCTGAAGAAGGAGTTCCCCGATCTCGGCGTGATGACTGACGTGGCGCTGGACCCCTTCACCAGCCACGGGCAGGATGGCCTGCCGGATCCGAACCCGGCGGCAGACGGCTACATCATGAACGATGAAACGGTTGCCGTCCTGGTCAAGCAGGCGCTGACGCAAGCCGGCGCTGGCGTCGACATTGTGGCGCCCAGCGACATGATGGACGGCCGCATCGGCGCCATTCGCCAGGCGCTGGAAGCCAACCACTTCATTCACACCCGCATCATGGCCTACAGCGCCAAATATGCCAGCGCCTTTTACGGACCGTTTCGCGATGCCGTTGGCTCGGCGGCCAATCTGGGCAAGAGCAACAAGAAGGTCTATCAGATGGATCCGGGCAACTCGGACGAAGCGCTGCGTGAAGTGGCGCTCGACCTCGCCGAAGGCGCCGACATGGTGATGGTCAAGCCCGGCATGCCCTATCTGGACATCGTGCGCCGCGTCAAGGACGAGTTCAGGGTTCCCACCTTTGCCTACCAGGTCAGCGGCGAATACGCGATGCTCAAGGCGGCAGCGCAAAACGGCTGGCTCGATCACGACGCGGTCATGCTGGAAAGCCTGCTGGCGTTCAAACGCGCTGGCGCCGACGGCATACTGACCTACTTTGCGCGGGACGCCGCCCGACTGTTGCAACGATAGTCCTTCGGTGCGAATATTCAGCCTCGACAAGCTTGGCGTCACCGAAACCGACAGTTTGACTTCGGTGCTCGAGCGCGGCTTGCCCGAGCACGGCTACCTCTGGATTGCCTGCACCCGAACCGAATTCGAGCAGACGCAGGCGCAGCTCCAGGCCGGCTTGCAGTCCTTGTGCAACATGCAACTCGTCGATTTGCACATTTCGGACCTGCTGAATCAGCAACTGCCTTCGCACTACGACTACACCTCGCAATACGACATTCTGGTGTTTCGCCGCCTGGCGGCCAGTGGCAAAGAGCGTGACTTGGTTCAGGGTGATCTGCCAGCCAGCCATTTGCCCTCGCGTGGCGGTCCGCCCATCCTGCGCCGTATCGATACCAGCCCGGTCGGCTTTGCGGTGTTCGATCAGATTTTGCTGACCGTTCACCCGAGCGACTGCAGCATCCGCGACGCCTACGCCGCCAAACTGCTGAACTCGGCCTCCGCCGTAACAAGAGGAGCCGGAACCTACTTACCCAGCGGACCGGCCGACATGATGCTGCGCATCGTGAATCAGATGGTCGATGGCTATCTGGAACTGCGACGCGAACTCAGCCACCAGCTTGATCACTGGCAGACAGAGTTGCTCGATCCCAAGACGCGTTTCAACAACTGGGCATCGCTGTTGCAGGCCCGGTTGTCGCTGCACTACCTGGACGAGATCTGCGAGGATCAGCGCTCCGCCGTGCAGGACTGGATCGAGTCCCTCAAGACCTGGCCCGACGCCACTTCGCCTGCGGCTCAGCGCGAGCGCGACCTGCTGCAGGTACGCAGCCGCGACGTGCTGGAACACATTGAGCGCGTGGTGCACCACGTGCGTCGTCTGGAGCAGAGTACGGAAGCGGCGGTCCAGATGCATTTCAACGCCCAGAGCCATCGCACCAGCGAGATCATGCGCACCCTGACGGTGCTGACCGCCGTCTTTCTGCCGCTCAATCTGATCGCCGGGATTTTTGGAATGAACTTCGAGTTCATCCCCTTTCTGCACCAGTCCAATGGCTTCTGGTTTGCCATGGGCGCGATGCTGCTTATCGCACTTGCTCTGGTGCTCTTCTTCACCCGTAAGCGCTACCTGGAACGCTCTGCCCGCTAAGGCAGTGCCTCAGCTACTTCAATCCAAAAAGAGACGCTCCGTTCTTCCAGGCAATGCCGTGGGCCACCTCGGCCGGCAACTCACCCAGCCAGCGGCGATAACCCTGCATCAGTTCGTCGTAGTACAGCCAGCGCTGATTGACCCAGGTATCGGAGCCAATCATGAAGCGATCCGGATACTTCAGCAGCAAAGCACGCCAAGGGGGACACAGCTTCTCGGCGCCGCTTGCGTCGGCGCAGGTCAGCCCCGGACGGTAGGACAACTCCCCCAGCAGCAACGGGTACCTGGCAAACAGTTCGTCAACGCGGGCCGGGTCCGCACCACCGATCCCGGTGTGAGCCCAGATCAGACGCACTTTCTGACCTTTGCTGGCGGTATTGCCCATCAGCAGTTCAACCGCCACGTCGTCCACGTGGGCCAGCACGAACAGCCCCTTCTCTTCGGCCAGTTGCATCAGCCTGCGCGCCACCGGTCCCATGGCATTGGCGCTTTCATACAGATGGAATTCACCCAGGCCCCGGTAAGGGCCGGCCGGAGTGCCCCTGGCCAGCTCGGTCTGCACCATGTCAAAAATGGTGGGGTCCTGAAACCAATTGCTGTAGTCGGCGCGGTTGCGGTACAGGCGAATGAACGGTACTACGGTGACACCCGCCTTGCGCGTTTCAAGCTGCGCCGCGGCCAATGTTCGGGTGCCATCATTGGGCCTGGAATTGGCAATCACTGCCTTGACACCATTGCGCTGCATACGGGCCAGCACATCGCTCAGCGGGTGCGGTCCAGTCTGACCGTTCCAGGCTTCCTCGTTGTAATGCAGGTGCGCATCGAAGATCGGACCCGTGTAATCGGCAGCCTGGGCGAGGACGCTTGTGACAGCCAGAACAAGGGCCGCCACCAGATTCAGAGGTCTGCGCATTTTCACGCTGGCATTCCGTCGCGCTGGAGTTTGCGCTCCAGGAATTCAAGCCGGTCCTGGCCCCAGAAAATTTCGCCGTTTAAACAGTAGCTGGGCGCGCCAAACACACCCGCCGCAATCGCCGCCTCTGTGTTGGCATCGAACTGATGCTGCACCGACGGGTCGCGTGACTGCAGCAGGCGCTCTGCCGGCAAGCGGCATTCCTGCAACAGTTCGGTCAGCGTCTGGGCGTCGGCAATATTTCGCTGCTGCACCCAGACTGCGCTGTACACCGCGGCGCTCAGGCGCATCGCCGCCGCAGACCCATCCTGCATGTCAACTGCGATGATCAGGCGCGCCGCGTCGTCCGCTGCCACCGGAAAATAGCGTGGCTCAAGATTCATTGGCAGTTTCAGCCAATCTCGAAAGCGAGCCAGTTCGATCAACCGATAAGCCTGGCGTTCGGGTGCGCGCTTGGGCAGCGGCAAGCCACCCGTGGCCGCGAAGATCCTGCCAAAGTCTGCCGGCAACACACGAACCCTGGCTTGCGCTGCGCCAGCCATAGCCGCAAAGCGCGCATGACCAAGGTAGGCCCAGGGGCTTTGCGGTGCGAAGTAGTAGTCGATTGTGTTGTTCATTGGTGATCCTTCCGGTTGGTCTCCGGGACAAATCTTATACTTGACTGGCAACCTGCGCAGCAGATACTTGCAAGTGCGCCCGAAGACCATCGACCGTATTCTCAGCACCATCATGGAAGCCCCGCAAGATGCCACAACCGGCTGACTTTCTGATCATTGGCGGCGGCATCGCCGGCGCATCCCTCGCCTATTGGCTGGCGCCGCATGGCCGTGTGATTCTGCTGGAGCGCGAGTCGCAACCCGGCTACCACTCAACCGGCCGCTCGGCAGCGATGTTCATGGAAAGTTATGGCACACCCCAAGTCTGCGCACTGACCCGTGCCAGCCGCGCTTTTTTTGAAGCCCCGCCCGCCGGCTTCGGCGCGAACCCGGTGCTGTCACAACGCGGCGCCATGATGGTCGCCACGCGGGGACAAGACGCATTGCTGGCCGACTACTGGGAAGGCGCACGAGCACTTTCGCCCAACGCCAGACTGCTCGATGCCAGCGCCGCCTGTGCGCTCGTACCCGCGCTTCGCCCGGAATGCGTTCTGGGCGCCGTCCACGAGCCCGATGCGCTGGCGATGGACGTGGACACACTGCACCAGGGTTACTTGCGTGGAACGCGCCGCGCTGGCGGCACCATTGTGTGCAGCGCCGAGGTGACGGCGCTTCATCGACAGTCGGAGTACTGGCAGGTGCAGGCTGGTGGCGTCGAGTACGCGGCGCCCGTCGTGCTGAATGCTGCGGGCGCCTGGGCTGATGTGGTCGCCGCAATGGCCGGTGCAAGCAGCATCGGCCTGCAACCACGCCGGCGTTCCGCCTTCATTTTTGCGCCGCCCCAAGGCATGACCAGCACCGACTGGCCCCTGACCATAGGCATCGCCGAAGACTGGTACTTCAAGCCCGATGCCGGCATGCTGCTGGGCTCGCCTGCCAACGCCGACCTGGTGGTGCCGCAGGATGTGCAGCCCGAGGAACTCGACATCGCGTTGGCCATCGACCGCATTGAATCCATGACCAGCCTCTCCATCCGCCGCCCGAGCCGCACCTGGGCTGGCCTGCGCTCGTTCGTTGCGGACGGTGATCTGGTCGGCGGCTTTGACCCAGTCGCCCCCGGCTTCTTCTGGGTCGCTGCGCAAGGCGGCTACGGCATCCAGACCTCCGCCGCCATGGGCGAGGCCTGCGCCGCGCTGGCGCGAGGTCTTCCGCTGCCCGAACGCATCGCCGCCTTCGGGCTGAGTGCAGAAATGCTCAGTCCGGCGCGCCTTCTCAATTCTCTGCAGCCTTGGGCTGCCACCCGACGAAAGCGGGGTAGTGACGTCGGACCACGGATCCGTTGACATCCCATGCCAGGCACTGGCCCACGAAGTGCGGTGGCGAGCCGTCGATCGCGTCAGGAAGCGGTCCTTCGGGCAGTGTCTGGAAGGCGATCGTGGCCATGTTGAAAAGAAGTTCGCGCAGGTGGGTGCAACCCCGTGCGCCCCCAAGGTTTGTCTGGATGGCATGACGCCAGCCTGGCCCCATGGTGCAGCCAATCATCTTCTGCATGGGAGCCTGAGCGATCGGGCATTCCGGGTGCGGCACGTCATCCATCGCCACTGCAATCTCGCGCACCACAAATCCGTCGTCGATCGTTACCCGTATCGAAAGCCTGTGAATCGGCTCTCCGGGCAGCCAGGTCCCTTCGCCAGGGATGTCCATCGCATGTGTCTTGGTGTCGCACATCTCGGCCTCAATATCCCACAACCGGTCTTCTCTCTGAAAACCGCGGTAAACGACGTCTCGCGTATGCGCATGGGTTCGGGGTTCAGGTGTTGGCAGTGGCAAATCGGGGCCTCTTGTGAATGGCAATGGATACTTGCCGAGTGTAGAGTGCCTTGTTGGCAGTCCGCTACGTCAAGGAAAATGAATACGCCAACTGTGTGACCGTTTTTGCTTTCCCGGCAACTGCACAGCAGACCGATTTGGATAGGGCCCAATCACCAGGAGTCGCTATGATTTGACCCAATGCCCCGCCCTATTGAACGATTCCGAGCAATTGATACAAGCCACCATGAGTTTCGCTAGCGAATACCTCGCCCAACTGGCAGCTTTTTCTGAGCAGTGTCCCTTGCCACGTGTGCGTGCTTTGCACTTGCCGCCGGTTCAGCCGGTCCAGGGCCACGCGGGCGAATTCTGCGCAGCAGAGTTGATGGATGGCTCGCTCGGCCTGTCCTACGTTCGTCTGGGTGACACGCTGGCACAGTTGCGCCAAGGCTCGGCTGCCTTGCTGCCTGCAGGAGCCGATGCGCTTGAAGTGGCACAGCGCTTCGTCGGCGACAAGGGGCCTGGCAGGGCTGTCGGTTTGGCCACGGCGAATGCGATCTCACGCTGCCTCTATGACCGTGCCGGATTTCGCCCCTGCGACAGCAGCGATTCGATTGGACAGATGAATGCGCAAGCGGGAGAGTCCATCGGCATGATCGGATTGTTCAGGCCTCTGTTGGGACGCGTCCTCAAGAGCGGAGCCCGGCTGACGGTTGTCGAGTTGAGGGCCGACCTCGTGGGCGAGCATGAGGGCTACCGTGTCACGATGGATGCGAGCGAACTCGCGGCTTGCAGCAAGGTCATTTCGACGAGCACGCTGCTGCTGAACGACACACTGGACGACATGCTGGCCCAGTGCCGCAACGCCCGCTGGTTCGCCATGATCGGACCCAGTGCCGGCTGTCTGCCCGATGCGCTCTTCGCCCGTGGTGTAACACTCCTCGGCGGAAGCTGGATAAAGGACGGGCCGGGCTTTGTGGCGGCGCTGACGAGTGGCGCGCCGCACAGTGAATTCAGCAGCAAGTGCGCTCTGACCGCAGACGCTTATCCGGGCTGGCGTGAACTGATCCACAGAGCGCTCGACAACCAAGGAACATGAACGTGCATTGGGACGAACACCAGGAGCCGCTGGGCACCGCGTTGACGCTGATTCATTCCAGACAAAGTACGACGTCGAGGTTTCTCGGCGACCCCGGACCGGACCGCGCCCAGGTCGAAACCATTCTGGATGCCGCCGGCGCAGCGCCCGACCATCGACGCCTGACGCCCTGGCGCCTGGTGATCATCCCCACAGAGAAGCGCCATCTGCTGGCACAAGCCTTCGCCGATGCGCTGAGCGAGCGTGACCCAGAGGCCACCGAGGCACAACGAAAAGAAGCCAGTGAAAAGGCTTACCGAGGCCCCTTCCTGGTGGCGGCTATCGCGCGCCTGAGCCCTGAGTTGGGTAGCGTGCCGGCACAGGAGCGCCTGTTGTCTGCCGGATGTGCCTTGCAGAACATGCTGCTGACCGCCCATGCCATGGGTTTTGGCTCCGGCTTGCTGACGGGAAAGTCTATCTATTCGGAGCGGCTCAGGCAGTTCTTCCAACTCGACAGTACAGAGCAATTGCTGTGCTTTATGGCAGTGGGTACGGTGCTCAGGAGCAAGCCAGTGACATCAAGGCCGAGCAGGAACGACTACACGACGACGCTTTGACACCCGTCCCCGGGCGATTCCTGGCGCTTACCCCTTGACCGCCCCCGCCGTCAGCCCGGTGATGATTTGCCGCGCAGCAAGGAAGGTAAAGATCAGCGGCGGTATCGCAATCAGGCTGCCCAGCGCCATGATCTTGCCCCAGTCCACCCCAATGTCCGTGATGTAGAGCGAGGCCGCCACCGGCAGTGTGCGCGTGGCGCGGTCGGTCAGCACGAGCGCCAGGATGAACTCGTTCCAGGCGATGCGAAAGGTGAAGATGGATGCCGCCGCAATGCCCGGTTTGATCAGCGGCAGCACCACTTTGTAGAACACCTTGATCGGACCACAGCCGTCGATGGCTGCGGCTTCTTCCAGTTCTTTGGGCACCTGCAGGATGAAGCCGTAAAGCAGCCAGATGGCAAACGGCAGATTGACCGCCACGTAGAGCAGGATCAGGCCCCACAGCGAGTTGATCAAACCAGCTTGATTCCAGATCATGAACACCGGCACCGCCAGCACCGCCAGCGGCACGGTACGCAGCAGCAGCGTGACGTAGGCCATGCTCTTGCGCCCAGGAAAGCGAAAGCGCGCCAGTCCGTAAGCCGCCATGCAGCCCAGCACCAGTGTGATGACGGTAGAGACAACGCCCACCATCAGGCTGTTGCCCAGGTAGCGTTTGAAGCTGTCTTCGCCCAGCACATCGCGGTAGTTTTCCAGCGTGGGCGCAAAAATGAAGTTGATGCCGGTATTGAAAATCTGCGTCTGCAGTTTCAGCGACGTGGCAAACATCAGGATGATAGGTGCGACACACACCACGGCCAGCAAAATCAGCGTGCCGTAATGCGCCACCACGAGCGCTGGATGCCGCTTCACACTCATTGCCGCTCCTCGTCCTTGAGCGGGTTCGACAGACGCAGCGCAAACCAGGACAGGCCAGCAACGACGATGAGCAGCAGCACCGAAATAGCCGCCGCGCCGCCCAGACGTTGCCCCACGAAAGCGGTCTTGTAAATGTGCAGCGACAGAATCTCGGTGCTGTCGCCGGGACCGCCAAAAGTCAGGATGTAGATCACC
>Ga0194052_1001253_pt1 | contig 14942 bp, 11 predicted proteins | sample SepL226m_MetaG_FD_160117 | JGI IMG/M metagenome (GOLD analysis project Ga0194052, IMG submission 160117) | Anoxic zone freshwater microbial communities from boreal shield lake in IISD Experimental Lakes Area, Ontario, Canada - Sep2016-L227-6m | ecosystem: Environmental > Aquatic > Freshwater >... | reverse complement strand
TGTCCAAGAACAGCCATACTATCTTTCAACGGATTCATCAAAAGTATCCTTATTTTGTCGTAAGAATAATGTACCTGATGAATCCGTTATTTACAAATGGCTAATTCCTTATGGGATGACTGTGTATGTTTTTAATAAATGTGTATAAGAGTGAGGGCAACAACGCTGGAAAATCTTTTTTATTCAAATTTAAATGCTAACTGGCTACCCACCTTACCCCCTAACATAGCGTGTGTTTAAAAACAAGTGTATAATGGTAGTATTATGAAGGAGGGAAATACATGAAACAAACAGCCTTGAAAATTATCAATCCGATATTGATGTTATCTTTCTTTGTTCAATTTATTGCAGTGGGTATATTAGTATTGGGAGAAAAAGGTTCAGCTCTTAACAAAATTGCATTTCCATTGCACCAGCTTAACGGTCAGATTCTTTTAGTACTCGCAGTAATCCATCTCATTTACAATTGGAATTGGGTTAAGGCGATGTTCAAAGGCGCAAAGTCATAGTTTCTTTAGATGTCTATTTTAAGGTATAATCATCCCGATGAAAAATAATTCGAAATCGGGATGTTTGCCATTTATAATTTGTAGTGCGGCGGCCATAATTGCCGGCGCGTTAATAAAACGACGTTTGAAAAAACTGCCGGTTATCACTGAGAATATCAATATCTTAGGTGTGCCGGTTAACGCTGTTGATATGGATGAAGCGTTGCGGCGCACGGAAAGCTTCATCGCCACCGGTGGTCCCCATCACGTATTCACCGCTGACGCATCCGGGTTGATTCGTGCGGCGGAAGACAGTGAATTTGCCGAATTAGTGCGAGATGCCGACATGGTTACCGCGGATGGTGCTGGCGCGATGCTGGCAGTAGAGATGCGCGGCGGAAAACTGCCGGGCAGAGTCAGCGGTTGCGACTTGGTGGATAAATTATCAGAACTCGCTGCTGTAAAAGGCTATCGCGTTTACCTGTTCGGCGCGGCAGAAGGAGTGGCAATGGCAGCAGCAGAAAAGCTGCAAACAAAATATCCCGCATTAAATATCGTCGGCGTCCGCAACGGCTATTATAAACCAGATGAAGAAGAAGATATAGTCCAACAGATAATCGCCGCCAACCCGCAGATTTTATACGTAGGCCTGGGCATCCCCAAACAGGAACAATTCATCCGCAAATATTTCACCACCCTGAATATCCCAGTCATGATAGGCATCGGCGGCAGCTTTGACGTAATAAGCGGCACCCTGAAACGCGCTCCCCAATGGATGCAAAAAGTCGGCCTGGAATGGCTATACCGCCTGATACAGGAACCCCAGCGCCTGCCCAGAATGACCGCACTGCCCAGATTTATCGTGGCAGCGTGGAAGAGTAGAGAAAGTGAAAGAGTAAAAAAATTGACGATTGACAATTGACAATTTAACGTGGCGTCACCGTCTCGGTGACGTTAACTGTATAAAAGGATGATACAATGAAATTATTTTTTAATATATTTTTTGCAATGATTGTTATTCTTTTAGCGTTTCTGTTATTAAAAAGGCAATTACCTGTATCACTGGCATCTCCAGGTAATGAAATAGTATCTTATAATCATAAGATCTTCATTGACCCGCCAAAACAAGATGAAAAGTTTGTCTGCGGCGAAATGACAAACTTCTATTATCTAAAAGGTATCAAAGGTAAACTTTGTTTTGTTAATGATGATATCTATTGGGAAAATCAATATAGAAAAGGTTGGCGTTCACATTTTTTAATAAAGAATTTTTTAGATAATCCCAATGCACCTGAAATGGCTGATGAGAAAATAGACAGAATTACAAAAATTGAAGGTGATAAATTTAAAAATCCTCTTTTTTCGCATGATGGCAAAAAACTCATAATTAAATATGGCGACCAGACATCGTCAATGAATATGTATCCATATTCAATATATCTTTATGACATCACAAACAAAACAATAACAGAAATTGTTTCGCATAATAATGGTATATCTACTTCTTTCCCTGAATTATGGTCACCTGATGACCGCTATATAGCATATTTTAAATTTGGATTTCATGAATTTCAATTAGCAGGTTCGGTACATATTAATGACACACCGTTAGAATTATGGGTATATGATGTAAAAAATCAAAAACATATCTTAATAAAGAAAGATGGTTTAATTGGTGAAATAGGATGGACAATGGATAATAAACTGTTATATAGCGTTAATGCAGAAAAGATGCGCGTGAAGAAATTAATTTCCCCATTATATTTATTTGATTTTTCTGCCGCTAAACCATATAAAATAATTTCACCAGATGCTGTGTCACCCATAATATCACCAGATGGAAAATGGATGGCATCGTATAGCAAAAGCAGTGACGGTATTAATTTAAAAGGGTTAACCCATCAGAGTTTATTACAAGCAAAAGTAAATAAAACAAGCATCCTGAAATTATTTCCAATGGATGGCGGCAAACCTATAGTGATAGATAAAAAGATTAACAATGCGAAATTTAGATGGTCACCTAATAGCAAATATTTATATTGCATAACACATTTTCCGAAAGGAAGAATTGAAATCACAAATAAATTATTGAAATATTCAATTGGTGCTAAATCTATTACTAATATGTTTTCTTTTGACATTCCAGTTTTTAATTCAACAAATGAAAATCCATATCCATTTCAATTTTTATCTGTCACAAACGATGGCAAGTATCTATTATTTGCCAACCATTATTTAATTGATAAAAAATATCACGGTTTTGATAATTATGTATTAAGAAGATTTAACGCTGTTTCTTTAGATACTGGAAATGTAATTAATATCGCTAATATCGTAGGCTTTAGCAACATCGATTGGCACGATGAATCAGTAAAGAAATAGTGAAACAATATTGTAATGGCAGCCAATTAAAAATATAATTAGTAATAATCACCTAAAGTAAAGATAAACTATAACCATTACTAAAAGGGGCAATAACATGAATCGTCATTTATTTACGTTCTGGTTGTTAATAATCTGCACCGCATTGCTGCATGCCGATTTCCCCGAGGTTGGACCGGGAATGACGTATATTTGCGAGCGCAGTGGTGATACCCCATGGGCGGTTTTTGCGTTGAAAATTGACCGTTCGCGAACAGATTTGCATTTAACCACAATGTTGTCTAATGATAAGATTTTTGGACTGGAAACGGTGCCGGAAATGGCAAAGAATTTGCCCAAGGAGATGGGTAAACCAGTGGCGGCAGTGAATGGCGACTGGTTTGATTTACCCGCCGGACCGTACCAGGGAGACTTACTGAATACTTTCATCCATCATGGCGAGTTGTTGAGTTTGCCCAGTTGGGGTGACACATTTTGGATAGACGCGAAAGACCAGCCACATCTGGATAAAGCAGAAATCACCCTCAACGCGGTGTGGGCAGACGGCAGCAAAACTCCCCTGGCGCTGGATGGACCACGTAAAGATGACGGCGCGGCGCTGTATACCCCAGTTCTCGGAGCATCTACCCATACAAAAGATGGCCGCGAACTGGTGCTGGAAAAATCTGGCGATGACCCCTGGCTTCCGTTGCGAATCGGACATACACTGACAGCAAAAATAAAGGAGATTCGCGAGACCGGCGACTCTCCCATTCCTGCGGATGGCATAGTATTATCCATCGGCCCTAACATAAAGCCACAGCCGACGGTGGCGATAGGCGACAAAATCACTTTTTCAGCAACATCAACCCCCGACTTGACCGGCAGCGAAACAGCAATTGGCGGCGGACCGACGTTAATTCGCGATGGAAAAATTACTGATTTTGGCAAAGGCGAACAACCACGCCACCCTCGCACCATAGTTGGTTGGAATGACACTCATCTTTATTTTATCGTGGTAGACGGTCGCCGTGCCAACTGGTCTGCCGGGATGACCAATTCAGAAGAAGCTGAATTGGTGCAACGTCTTGGCTGTACCAACGCCATAAACCTTGATGGCGGCGGTTCCAGCACGTTATGGCTGAATGACCAAATAATGAATATGCCATCAGACGGCAAACCGCGTCCGGTAGGCAATGGGTTAGTGGTGGTAAGAAGAGAAGAGAGAAGAGTGAAGAGAGAAGAGTGAAAAATTGTAAATGACAGATTGCAAATGGCAAATTATGCCTCCCTCGCCGAGGAAGGTGTCACCGCAGTGACGGAGGGAGTGACAACGAAAAACTTTGATTTCTGGAAATCGTACAATAGCCGGCCCGGCTATTTGAAATAAAAAGGATAGAGAAAATATGACAGCAGATTTTCGTCACATATCAAATGGTTTGGAAATTCCGACTGAGAGCTATAGCGATCAGCCTTATATCGTGCAGACTGATGACGGTGCTTGGCTGTGCTGTGTTACCACCGGTCCGGGACATGAAGGGGCAGACGGCCAGCATGTCATTACCATTCGCAGCACTGATTGCGGTAAAAGCTGGTCTGCACCGGTATCTGTTGAACCTGGTGATAAACGCGAAAACTCTTATGCGGTTATGCTGAAAGTACCATCTGGTAGAATATTCATTTTCTACAACCACAATACTGACAACGTGCGGGAAGTAAAATGCTGCGACGGTAAAACTGTGCTGACCCGGGTGGATTCGCTGGGACATTATGTATTTAAATACAGCGATGACCACGGTAAAAGCTGGTCGGAACAACGGTATGATATTCCCATTCGCAATTTTGCCTGCGACCGCGAAAATGTTTACGGCGGCACATTGCGGTTTTTCTGGAACGTTGGCAAGCCATTCATTTTAAATGGCACTGCTTATATGTCTCTGCATAAAGTCGGCAAGTTTGGACGCGGTTTTTTCGAACATTCAGAAGGGGCGCTGCTGGCAAGCAGCAATATGCTGACAGAATCTGACCCCAATAATTTCACATGGGAAACGCTGCCGGATGGCGATATTGGATTGCGTACCCCGCCTGGTGGTGGACCGATATCAGAAGAACAGAGTTATTCACTGCTCAGCGACGGATCAATTTACTGTGTTTACCGCAGTATTGACGGTTACCCGGTGGAGAGTTACAGCCGCGATGGCGGTCATACCTGGTCGACACCGCGCTACAAATGCTATGCCGATGGACGCCGCATGAAACATCCGCGCGCAGCCAACTTCACCTGGCGATGTGAAAACGGCAATTTCTTATACTGGTTTCACAATCATGGTGGCAAGATAATGCGCGAAACTCCGGGAAATCAGGATGGCTATGCCTACGAAGACCGTAACCCGGTATGGCTGAGCGCAGGAATTGAAATAGATACCCCGAATGGCCGAGAAATTGCCTGGTCTGAACCGGAAATAGTCTTGTATGATGATGACCCTTACTTGCGGATGAGTTACCCCGACCTGGTGGAAAAAGACGGCAAATATTACCTGACGGAAACCCAAAAAGATATCGCACGGGTTCACGAAATACCCGCTGATTTTTTAGATAAAATGTGGACGGCATTGGTTCTTCAACTAAAACAAAACAGCACCATTCCAACGGTATCAGCAGAAAAATGTCTGCTGGATTTGCCGGCAAACGGCGAATCTATGCCGTCATCCGCATTAATGCCCGAATTGCCATGGTTCCGCACGCGCGATTACAGTTATCTCGATTGCCGCGGCAAGGATACCGGCGACGGAATAGCAATTGAAATGGTGATTAATCTTCCGGAAATTTCGCCAGATATTATATTACTGGATAATCGCGATGAAACCGGACGCGGATTTACTCTGCGTACAGTATCAAACGGCGCGTTGGAATTATATCTCAGCGATGGACAAACCGAAAATATCTGGAAAAGCGATGCTGTATTGAAACCTAATCAGCAGCAGCATGTGGTGGTAAATATCGATGGCGGCCCGCGCATAATAACCTTCATCATTGACGGACGATTTTGCGATGGCGGCGATACCCGCCAATTCGGCTGGGGAAGATTCAGCCCGTACATGCGCCACATCAACACCGCAGAAAATATACGCATCGCCGCAGAAATCTTGTCACTGCGAATTTACGGACGTGTATTGTGTACCAGTGAAGCAATTATGCGATATCATTATAATGAATAAATTATAAATAAATTCTCTGTAATTTATATCAATCTTAACATAAACTGATATTATGTAACAATTACACAGTTGTCTGTCTGTAACTATTCAGATTCATCAGTAGTAAAAATGTTATATAAGAACTCTCTTAATTTTACATGTATAGTGTAAAAAAAGAAGAATAGGTGGAATAAGGGGACTGGCTTGCATCATGTAAATTTAGCCTATTTACAAAGACAAGCAGAACCATGATGCGCTGCCTGTACCCGGTAGTTAAGCTTTTTTGTTTATTTTACGCACGGGTTCAGGCACGAATACTGTGTTTATACTTGATTGCGAGTTTATCTGAAATCACAGTATTCAAGCCAGCCCCCTTTGTTGATAATTATAACGATATCTTAAAGAATAAAATTAGTCTGATGAAACTGAATAGTTACGTCTGTCTCCGATTATTGACAAGTAAAATTGTATTATGTATAATATAAATAATTAGGAACGTTCCATATTTATTAAAAGGTGGTTAAAATTATGAAAAAAAGTAATCATTTAAAAGGCTTTACTTTAATAGAGTTGCTGGTTGTAATTGCCATTATCGCCATCCTCGCCGCGATACTTTTTCCTGTATTTGCACGGGCACGCGAAAAAGCACTTGCTACAACTTGCACCAGTAATCAGCGGCAGATTGCAGCGTCAATGCTGATGTATTGTCAGGATCATGAAGAATCATTCCCTACAGCCAGCACTTTGTGGAGCAGTCTCACTCTGGATCCCGGTGTTATGATTTGTCCCACAAAAGGACAGGCTTTCCCAAATGGGTACGGCATTCCGAGAGCCTTGGCTGATTCGACATTAGGCACTTATAATGATCCGTCAAATGTCGTGCTTACCGCAGATGCTACAATTCCAACGTCAAATTTTGACAGCACTATTTCCAACTGGGGTGATATTGAAGCACGACACGGCACTAATTTTATCTATTCTTGTCTTGATGGACATGTTGGTACATTCAAAACTTCCAAATCTACATGGGATGCTGCGGTATCAACACTTATTCTGGGCAGTCCGGCGTGGTCAGTAACTCTGCCATTAGATAAAGACCCAAACCAGGTGCTTTATTATAGCGATGTAACAAAATACGGTACTGCCGGATACTATTTTAGTCATGCTTCCTGGGTTGGGTCTAATAATATAATCACTCTGGTTCCAACATGGGCAAGTGGAGTGTTAAACCCGACCCTTACTGACAGCACAAGTGCTACAACTACAATTTCAACAACAACATTCCCCAATTCATCAGATACCTATCAGACTTACCCATATTTCAAAGTAAAAATTGCAGGTGTTACTCAGAATAGCGGAAAGTTTGGTTATTGGAACGGCCATAATACCGTGCAGTTCGATTTGCCGATAACAGTAAAAGATATGAGTACTCATTATGCCATGCTTTTGTTTGCCATGCGAAATGACGGCGGGTTGCCCGGGGTAACATTCACCGCGACAGATGGTGGAAATGGTAATACTGTTTCTACGAAAATGATATTATTTGACGGTAATCCTCTGCGCGGACAGGTCAGTTTTCAGGCCAGTGCGCCTAATACAGTGATTACTCTTCGTGTTAAGTTCAACACCCCGCTTAACGGCAATGGTGTCATGGGGATTTTATTAGATTAATACAGATAGCGGAACTTCAGCAGATATCCGCGTTGGAAAGGAGAATATTATGAAACAATTATCAATAGGTCGGGGATTCACTCTTATTGAGTTGCTGGTAGTGATTGCCATTATTGCCATCCTCGCTGCCATACTTTTTCCGGTATTTGCCCGCGCAAGAGAAAAAGCGCGGCAAAGCACATGCATGAGCAATCAACGTCAAATCGCTATTGCCGCGCATATGTATGCAATGGACCACAATACTACCATGCCGCCAAAGGAGACTTTCTGGTCTGACATTAAACTTGGAAATGAAGTTATGATATGCCCATCGTTGGGGAAAAATATTCCCAATGCCTATGGTTATAATGCTGCCATGGATAATTCATCTCTCGGAAGTGTTGCTGATCCTGCTGCCACAGTTCTCACCGGTGATGCCCTAACCAGCGTCAAGAATATCCTTAACACCGCCGTTGATTTGGGAACACCACACAGCAACGGTTTTCTCGTTTCGGGTGTTGATGGGCATGTATCATACTGTTCACTGAAAACGACGAATGTAGATGCGTTGGTATTGGCACGTTTCAATCCGTTAGTTGCTGCCTGGGCGGTATCGATCCCGCTGGCAACTGCACCAGTAATAACTGTTGTAAGTGGAAAAAATACCGTAGATATAACCAAGTATGGAACCCAGGGTTATTATCGTCCATACAATAGTGGTTATCCGGCGTGGAGATTACCAAGCTGGATTGGCAATGCGACTGTATCTACAACAGCTTATGATGGGAGTGGCAATAAAATATTAAGCGCTCCAAGTAACAGTGATACATGGTCTACTTATTGCCAATTCACAGGAAAGTATGGCACTACAACACAGACTGAAAACCGGTATTATGTCTGCGGATCTGCGAAAGTTTATGAAGTATCTTTAACTATCATGGATCAGAATGTCCATACAGTAATGATACCGATGGCATTTCATGGTGGAAATGATAACAATGTTACCATCCGGGTGACAGAAACAAGCAACCCTTCTAATACCGTCTCTACAAACATGACTTATGCTGCCCTTCCGGCTTATGGACAGGTTTCATTCCGCGCTTCACAGCCCAACTCTACTATTCTGGTACGTGAAGAATTCGGGAGTGCCAATGGTTGCAATGGATTATGGGCATTATTATTTGATTGATCAGGATTTGAGATGACTGATAATCAGGGATAGTTACCTGAAAAATAGTAACTATCCCATTTTTATAAGGAAAAATAACATGAATGTTCATCCGATGACTTTAAAGATTCTTAGTATTACCTATATTGTAATGCTGTTAACTTCTGCTGCATTCGCCGACAAATCACAGGCTTTATCTGTCAACCAATATTCCGCGGTTCCAACTGATGGGAAGATTACCATGACCGATTACGGGTATCGCGATTGGCCGACGGAAGTGGTGCATTATACCGTTGACAGCAAAGTTTTTAAGCCGGGTAAAGTGGTGCTGCGCGATGAAAAAGGCGTTGAAGTTCCATGCCAGATTGACGGCAATGTGCTGTCATTCGTTGTCGCATTAGGAAAAGGCAAGAAAGTGGAATTTACGCTGTCTGCCGGCAAACCTGATACGAAATTATCGACATTGACGGTTAAAAAAGCTGGTGATTCGCTGGAGATTGGCAATTCGCTGTTCACCGTGCGGGTACCGGCAGAGAAAAAGAAAAGTTTTAAAAAGCCTGTTGCTGCCGCTTCTGTACCTGCACCTTTGCAAGGCTGGCAAAATGCCGGCGGGCCATGGATAGGCGGTTCGCGATTCATTACTGACCGCATGGTGACCAGTTATGCCATGTCAATAATACAGCAAGGCGCGGCAAATATAATTTATGAGGCGCGTTACCAGTTTGCGCCTAAAGGCGAATATGTCTGCCGGGTGCAGGTGAGTCCGGGTCTGGACCGCGCGGAAATTACCGAAGATTTTGATTTTAATGAGATAACCAAAGGCCAGGATTTTCTGCTGCTTGAATTAAATGCCGGCTATACCCCGGCAACATTGGGATGGGTGGCAGGCGAAGACGGTCATATTGAACGTTCCGACTATGCAAGTACCATGGCCGCAAAGTTGAAAGATGGCACTAACCCCCCGGCGCCGGTAGGTGGTGCCGGTGTTACTCCGATGCCGCCGGTACCGGAAACCGGGATGGTGCTGCTGAACAAGATTCTCGCTGCCGGCAAGTGGGGCGGCAACAAAGGCGGCGTTGAAATTCGCGGTGAGGCAGAGAAAAATATTGCCCCGTCGGTACGGTGTGCGGTTGTTCCACTGCATACTGGTGCCTGGCGGCGGGCGATGGCACTTACCGTTTGGGGGAAACCCGATGCCGGTATCCTTGTCGCATTGCCTATTAGTGTGCGTCCGGTAACCTGGTACACCGAGGTAACCGATGATATTTCCCCATTTTCATCGCATGAACATGACACAGAAGTAAAAGAAAGCTACGGCCGTCGCCAATGGGCATTATATTTTGGCGACAAGACAGAAGATGTCCAGCGCACAGTTGGCTATATTGGACTGGATAACTACAAGGAATGGGTTCTTGACTGGCCGGAAACAGCGAAAGCGGTCGATTACCCCCGCGCCTGGGTCACTCCGAAAGAAGTCGCACGATTGAAGAAATCGCTGGAACAGCATCCCGACAAAGCACTGCTTTCAACATATTATATATTCAGCGGCAAGACCGAAGACGCGGTTAGAAACGGCAACAGTTTTGTTAATGGCATGCTGGGACAATTCAATTACCTTGGCGATTGGACCGTTTACGGCTTGTCGCATTATCGCCAGAGCGAATCACTTACCGGTACTCTGGCGGCGGAAGACGCATTGTCATGCCCGAATTTGCCGCCGGATTTGCGCCAGCAGATACGCCGGGTATTGGCGGTCGGCGCCTACCTGATGTCAAATCCCGACCTTAATCCGCGCGGCGTTGGCGTGCATCTTGGCAATAACAACATGTCTATCAACCGCACCTGCGCGTTGGCATTTTTTGCAGGTTTGCTGCCCGACCATCCGATGGATAAATATTGGATGGAACAGATTACCGCATTTATACGCTGCAAAGTAGGCATTTATATTACACCCGACGGCGCCGCCCTGGAACCGCCAACTTACCAGCTTTATGGCCCCTTGCGTTTTCTTGATGACGCGGTGACGATAATCCATAATACCGGCGGCCCGGATTTTGCGCCTTATATTGCCGCGAATGTACGCTACCTGGCTAATCTCAGCATGCCTGACCCGCGTATTGATGGCCGCCGGATGCTGCCCGGCATGGGAAACAGCGGAAATATGCTGGAAAGTATATTTGGCATCACCCTGGCAACTACCGAACGCGCCGACAAAGAATTGGCCGGACAGATGGCAATGCTGCACCGACGAGTTTGGCCAACTGAGCCGGTAGCTGGTTTATTGGCCAACCACCCGGAAAAAGCATTCCGCTACCTGCCGGATATCCCGGAGAAAAACATCCCGCTGACCACCACTATCATGCCAGCTTATGGTGTGGTATTCCGCGCGCATTTCGGTTCGCCGGATGAAACGGGGATGCTCTTCCGCGCCGGGGTAAATTGGGGGCACTGGGATACTGATGCCGGTAATGTGGTGCTATACAGCAAAGGCGCACCGCTGTCGCCGGGAACCGGGTACCAGTATTATGGCGGGCCGGGATCTGATAATAACGCTATTTACCACAACCAGGTAAAGGTGGGTCAACACGACCTGACCGAGGTTTTTGGGCGGGTGGATGATGCTATTCAGGATTACGGCTTTGGTCCAAACGTCGATTATGCCGTTTCCAGCCGTTATTACCCGAGTGATATCTTTACCGATGGCAAAGGCGAGATGAGTTGGAACCGCCACGTTCTTTTCTTGAAGAGCGATAAACCGGAAGGCGCCAACTATTTTGTTATGCGCGATACGTTCCCCGGCGGCAAGGACCGGCCGACCTGGTGGACCTGGCTGAATCTGGATGGCGCCGATAAAATCAGCGTTGAAGGCAAGGCGTTTGACCCAGCAGCCACACCATACAACAAACAGGTTCCAGAAGCGCAAATGCCGGTGATGACCGGGAATAACCTGGAAATGAAAACCGCTTACGGCGCTGGTACGCATTTCTGGTTCGCCGGCGAACCACTGCCGATACGCCTGCGCCTGACCTGGGATTACCCGCAGCAAACCCGCCTGGGTATGAAGGCAGACCAATTCCCCAAATTGATACAGAAAGAAGTGAAGACCACGGTTGAAGCAATTGCGAAACCGGGGAAAGATTATTACTACATCGTATACCCGCACAAAGATGCTGAAGCGGTGCCGCAATGTACCGAAATGGGGAACGGCGGAATCAAGATAATCACGCCGGAAGCTGTAGATTATACCTTTATCAGCGATTCTCCGCTTAACTTTAATGCTGACGGAGTAACCTTCACCGGCAAGGCTGGCGCACTGCGAATATTCCCCGACCGCGTGGTATTCTGCATGAACAGCGGCAGCGGCAGCGTGGGATATAAAGGCCATATCTTCACCAGCAACGGCCCGTTTGAAAAAACAGTGAAAGTGACAGACCTGAAAGCCGGCAACTATCCGGTAAATATCACCGATGAAAAGAAAATCCAGACGGTTGATATCGGCGGCGGAATCACCATCCGTGGCGAAGGGCAATTCAAAGGAACGCAGGACGGCAAAGCAATCCGCATTACCACCGATGGCCGCGCCCGGGTGCTGTACGTAACCCGACCAAATTGGATATGGCAGCCATATTACCAGGTGGATGGCGTTAGTTGGATGGCGAACTGGACTGACTACCCATCAAGCGGTTGGGGGACATATAAAGACACTAACCTGATGGCCATCTCCGTCCCCGCTGGCAAACATGAACTGGTGCTGACAAATTTAGTTTACCCATCAGTCTGGACGCGGCAATTTGTGCCGGCAATATCCGGGGTTGTTAAGTAGTTTTTTTTGACATGATTAACATGATTTTCATGATTTTTGGCTTCGCCATATAAATTAATCATGTCAAATTGACATGTAGCATTAACAAGAATAGAATCTGGCAGTTTTATATTGCGAGGAATAATTATGAATGATATAACTATTGTCCGGGAACTGGCGAAGCAATATCTTGATATTTGCAGCGACCAGGTTTACCAGGAACGACGGGCATTGTGGACCAGGAAAAATAGCCTGCAAAAAACACGGCCGTTGATTATCGCCTCTTTCGGCATGTGGAATGTGTGGTGCCAGGAAGTTTTTGGTGACCATGCTATGCAGTGTAGCGACCCGTTTTATCGCGAGCAGGAACGTTTTTTTAAAATGAAACTGTTTCAACATGAAATCGGTGATGACCAGTTACTGGATCCGTGGATAACTCTTCGCGCGTCATTAACCACGCCCGGATGGGATAATTTATGGGGGGTCCATACCGGAACCACTGAGAAAGAGTTTGGCGGTTCATGGCAATACGACCCGCCGTTAAAAAATTGGGATGATATGGCGAAGTTGAAGCTACCGCATCATGGTATTGATGAAGAAGCTACCCGCCAGAACATAAATAAACTTCAGGATGCCCTTGGCGATATTATAACCATAAACATAGATCGCGGTCCAGCGTGTCTTGCATTCATGTCTGACATATCAACCATGCTTTGCAAATTGCGCGGGTTGGAACAGGTGATGATTGATATGTATGAATCACCGGAAGAACTTCATCAATTGCTGGCATTTATGCGCGATGGTATTTTGACTAATCATAACGAAGCAGAAGCCGCGGGAGATTTCAGCTTGACCGATAGTAGCTCTCAGGAACCATTTTATTGTGATGATATGGAAATATTAAAGCCAAATTCCGGCACGCGAAAGATAAATGAGCTGTGGGGATTTGCTGCCGCCCAGGAGTTCACCTTGATTTCGCCAGATATGCATGACGAATTTATGCTGCAATACCAGATGCCTATTTATCGTCGGTTTAAACATACCAGTTATGGATGTTGTGAAAACCTGACGAACAAAATTGACATATTGCGGCAATTGCCGAACCTGCGGGTTATCGCGGTGGCACCCACCGCCGATGTTGGTAAATGTGCTGAACAGATAAAGGATGACTACGTCTTCTCCTGGCGTCCCAACCCGACAGATATGGTATGTTGTGGATGGAATGAATCAGCAATCAAGAAAACTATCAGTGAAGGCTGTGAAGCCGCAAAAGATTGCCACCTGGTGATTCACCTGAAAGATATCGAAACTGTCGAAGGCGACCCAACGCGTTTGCGGCGCTGGGTTGAACTGGTTCGTTCAGTGACGAATGGTTAGCAGATGAAAAATATCACTGTCGCTGCCATCGCCGTTGCCACTGTTGACGGTATGGTGGATGCGAATTATCAGCGGGCAATACGGCTGGCAGAGATAAGCCTGGCGGAAAAGCCGGATATTATCCTGCTGCCGGAAGCGTTTGCCGCCGGGTATTGCGGCGATGATTTGCGTCCATTTGGCGAGAATCTGCATGACAGCCCATATTTGCAGGCATTTCGCCGCATCTCTGCCGATGGCGGATGCATGGTGGCAACAGGATTCCTTGAAACGGTACCGTCAGGGGTGAAGAACTCGGTAGTTATATTTGACCGCGGCGAGATAATCGGCGTCCAAGCGAAACGGTCGTTGTGGCCGGATGATGAACGCCCCTACCGCGATGAACGCCAGTTGTTAGTACCGGGAGGCAATCTGGAGATATTCTCCAGCCGCTTTGGCGATTTTGCGACGCTGATTTGCTACGAAAATATGCTGGATGTCAACTGGGACGAAATCGCCGGTCGAGTATCCTTTGTGCTTAGCCCATATAACTGCGAAGACGACCCCTCGCGCCACAACATCTACAATGCCATCCGACTGGGCATACCATCAGCCTGGGCAAACCGCACCGGCACCGTATACAGCAGCACCGGATATCGCGACAACCCGGGCACCGCCGGCATTACCGACAAGAAAGGAAACATGATAACTATCTCAAAACCGGGGGTTGAAGAGATAGTGGTGGGAACTTTGCCGATATAATTTTTTGACATGATTAACATGATTGACATGATTTTTGGCTTCGCCATATAAATTTAACGGGGTAGTCGGTTAGCTCCTCCTACTGCTTTTACTATCATGTTCATCCCAATTGTAACCATGAATCAAGTCTGCTTCAGTAATTTGATTAGCATTTACTGATT
>Ga0194052_1001252_pt1 | contig 14948 bp, 9 predicted proteins | sample SepL226m_MetaG_FD_160117 | JGI IMG/M metagenome (GOLD analysis project Ga0194052, IMG submission 160117) | Anoxic zone freshwater microbial communities from boreal shield lake in IISD Experimental Lakes Area, Ontario, Canada - Sep2016-L227-6m | ecosystem: Environmental > Aquatic > Freshwater >... | reverse complement strand
GACCTGGACTTCAGCCTGGTCCGCGTCTACGAGAACGACAAGCCCTACAACCCGCCCCACCACCTCACCTGGAGCACTGAGGGCCTGCAGGACGGCGAGCTCACCTTCGTGGTGGGCCACCCCGGCCGCACCAGCCGCCTGCAGACCGTTGGGCAGATGAAGTACGACCGGGACCTGGGCCTGCCCAGCTCGCTCAAGGGCCTCTACCGCCAGCAGGCCATCCTGGAGGAGTACGGCAAGCGCAGCGCCGAGCATGCCCGGCAGGTGCAGACCTCCATCCTGGGCGTCACCAACAGCACCAAGGCCAATGAGGGCGCCCTGGCGGGCCTCAAGGATGTCGAGGCCATGAAGCGCATCGAAGCCACCGAGAAGGCCCTCCAGGCCGCCGTGGCGAAGGACCCCAAGCTCGCCGCCAGCACCGGGCAGAGCTGGGCCCGCATTGAGAAGGCCCTGCAGGTTCAGGCCGCCTACCGGGTCGAGGCCCAGTTCGTGGGCGGCGCCCGCTCCAGCACGCTGGGTCAGGCCCTCGCTCTGGTTCGGCTCGGCGAGCAGCTGGCCCTGCCGGCCGAGAAGCGCATGACGGAGTACCGCTCTGAGGCCAGCCTGAAGACCCTCAAGACCCGCCTGTCCGGCGCCGCCTCCGGCATGATGGGCCAGGTGGCCCCCCGCGAGCAGGAAGTGCTCATGTTCACCCGGGGCCTGGAAGACGCCGCCCAGGAGCTGGGCCCCAAGCACCCCTTCGTGGTGGCTGTGCTGGGTGGCAAGAAGGCCGAAGAGGTGGCCAAGGCCACCCTGGAAGGCACCAAGCTCGGGGATGCCGCCGTGCGCAAGGCCCTCATCGACGGTGGCCAAAAGGCCGTCCGCGAGAGCGCCGATCCCATGGTCCAGCTGGCCCGCAAGATCGAGCCCCTGCTGCTGGCCCTCCGCAAGAAGCAGGACGGTGTCCGCGCCATCCTCGAGGAGCACGCCGCCCGCATCGCCAAGGCCCGCTTCGCCGTCTACGGCAAGACCCTGCCCCCCGATGCCACCGGCAGCCTACGCATCACCTACGGCCCTGTTGCCACCTACCCGGCCAACGGCACCCTCATGCAGCCCTTCACCACCTACCTGGGCCTCTATGACCGCCACCTGGGCTGGGGCGGCAATCAGGCCAAGACCTACACCGACTGGAACCTGCCCCAGCGCTGGCTGGACCGCATGGGCAAGCTGGACCTGAAGACCCCCCTGAACTTCTCCCATGCGGTGGACACCACCGGCGGCAACTCCGGCAGCCCCGTGGTCAATCGCAAGGGTGAGCTGGTGGGTCTGCTCTTCGACGGCAACATCGAAGGCAACGCTGGCCGCTACTTCTACGACACCAAGGTGAACCGCAGCGTCTCTGTGGACGCCCGGGCCATCCTCGAAGCCCTGGCCAAGGTCTACGACGCGCCGCACCTTGTTGCTGAGCTCACCAAGAAGTAGGGCTTTTCCCTTAACCGCAGATGACGCAGATGGCGCAGATGAAATGACCACGATCGGCCGCTTTGGCTGTTATCTGTGTCATCTGCGCCATCTGCGGTTCCTTGTTGTTGGTCCTGGAGTTCTCATGCGCCGCCTCTCTGCTCTTGTGTTCCTGCTTGCCCTGCCTTCGTTGCGTGCGGACGAGGGGATGTGGACGTTTGACAATGTGCCGGCCAAGGCCATCAAGGCGCGCTACGGCGTGGAGCTGAGCCCGGCCTGGCTGAAGAACCTGCAGCTGGCCACGGTGCGCTTCCCTGGCGGCACCGGCGCCTTCGTGAGCCGCGACGGCCTGGTGGTCACCAACCACCACGTGGGTCGCGGCGCCATCGCCCAGGTGTCCAGCGCCAAGGCCGACCTGGTGAAGGACGGCTTCGCTGCCACCACCCGGGAGCAGGAGATCAAGGTGCCGGGCCTGGAGCTGATGATGCTGGTGTCCACCGAGGACGTCACGGTGCGGGTGAACGCCGCCGTGAAGCCGGGCACGGCAGACAAGGACGCCCTCACGGCCCGGCGCAATGCGCTGGCTGAGCTGCGCAAGGCGGAGGAGGCCCGCACCGGCCTCACCTGCGAGCCCGTCACCCTCTACCAGGGCGGCGAGTACTGGCTCTACCGCTACAAGAAGTTCACGGACGTGCGCCTGGCGGCAGCCCCGGAGCTGCAGGTGGCGGCCTTCGGCGGCGACCCCGACAACTACACCTACCCCCGCCACAACCTGGACTTCGCCCTCTTCCGCGTCTATGAGAGCGGCGCCCCCTACCGCCCGGAGGCCTTCCTGCCCTTCAGCGCCAAGGGCATCGCCCTGGGCGAGCTGACCTTCATCTCGGGCCACCCCGGCACCACCTTCCGCCAGCAGACCCACGCGCAGATGCGCTATGCCCAGGAGACCGGGATCCCCTTCCAGCTGAAGGCCATGGACCGCCAGAAGGCGGCGCTCCAGGCCTTGGCGGCCACCTCGCCCGAGGCCCGCCGCATCTCGGCGGACGCCATCTACGGCATCGAGAATGGCCACAAGCGCCTCAGTGGTCAGCTGCTGGGGCTGGCCAAGCCCGAGAACCTGAAGAAGGTGGCTGAGGCCGAGGCCTCCCTGCAGGCCGCCGTGGCGGCGGATCCTGCCCTCCAGGCCCGGGTGGCCGGGAGCTGGGATCGCGTGGCCCAGGCTGTGACCCGGCAACGGGAGCTGCTGAAGGAGAACACCTACCTGTCCGCCGGTCGCGTGACCCTGCTGGGCCACGCCCTCACCCTGGTGCGTCTGGCCGATGAAGAGACCAAGCCGACAGACCAGCGGCTCACCGAGTTCAGCGACGGCAACCTCAAGGCCACCAAGGCCCGCCTGCTACTGCCCCGCCCCGTACAGAAGCCCGTGGAAGAGACCCTGTTGGCCGCCGGTCTGTCCGAGGCCCGCAGGGAGCTGGGTGCGGAGCACCCATACGTGCAGGCCATGCTGAATAGCAAGACGCCCCAGGCCGTGGCTCAGGCCGCCCTGGCGGGCACCCGCCTGGAGGACCCTGCCGTGCGCAAGCAGTTGGCCGAGGGCGGCAAGGCGGCCCTCGCCGCCAGTACCGATCCCATGCTTGCCCTGGCCCGCGTCCTGGACCCCTTCAACCGGGACATCCGCAAGCGCATGGAGGACGAGGTCACCAGCGTGTTCACGGAGCACGGGGGCCGCATCGCCGAGGCCCGTTTCAAAGTCTTCGGCAAGGCCCTGTACCCGGATGCGACCTTCACCCTGCGCCTGGGCTTCGGCCCCGTCACCACCTACGCCAACGGCACGGGCACCAAGGCCCAGCCCTTCACCACCTTCATGGGCATGTTCGACCGCCACCTAGGCTGGGGAGGCAACGCCGCCGCGGCCGAGGAGGGCGCCTGGACGCTGCCCCAGCGCTGGCTGGACCGGCAGGCCAAGCTGGACCTGGGCACGCCCTTCAACTTCATCTACGCCTGCGACACCGTGGGCGGGAACAGCGGCAGCCCTGTGGTGAACCTCAAGGGCGAGTTCGTGGGCATCAACTTCGACAGCGTCTTCGAAGGGCAGGGTGGCTACTACGTCTACGACGCCGACACCAAGCGCGCCGTGGCCACCGACGTGCGCGCCATCGTCGAGTCCCTCCGCAAGATCCTGGATGCCGACCGGCTCGTGGCTGAGCTGATGGGGAAGTAGCGCGCCATGGACCTCTACTTTTCGTGTTCTCTCACCGGTGGTCGGCAGGACCAGCCGGTGTATGCGGCGCTGGTGCGGCACCTGCAGGGCCTGGGGCACCGGGTGCTGACGGAGCACCTTGCTTCGGAGACGGTGATGGCCGCGGACAGCGTACTGGATCCGGTCACGGTCTTTGACCGGGACACGGCCTGGCTGCGGGCCTGCGATGCGGTCATCGCCGAGGTGAGCACCCCCTCCCATGGCGTGGGCTTCGAGATCGCCTACGCCCTGGACCGTGGCAAGCCCGTCCTCTGCGTGGCCCGGGAAGGCGTGCGGGTCAGCAAGATGCTCACGGGCATCCGCCAGTCCGGCTTCACCTTCGCCGCCTACAGCAGTGAGGCAGAGCTCCGGGCGACCGTAGCGGCCTTTCTGGGGGGATACTGAGGCCAGTTCTACGGAGGCCGCCATGTCCCAGTCCGGCACCACCCGACGCGATCTATTCAAGCTGGGCGCCGCCACAGCAGCGGGCCTGGTGGCAACCCGCCTGACGGGAGCCGAGGCCCTGGCGGCCGCGGTCCCCGCTGCGGCGTCAGCGGCACCCTTCAACCCCCGCACCGCCATGCCCACCCGCAACCTGGGGCGCACGGGGCACCGGGTGGGGCTGTTCAGCCTGGGGGGCCAGGCCGCCATCGAGCAGCCCAACCACGAGAAGGTGACCATCCCCCTCATCGAGCGGGCCCTGGACCTGGGCGTGAACTACATCGACACCTCGGCCCGCTACGGCGGCGAGGCCCGGTGGAGCGAGCAGTACATCGGCCAGGTCATGAAGCGTCGGCGTGGCGAGGCCTTCCTGGCCACCAAGACCCACGACCGCACGGCGGATGGTTCCCTGCGTCTGCTGGAGACCTCCCTGAAGCTGCTGAACACAGACCACGTGGACCTCTGGCAGCTGCATGCCATTGGCACCATGGACGACGTGGAGCGGGTCTGCGCCAAGGGCGGCGCCCTGGAGGCCTTCGTGAAGGCTCGGGACCAGAAGCTGGTGCGCTTCCTGGGCCTCAGCGGCCACGCCGATCCCGACGTGCTGGCGGAGGCCATCCGCCGCTTCCCCTTTGACACGGTGCTCATGGCCTTCAACGCTGCCGACACCTGGCACCTGCCCTTCAAGAAGACCCTGCTGCCCCTGGCGGTGGAGAAGGAGATGGGCATCATCGCCATGAAGATCCCCGCCCGGGGCCGCATCCTCGAAGGCGTGCCGCCGCCGCCCGTGGACAAGCAGCGGGGTACCGCCAAGCACGACCGGCCCGGCACGCTCACCATCAAGGAGGCCCTGCGCTACACCCTGAGCCATCCCGTGAGCACGGCCATCATTGGCGTGGACAACATCGCCCAGCTGGAAGAGAACGTCCGCATCGCCCGGGACTTCCTGCCCCTCAACGCTGTTCAGCTCACGGCCCTGGAGGAGAAGGTCCGCCCCGTCTACGGCCAGGCCCAGTGGTTCAAGCGCGACGCCCCGGCCAACCCGCCGGAGTAGATCAGATCTGTGGTTGCGCATTCCACGCGGCTTCTTCGCTGCGGAAGAGGATCTGGGTCCGCTGTCTCCAGCCGGGCAGGCGGAGGGTGAAGAGCAGGCCCACGGCCAAGCAGCCGCCGCCGCCCAGGGCCACGGTGAGGGGTGCGCCTAGGTGGTGGGAGAGTGTGCCGCCGATGAGGGCTCCGATGGGCGCCATGCCCATGAACATCATCGAGTAGACAGACATTACGCGACCCCGCAGGGCATCGGGAATCATCATCTGGATCAGCGTGTTGCTGGAGGCCATCTCCACCATCATGGTGAAGCCCACGGGCAGCATGAGGAGCACCGATAGTGGGAAGCTCCGGGACAGGGAGAAGGCGATGAGGGCTGCGCCGAAGCCCATGGCGCTCCAGCCGATCCAGCTTCCCAGGCCCCGGGCATTGCGCCGCAGGGCCAGGCTCAGAGCCCCGGACAGGGCCCCCATGCCGGAGAAGCCCATGAGCACACCTAGGGCCTTCGGGCCCCCGTGCAGGATCTGGTCTGCGAAGATGGGCATGAGGACCGAGTAGGGCATGCCCATGAGGCTCAGCAGGCCCAGGAGGAGCAGCAGATCACGGACGGGGGTGGCCTTCAGGATGAACTGAAAACCTTCGCGGACGGCCATACCGGCGGCGGATGTTTGGGCGGCCCGGGTGTCCTCGAACCGCATGGCCAGCAGGCCGGTGATGACCGCAACGTAGCTCACGCTGTTGATGAGGAAACACCAGCCCTCGCCGACGGCAGCCACGAGGAGGCCCGCCACGGCGGGGCCGATGATGCGGGCCCCGTTGAAGGTGGAGGAGTTCAGGGCGATGGCATTCATGAGGTCGGGCCGGGACACGGTCTGTGCCACAAAGACCTGCCGGGCCGGGATGTCAAAGGCGTTCACCACCCCAAGCAGCAGGGAGGTGGTGATGATGTGCCAGAGCTGGACGTGCCCCGTGAGGGTCAGCACGGCGAGCACCAGCGTCAGGGCCATGGAGATGGACTGGGTGACGACCAACAGGGAGTGGGGGCGGACTCGGTCCGCCACCAGGCCGCCGACGGTGGCCAGGATGAACACCGGGAACATCCCGGCGAAGGCCACCAGGCCGAGCATGGAGGCCTTGCCCGTGAGCCGGTACACCAGCCAGGACTGAGCCACGGTCTGCATCCAGGTCCCGATAAGGGAGATGAGCTGACCGGAGATGAAGAGGCGGAAGTTGCGGTAGCGCAGAGCGCGCAGGGCGTCCGGGAAGGCGATCATGCCCCCATACTACCGGGCGACATTCAGCCACCAGTCACCACCGAGTCATGCTGTCGGTGGTTCTTCTTTCGGCCGAATTGCTGAGTAGATTTCGGGCCGCCGGTCCTGCAGGGCGGGGAAGCGGTGGCGCCAGGTGCGGAGCTGGGTGAGGTCGAGGTCGCCGACGATGAGGCCCTCTGTGGCGTCGCCCTGGGCGATGACCTCGCCGAAGCAGTCATGGATGGCCGAGGCACCGGGGTAGTCCAGGCCGGCCCCATCCCGGCCCACGCGGTTGACGCCGCAGATGGCCGCCTGGTTCTCGATGGCCCGGGCCGCCAGCAGGGTGGACCAGGCCGAGCTGCGCCGCACGGGCCAGTTGGCGGGCACGAAGATGACCTCGGCCCCCTGCGCCGCCAGGGCGCGGAAGGGCTCGGGGAAGCGCAGGTCGTAGCAGATCTGCAGGCCGCAGAGGATGCCGTCGATGGGGAACAGCGGGCAGTCCTCACCGCCGGTGTAGTGCTCGTGTTCCTCTCCGTAGGTGAAGGGGTGCAGCTTCCGGTAGGCCGCCACCAGGGCACCGTCCGGGCCGACGACGAAGGCCGCGTTGCGGGGGTGGGGTGTGTGGGCCTCCACCGCCGAGCCAATGACATAGAGGTTGAACTCCCGCGCCAGCACACCCACGGCTTCGGTGGTGGGGCCGGGCAGGGGCTCCGCAAAGGGCTCCGGTGCCATGGTGAACCCCAGCGTGAACAGCTCCGGAAACACCACCACCCGCACCCCGGCTCGGGCCGCCTGCTCCACGAAGCCCCGGGCCCGCGCCAGATTGGCCCCCGGGTCCTGCCAGACCGTGTCCTGCTGAACCAAAGCAACGCGAAGGGATGAGGCAGCCATGCAGAGATGGTAGGACCACTAAGGACGGAACTCACCGCCAAGACGCCAAGAACGCCAAGAAAGGCATGGCCCCTTGGGTGGGGCCACCAAGCCTGCACCATCGGGGGGCAGCCATTCTGACTGCACGGGTTGGGTCCCGGGGGCGCCGGGATCGCGTCCCCAAAAGCGCAGTCCCGGCGCCCCCGGGATCACTTCCGGCTGTGCCGGAAGCCGCCTGCGGCGGGCCCGTGCGGAGTGTGACGGCGCCTCTTGGCGTCCTTGGCGTCTTGGCGGTGGTCTTTGCATCCCAACCCGCGCGCCGACACGCCGACATGGGATTTTGGTGGTGAAAAGTTCTTCTTCAGTTCGCAAACCTTGCCGGGTCCAGGACGCCCGTGCTGGCTTGGCGCAGGTAGGTCTGGGCGGCGAGGGCACCCACGGCTAGGCCGGTGGTCATGCCGTGGCCGGCGAGGCCGGCGGACCAGAAGAGGCGGGGGTTCCAGGGGTCCCAGCCGAGGACGAAGCGGCGGTCCGGGGCGAAGGTGCGCAGGCCGGTCCAGTAGCGGGTGACGGGGCGCTCCAGCAGGTCGGGCGCCAACTCCCGCAGGCTGGCAGAGAGGCCCTCCAGCACGGCGGCGTCCGTGTCCGGCTGGCGGCCTCGGGAGGGCAGGGGCACCGCCACCTCCTCGCAGGGGCACATGAGCAGGCCGCCGCTCTCGGGGCGCAGGTAAAAGGGCCGGTCCACCCACCAGGCCCAGGGTTCACTCTGGGGGTGCGGTGCGGCGCTCCACACCAGACTGCGGCGCAGGGGCGTGAGGGCAAGCTGTGACCCGGCCTGGGCGCCCAGCTCTCCGGCCCAGGCACCGGCAGCGATGGCCACGGTGCGGGCCTGCAGGGGCCCTTGGTCCGTCTCTAGGAGGAAGCCATCGGCCGTGGGCTGCAGGGCCGTGACGGCACAGCCGAAGCGCAGGTCGGCCCCGCCCGCTCGGGCGCCCTCGGCGCAGGTGCTCAGGAGGCGGGCGATATCAATGACGCCGTCCTCGGGGATGCGTAGGTGCTCAGCGGCCAGCAGGCCCGGCAGGGGGCACCCGGGGCCCCGCTGAACGGTCACGCCATGGCGGCGGGCTTCGGCCTCGTGGTCCGCCAGGGCGCCCACAGTCGTGCCCAGCAGGAGGCCCCCGCAGGCCTCCAGCAGGCCCGCCTCTGCGAGCTGGCGGCGACCTTCAACTGCCAGGGCTGTGTGCTCGTCGCGGCCCGTGAGACACCGGGCAATGGCTGCGTTGTGGCCGCTGGCGTAGGTGCCCGGCTGGTCCTCCCGGTCCAGGAGGACGATGCCCTGTTGGCCTGACTGCGCCAGGTGGTAGGCGAGGCTCAGCCCGGCCACGCCGCCGCCGATGATCGCCAGTTCCACCGCTTCCGTCATGTCTCCATCGTACGCTGGGCCCCACTGAGACTGCCTCTGCGTCATCTGCGGTTCCGTTTTTTTCCTGACCGGATGCCTCCGGTGCAGGTCCTTTGTTGTCGCCACAGGGTGGTGGCTCTATGCTGGAACCTTCGGAGGTCCTTCCTTGAAGCCCATCCTGCGAGCCATTCTGGCCTTCGCGCTGCTCCTGGGCGGCGGGGCGGCGGACTGGGCTCCGGGGACGGCGGCGGCGACCCACGCCTGCTGCTGCGGCGAGGCTGCTGGGGTTGAGGACACCTGCCCCTGCCCCAAGCCCGAGAGCAACAGGGGCCCCCAGCGGGGCACCTGTGACGCTCGGTCGGGCGCTGTGGTCGCCCTGCAGGCCTCCCGCCGGAGTGAGCAGGCCCAGCGCCGGGTGGAAGCCAGCCCCACACCTGCGGGCTGGGACCGGGCCGCTGTCGAGGCTGGCACCGAAGCCCTTGGTCAGCACACTTCCCGGGGCCGCGACCCTGACCTGGGTCGGCACCTGGCCCTGCTGGACACCTTCCGGATCTGAGGGCGGACCGAGCGTAGCCCCGCCTGCTCTGCGGAGCGGGCCCGTTCCCCTTTCCGTTCGGAGTCCCCATGCGCATCTCGCTGCGCCTGCTCCCGGCCCTGGTGCTCCTGGCACCGGCGTCGGCCCAGGTCCCCCCTCCCGATTACTTCCCTGCTGATCAGGTCCTGGCGGACCTCCTCCGCGAGGCCCTGGCTGAGCATCCGGACCTGCGCCGGGCCGATGCGGCGGTGCGCATGGACGAGGAGCGTGTGCCCCAGGCGGGGGTGCTGCCGGATCCGACCCTCTCCCTGGGCTTGCAGAACGACGGCTTCCAGCGGCTGCAGATCGGCCGCATGGAGACCAGCTTCTACAGCGTGGCCTTCACCCAGCCGCTGCCCTGGCCCGGCAAGCGCGCCCTCCGCCAGCAGGTGGCGGCCCTGGCCGTGGACCTCTCGGACGCCACCCGGGTGCGGGTGCAGCTGGGCCTGGAGGCCGAGGTGCGCCGGGGCTATGCGGCCCTCCTGCTGGTGCGGGAGCAGCGCCGCCTGCAGGCCCAGCAGGCCCTCGTCCTGGAGCAGGCCGAGGCCCTGGCCCGCACCCGCTACGAGGTGGGGCAGGGCAGCCAGGGCGACCTCCTGCGGGCCCAGCTGGAGCGCACCCGCCTGCAGCAGGCGGTGTGGTCCCTGGAGGCCGAGGAGAAGGCCGCTGTCGCAGTGCTGAATCGCCTGCGCCAGCGGGATCTTGCAGAGCCCCTGGCCACCACCGCCAGCCTGGCGGACCTGCCGGAGCCCATGACCCTGAGCCCCGAGGCCGTGGAGGCCCGCAGCCCCGAGCTGGCCTCGGCCCGCGCCACCGTGAAGCAGACCGAGCGGCAGCTGGAGCTGGCCAAGCTGGATCGCCGGCCGGACTTCGCCATCACCGCCGGCCTCATGCCCCGGGGCGGCTTCGACCCCATGTGGCAGGTGGGCATCAGCATCTCCCTGCCCATCTACGGTCGGAGCAAGCAGCAGCGCGCCGTGGCCGAGCACGAGCACCACCGCCAGGGGCAGGGCTCCGAGGTGGACTCGGTGCGCACCCTGCTGCGCCAGCGCACCGAGGAGCGCACCCTGCAGGTGGGTGCCCTGCGGAAGATCCGGGACCTCTACCGCGAGGGCCTGCTGGTGCAGAGCGAGGCCAGCTTCAAAGCCGCCCTGGCCCAGTACGAGACCGGCCGCAGCTCCTTCCCCGCCGCTCTGGAGGCCCTCAATGGCTGGGTGGGCGATCAGGCTGCCTTCCTGCAGACCCTGGCGCAGCTCCAGGCCCAGCACATCGCCCTGGCGGAGTGCGCCCTCGGACCCACGCCCCCCGTGTCTGGCGGCACCCTCGGCGCTGCCAGCATCGCTGCCGGGGGCGCTGCTGCCACTGCCCCTCGCGCCACTGCCAAGGTCCCGGGCAAAGCCCAGGACAGTGGTCCCGCCTCGATGAAAATGTAGGAGAGCCCCATGGTCCAGCTGCAGTCTTCCCCTGATGTTTCACCCCGCTCCCGCTCTGCCTTCCGCACCTTCGGCCTCGTGGCCCTGGGCGTGGCGGCCGGTGTGAGTGCGACCCTCCTCCTGCGCCGCCCTGCGCCCGCTGCCGCCGCACCGGCGGCCAAAAAGCAGATGTTCCAGTGCCCCATGCACCTGCAGATCCTGCAGGACCACTTCGGCACTTGTCCCATCTGCGCCATGGACCTGGTGCCCATCGAGGACATCCAGGGCGGTGCCTCCAATGTGGAGGGCCTGGCCGCCATCACCATCGACCCCGCCCGCCAGCAGCTCATCGGCCTTCGCACGGCCAAGGTGGTGGCTGGTGCCGCCGGCGGCGAGGTCCGCGCCGTGGTCCGGCTGGCGCCGGACGAGACCCGCATCCGCAAGATCAACGTCAAGGTCGAGGGCTTCGTGGAGAAGCTCTACGCCGACTTCGTGGGCAAGCCCGTGGCGAAGGGCCAGCCCCTCTTTAGCCTCTACAGCCCCGAGTTCGTGAGTGCCCAGCGGGAGTTCCTGCTGGCCCTGCGCACCCAGAAGGCCCTGAGCGGCGGCGCCCTGAAGCAGTCCGGCGGCGACCTGCTGGACTCGGCCCGCCGGCGCCTGCAGCTGTGGGACATCCCTGCGGAGGCCCTGGAGCAGCTGGAGAAGACGGGGGAGGTGCAGAAGACCCTCACCCTGCGCTCGCCCATCAGCGGCATCATCACGGCCAAGACCGTGGTGGAAGGCTCGCGGGTCTCGCCGGGCGAGGCCCCCCTGGAGATCACGGACCTGGGCCACCTCTGGGCCCAGGCCGAAGTCACCGAGTCGGAGCTGAGCCGGGTGAAGGTGGGCATGAGTGCCGAGCTGAAGATCAACGGTGTGGATGGCCGCGCCTTCCAGGGCCGGGTGGCCTTCGTGGATGCGGTGCTGGATCCCAAGACCCGCTCGGCCAAGGTGCGCATCGAGGTGGCCAACCCCCGGGCTGAGCTGAAGCCCGAGATGTTCGGTGAGGCCGTGCTCAAGACCGGCACCCGCAAGGGCCTGCTGGCGCCCCTGGATGCGGTGCTGGACAGCGGCACCCGCAAGGTGGTCTTCGTGGCGCTGGGGGACGGCAAGTTCGAGCCCCGGGAGGTGGAGACGGGCCCGGCCGCCGGCGACCTGGTGGAGATCCGCAAGGGCCTCGAGGCCGGTGACGAAGTGGTCACCGGCGCCGCCTTCCTGGTGGACTCCGAGTCCCGCCTGCGCGCCGCCCTGGCTCAGCTGGGCGCCAAGGCCGACGCCGCGCACAAGCATGAGGCCAAGCCATGATCCAGAAGATCATCCGCTTCTCTGCCCAGAACCGCTTCCTGGTGCTGGCGGTCACGGCCCTCCTGCTGGCCCTGTCCGTGTGGTCCATGCGGCGCATCCCCCTGGATGCCCTGCCGGACCTCAGCGACACCCAGGTCATCGTCTACTCCAAGTGGGACCGCAGTCCGGACCTGGTGGAGGACCAGGTCACCTACCCCATCGTCACCAGCCTACTGGGGGCGCCCAAGGTGAAGGCCGTGCGCGGCCTCTCGGACTTCGGCTACTCCTACGTCTACGTGATCTTCGAGGATGGCACCGACATCTACTGGGCCCGCAGCCGGGTGCTGGAGTACCTCAGCAAGATCACCTCGAACCTGCCCGCTGGCGTTAAGACGGAGCTGGGCCCGGACGCAACTTCGGTGGGCTGGGTCTTCCAGTACGCCCTGGTGGACCGCACCGGCCAGCACCGCAGCGATGAGCTGCGCAGCCACCAGGACTGGTTCCTGCGCTACGCCCTGCAGAGCGTGCCCGGCGTGGCCGAGGTGGCCACCGTGGGGGGGCAGGCCCGGCAGTTCCAGGTGGCGGTGAACCCCAACAAGCTGTCCGCCTACCGCCTGCCTCTGGAGTCCGTGATCTCCGCAGTGAAAGCCGCCAACAGCGAGGCCGGCGGCCGCCTCATCGAGGTCTCGGGCCGCGAGTACATGGTGCGGGGCCGGGGCTACGTGAAGACGCTCAAGGACCTCGAGGAGGCGGTGCTGAAGGCTGAGAATGGCACCCCCATCCGCCTGGGCGATGTGGCCACGGTGACCCTGGGGCCGGATCTGCGCCGGGGTCTGGCGGACCTGGACGGGCAGGGCGATGCCGTGGGTGGCATCGTCATCATGCGCCAGGGCGAGAACGCCCTGAACGTCATCACCGCCGTAAAGGAGAAGCTGAAGGAGCTGAAGCCCTCCCTGCCCGCCGGGGTCGAGGTGATCACCACCTACGACCGGTCCGAGCTCATCGAGAAGGCCATCAGCACCGTGTCCTGGAAGCTGCTGGAGGAGATGCTCATCGTCTCCCTGGTGATCCTGGTCTTCCTCTGGCACATCCCCTCGGCCATCGTGCCCATCGTCACCATCCCCGTGAGCGTGGCCCTGGCCTTCATCCCCATGCAGGCCATGGGTCTCAACGCGAACCTCATGAGTCTGGCGGGCATCGCCATCTCCATCGGCGTGCTGGTGGACGGCGCCATCGTGGAGGTGGAGAACGCCTACAAGAAGCTCGAAGAGTGGAACAGCGCCGGCCGGCCCGGCGACTTCCACAAGGTGCGCCTGGATGCCCTGCTGGAGGTGGGCCCCTCGGTCTTCTTCAGCCTGCTGGTGGTGGCCGTGGCCTTCATGCCCGTCTTCACCCTGGTGGACCAGGAGGGGCGCCTCTTCAAGCCCCTGGCCTACTCCAAGAACCTGGCCATGGCCCTGGCGGCGCTGCTCGCCATCACGCTGGATCCAGCCCTGCGCATGCTGTTTGCGCGCATGGATCCCTTCACCTTCAAGCCCGCCTGGCTGGCCAAGCTCGGCACCCACGCCCTGGTGGGCACCTACCACCCGGAGGAGAAGCACCCCATCTCGGTGTTCCTCCATCGCATCTACGAGGGGCCCTGCCGCTTTGTCCTCAAGCACGCCAAGGCGACTCTGGTGGTGGCCTTCCTGCTGGTGCTGGTGACGGTGCCGGTGTTCTTGAAGCTGGGCAGCGAGTTCATGCCACCCCTCAACGAGGGCACGCTGCTCTACATGCCCTCGACGCTGCCGGGCCTCAGCCAGACCGAGGCCCAGCGGATCCTCCAGGTGCAGGACCGCCTCATCCGCACCGTGCCCGAGGTGGCCCGGGTCTATGGCAAGGCGGGCCGCGCCGACACGGCCACGGATCCCGCGCCCTTCTCCATGATGGAGACGGTCATCGTGCTCAAGCCCGAGGACCAGTGGCGGGAGAAGCCCCGGTGGTTCTCTGCCTGGGCACCGGAGGTGCTGAAGGGTCTTCTGCGGCCCTTCTGGCGGGACCGCATCACCCAGGAGGACATCGTCCGGGACCTGGACCACGCCGTGCGCCTGCCGGCCATCCCCAATGCCTGGACCATGCCCATCAAGGCCCGCCTGGACATGCTCAGCACCGGCATCCGCACCCCCGTAGGCCTCAAGGTCAACGGTCCGGACCTGGCGGTGATCGAGCGCATCTCCGTGGAGGCCGAGGCCCTGCTCACCCAGGTGCCAGGCACCCGCAGCGCCTTCGCTGAGCGCACGAACCAGGGCTACTTCCTGGACTTCGTGCTGAAGCGTGACCGCCTGGCCCGCTATGGACTCAGCGTGGAGCAGGCCAACATGATGGTGATGACGGCCATCGGTGGCGACACCCAGGCCACGGTCTTCGATGGTCGGGCGCGCTACCCCGTGAATGTTCGCTATCAGCGGGACTACCGGGAATCCACCGCCGCCCTGGGCCGGGTGCTGGTGTCCCTGCCCGGTGGTGGCACCGTGGCCATGGAAGAGCTGGCGGACCTGAAGTGGACCACGGGCCCCGCCATGATCCGCGACGAGAACGGCCTCATGAACGGCTATGTGCTGCTGGACTTCGATACCTCCCTGGTGGATGTGGGCACCTATGTCCAGCGGGCCAAGGCCGCCGTCACGGCCCTGAAGCTGCCCCCGGGCTACAGCCTCACCTGGAGCGGGCAGTACGAGAACATGCTCCGTGTGAAGGAGCGCCTGAAGATCATCCTGCCCATCACGCTGGTGCTGATCTTCGGCCTGCTCTACGCCAACACCCGCTCGGCCTTCAAGGCGGGCCTGGTAATGCTGGCCGTCCCCTTCAGTGCCATCGGCGCCTTCTGGCTGCTCTGGGGGCTGGACTACAACATGAGCATCGCCGTGTGGGTGGGTCTCATCGCCCTCATGGGCCTGGATGCGGAGACCGG
>Ga0194052_1001249_pt1 | contig 14954 bp, 13 predicted proteins | sample SepL226m_MetaG_FD_160117 | JGI IMG/M metagenome (GOLD analysis project Ga0194052, IMG submission 160117) | Anoxic zone freshwater microbial communities from boreal shield lake in IISD Experimental Lakes Area, Ontario, Canada - Sep2016-L227-6m | ecosystem: Environmental > Aquatic > Freshwater >... | reverse complement strand
AATGCTGTAGTGCAAATCTCAAAAAAGGAAAGTCCATATTTCAGCCGTATTAGAAAGATTATCAAGGGGGTATTGGTTTACAGGGCATGCTAAACCATAGCCTAAACCAATTAATAGGAAAAAGAAAAGGGTGTATTGAATCCACCCTAGTGACTACTTATGAAGAGTCCCGGTGCTTTGCTGCGGATCTTGGATCTGCATAGACGGTGTCGTACTCCATATCTTTAGCATGAACCTCATTTTTACAAAAGTCACACATCACTAGGGGGGTGAAGTCATGGCCACATTTTTGATGGGTCAAAATGAGTGGCGGACCATCTTTCGCCAGCCATTTATCGCCCCACGCCAGCATAGCCATGAAGCTTGAAAAGATTGCCCTACCTTTGGGGGTAAGGCGGTATTCAAATCGATCTGGGTTACTTTGATATTGAACCCGTTCAAAAATCCCTTCATTCAGGAAATGATTTAATCTATTCGCTAAGGTATTTGGGGCTACGCCTAGTTTATTTTGAATTTGGTCAAAACGCCTTACTTTGAAAAATGCTTCCCTAAGCACCATAAACCCCCACTGATCGCCAATGGTCCTTAAGGCTCGTGCAACTGAGCTTGGCCTTCTCTTTTCAATTAATAAGGGGTCGGCAGATTTCCGTAGCTTAGGACCTGGGTAAGCAGGCTCAGACCCAAATCCCGGACCATTTCTGTAAGTTACCTCTGAAGTAATTAACTCCTGCCTACAGTGAGGGCACCCTACAAAGGGATGCGACTCGTGATTGCAGGTCTTGTGTCTAAGTTTTAGTGGTTGCTTTGGCGACGCTTCAATCCATCTATCGCCATAATTCATTAATGCAAGCATCACTTTATAGAGATCTAGGCCTTGCCGAGTTAATCTGTATTCAAGACGTTTTTTACTGGGATCTGAAGATTTCTTCTGAAGAATATTTTCAGAAACTAATGCATTTAAACGGGCGGTGAGTGTCCCTCTGGGGATACCTAAAATTTCTTGAAAATCCTGAAAGCGACGCACTCCAAAATAGCACTCCCGCAAAATCATGAACGACCATCCATCGCCAATAATATTAACGGTTCTTCTAACAGAGCAAGCGTCTGCCATGATGGGTTCAATATTTTCGGAGATGGTATTCACTGTGTTTAGTTAAAAAAGAAGCCCCCAGTGGAGGCTTCTTTAGGGCTAACTTTAGATTATTTCTTTACTAAATAACAAGAACTTTCGCTGAGTGGGCGATAGGCCTGTGCTGCTGGAATTGTTTCCTTTAGGGTTAGATAATCCCATGGGTACTTAGATTCTGCAGGGCTCTTTACCTCATAAACATACATATCGTGAACCATGCGACCATCCTCACGAATGCGTCCATTAGTTGCAAAGAAGTCATTGATTGGTGTGGATTTTAACTTAGCCATCACTGCACCAGTTTCATCTGTGCCAGCTGCTTGAACTGCTTTAAGGTATTGCATGGTGGACGAGTAATCACCCGCATCACCCATATGTGGCATACGCTTCATACGTTCTTGGAAGCGTTTTGCCCATGCACGGGATTCAGGAGTTCTATCCCAATAGAAAGCGGTGGTCATGATTAAGCCTTGGGCCTGTTTTAAACCTAGTGCATGTACGTCGGTATCCCAAACTAGAAGGCCGGCAATAGTTTGACCGCCTTTGGTAATGCCAAATTCTTGGGCAGACTTCACTGCGTTAATAAAGCCTTGTCCAGAGCCCGCTAGTGCAACCACTTGGGCTTTAGATGCTTGAGCTTTTAAAAGAAATGATGAGTGATCAGCGGTATCCATTGGATAACGAGTGGATCCAACGACAGTGCCACCTAAGGCTTTAATATTTGCTGTTGCATCACCTTCAAGCGCATGACCAAATGCGTAGTCAGCAGTTAAGAAATACCAAGTATCTAATTTCTTTTCTTTAATGAGGTATTTCGTTGTGCCCGTAGCTAATGCATAAGTGTCGTATGCGTAATGAATACTTACCGGTGTACAGCCCTCGTTAGTTAGCTTTGAACTACCCGAGCCATTAATGATGGCAATCTTATTCTTATCTTTTGCTACATTGGTTACCGATAATGCAACGCCTGAGTTAATCAGGCCAGCAATCATATCGATACCTGTGTCATACCATTCACGGGCTTTAGCTGCACCAATGTCTGGTTTATTTTGGTGGTCTGCAAAAGTAACTTCAATTGGTTTTCCGAGAACCTTTCCACCAAAATCTTCCACCGCCATTTTCACCGCGGCAACAGACCCTTCTCCAGCCTCATGGGAGAACTGACCGGACATATCTGTGAGTACGCCAATGCGTAAGCTACCGCCTGAAATCTGTGCTGAAGCTTGCTGGGATACTAGCGCTGAAGACATCGCCAGAATGCTGACTGATGCTAGAAACTTTTTCTTAAACATGTAACAACTCCTTTGTCTCTGGATGTTTTATTAAGTTTGTCGGGCAACTAAAGGGAATAGTAGATAGATAAGTTCATTAAGGCAAGTATCAATTTAGAGCCAAATTTAACTAAATTTACTAAAATTTAGTATTAATTTGTTTTAAAACAGTAGCTTATATAAATTAGTAAGTGTTTATACCTAATAAAAATAGAAATTTTAAGATTAATTTTAATAATATGGTCTAATAAATATAGTTACTTTGAGGCTTCTTTAGCTGTTTTAGGGTTTTAATAGCAGAAAAAGATCTTAAATCTACAAAATATAGGAATTTGGCAATGATCAAGACTGATGTAATCAAGCCACTTGCTCAATTACTTGAGGAAAGGGCGCAACAGTACGGCTCTAAAGTTGCCTATTGGGATAGTCATAAAGAGGCTAGCTATGCAGATTTAAATCGCCAATCAAAGAATGTAGCTAAAAAGCTTCGGAGTAAAGGTTTTGCTTCTGGCGATAAGGTGGCTATCTATCTTCCAAATTCAGTGAATTGGGTGCTTGCATGTTTTGGCGCGGTTCGCTCTGGACTAGTAGCTGTTCCCATCTCGCATGACGCCGCACCCGGTGAAGTCAGTTATAGGATTACTGATTCTGGTGCCAAAATGATTATCACTAGCAAAGATCGTTTAAGTGTTATTGAAGGAATTCGATCTGAGATTGATGCTGGCATTGAAATTGTAATCGTAGATGATGAAGAGATTGCTGCGTGTGAAAATTTTTCTAGCTATCTTGCAGATAACACTAAGCTGGGTGATGAGCAGGTATGTACAAGTATCGATGAGGTTGCTTTTATCGTATATACCTCAGGCACAACTGGTAAAGCTAAGGGTGTTCAATTAACTGTTCGGTCAATGTTATGGGTAGTAGCGGCTTGTTGGATTCCAATCGCTGGGATGAGTGATAAGGATGTTGTCCTTTCCCCCCTGCCATTATTTCATTCGTATGCATTGAATTTTTCTGTACTTTCTATAGTGGCAGCAGGTGCGAGCGAATTTATTGTTGAGAGGTACTCTTCTACACAAGTTTTAACGTTATTGCAGACTGGAAAATTTACGGTCCTTCCGGGTGTTCCCACTATGTTCCATTACATCCTGGAGTCGGCTAAAGCAGACGCTGCCATTAAGCTGAATGGCATGCGTCTTTGCATTTCGGCTGGAGCGATCTTACCTGCGGATTTAAATAAGGGCTTTGAAGAATTCTTCGATATTAAATTATTAGATGGCTATGGTATTACCGAGACCTCGACTATGGTGACAATGAATTCACTAACTGGTGGCCGAACACTCGGGTCTTGTGGTCTTCCAGTGATAGGTGTGGCTGTTCGAATTGTTGATCCGGTTACTGGAAAAGATCTTGATGCTGGGCAAGAGGGTGAACTCATAGTTCGCGGCCCAAATGTGATGGTTGGTTATCACAATAAACCTGCAGAAACTGCAGCTGCGCTAAAGGATGGCTGGTATCGAACTGGGGATTTAGCAAAAGCAGATTTAAACGGTTATCTCACTATCACCGGAAGACTCAAGGAGCTGATTATTAGAGGCGGTCAAAATATTGCACCAGGTGAGGTTGAGGAAGCAGTACTTCGTCACCCAGCTGTTTTAGACTGCGCTGCAGTTGGGGTTGAGCATAAGCATTTAGGTGAGATCCCCGTAGTATTTATTGTTTTACGCGAAGGGCAATCAGTTGAGTCTGAGGTTTTGATCGAGTTTACAAAGACACAGCTCTCATCTTATAAGGTTCCGGCTGCTATTCATGTGGTTAAGGAAATACCTCGGACCGGCTCTGGGAAAGTTATGCGTTTTAAGCTTAAAGAAACAATTTAGAAATAAAGGGAAGATATGCAATTTGACTTTCACTCTACACGTTCAATTCTTGTCGAAAGGGGCGGATCCGCAAATCTTGCAACAAGAATTCAAGAGCGTGGTGGTAAATCTACCTTGATTATTACTGATCCAGGCGTTTTATCAGCGGGATTACTCAATAAGGCGCTACCGAAGTTCAAAGAATTGGGTATTGCACTCGAAATTTTTTCTGACGTACAGGCTGATCCGCCTGTTTCAGTGATTAATAGCGCAGTAAAAGTCGGGCAGCAGTGTAAAGCTGACTTTATTGTTGGCTTTGGTGGCGGTAGCTCAATGGATGTAGCAAAACTGGTGGCACTTCTTGCTCCTGGTAAAGAAAAGCTGCCAGATGTATACGGCGTAGGTATGGCCAAAGGTCCTCGACTACCTCTTATATTAGTCCCCACAACTGCTGGAACGGGTTCAGAGATGACGACGATTTCGATTGTGACGGTAAGCGAGAGCGAGAAAAAAGGGGTAGTCTCCCCACAGCTTTTACCAGACGTTGCTTTGTTAGATGCTGAGTTAACCTTAGGTTTGCCCGCACATGTAACGGCCGCAACTGGTATCGATGCCATGGTTCACGCTATTGAGGCATTTACTACAAAGCGTTTGAAGAATCCACTATCCGATTGTTTGGCCAAAGAGGCGCTGAGACTGCTTGCGGGAAATCTTCATCAAGCAGTAAATAATGGCAGTGATATTGAGGCGCGTGAAAATATGTTGCTTGGAGCATGTCTTGCAGGAATGGCCTTTACGAACGCACCAGTAGCTGGTGTGCACGCACTTGCATATCCAATTGGCGCAAGATTTCATGTTCCACATGGGCTTTCTAACTCCTTAATGCTAGGTCCCGTGATGCGTTTCAATTTGGAAGTGGCGCATGCAATGTATGCGGAACTTGGTCAAATTATTAAACCTGGGTTACAAGGTTCCACAATTGAGCAAGCCACTCAATTGGCCGGTTACCTTGGGGGTTTGGCGGGTGAACTAGGCTTACCCGCACGTTTGATAGATGTTGGAATCTCAATGGCCGATATAGATCAACTTGCATGTGATGCGATGCTGCAAACTCGCCTCCTGATGAATAGTCCTCGCGAGATTACATTAAATGATGCTGCAGTTCTTTATAAAGAGGCTTTATGAGTGATAAAAAACCTTCACCACCTACTCGCTCAGATTTTGTTGCTTTTGAAGAAATCCATTCACGATGGATGGATAACGATGCCTATGGGCACATTAATAATGTTGTGTATTACTCATTCTTTGATACAGCAGTCAATCGCTATTTAATAGAACGTAATGTCCTTGATGTACTCAAAAGCGAAACAATTGGTTTGGTAATTGAGACTCAATGTAAGTACTTTTCGCCTATTGCTTATCCAGACCCTATTCATGTTGGCTTAAAGGTAGCTCACCTTGGCAATAGTAGCGTTAAGTATGAAGTTGCCATTTTTAAAAATGAGGATGATATTGCTTCGGCAATGGGGCATTTCATACATGTATATGTGGATCGGAAAAGCAATAAGCCAACTCCAATTCCGCAAGACGTGCGGACTGTATTGCAGGGCCTTGTAAAAGTAAGTTAATTATTTAGTTTACTAACGGAGAATTCAGATGGATATGGTGGGCGAAGCGCGTTTAGATGCATCAAGAAGTATTGTTTGGGATGCCCTAAATAATCCCGAGGTATTGAAAAAAAGCATACCCGGTTGTGAAGAGTTGCAAAAGTTATCTGACACTTCATATACGGCAGTGGTTGTATCCAAGGTAGGCCCAATCAAAGCACGTTTTCTTGGAAACGTCACACTCTCAGATATCAAAGCACCTTCTAGCTACACCCTAATTGGCGAGGGTCAAGGCGGAATGGCTGGGTTTGCTAAAGCAGAAATTCGGGTTGAATTAGAGGAGTTAGATCAATCTCTCACTTTGTTGCGTTATACCGTCAAAGCAAATGTTGGTGGAAAGCTTGCACAATTAGGCTCAAGATTGATTGATGCGACTGCACGCAAGAATGCAGATGATTTTTTTCATAATTTCAGCAAAGAGGTCGATGACTTAGATTCAAAGCCAGATGCAGGAATTGACTTTTCGAGGTATCAGCAGCAAGCATTCGCTAACTCTCAAGTTCATATAAATCGACAGCCTACAGCCGTTGGCTCAGGTGAAGCAAAGCTTGGTTATGGAATTGGAGCGACAGCACAATTATTTGAGTCTACCGATCCCGATGTGATGGACGTCTGGATAGATGAGAAGATCAAGATTTGGATTTCTGATCACATTGCAGTTGTCACCTTCAATAGAACTAAAACTAAAAATGCGATGACCTTGGGGATGTGGAAGGCAATCCCAGGAATATTGAGCGCTTTAGAGCAAGATCCGAACGTTCGCACTGTTATTTTGACGGGGGCCGGTGAGGACTTTAGTGCTGGCGCAGATATTTCTGAGTTTGCAAAAGTTCGAGCTACTGATAAGCAAGTATGGGACTATGAAGTTGCGGTAGATGCGTGCTGCGATGCGATTGCTAATATTAGCAAGCCAACCATAGCAGTGATTCGTGGATTTTGTTTAGGCGGTGGAGCACATTTAGCAATGTCTTGTGATTTCAGATACGCCGCCTCTAATTCAAAATTTGGCATTCCAGCCGCTCGTTTATCCATCATTTACGGTGTCAAGGGAACTCTGAAGCTATTAAATCTTGTCGGCCTTGTTCAGGCTAAGAAAATATTATTTGGCTCACAACGATTTAATGCTCCACAGGCATTGAAATTAGGGTTTATTGATCACATGACTGGGGCTTTTGATCGAGCTAGCAAGCCTAGTTGGTCAGAAAAACTGTTGGGTAAAAAGAAAAAAGTAGAGCAAAAATTATCGGATGATCCAATGGTTTCAGCACGTTCTTTTGCTAAGTTATTGGCCTCTAATGCACCACTCAGCATTTCTGGCGCTAAATATATTCTGAATGGGGTAGCAATGGGTCGCGGAGCCTTGGATACTGATCTTGCTGAGGATTTGATTGCTGCAGCAGGAAAAAGTAATGACTATCACGAAGGTCGCAAGGCTTTTGCTGAAAAACGTGAACCTAGGTTCCAGGGCAATTAATGAAACCAGTTCCGTTCAATTATCTTTGTGCGTACTCTCTTGAGGAGGCTTTGTATCATTTGCAAAGTAATGAGAATGCAAAAGTCATTGCTGGCGGTCAAAGCTTAATGCCAATGCTGAACTTTAGGGTGGTGCAACCTGCTCTATTGGTTGATATTGGTAAGTTGGTCGAGCTCGATTACATTAAGGAGGTGAATGACCGAATTGTGATAGGTGCACTTACTCGCCATACCACTGTCGGTAGTTCACAGCTAATAAAAGATTACATTCCAGTAATGCATGAGGCTTTAAAATATGTAGCCCATTTAGCTATCAGAAATAAAGGAACCATTGGCGGTAGCTTATCCCATGCCGACCCTGCGGCAGAATATCCCATGCTCAGTTTGCTATTAGATGCTGAGATTTATTGCGAGTCGACTAAAGGGGAGCGTGTAATACCCGCATCAAACTTCTTTGCTGGGTCTTTATCAACAGCATTGGATGATGATGAAATTTTGACAAAAATTAGCTTTCCAAAGTTAGCGCAATGTACGGGTTGGGCGTTTGAGGAGTTTGCCCAGCGTAATGGAGACTTTGCTTTAGCAGCAGTTGGAGTTTTGTTAAGTAAGAACAGTGAAAATAAAATTCAAAAGGTAAAATTAGCTGCTATGGGTGTTGGCGAGACCGCTCTACGGCTTAATGAGATTGAGCAGTTACTGATTTCTAAACCCTATTCGGATGATCTGTGTGAGGCCGCAGCGCATTCACTCTCCTCAATTCTGACACCTAATACTGATTTGCATGCTTCAGCTAACTATCGCCTACATTTGACAGGTGAATTACTAAAGAAAACCTTAAAGCTTGCCTGGAATATGGCGTCTGTGGAAACATCATATGAGTGAAATTGAAAAAGTTACTTTATGGGTAGTTGTGAATGGGGTTGTCCATGAAGGTAAGGTCGATCCTAGATTGCTTTTATCGGATTACTTGCGTATTCATTTAGGCTTAACAGGGACGCACGTTGGATGTGAGCATGGTGTTTGCGGATCTTGCACTGTATTGGTTGATGGGGCTAGTACAAGATCGTGCCTGATGTTAGCTATTCAGGCGAATGGCTTGGAAATTAGCACTGTTGAAAGCTTGGGTTCTCCTGAAAAATTAAATCCTTTGCAAAAGGCCTTTAATGAGCATCATGGTCTGCAGTGTGGATTTTGTACGCCTGGCATGTTGATGACGGCTACAGAGATGTTGCAGAAGTATCCTCTCAAAACAGACGAAGAAATTCGGGAATTATTGTCAGGAAATCTCTGCCGTTGTACTGGTTATCAAGGAATCGTTGATGCTGTTCGCGAATGTGCTCATAAGCGTGATACCGGTGAAATTAGTATTCAGGATATCTCTCCAAGAATAGAGGGATCATTATGAAAATGCATGCTTTGTCTGGCGGTCGTTTAAGAATGCGCAAAAGTGTGTATATGCCAACGGCAGATAAAACTGAAACCATTGAACTCCCGGTAACTTGTTATTTAATAAGACATGAGCAAGGCAATATCCTATTTGATACAGGTTGCCATCCTTCTGTTGCTGAGAATGCAGAAGATCGTTGGGGCTCAATGGCTAAAGTGATGGTTCCCATTAATGCGCCACAAGATAATCTAATCAATCAACTCAATGTGATTGGTCTAAAACCTGAAGATATTGATGTTGTGATTAACTCCCACTTTCACTCAGATCATTGTGGTTGTAATGAGTTCTTCAAACGTGCAACTATTTTCTGCCATCTATTTGAATTAGAGGCTGCTCAAGCAGAGGATGGTTTACAAAAAGGCTATGTTCCTAAGGATTGGAAACAAGACAATGAAATTAAAACTATTACTGGTCAGCATGATTTACTTGGCAATGAAAAGGTAGTACTACTTCCTTTGCCAGGCCATACGCCCGGCATGATTGGAGCGATGGTCAACCTAGATAAGGACGGATCATTTCTATTGGCATCAGATGCTGTCCCAATGAAGGCGAACTTAGATCTCGAGTTAAATCCCAAAAATACTTGGAACCCCGATTTATCTCTGGCATCAATGAATGAAGTAAGGCGAATCCAGGCCGGTGGCGCACAAGTGTTATTTGGTCATGATGATGAGCAATGGCAGTCAATGCGTAAGGGGAGTGCATTCTATGAGTAAGATTTTTGTACCTCTTGAGCATATTCGTGGGTATGAGCCCGTCAAAAGTGGCTCAGGGGAAAAACTCGTAGGTCAGGCAGTAAGGCGGACAGAGGATGCCCGTTTGTTATGCGGCATGGGTAGGTATGTTGACGATATTGATTTCGTAAATGGACTACATATGAGTGTTTATCGTAGTGATAAGCCTTATGCTCGAGTAGTCTCGATCAATTCAGAAAAAGCTAAAAACTTGCCAGGAGTATTTGGTGTTTATACCTGGAATGATATTGCCGATCGCATTCAGCCTGCAGTAGCTACCTCTCGAATGGCCGACTATCAATCAACTGCTATTTATCCATTGGCTAATGGTGTGGTGCGTTATGTTGGCGAACCAATTGCAGTTGTCCTAGCAGTAGATCGGTACATCGCAGAAGATGCGCTGAATTTGCTAGAGGTTCAGCTGGAGCCTCTAGAAATTGAAAATGATCCCGTTAAAGCTAGTCAAGCTAACGCACCTTTATTGCATGAAGATCTTATCAGTAATATTTTGGTTAAAAGATCCTTTGCGAAAGGGGAGATCGATCAAGCCCTCAAAACGGCACCCATTGTGGTTGAAGGAGAGTTTCGCTTTCATCGTAAAACTCCGATGGCTCTGGAAAATCGGGTCTATCTTGCTGAGTATGAAAAAAGTCGTGATACCTTGATACTCTTTAGCTCTAGTCAAGTTCCTGGAATTATTCGTGATGCCCTTGCAGAGTTATTGGGCTTGCCTGGCAGCAAATTTAATGTAATCTCTCCAGATGTAGGCGGTGGATTTGGGGGCAAGACTTCCCTCTACCCGGAGGAGATGATTGTTTGTGCTCTTGCTTATAAGTTGAGGCGCTCCATTAAATGGACGGGCGATCGCTTAGAAGATCTTATTTCTACAAGCCAGGGTTTTGATGAGCGAATTAAAGCGAAGTTGGCTCTAGACTCCGAAGGAAGGATCATGGGCTTGTTTGCTGAAGTTATTAGCGATATTGGCGCCTACTCAATCTATCCCTGGACTGCAGGCATCGAGCCCGTTCAAGTAATTAGTTTTATGCCGGGACCTTATCGGGTGCCAGCTTATCTAGGCTCAGTGATTGCTGTTACAACCCCCAAAGCGCCGACTGGTCCGTATCGTGGCGTAGGTAGGCCGACTTCTACATTCGTCATGGAACGTCTCATGAATATGGCGGCTAAAAAATTAGCAATGGATCCAGTGGAGATCCGGTATAAAAATATGGTGAAGCCAGAAGAGTTCCCTTATAAAACCCCCAGCGGTATTGTATGGGATCAGTCTGCGTTTACTGAGGGGTTAATGGCTGCAAGCGATACTTTTGCTTATCAGGAAAGACGTGAGTATCAAGCGCAGGCTAGATCCAATGGAAGGCTAGTTGGCATTGGAGTTGCTTCGTATGCTGAGCTTTCAGGAATTGGCTCAAAGATTTCTGCTTCGCCCGGCATGCCAATTAACACTGGGACTGATACGTGCATTCTTTCTTTAGACTCGACGGGTGCCATTACCGCTGCATTTGGTTGTGCAGCGCATGGCCAAGGTCATGAAACGACATTGGCTCAGGTAGTTGCGGATGAGCTAGGTGCAAATCTAGAAGATATTCATATTATTACCGGAGATAGCACAGCTGTTCCGCATGGAACGGGCAGTTATGCCAGTAGAACCGCAGTCTTAAGTAGTGGGGCAGGCATATTAGCTGCCCAGGAATTAAAATGCCGTATGGCATCTATGGCGGCATACTTATTTAATACTAGTGAAGATGATTTACGATTTTTGAATAGTTGTATTGAGCAAATGAGTGCGCCAAATAAGATCGAATTTGTAAAGCTTGCAAAAACAGTCTATTCAGAAATGGGCAGAATTCCTGCTGAATATAGACAAGAGTTATCTGTTTCTAAAACTTATGATCCTATTTTTGGAACAACGAGTTCGGCGACCCATTTGGTAGAGGTAGAAGTGGATCCCATTACTTTTAAGGTTGATATAAAAAGATATGTCATTGCCGAAGATTGTGGCCGTATGATTAATCCATTAATTGTTGATGGGCAGATACGTGGGGCGGTCGCACAAGGTATCGGAGCTGCCTTGCTAGAAGAGGTTGTTTATGATGAGCGGGGCCAGTTGTTGACAGCTAGTCTTGTTGATTACGCCATACCCACAGCTCTTGAAATTCCGGATATCAAAATTGTTCATATGGATACCAAGGCACCCAATACTCTCGGTGGATTTAGAGGGGTTGGAGAGGGTGGAACTATTGGTTCACCCGCTGCTATTGCAAATGCCATCGCTGATGCTCTCTTGGGATTTGATTGTGAAGTGAATGAGCTTCCTGCAACGCCAGAGCGTATTTTTGAACTGATTAATAAACACTAATTCTTCGACGTCAATATAAGGATAAATATGAAGACAGATCTCACAGGCAGAGTTGCTCTAGTAACTGGTGGAGCTCGAGATGTAGGCCGTGAAATTGCTCTGGGCTTAGCTACTGAGGGCGCGGCTGTGGTGGTGAATTATTTCGGTTCCAAAGAACGTGCTGAGGCAGTTGTAAAAGAAATCAAAGATCGTGGCGGTAAAGCGATGGCTATCGGTTGCGACATTTCTAATATGGACGCTGTTAAAGCAATGGTAGAAAAGACTGTCAAAGAGTTTGGGGGTCTGAATATTTTGGTCAATAACGCGGGCTTGGTATTTAGAAAGCGTTTTATTGATTCAACCCCAGAAGAGTGGCGCCAGCAAACAGATGTCTGTTTTTATGGCACCCTCAATTGTTGTCACGCCGCTCTTCCTTATCTGGAAAAGGGTAATGGCAGGATTATTTCAATTGTGGGAGATTCTTCCCGTGTAGGCGAATCTGGACTTGCTTTGGCCGCCGCAACCCGTGCAGGTAATGTTGCGTTAATGAAATCCCTAGCGCGTGAAACCCGTTCGGGTATGACTGCTAATGCAATTGCCCTAGGATTAATTGAAACAGCCCATGATCCCGCTTTTATTGAAGCAAATCGGGAGAAATTAACCAAATTCTACCCGCTCAGAAGATTAGGGACACCTGAAGATGTGGCACCTATGGTAGTTTTGTTAGCATCTGATGCAGGCAGCTGGATTACTGGTCAGATTATTAGTATTAGTGGTGGCTTTAGCATGACCTAATCCCCCTTGATGGGGTATACGATTTAACTTTAATGATTGAGTGCAAATAGATATGAGTAATTCACCTTTCCTGTTTGAAAAAGCCTACATCAATGGCCAATGGGTTGATGCTGACGATAAGGCGACTATCCAGGTTACCAATCCAGCTACTGGCGAGCTAATCGGTACCGTTCCTAAAATGGGCGTGGCCGAAACTCGCAGGGCGATTGAGTTTGCTAATCACGCTTTACCTGCATGGCGCGAGAAAACGGCTAAAGAGCGTGCAAGAATATTGCGTGCTTGGTTTGATTTAATTATGAAGAACCAAGAGGCATTGGCACAGTTAATGACGGCTGAACAAGGGAAACCTCTTGTTGAGAGTAGGGGTGAAATTGCTTATGCTGCTTCGTTTATCGAATGGTTTGGCGAAGAGGCTAAGCGTGTATATGGGGAAACTATTCCCGCACATGGGGCCGATAAAAGATTGGTAGTTATAAAGCAGCCTATTGGCGTGTGCGCAGCTATCACCCCTTGGAATTTCCCGGCAGCAATGATTACTCGTAAGGTAGGGCCTGCTTTAGCAGCGGGCTGCACAATTGTTTTAAAGCCTGCTAGTCAAACTCCATTTAGCGCTCTAGCGCTCTGCAAACTGGCTGAAGAGGCGGGTGTGCCAGCAGGAGTATTTTCTTGCGTGACTGGTTCAGCTTTAGAAATTGGCGGCGAACTCTCTTCAAATCCTATTGTTAGAAAATTGAGTTTTACTGGATCGACTGAAGTCGGGAAGTTATTAATGGCTCAATGTTCCACTACAGTTAAGAAAACGTCCATGGAATTAGGTGGTAATGCACCATTCATTGTGTTTGATGATGCAGATATTGATGAGGCTGTTAAAGGCGCTATGATTTCTAAATATCGCAACGCTGGTCAGACATGTGTATGCGCAAACAGAATCATGGTACAAGACTCTGTCTATGATGTATTTGTAGAAAAGTTTGCTAAATCCGTAGGCGCATTAAAGGTAGGTAATGGTAATGTTGATGGTACCGTTATTGGCCCATTAATTGATAATAAAGCTCTCGCTAAAGTCGAAGAGCATGTTAATGATGCTGTAAATAAAGGCGCTAAAGTAGTGATTGGTGGTAAACGCCATTCATTGGGTGGATCCTTCTTTGAGCCAACAGTGGTATCTGGAGCCACTACAGATATGCTGGCATTTAGAGAGGAAACCTTCGGCCCACTCGCTCCAGTATTTAAGTTTTCAACTGAAGCTGAAGCGATTGCAATGGCAAATGACACTGAGTTTGGATTAGCCGCTTACTTTTACGCTCAAAATATTGGCCGTATTTGGCGTGTAGCAGAGGCATTAGAGTACGGCATGGTCGGCATCAATGAGGGATTAATTTCTACGGAAGTAGCTCCTTTCGGTGGAGTAAAAGAGAGTGGCTTAGGTCGTGAGGGATCGCAGCATGGCATTGAAGACTATCTGGAGATAAAGTATCTATGTATGGGTGGGATTAAGGCTGCCTAGCATGTCTTTTTATGAAATTGACGGCATCAAGCCTGTCGTTCACCCTTCATCTTATGTTCATCCTGAGGCAGTTGTCATTGGCGATGTACTTATTGGACCAAATTGCTATGTAGCTCCTTTTGCTGCATTAAGAGGTGATTTTGGGCGTATCGTTTTAAAGTCAGGTGTCAATATTCAAGATTCTTGTGTTCTTCACGGCTTTCCTGAAACTGATACGGTGGTTGAAGAGGATGGACATATAGGACATTCCGCTGTTCTGCATGGATGCACGATAAGAAAAAATGCTCTTATTGGCATGAATGCGGTGATTATGGATAACGCTGTTATTGGGGAGCATTCAATAGTTGCTGCCTGTGCGTTTGTTAAGGCTGGAATGATAGTTCCGCCTAAGATGTTGGTTGCTGGAATACCCGGGCAAATAATTCGAGAGTTAACAGAGAAAGAGTTAAATTGGAAGATTGAGGGCACCGATTTATATAAGACCTTAACGATCAGAAGTTTGAATTCCCTAAGGCCATGCACTCCTTTAATTGAAATAGAGGTTGATAGGAAAAGATTTAACTTACCAAGTAATAAATCTCTAGATAAATTTAAAGAATAAAAATAACTAGGCCAAAATGAAATCTTTAACTCCAGCAGACGCCATTAGCTCCCGAATGTCTGTTCGTGCGTTTACTGAAGAAGGCGTTTCGAAAGAAACCATCATCAAGCTCTTAAAT
>Ga0194052_1001247_pt1 | contig 14975 bp, 18 predicted proteins | sample SepL226m_MetaG_FD_160117 | JGI IMG/M metagenome (GOLD analysis project Ga0194052, IMG submission 160117) | Anoxic zone freshwater microbial communities from boreal shield lake in IISD Experimental Lakes Area, Ontario, Canada - Sep2016-L227-6m | ecosystem: Environmental > Aquatic > Freshwater >... | reverse complement strand
ACAACGCGGAGCCTGCTGCAGCGTCACGAACTGCCTCCAGACCGCACGGTACTCGTCGGCGACAGCCGCGATGATGCCGAGGCAGCTGCGCACTGCGGGTTGGGCTTTGTGTCAGTCGCCTACGGGCCTGGAAAGGCGCTTGATGCGTCTGAGTTCCCCATTCTGGCGGTATTGCAGCAGTTCGACGAGTTGCTGACACTGATCGGTTGCATCCAGACTCCATAGCGATTAGTCAGCATACCGAGGAGGAAGCTTCATGAAGGGTGATATCTTCGAAGATCTGTTCATCCTGGAGATGGCGAACAACCATTGGGGTAAGGTCGAGCGCGGCCTGCAGATCATCACTGACTTCAGTCGCATAGTCCGCTTCAATAGCGTGCGAGCGGCCATCAAACTGCAGATCCGCGATGTGGACACCTTCATCCATCAGGACTTCCGTGACCGCACGGACATCCGCTATATCAAGAAGACGCTCGACACCCAGCTCTCCGTCCAGGATTACGCCACTCTCACGGAAGCGATCCGCAAGAGCGGCTGCATACCCATGGCTACTCCCTTCGATGAGAAGTCGGTCGATGTATGCGTGGACCTCGGCCTGCCGATGATCAAGATCGCAAGTTCGGACATCAATGATTGGCTCCTGATCGAGAAGATCGCCTCAACCAGGCTTCCGGTAGTCGTCTCGACAGGGGGCGCGTCCCTGAAGGACATGGACGACATTGTCACTTTCTTTGAGAATCGGCGTATTCCCCTGGCCCTGATGCATTGTGTGTCCATCTACCCATCAGCGGACGCCGATCTGGAGCTAAACCAGCTTGACTTCCTCACACAGCGCTATCCCGGCCACGTGGTTGGCCTGTCGAGTCACGAGAAAACAGATTGGTCCTCATCCTTGCTGATCGCGTTCGCCAAGGGTGCGCGCATTTTCGAGCGTCACATCGACGTAGACCATGACGGGATGACGGTCTCCCCCTACTGCTCTCTGCCGCACCAGGTTGATACCTGGTTCAAGGCGTATGCAAAGGCTGGAGAGATGTGCGGCCCTCCCGGCACGACCAAGCGCTTGCCCCCGGCCCAGGAGATCGAGTACCTGGACGCGCTTGTACGTGGGGTCTATGCTAAGCGGGACCTGCCAGCCGGGCATACGTTGGTTCACGGCTCCAGCCTGTCTGATGATGTATACTTGGCGGTTCCGCTGCAGAAAGGCCAGATATCCTGCCGTGAGTTGATGAATGGGGAAGTCCTGCTGCAGCCCTGCGCCAAGGATGAACCCATCACGATTGATATGATCGATACACCGTACGCCCACGACGCGAGACTCAAGGAATTGATCTACAAGCGTGGCCTCTAAACAGCTGAACGTTCCACTGTTGAGATGCTCCGCGATGAGAGCATCTACGAGGAGCCTGACGTATGACCGAGCTGCAACGTGAACTGGAGAATCCGCTCAGCGAATTCGTGGCCTCGGTCTACCACCGCGAGTCGTGTTCCTTCGAGGCCATGCTAGCTTTGCCTGAGATCAGCCAGCTGGACGAGATGGTAATCGGCCGCGTCGTTCTTACCGGTTCGCTCGGTAGAGATCGTGACGATATCAATCGACCGGAGCTGCTGGCAATCGCGCGTGAGGTGCGTGTCAAGGCCAAGAGCAGATCATTGTTCTGCGCCCTCGGAGGGGGCGTATCCGCTGAATCAGTCGCTTTCTTCGAACAGCTGCCCGACGGGCATCTCGACTACTTCGAGACGCGCAAGATACTGTTTGGATATCCAGGAAGCACCAAGAAGGACGCGGCGGCGGGCATACTCTAGGCTGTTGGTATCGAGCTAGTGTGGCTGAAGAATAAGCGCGATTACTACTCGCTGATCTCGCACGAAGATGAGGTTCGCATCGCGATGCTCGAAGGCCGCCATAAGTCCCTCATTGAGGGCGCTGGCAGGAATGTGGAATAGGGTCGAGTTGTCATCGGTCTTCATCTCGCGAATGTCACAAACTGCGACATGCATTTGCCCGCACGGACGCCAACGCGAGGCCCATCAATGACGCTCATCTCCATCCTAACTGCCTGCTACAACGAAGAAGAGAACGTCCGCGAGCTGTACGAGCAGGTCAAGGCGGTGATGAGCGCACTGCCCCAAGTCAGAGGAATGACTGAATGAGTAGCCAGACATCACGTTCGGGGGTGCACTGCATGTATGATTGGCACAGTGAATACGGTGACCTTCTGCACGGGCGTGTCGTGATGGTCACAGGGGCGGCTGGCTTTGTGGGCAGCCACCTTTGTGAGGCGCTTACCGAACTTGGTGCCGTGGTCTGTGGCCTCACGCGCACGACGCCCACGGGGCGTTTGGTAAGAGCAAACGAAATACTAGCGGTAGACATATGCGATGAAGCTGCGCTCTGCGCTGCTGTTGACCGAATCCGACCTGACATCATCTACCATTTGGCTGGGTTCGTAAACGCGGGACAGTCGATGTCCCTGGTTGGGCCTACTCTGCGCGACAACCTGTTGGGCACTATCAACGTACTGCAGGCGGCGGCTAACGGTTGCGGAAGACTCATACTTACCGGCTCATCCGAAGAACCGACAGCCATGACGAATCAGATTCCAACCTCGCCGTATGCCGCCTCCAAGGCAGCCGGCTCGATGTACGGGCGCATGTTCAACTCACTCTATGATCTGCCTGTGGTAATTGCAAGAGCATTCATGTCCTATGGTCCACGGCAAGACCCAACCAAGTTCATCCCTTATACGATTCTGGCTCTGCTGCGGGGCGAGAACCCCCAGTTGGCCAGCGGCGAACGCATCTGTGATCTGGTCTACATCAAAGATCTGATACGCGGGTTGCTATGTGCCAGTTCGTCCGATGACCTAATTGGAAGAACAGTGGACATAGGCACCGGACATAGCACGCGCCTACGTGATGTAGCCGAGGCTCTTGTCGAGTTGACAGCTAGCACTGGCTCCCCTGTGTTTGGCGCAATCCCTGAGCGGCGATTCGAAGCGCCATCCATCGCCAATACCGACAACCATAATCTGCTTGGAAACTGGCGTCCACTTTGGTCATTGCAGGATGGTCTGATCGCCACCGTTCAGTGGTACAGGCACCACCGTAACCGCTTTCCATAGCGCACGAGGGTGCCCGACGTCATCACGCAATACTCCAAACTGCTATCAACCCAATGGGAGGCGGACCATGGACTGGATTGTGACGGGCGGCTGCGGGTTTGTTGGCACTAATCTCACCGATGCCTTGCTGCGGCAGGGCCACTGCGTCACCGTCATAGACGATTTGAGTCGCCATGGATCGGAGAGCAACCTCACTTGGCTTCGCATGCGGCATTCCACACACTGGCAATTTCTCCAGGGCGACATTCGAGACAGTTCGACCGTCTCTCAAGTCATCGCGGACACACTTCCTTTCGCTGTCGTTCACTTGGCTGGACAAGTGGCCATGACCAGTAGCATTGCGGACCCGCGACGGGATTTCGAGATCAATGCGTTAGGCACGCTCAACGTCCTCGAGGCGGTGCGTTTGCATTCACCTGACACGATCGTTCTCTATTCATCCACGAACAAGGTGTATGGATCACTGGAGAGCCTTGACTACCAAGAGACAGACACGCGGTACGTCGTGCCCGCGCACCCGAAAGGCTTCGACGAAGCGATCCAACTCGATGGCCATTCGCCGTATGGGTGCTCCAAACTGGCGGCTGAGCAATATGTCCGTGACTACAACCGAATATATGGGTTGAAGACAGTCGTCTTCCGTCATTCATCCATGTACGGTGGGCGGCAATTCGCCAGTTTTGATCAGGGCTGGATAGGCTGGTTCTGCCAGAAGGCACTAGAAATGGCAAATGGTGACACTGTGCCCCCATTCACCATCTGCGGCGATGGGAAGCAAGTCCGCGACGTGTTGCACGTCGATGATATCGTGAAGGCGTACGTCTCGGCGGCTCAGGGGATAGCGCAGACGGCGGGAAGCATCTACAACATCGGCGGCGGGATGGCAAACAGCCTATCATTGTTAGAGCTCTTCTCCCTCCTCGAGGGGTTGACCAGCAGCACCATGCGCTACACTGTGACGCCTTGGCGAACGGGAGACCAAAAGGTCTTCGTCGCAGACATACGAAAGGCAACAGCCGATTTCGACTGGCAGCCGCAAGTTGGGGCGACTTCAGGGATCAAGAGCATGCTTGGATGGTCTAGGGAGGTTATGTGTGATCAGTGAGTCACTGGCAACAAGTAGCGAACCACTCGATGATGGCGCGCTTGAACTCTCGATCGTGCTGCCCGCGTATCGCGAAGCGGATAACCTACGCGCGCTCCTTCCTCGCATTCTGACTGTCGTAGAATCCTTGCGTATCCTAGCCGAGATAGTTGTGGTGGACGCGGATGAGGCGACAGATGAGACACCGGAGATATGCGAATCGCTGGAGGTTTGTTGTCTTGCCAGGAAGTACGGGCCTAACTATGGCAGCGCAGTACGGACCGGCATTGCAGCATCTAGAGGCGGCTTCATAGTGATCATGGACGCGGATGGATCGCATGACCCAGAGTTCATCAATGAGTTGTGGAGAAGTCGAAATGACGCGGATATCGTCATTGCTTCTCGCTATGTCAAGGGAGGATATACAGAGAACTCGGTAGTTCTCGTGGCATGCAGCCGCTTACTCAATACAGTTTTCAAACTGGTTCTCGGTCTCTCTGCTTCGGACGTCTCAAACAGCTTTCGTTTGTACCATGGAGATATGCTCCGGAATCTGCAGTTGTGCGCTGAACATTTTGACATACAAGAAGAGATTCTGGCGAAGCTACAATGGAGCGCAAACGGTGGAGTCTGCATCAAGGAGTTGCCGTTCCACTTTCGACGCCGGATAAGTGGCAAGTCGAAGCGTAGCATGCTGGTTTTCCTGTGGGCTTTTCTGTCGTCGATCTACCGCCTATACTACTGGAAGCGCCACATGAACGACCCAGAATCCGACTGATGCGTGTGAGGCGGATTCGGTGGACCGTCTCCGGTTTTCTAGCCAGGTCTCTCTCGACCAACTTGGAGGTCATCCGTTTGGTTTGCGAAGACGGCGCAAAACACGAACTGCGGTGGCCCGCATACGCGGCGTCCACGCTCGTAGTACTGTGCTTCTCCTACTTCGCCGGTAGGAAAGGACTGTATCTATTCGACTTTGGGGTCAACACCAAGATGGGTTGGCTGATACTGAATGGCTGGCGACCTCACGTTGATTTCACAACTCCAATTCCGCCACTTTGTGGGCTTTTGTCAGCCTTGGCGTTTCGCCTGTTCGGCGTAAGTTACATGGCGACGGTGGTACTGGCGTCTTTGACGTCTGCCACGGCTTTCCTGCTCATCGCGAATAATCTTCGCCGTCTGCCTATTCCCTCCACGCTGAGTTTGCTGTTCTCATTTGTCTTTGTTCTCCCCACACTCCCGGCGGCGGGAGTCTTCTTCTACAATCACTTGGCGATGCTTCTAACAGTCCTGCTCTCGTCGTACTGTATCAGGCGGATCGCAGTCCGACAGGAGCGGTGCAACCACGCCGTCGAAATCGCTATGTGGGGGTTGGCAGGCCTCCTTCTGCTGACCAAACTGCAATACGGTATAGCGTATATCATTCTCCTTGTGCTGTTGGCCATCTGCGCGCCTGAGAAACGTCAGTGGCCAACCCTCAAGGAAATCCGCACGACCGTTGCGCGTACTGTGCTCCCGTGCGCACTACCCTGTCTGGTAGTGTTGGCTTGGGAGGGCTTTCCCATGGCTGCGGTATCGCGCGATCTGCTTCACACCGTGTCCAGTTCTTTCTTTATGAGCAGCATTAAGCAGAACGCCGCAACGTCGCTGGGCTGGATAGACAGCATCATTGCGCAGCCACAATTCACGGTTTCATTCTTTGTGTTGCTGGTCATCACCGCGGGTGCTGCTGCCCGCTCAAAGTATGCGGAGGGCATCCCCCGGCGCTGGCACATCTGGGTGTTCAGTGCTTTGTCTCTGGGTGTTCTCGTATTACTCTCCGGAACCACGGCCGAAGCGCCAGCCATGTTTGTTAGCGTCTACGCCGTCGTACTCCTTTGCATCACGCTGTTGACACGCGATGCGGAACGGGTGGATCGCTTGTCGGCAGCAAATTGGCTTATTGTGCCGATGCTGCTTCACCTACTGTGGTTCTCTGTCCAATATGACTATAGGGCTGCACGCAAGTGCTGGATTGAAGGCCCGACGCCTGGGTTCGACATTAGGCGAGGAAGAGATGATTGGTGCGAGGCACGCATCCCATTCTTCGCAGGTCTTAGAATAAGAAGTGGTCAGAAGCCCATTTTGGAGAGCATCTACGCCCTGCAGCAGACTCTTAGTGACAGAACCTTCTTCTTCGGCGAGGAGTTCGGGATGATGTACCCTGCAACCGGCAGGATGCCCCCGCGCGGCTGGCCCCTCTGGTTCCATCCCGGTGTCTCGATGACCCGCGAAACGGCTCTTTTGTTACCTGCTGATTTCGAACAGTACCACTATGATTTCGTGGTAGTATCACACAATAGATACTATCTGAACGGCTTCCTGGACGACGCGCTACGCAAGCACTATACCAAGGTTCCATTGGACAACACTAGGTCGTGGGTTGATGTGTACTCAAGGTCAGATAATCCGGAGCTCATGGCTGCCGCTCGCCGTGTTTTGGCAGCTAACGGGGGTGACGCGCTATGAAATCCATCTCCATCCTCACTGCCTGCTACAACGAAGAAGAGAACGTCCGTGAGCTGTACGAGCAGGTCAAGGCGGTCATAGGCGCACTGCCCCGGTATGACTATGAGCATGTGTTCATTGATAATGCTTCGCGGGACCGCACTGTGGACATTCTCAGGGAGATCGCAGCGGAGGACAAGCGGGTCAAGGTCATCGTCAACACCCGCAACTTCGGCCATATCCGCTCGCCCTATCATGGCATGATGCAGACGCGCGGGGAAGCGGTCATCAGCGTTGTGGCCGACCTACAGGACCCGCCTGAGATGATTCGGGACTTCCTGAGCAAGTGGGAAGAGGGCTACAAGATCGCCATCGGGGTGAAGCGGAGCAGCAGCGAGTCGCCGCTGTTCTGGGCGGTGCGCAAGGCATACTACAAGGTGGTTACGGGGCTTTCGGAGATTGAGCTAGTCAAGAATTTCACGGGCTTTGGACTGTACGACCGCGAGGTGATCGAGCAACTTCGCAAGGTGGACGATCCCTATCCGTACTTCCGGGGCCTGATCTGCGATCTGGGTTACGAACGGGCTGAGATCCCCTACGACCAGCCCCTTCGCACCCGCGGATTCACCAAGAACAATTTCTACACCCTGTATGACATCGCCATGCTGGGGATCACGAACCACTCGAAGGTCCCGCTGCGTCTGGCGACCATGACCGGCTTTCTGATGTCGGTGTTCAGCCTACTGGTTGGTCTCGGCTATGGCGTCTACAAGATCATCTACTGGGACCGTTTCGAGGTGGGTATGGCCCCGTTGGTGATCGGGCTTTACTTTTTCATGGCTGTGCAACTGCTGTTCATAGGTGTGCTGGGCGAGTACGTCGGATCCATCCAGACACAGGTGCTGAAGCGCCCCTTGGTCATCGAGAAGGAACGCATCAACTTCGACTAACCCACCTTCAGGTACTCGGCATACCACGGGATGGTCTGCTCCAGGCCCTGCGCGAAGGTCCAGCGGGGCTCCCAGCCCAGTTGCTCGCGGGCCCTGGAGGAGTCCATCCATTGGGCGTCAATCTCCCCCCTGGCCTGACCCAGAAGCTCCACCGGCACCTCCGGCTTCGCTGCTGCCTGCTTGATCGCGTCAACCACCTCAAGCACCGTGATCGGGTACCCGAGGCCGAAGTTGAAGGCCTGCCCCGCCAGCCCCTTGGCCTGAATGTCCTCGGCAACGATGAGGTAGGCGCGCACGCCGTCCCCTACGTAGATGTACTCGCGCTGTGGTGTGCCATCGCTGCGGATCATGATGGGCTCTTGACGCAGCACCGAACGGCTGGTGCCGGGGACGATGCGGTCGAAGTTGAGGTCGCCCGGGCCAAAGAGATTGGCCAGGCGTGTCACGGCGGTGGGCAAGCCAAAGGATGTGGCGTACGACCGCGTGAGGATGTCCGTACACGTCTTGGAGGCATCGTAGATGTAGCTGCCCAAGAGGGGGGAGCACTCTGTGTAGGGCAGGTCCTTCTGCTGACCGTACGCCTTATCACTGGAGGCAGCGACGATCTCGGTGCAGTCACCATACAAGCGGCAGGCGTCCATCAGCTGGTAGGTGCCAGCGATGTTCACATCAAAGGTCTCAATCGGGTCAGCCAGCGCATAGGTTACCTGGGTCTGTGCGGCAAGGTGGAAGACGCTCTGTATCTGATACTCAACCAGAATGCGCTGCATTAGCTGCCCGTCAGTGATCGCACCGCGTACAGTATTCACGCTGCTGAGGAGACCTGAGCGGACAAGCAGGCTGCGCGGAACCATGTCCCGCATCAGGGCAGTGACCTCCGCACCCATGCTCACCAACTCTTGCACCACGTGCGAGCCCAGCAGGCCGCTGGCGCCCGTGACAAAGATGCGACGTCCGCGCCAAAATACCGGATTGGGCTCTCTCATCTATTGCTCACCTTTCTTGTCCCACTGCGCCCAGGGTGCCCCCGTTTGCCACAGCTCGTTCAGATAGTCACGCTCCGCCGGAGTGTCCATACACTGCCAGAACCCATGGTGAGTGTAGCAGCCCAACTGCTCTTCCTGAGCCAGACGCGCGAGGGGAGCGGTCTCGAAGAACACGTCATCCTGTATGTACTGGAAAACGTCTTGTTGTAGCGCAAAAAATCCCCCGTTGATCAAAAAGCTCCTCGAACTCTCCGGTTTTTCTTTGAAACCTCTCACCAGATCACCCTCGGTCTCCAGTTCGCCGAACCGAGGACCTGGGTGCACCGCGGTGAGTGTCGCCACCCGTCCCTTGGCAGAATGGAGGGCAACGAGGGCATCGATATCAACGTCTGCAACGCCGTCCCCGTACGTCATCAGGAAGTGCGGAGTGTCAATCAGATGCTCAATGGCGCGCATCCTGCCGCCGGTCGTGGTGTTTGTGCCGGTCTCGGCCAGCACGATCTCCCAGTCCTCATCGCAGGCGCTCAGATTTTCTACTCGCGGTTCCTGGTTGGTTCGAACGATGAAATTCTGACTGTATTCGTGGTAATTCAGGAAGTAGTCGCGGAACATGTCCCCCTTGTAGCCCAAGCACAGCACGAAGCGGCGATAGCCAAAATGCGAGTAGATCTTCATTACGTGCCAGACCATTGGACGATTGCCCACCTGGATCATCGGCTTGGGGCGCACATCCGTTTCGTCTCCCATGCGATACCCCCGGCCACCGCACAGGATCACGACGCGCTCGTCCTTGGTCTCAATCACTACGGTTCATTCCTCTCAGCTAGTTACGGCCCGTTGGTGGATGCCCGATATAGCTTATTAAGTTTCTCGCCAAAGCACCTGCGGACCTGCAAACAGCTCGCCCAATCATCCGCCGCCGGATTGCGTCCGATGGGCTATGCGACGGTAAAGCTCTGCAACTGCCACGATATGCCGCAGACGCTCGGTCCCGGACGCTCGACGCACGCGGCAGTATCGCTATCGGCGTGGATAACAGACTGTACTTTAGCACTTTTGGTGGATGAATGAAACTGACGGCGGAGGTTCTATGACGGTCGGCAATATTGATTGGCTGCCACACCCATCACCGCAGCCCAGATCACAGTTCATGCCCCAGCTCATCCCGGCAACCGGGGATGGCTGACGTCAAGCGGGAGTACCGACTAGGCCAGCGCAGTGCCCAGGAGCAGACTGCCAAAATCGCCCACGAAGGTGCTGGCCGGACGGAAATCGTACCGCAGGTGACCCCCACGCCATAGGCACACAGCGCTCTGGCGACGGGAAGCCATGATGCCCGAAGTGCCCTTGCCTGTACCGTGAGATTGGCTGAGCCGCACACCGCTGCCGGTGTTGCTGAGCGAGATCGCCTGGGCCCTTGACTTCGTGGTCTTCCGGGGGCAGAATGAACAGGGGGCCATCGTTTCTGCCCGTATCCTGCCGGCGCCGGACTGTTGAGAAATGCTCCAGCATCATCGCCTCATACCCGAACTTCTGATCGAGCGATTTGATGACCTGTCGCTGGTCTTTCTTCCTGCCTCGGATCAGTGGGTGCGCCTGAATGCGACGGCTACGGACTTGCTGTTGAGTCTCCGTGACGAGGCCAAGGCGCAGGTTTCAGATCAGGATCTGGTCCGTTTGCTCGTCGCCAGATATGGGTTGGAGCGATCTTACGCGCTCGATATCGCAACCGGACTGCTTGCGGAATGGACAAAGGCTGGGATTGTCTGCCCTGTCCCAGAGGAGAATAGTCAACCATGTCAGAATCCATCGGTGTGAACACAGATACGATAGTCGTCCGCCATCCTGCCTGCTTCGTTCGAAAGGAAGATGAAGAGGGCGGGTTTCTCTTCAATCCGGATACGGGCAAGGTTTACCTCATGAATCTGACCGCGGTTGGCATCTGGGACCTGCTTGATGGCAAGCGTCTGGTCGCCGACGTTGTGGCTGAGCTTCAGGCTAAATTTCCGGACGCCGCCGCCGAGATCGAGCAGCAGGTTCTGCAGCATCTGCAGGCCATGTCCGCGATCGGTGTTGTCGGGACGGTAGGGGCCTGACACCATGGGACTGATGCCGACCCCTCGCTCGGTTGATATCGAGTTTACCTCCAAGTGCAACGCGCGCTGTCTGTACTGTTACTACATGGGCAATGAGGGCGTCCGCTACGAGGACATCCCCATTGCGCGGTGGCTCGACTTCATCGACGAGTTGGGGCGGGCTCAGGTGATGCGGATGTGCATCTCCGGGGGAGAGGCCCTGGTGCGTGAGGAGATCGGGGAGCTGATCGCCGCGATCGTCCGTAACCGGATGCGCTTTCAGTTGCTGACCAATGGGCAACTGGTTACCCCTGAAGTGGCCCGGATGCTGCGTGAGACCGGGCGGTGCGATTCGGTTCAGGTGTCGCTGGATGGCTCACGCCCCGAAGCCCATGATTGTGTGCGCGGTGAGGGTTCCTTTGAAGCCGCTTTGCGGGCGATCCATACGCTCGTCGCCGCGCAGGTGCCGACGACGGTACGGGTCACGATACACCCCGACAACATAGACGATCTTCCGGCGGTGGCCGAATTGCTGCTGGAGGAAATTGGCCTGCCGAGCTTCAGCACCAATGCGGTTTCTTCGCTAGGCACACAATCCAAGTATGCGTGCGGCATTTTCCTGACGCCGTCCCAACGACTGCGGGCGATGAAAGCCCTCGCCGAGTTGGAGACCAAGTACCCGAACCGCATTGAGGCGTCGGCGGGGCCTCTGGCGGAGTGGCGCATGTTCCACGAAATGGAGGCGCACCGCCTTAGTGGTGAGCCGATCCCGGGACGCGGGTTTCTCGTCGCCTGTGGCTGCGTTTTTGAGCGCATTGCGGTGCGGGCGGATGGCGCCTATGTCCCTTGCTGCATGCTGCCCCAGATGGTGCTGGGATACGTCGGTTCGGATGACCTGTCAGACATCTGGCGCAACGCGCAGGCCATGCGAGCGGTGCGCGAGCGCCGCAAGATCCCATTGGACTCATTCGAGGAATGTCAGGGCTGCGAGTACATACCCTACTGCACCGGCAACTGCCCCGGGACTGCCAGCTCGCTCACTGGCGACCCGAACCGGCCCAGTCCTGAGGGCTGCCTGCGGCGCTGGAAGCTGGCCTTGGAGCAAGAAGGACTGTCGCCATGGTAGCACCGACCGCACAGAGCCTCCCGCCGCTGCACATGCTCTATGTGTATGTCACCGATCAGTGCAACTGCCGGTGCCGGCACTGCTGGATCATGCCCACAGAGGACGCGCCCTCACCGCAATCCAGGAACTACCTGGACCCCGAGGTCTTTGAGCAGGCCGTCGTTGAAGCCAAGCCCCTGGGCCTGCAAACCGTCAAGTGGACTGGCGGCGAGCCGACGATCCATCCGGAACTGCCGCGGCTGCTGCAGATCCAGCACGAGCAGGGACTGCGCGGCTTCATGGAGACCAACGGGATCGAGATTACTGAGACGCTGGCCACGACCATGCAGGAAAGTGGCGTGGACTTCGTCTCAGTGAGTCTGGACGCCTCCACCCCTGAGCTGCATGACTTCGTGCGCGGGGTTCGTGGGGCCTATGAAGGGGCGCTCCGCGGCGTCCGTCACCTGGTGGAGGCCGGGTACCACCCGCAGCTCATCATGAGCCTGATGCGTGAGAACATCGACGATGTGGACAACCTGTTCGCTCTGGCTGAGAAGCTGGGCGCCGGGTCGGTTAAGCTCAACATCATCCAGCCCTCCTCGCGCGGATTGGCTATCCACGAGCAAGACAACGCGGTCTCCGTGCCTGAGATACTCGAACTCTACCATCGTATTCGCGAGGATCACCAGAAGCGGTACCCCTTCCGAATGCATGTTGACGTGCCCATGGCGTTCCGCCCGATTGGCCAACTGCTGCATAGCGACTTTGGCCTCTGTGGGATACGAACCTCACTCGGGCTGCTGGCCAGCGGCGATTACGCGCTGTGTGGGGTTGGTTCGATGGAGATGGAACTTGTTTTCGGGCGGGTTGGTGCGGAGGCGCTTGCGGATGTCTGGGAGAATAGCGATGTGCTGCAGACTATCCGCAGCGGCATGCCCGATCAGCTCGAGGGCATCTGCGGGCGCTGCATCATGGCACCGGCCTGCCAGGGATCGTGTGTCGCACAGAATTACATGCGGAGCCGCAGCATACTTGGGGCATACTGGTTCTGCGAGACGGCAGAACAGATGGGGTTGTTTCCGACGACGCGTCTGCGGCAGTTCTCAGCGTAGCGCAGGCCTCCCAGAGGTTGACAAGCACTCTGGTAGCGCCTACCATAGCCAATGCTGTCAATACGCAATACGTACAGCGTGGTTACTGCACCGGCTCAAGCCCGGAGGGGGAAGCAGAATGGATCGGCAACAGGCGACATCAGCCAAGTGGGAACCACCGGCAATCGTTGAGATCGGCGCTCTGCCGAGCGCATTGGGAGATTGCAGTGGTGGCAGTACGCAGACCACCCCTGCCACTTGCGGCAATGGCCAGAATACTGGCACAGATGGTCATGTTTGCTCCAATGGTGGTACAACGCTAACGCACTGCAAGTCAGGCAGCGCCCCCTAGTGAGGTCGCGCAGGCCGCGAGCTTGAGCCAGTTGGCTTAACGAAATCGCATCAAATGGCGCGCCAGAGGCCCTTTGTGGGCGGGTGGGTTGTCTGAACAACACCCCATTCCGCCCGCCAATACCTCTCTCATATACCTACGCGGAACTTCGCCAAGAGCTATTTGGAACAGGTATGACCCGGAGGGTACTATGGACAAATCACGAAGCACATCAGAAGCGTGGGAATCACCGGTGATCGCTGAGATCAGCGCTCTGCCGAGCGCATTGGGAGATTGCAGGGGTGGGAGCACGCAGGGCGGTAGCGATTGTCACAACGGCCAGGACACTAAGGGCACCACCAATAGGCATGAATGCCGCCAGGGTGGTATCGCGGCGATCACTTGCTCGATAGGCAGCGGCGTCATCGTTTGCAACACAGGCAGCACCGTCTCCAATAACTGATGATGAAGCCGTGCTGACCGAGCGGATCCTTGCGAACGCCACCAGTACGACCGCTCTGGCTACCGCCGGGTAGCACGCGAGCCCCATAGTAAGGCCGCTGCCCGGGCGGGGATCCAAACGTGCTGCGCACCTCGCAGCCTTGCGATTTCTACACCGCGGGCACAGCGGCGACGCTCCGCTCACGCGGGTTCGCTGAGTTCGCCGAGCCATATGTAGAGTGACCTTGGCCAAGGGACCACCCATGTACCGCGGTCATCGTCCCATCTAGCGATCGACTTCTGCCCGAGCATTAGATAGCTGGTGCTTCCTGAGGTGCCGCTGATGACAACAGTCTTAGCGCGGCGCAGCCATAGCCGCGTTACCCGTCCACAAAGCCGAGCCAACAGACGCGCAAGCCGTCCCCCTCGCGAATTTTTGTATGGGTCCAGAAGCCCCGCGTAGGACGCAATCCTGCCCCCAAGCAGGCCCAGCCATCCCCCTCTGACTCCTCGTTGACCGCCGTTGCGCACCAGCGCCCTGACACATCCGGAAACACTCCCCGGGGCTACCGGTTCATCATCCCGATGCGGTCTGGCATCTCCTCGCGCCCACATCTTTGGGCACCTTTTCACGATGCGGTGTACCGTGTTGGCCGCACCGGATGTGCCGCGAAAGACGATGCAATCCCCTAGGCGCAGTTGCGACGGATCGACCTGCTCGACGATCAGCATGTCGCCCTCCTGGAAGGTGGGCCACATGCTGCGGCCATGGTAGGCGTAGATCATGTTTCCGGCGGATGTTGTCTGCATGCCTTAGACTACCTCCGCCAACGTCTCCCAGAAGGCGCCATCTTTTCTCAGTTCGAGTTGCCAGACGGGTGCCTTGCGCGCGAGCTCGCAGGCGCAATGGAACAGCGCGGCCTTGCAGAGACGTCGCTGGCCTAACATGGCCGGATGCTCGCACAGCGCCCTGTAAAGCGGCGGCGCGGCATCGATGGGAGACAGGGCCACAATACGTTCAGAGAGGGCCTTCTGGAGCAGTAGGGCGCCCGCAATGGACACTTTCTCAGTGGCTCTCGGGATGTGATCCGCCGATAACATCGAACCACGGCCAAGCAGGGCGCTCCAAGTGGGGAGGGGAGAGGCCCACGGGTGGCCCTCGGCGTCAAACCAGACGAGCGCCGCATCATCAGAGAGAACCTCCCACGGGGCCGGTAGGCGCGAAAGAGCGGTACTCTTGCCGCCTCCCGGTGGCGCGGTGAAGAGGTAGCCGCGGCCGCCCTGGAGGGCCAGTCCCCCGTGG
>Ga0194052_1001243_pt1 | contig 14993 bp, 15 predicted proteins | sample SepL226m_MetaG_FD_160117 | JGI IMG/M metagenome (GOLD analysis project Ga0194052, IMG submission 160117) | Anoxic zone freshwater microbial communities from boreal shield lake in IISD Experimental Lakes Area, Ontario, Canada - Sep2016-L227-6m | ecosystem: Environmental > Aquatic > Freshwater >... | reverse complement strand
CATTCATAAGCCTGTCATAACTTTCCATGGTAGTATCAAGAATATCATAACGAACTCGCGGGGCAATACCGGCATTATTCACCAGCAAATCAAGACCACCCATTTTATCAGCAGCAGCAATTATAACATCATAAGTAGCCGGTTCAGATATGTCGCCGGGTGCGGCAATACAATCAACACCCATATTTTTCAAATAATTTTCTACTTCAAAAAGACCTTTCTCAATGTTTGAAGTGTCGTAAAACAAGTCGTTAATAATCAGGTTATAACCAGCAGATGCCAACTCTATTGCTATTCCTCTGCCTATACCTTGCCCCGCTCCGGTGACTAATGCAATTTTCTTATTCATAATCAAAATTTATCCCAAAAAGTATTTTTCTCATATAATGAGACCGGTAAATTTTACACTTTTTATATAAAACAGGCAAGAACTGTATCTTGTTTCAAGAAAGTCAATTAAACAGCAAGTATCCTTAAAATAGTGAATTAAACACCTATTTATTTAAATATCTACTTTTTGGCAGGATTTTCATATCTATTTAATGAAATAATATATAACAATTTCACAGGAGACATTAACAATGAAAGTTGTAACATTTGGCGAAGTGATGGGAAGAATAGCCCCTCCGAGTTTTAATAGATTCACACAATCCCTTCCTGGCAGCATGGATTTTACATTTGGCGGCGGCGAAGCAAATGTTGCCGTATCATTATCAATATTAGGTCGGGAAGCTGCTTTTGTAACGGCTTTACCAGATAATCCAATAGCAGATGCTTGCATAAATACAATACGCGGGTTAGGAGTCGACACAAAAAAAATTATCAGAACTAAGAATGGCCGCCTTGGATTATATTTTTTGGAAACCGGTGCAAACCAGCGTGCCAGTAACGTAGTTTACGACCGCGATCATTCATCAATTATGATTACCCCGTCTGATAAATATAACTGGTCAGAAATATTTTCAGGTGCTGACTGGTTTCATTTAACAGGTATTACACCAGCCTTAAGTGAGAATGCAGCAATAGCAGCAATAGATGCAGCAAAAGCGGCAAAAGATTGTGGTTTAACAGTTTCATGCGATTTGAACTTTAGAAAAAAATTATGGAATTGGAAACCAGGCACAAAACCACGCGATTTAGCAGAAGAAACCATGCGTAAATTATTGCCATACATTGATGTAGTAATCGCAAACGAAGAAGATGCAGAACAGGTTTTAAGTATTCATGCTGCCGATACAAATGTTGATGCCGGCGCAGTGAACGCTGCTGGGTATATTGAAGTTGCGAAACAGATTGTTTCACAATTTTCCAATGTTAAATATGTTGCAATTACTTTGCGTGAAAGTTATTCTGCTACTCATAACAACTGGGGTGGTATGTTATATTGTGCCAAAGATAGTTCTTCATCATTTGCACCTTTAAATGCGCAAGATGTTTATGAATCTTATGAAATTAAATCAATTGTAGACCGTGTAGGCGGCGGCGATTCTTTTGCTGCCGGATTGATTTACGCATTGACATCAATTGATTACGCTGCACCGGAAAAAGCTATTTCTTTCGCTGTTGCTGCCTCATGTTTGAAGCATTCCATAATCGGCGATTTTAATTACGCGACATTATCCGAAGTAACCGCACTAATGAAAGGTGCGGCAAGTGGTCGAGTTAACAGATAAGGAGAAATTAGATGCCATCAAGAATTGATACCGTAAGACAGATATGCGACGGTGGACTGATAGCAGTAGTTCGCGCAGAAAACGAGGAAACTGCATTGAAAATTGCAGAAGCATGCCGTTTAGGTGGGGTTACCGCATTAGAAATCACATTTACAGTGCCCGGTGCTGAAAAAGTAATCAACCGGTTAGTGAAGGAATATCCTAAAGGCGATATCCTCATTGGTGCTGGCACAGTATTAGACGAAGCAACTGCAAGAATTGCCATTCTAAATGGTGCTCATTTCGTCGTCAGCCCATGTTGTGCATTGGACGTATTAAAAACCTGTAACCGCTATGATGTTGCCTGCACACCTGGCACAATGACAGTAACAGAGGTTGTAACAGCAATTGAACATGGTGCATTAATGGTAAAAGCATTCCCGGGTGATATATTAGGACCGAACTTTATTAAGGCAGTTCGCGGACCTATACCACACGCAAAAATGGTACCGACCGGTGGTGTTAGCCTGGATAATATTGATAAATGGATCGCTGCCGGAGCTGCAGCCATTGGTGTTGGCGGTAATCTTACTGCTGGAGCTAAAACAGGCGATTATAAATCAATTACTGAAATAGCAAAACAGTTCCTTGAAAAATTGCAGGAAGCACGAGCAAAATAAAAAAATAGAAACGGGTAGTTGATTTTAACTGCCCGTTTTATATCTATGTATCACTTCAATTATAAAACTCTACTCATCATCTGATAAATCGTAAAAATCGGCAAACGTACAATCCTATCTGCAATATCTTCAGTTATTAGGCACTGCAAAAGTAAAGAAGGAATGATAACCTCATCACCAGGTTGTAAATTAAGCAATATAGCCATCATTTCAAGGCTATACGTACATGATGTTGTCAATAAACATGCTGGCGAATCAGTTAACTGAGAAATTAACTCTTCACACTTCCGGGTGTATTTGCCAACACCGGAAATATGTCCACATTTTACTGCATCTTCAATATATTCCATTTCACGTCCTACAGTTACAGGACGATTATAAGGAATCTTTATCATTTTTTCTCCGTTAATAATTTCTTAATTATATTTTCCACTTCCATGGGAGAAAAATTACGTGATTTACCGCACATTTCACAATTTACTATAAACTTTTCATCGGTATCCAACAGGTGTTGCAATTCAACAGCACCTAAAGTTTGCAATGCAATCCTTGCTTTTTCTTTAGAGCACTCACATTTAAATATTGGTTTAATTTCACCAATTACAGACCAGGAAAATCCATCAAGCAATTTTTCCAATACTTTGGTTGGGGTCACCAATTCACTGAATAATTGTGTCGGTGTCGACGATGACATAATATTATATTCAAGCAATGTAATAGCGGCTTCGCTTGCTCCTGGCATAGCTTGTATAATAAATCCACCTGCGACATTGACCGAACAATCTGTATTAATCAACACACCTAAACCAACTGCTGAAGGTGTCTGCTCTGATTGTAAAAAATAATAAGCAAGATCATCACCAATTTCACCTGTCTGTAATGGAACCTGGCCAGTATAAGGTTCTTTCATGCCAAGCTCGCGTGTAACATACAGGTTGCCTTCACCAATTATTCCGGAAACATCTAATTTACCATTTTTTGATGGCAGATCAGCTTTGGGATTAACAATATATCCCCGCACAGAACCACTTGGGGTTCCTTGCCCAACAATACCTTTTGCAAGACCATCACCTATTATACGCAAATATACTTTCTCGCCTTCTTTGATATTAGCAGCAAGCATTGCTGTTGCACATAATACTCTACCTAATGCAGCGGTAGCAGTCGGTGAAGTTTGCTGCATTTTGCGAACTTTTTCACACAGAAATGTGCCGTTAATTGCTAATGCGCGTATATTGCCATCAGCTGTAATAGCCCTGATTAACTGGTCATTATTCTTTTTCATGAAAATAAAGTACCTAATCCATGCTATCAGTGTCAACTATACTTGAAAAGAATGGCCAAAAAGGGGCATAATTAGACAGAGATGATAGAAGAAATTAAAACTAACGAAAATATCAATAAATTAGCCGCTATTGAATGTCTGCTATTTATGGCAGACAGACCATTACCTGCTGCAGAGATTGCGGTTATTCTCGATATATCACCGCCAGCAGTTCGGCAATTAGTAGATGAGTTAGCTGGCAGGTATCTTGGCCTGCAAATAGTCGAGGTTGCCGGTGGATATGAATTAATTACAAGTAAAGAATATTTTCAATTTATTAATCAATTACATAAACAGCCAAAATTTAAGTTATCACCGGCAGCATTAGAAACTCTCGCCATAATAGCATATCGTCAGCCTATTACAAAACCGGAAGTTGAACAACTTCGTGGTGTAAACTCGGATAGTGTAGTCAGCACCTTACTTGATCATGAGTTAATTTGTGAACGTGGACATAAACACGCTCCGGGGAAACCAATGATGTATGGCACCACAGACAATTTTTTAAAACTATATAATTTAACCAGTCTTAGCTCATTACCAGATATAAACACTTTTATCGAAAACAAACCTCCCACCTTAGAGGGATTTAAAGAAGACAATGATGAATAAAATTGATGCTGTTTTCTCAAAAACAATTCAACCGATTATCGATCTTGCCTTATTCGAAGATATCGGGACAGGTGATGTTACTGCACGTTCAACAATTCCTGCTGATTCAACAAGCAAAGCTCACCTTTTAGCAAAAACATCAGGTGTAGTTGCAGGATTACCGGTATTTGAGCAAGTTTTAAAGTCTGTTGACAATGAACTTGTGTTTACATCACTGGTATGTGATGGCACTGCTATATCAAAAGGAATGAAACTTGCAGAAATTACTGGTTTAACCAGAAGTTTATTAACTGCAGAGCGTACAGCACTAAATTTTTTACAAAGAATGAGCGGAATAGCCAGTGCAACGAAAGTGTATGTTGATGCTATCGCTCATACCAATGCTTTTATTGCAGATACCCGTAAAACAGCACCGGGACAACGGATATTGGATAAATATGCTGTTCGGATGGGTGCAGGCAGTAATCATCGTTTTAATTTATCTGACGGTGTATTGATTAAAGATAATCATATCGCAGCTTTAGGTGGAGTACAAAAAGCTGTCGAATCTGCCCGAAAAGTTATACCTCACACACTTAAAATTGAGGTTGAAGTTACTTCTATAGAGATGGTTAACGAAGCATTAGAAGCTAAAGCTGACATCATAATGCTGGATAACATGAATACAGAAATGATGACTAAGGCCGTTAAAATAATTAATCATCGCGCATTAACCGAAGCTTCAGGTGGAGTCACACTTGCAACTGTACGTGAAATAGCTGAATGTGGCGTTGATTTAATATCTATTGGTGCAATTACTCATTCAGTAACCGCAATGGATATCTCATTAGAAATAGAATAAAGGGGAATAGAAATGGCATCTAAAATTACCGCACAATTGTATACCATAAGAGATTTTGTGCAAACAGAAGAAAGCTTTGCAGCATCAATGAAAAAACTCCAGGCAATTGGCTTTGAAAATGTTCAAGTATCTGGTATCGGTCCTATTAATTGGGCTATTGTCGCCTCTATTTTAAAAAGTGAAGGTTTAAAACCAGTTATTACTCACATCGGTTTAAATCAATTACAAGATGATATCGATGAAGTTATAGTAAGACACCAAACTTTGGGATGTGTTAATGTTGCAATCGGAAGCATACCAGGTGATTATCAGAATTACGAAGGTTATCTGAAGTTTGCCGAAGAAGGTACAGAAATTGGAAAAAAATTAGCCGCGGTAGGGATGACTTTCAGTTATCACAATCACTCTTTTGAATTTCAGAAATTCAATGGCAAAACAGGCCTTGCATTAATTTATGAAAACAGCGACCCGAAATATCTACAAGCTGAAATTGACACTTATTGGATCCAACATGGTGGCGGCGACCCGGCAGATTGGATAAGAAAAATGAAGAACCGCATGCCGGTAGTTCATTTCAAGGATATGCTCGTTTATTCGGATGGACCAGGTATGGCAGAAATTGGCGAAGGTAATTTAAATTGGCCACGCATTATTGATGCTTGTGTTGAATCTAATGTCGAGTATTATGCTATTGAACAGGATGTTTGCCGACGCGATCCATTTGAAAGTTTAAAAATATCTTTCGATAATCTTAAAAAAATGGGTGTTGAATAATCAATATAAAAAAGGGTAAGTTAAACTATATTGAAAAGTAATAAATTAATATATTTAAATGAAGCCGCAACAGCATGGCCTCTTGCACCAGGTGTAATAGATGCCATGCTGTCTGCGTTATCACACCCCATTAGTACTGCAGGACGCGGGGAAGAAAGTATCAATAATAACTGCGAATTATGCAGAAAACTTATTGCTCAAACACTTAATATTCAAAACAAAAATGAAATAATATTAACCCAAAATGCGACTCATAGCCTGAATATTGCCATATCTGGCCTGGATTCAAAATATTTTAAAAAAGTAATAACAACTATTTTTGAACACAATTCTCTTTTGCGTCCATTACGTTATCGCATTGAGAATGAAGGTGGAGAATTAATTGTAATTGGTTTGAATGAATATGGTGAAATCGATATAGAAAGTTTAAAAAATGCGATAAAAAATGATGCTACTTTAGTCGCAATCACCCATGCATCAAATGTAACAGGATATATTCTGCCAGTAAATGAAATCTTTAAATTAGCAAAAGAAAATAACGTAATAACAATACTTGATGCAGCCCAAACTTGGGGAGTATTGCCTGTTATCCCTGATGAAAATTATGCAGATATTATTGCGCTTACAGGTCATAAAGGCATGCGAGGACCGACAGGTACTGGTGCGTTATATATTTCTGATAATGTGGTTATACAACCAGTATTTTCTGGGGGTACAGGTATTTGGAGTGAAGAAGAATATCAACCTGATGAAATGCCGGTTCGGCTTGAAATCGGCACGCCAAATGAACATGGATTCGCCGGGTTAATTGCTGCAATAAATTGGAACATTATTAATGGTAATGAATATAGAAATAATGCCGAACTATTATTTAATAAATTCATATCTAAACTTCAATTAATAAAAGATGTAAAATTATTCGGATTTACACCACAAAGATATAGTTTGCCAATAGTTTCTTTTCAAATTAATAATTGGCCAGTTGAAGAAATCGGTCTTATTCTTAATAACAGTTATAATATCAAATGTCGAACGGGGTTACATTGTGCTCCTTTAATTCATAAATATTGGGGAGTGTCTGAAGGAACTGTCAGGTTATCATTATCAGGTTTTAATACTGATGATGAAATTGATTCAGTAATATCTGCAATAAGGACTATTATAAAATGCAGATAATAGGAACAACTGTAATGGAAGATTGCCTGAAAGGAACACTAACTTTACTCTATCAATTTGATACCCCATGGACAAAAACTGACATCTTAAAATTAGCATCGTTAGGACAATTAGATTATTTTGTAGACTTTCCGCGTCCTTTCTTCAGATTTAAATCATCAGAAGATGTACAAATGAAAGGAGTTGAAGGAGATTTCACCTGCCGAATAATATACCCGGCAGGAGAAAGAGATCGGATTCATGCAGAGTTTGAAGGAAAATTACAAAAACTGCTTAATCCCATTAGTCATTAATAAACGCTTCTAATGCGGCAATTGCATTTTCTGTCGGGGTCTCCGGTTGTAGTGGTTTTGCTGGTGCCATCAAATATCCCCCACCCTTACCCATTTCTATCTTCATCATATTTATTGTTTTAGTAATTTCATCAGGTGTTCCAAATGGCAATAATGACTGGCTGCCAATGCCACCCCAAAAACAGATATCATTGCCATATTTCTTCTTCAACTCAAGAGGATTCATATTTGCGGCTTCAGGCTGCACACTTTCTAAAACATCTAAACCGATTTCTATTAAGTCTGGAATTATATCTGCTACCGAACCACAGCTATGACACATAGTAATTTTTCCTGTTGCATGAGTTGCCTCAAAAAGTTTTTTCCATCGTGGTTTAAGAAACTCGTGCCATCTTTCCGGCCCTATAATGACACCGCGTTGATCACCCCAATCATCTCCGAATAATATGCCATCTGCCGGTAAATCCGCATTGTATTTTATAAAATTTAAATATAGTTCACATAATTTATCTAATGTTTCATTTACAAAATCAGGCTCATCCATAAAATCAATCAGGATATTTTCAAAACCGCGCAAATTCCAGCTTCGTTCAAATAATCCCCATCCCATGCTTGAAACCATAAAACTCTCTTTGCCATATTTTTTACAATCAGCAATTCCTGCGGCTTTGGCTTCAGGCCGATAAAACTTTTCTGGATTAGGAAAATCATAACCTTTTAATGATGGTTCTTTTAGTGGTACATGTTCTAAATGCCATGGTCGGATATCAACGCGCCAAATACCACCATAATCATCCATATCATGGCTATCATCAACCTTAGTCATTGCATTGGTATCAACAGCCATCACACTTCGAAAATATGGTTTAATTTTCTGTTTCCAATCAGTATTGCCATAATGTTCATTTATGCGTTTCTCAACATCAATTTCCATCGGCAGGCTATACGGTACCGGATATACTTCCTGGTGCCTTATAGCGGCGTATACAGCATCGCGTGGTGTCATGTGGTTTTTCTCCTTAAATCAATGCGCGACTTCATCTGGACGAACTCGAGAATGCAGTCCTGGCCAGATGTTAAGTTTATTCAGAATATCTTCTCTTGAAATACCTTTACTCTTTAATCCGCCTGCATGAGCAATCAAGATATTTTTCAAGTCATTCAATATATCTGCAAATTTTTCATCATTTAATATATTTTCTTGTTCATATTTATCATCTTTAATGTTAAATAATAATTCGCTTCCTGAAATTGACTCATATAAGTATTTATAATCTCCCTTACGGACATAATAATACTGATCACTATCACCTATGATATAATCATGTGCCTGTTCGCCATTTGCGATAGACATCATATCAATACCATCGATATTATCAGGTAATGAAGTTCCTGCCGCAGCAAGTGCAGTTGGCAATATATCAGCAAGACAAACTAATTTATCACATATAGTTCCACGCATTGGTGGATATTCACCCCAATCCGGTTGAGGTTCTCTTATAATCATTGGTATATGTGCTGAGCCTTCCAAGCCAACAGATTTTGCACTCAGCCAATGATCTCCAAGCATATCACCATGGTCTGCGGTAAATATAATCATAGTATTTTTCAGTAAATCTAACTCGCGCATTCGTGCAAATAACAAACCAAGGTTATAATCAATTTGTGTAATACAAGCGTAATATGCGCGTCTAATGTTAGTAATTTGCTCCTTGCTGTATCGCCAAGCCAAACTGGAACCTGAAGTGGCACCTAACATGCCCGCAGGAACATCGTCAAACTTCTCAGACCAGTCACCATAAATCGGTTCAGGCATACTTGCATTTTGATAAATCTGCCAATAATTCATTACCGGGTCAAATGGCGAGTGTGGTTTCGCAAAACTTGTCCAAAGGAAAAATAGACGTGTGGTATCTCTTGTTTCTAAAAAGTCTATTGACCGGTCAACTGTCCAATGGGTAAGACTGTTTGATTCATCGATAGTATTAATGCAAACAGCCATTTCATTTTGACCAACGCCATGATCCATCGGGATGCCTTTTTCTGGATGTTTTGCCATATAACGATAATAATCATCAAGTATTTCCATTTGCTCAAAACCATAATGTTTGCGATTAGGCCAAAAATGCATTTTACCTTGTGCTCGCGTCTGATAACCGGCTTTAGTTAATAAACCTGGCAAACTGCATTCGCTATCAATTACCTCTATTCCACCTTTATTCCCGGTATAATTCATAGTATGCCCATACTTGCCAGTCATTATAGTCGCTCGCGCCGGCATGCATATTGGACAATCTGTATATGCATTAGTAAATAAAATACCGCTATCCATCAACCAATTCAGATGGGGAGTATAAATGTATTGATTGCCAGCTGCTTGAATAGTGTCAAATCGCTGCTGGTCTGTGGTAATTAAAAGGATATTAAACTGGTCTGACATTTTTACTCCCTGAGAAAAGGAATTAATGTTAAAATAACGAAAATATATATTAGAATGATTCTTAATTTTAAGTTTTCGCCAAAATTCAAGAAAACCCTTGCATTAATTATTTTATTAATGATGGTTATTTCTTATCTTGCAGCATTAGCAATTTATAATTTTGGAATGAAGCAAAATTATATCGGCACAGCCGATGCAATTATTGTTGCAGGATGCCACGTTGATAAAATAAACGATAATTTCATTCCCAGTTTATCATTCCGCATGCGTCTTTGGCATACAAAAGAACTTTTTGATAAAAAATGTTCTAATATAATAATAATCTCCGGCGGTATAGATACTGGAGCAACAATTTCCGAAGCAAGAGTTGGGAAAAATTATTTAATTACAACTGGAGTGCCGGAAAATGTTATAATTTGCGAGGATAAGTCTACCAGTACATATTCGAATGCAACAAACTGTGCTGAAATATCCTTGTCAAAAAATATAAAAAAAATAATTCTTGTAACAGAAAGGTATCATATATTTCGAGCTAAAAAAAACTTTGAAAGTGTTGGATTTATCGTTAATTCATCAGCAGCACCCAATCCATTCGTTGATGATAATTATGCAAACAGAACATTCCTGTCATTTTTAGAAGTAATAAAAATCACCCGGGATATATTGTGTGGTCGTTTTAAATGATTATTCAGAACAATCGTCAATTAGCGGAGTTTTGCGAGAGTATTTCTTCAGCAGAAGCACTTTTCATTGATACTGAATTTATTGGTGAAGGCAGATATTACCCATCATTAGGCGCTATTCAAGTATCTTTAAACAGCGAAATGGCAGTATTAATTGATCCATTAACAGTTACTGACTTCCAGCCGTTATCGGACTTACTTACAAACGACGAATCAGTAAAAGTATTTCATGCTGCCAGCCAGGACTTGATGATATTAAATCGGCTATTTGGCAAACCTGTACAAAATGTATTCGACACCCAGGTCGCTTATGCCATGATCTCTGACGAAGAACAGATATCTTTTGCAAACTTGGTTGATCGTACCACTGGTATAAAACTCGCTAAATCACATGGTTACAGCGATTGGCTGCGCAGACCATTGTCAAAAGGTCAAATTGAATATGCATTGGATGATGTTAAATATCTCGCGCTTGCTTATGATGTTATAACTAACGATTTGCGAAAAAAAGACCGGTTAAATTGGGCTGAAGAAGAATTCTCCGAATTATCATTACCGCAAAAGTATGCTGAATTAGACCCTATGGAAGTTTATGTAAAATTTAAAAATTCTGATAGAATGCCAATTTCTATTTTAAGCGCAATACGTGAATTAGCCGCTTATAGAGAAACTATGGCACGTCAATTAAATATTCCTGTCAGCAGAATTGCGCGTGATGAAGTAATACAAGAAATTGCACGTCGTCCCAATATGACATTGCGCGAGATGCGTGAAATTCGCGGTATATCACAACAGACAGTAAATGACCACGGCATAGAATTATTAAAAGCTGCCCAGTCAGGAGTTAATAATCCAGTGTCACGAGTAAAACGAAACTCTTATTTGCCAACATCTTTAGAGCCAACGGTAGATTTTCTGGTATTATGCTTGCGATCCATTGCATCTGAACTATCAATAGCATCTGGTCTTTGCGCAACTCGTTCAGATTTAGCTATGTTGGTCCAATATGGAACAGAAGCAGATATTCCTTTAATGCGCGGTTGGCGAAAGAAAGCTATTGGCGATACTTTACTCGCTACTCTGCAAGGTAAAGCTACCGTAAAAATCATTAATGATTCCAAAAAAGTTCACATCGACTGGCATTAATAAACGCTTAAAAGATCAAAAAAACCCGTTAACATATTGTCAACGGGCATTTAACGTAGATTTACTTAAATAAAATCTGATAAAATATAGTCTTATCTTTACCAGTATCAATGGTAAACTCGCCATCTTTTACTTCTATTACTTTATCTGTAACTTTTCCGTCCTGGTCTAATGCATTTACTTTAGCAACAGTTCTATCGGTAATTTTAATTCGTGCATTTACCGGTTCTAAGATAATAGGACAACTGTATAACTTGCTCTATGCTTTATCTGTATTTAAAATTTGAAATATATATGAAATTAATACATCTTTATTACAGGTACCTTAATTTGCTATAATCAACTTACAAAAATGGAGAATATATAATTATTATGATGACAGGCACACAGATCCGAGAATCATTCCTGCGTTTTTTTGCAGAACGTGGTCATAAAGTAATGCAAAGCAGTTTAATAGTACCAGAAGACCCAACGACGTTATTTACAACCGCTGGCATGCAGCAATTCGTACCATGGTTCCGACGGGAAATTGAGCCGCCTTATGGCAGTGTGGCAACAGTACAAAAATGTGCAAGAACTGACGATCTTGACCAGGTAGGCAGAACAGCGCGTCATCATACTTTCTTCGAAATGCTGGGGAACTTCTCATTTGGCGATTATTTCAAAAAAGAAACACTCAAATGGGGATGGGAATTTTCAACATTTTCACCTGAACAAAACGGCCTGGGTCTTGATCCTGAAAAAATATGGGTAACCTACTACCAGCCAAAAGAAGGCGAACCATACCAGGAAGATCTTGATGCAAAAGCAATATGGCTGGAAATCGGTGTCCCGGCAGAACGTATCATTCCTTTAGGAAAAAAAGAAAATTGGTGGGGACCAGTTGGTGACAGCGGTCCTTGCGGACCATGTTCTGAAATGCATTATGACAGAGGAGAACACCTGAAATGTAGTCCTGAATGTGTTTCTCCTGCATGTGGCTGTGACCGATGGACAGAGTTCTGGAACCACGTTTTTCAGCAATTCAACTATCAGGATGGAAAATATACTCCCCTGCCCGTTCCGGGAATTGATACCGGTGCTGGTTTAGAGCGAATAGCCAGCCTTGTTCAAGATGTTGAATCTAATTTTGATACTGATTTGTTAATGCCTATCATCAAAAAAACAAAAGAACTCGCAGAAATCGATAATGATGCTGAAAATGGTTTGGCATTGAGAGTTATTGCAGACCATTTACGCTGTTGTGCATTCATGATTGCCGATGGTGTATTGCCCAGTAATAATAAACGCGGTTATGTAGTTCGTCGAATTATTCGTCGTGCATATCGGTTTGGCAGAAACATTGGCTTCACTGCTCCATTTTTATATAAATTAGTTCCAGTATTGTCAGAAATGATGGGTTTTCATTACACATCACTGCAAGACAACGCTCAATTTATCGCAGATACATTGAGAGCAGAAGAACAGCGATTCGCAGAAACACTTGAACGTGGTGAAGAAATGTTAACAACACTAATCGAACAGGCAAAATCTGCTGGTGAGTCAGTATTAAAGGGTAGTGATGTATTCACATTATACGATACTTACGGTTTTCCGAAAGAATTAACCATTGAAACAGCATTGGAATCCAATCTTAAAGTTGATGAAGAAGGATTTGCGAAAGCTTTTGCTTCTGCGCGTGAAATAGCACGTTCCGGGAATAAATTTAATTACGCAGCATCCAGTTCAATCGGCACCGAAATTCCAGCAACTGAATTCATCGGTTATACTTCTACATCAGTTCATGCGAAATTATTATATTTCAACTTAAACGAAAATGGCCTTTCAGCAACTCTGGTGCTTGATACATCACCATTTTATGCCACTTCCGGTGGTCAGGAAGCGGATACTGGTGAAATCTCAATCACTGGCGAAAGCTATATGGTTACAGATGTACAAAAAGATAAATACGGTCATTTCATTCATAATATCGTTTCTGATGACGAGATACCTGTTTACCCGGTGAATACTATCGTTTCTGCCCAAGTGTCATCTTCGCGAAGGAACGGCATTCGACGCAGTCATACTGCGACCCACCTGTTGCATTGGGCATTGCAAAATATATTGGGTGAACATGCACGGCAGGCTGGTTCTTTAGTAGATGATGATGTTTTGCGATTTGACTTTAATCATCCACAGGCATTAACAAAATTGGAAATCACCGAAATTGAAGATGCTGTTAATCAGCATATTATGCAAAATTCACCAGTGGCAATTAAAGAAATGAATTTAGATGAAGCACGCAAAAATGGATATACAGCTCTATTTGGCGAGAAATATGGTGATTGGGTACGCACTGTAAACATAGGCGACCATAATACTATTTTCAGCCGTGAATTATGCGGTGGGATACATGCTGACAATACCGGAAATATCGGTCAATTTATCATTACAGCCGAAACATCAGTTGCTGCAGGTATACGCAGAATAGAGGCAGTCACCGGTGAAAAAGCAAGAGAATATAATCGAAATCAGGCAGAAATCTTAAAAGAAATCTGTACAAATTTAAAATCTTCACCGATAGAATTGTCAAAAAGAATTGAACAATTACAGAAAGAACTTCGCGATGCCGGACAGCAGATAGCAGAATTAAAAGTTAAAGCCGCTGCTGGCGGTGGTACTGCCGGCCCCGATATAATTGAGATTGATGGCGTTAAAGTTATAATAAGCGTTATTGAAGGTGTTGATTCTGCAACTCTCGCTACCATAACTGACCAGTATATGGAAAAAATCTTATCTGGAATCGTGGCATTAGCTGGCATATCAAATGATAAGCTATTCTTTGCAGTAAAAGTGAGCAAAGAACTTACCGGTAAATACAACGCTGGAAATATTGTTCGGGAGATGGCAAAGGCAACTGGCGGTGGCGGTGGCGGTCGTGCAGACTTCGCTCAGGCCGGTGGTAAAGATATTGGAAAATTAAATGATGCGATAGAAATTGCTAAAAAGATGATCTAAAATGTGGTCAGAGTTTCTTACTCAGATTATTTAACTTTTTTTAATAAATTCAAAATTAATGGAACCTTTTTGTTATTTATTACGACTATAAAGTATTATATACAGGACTTTCAGAGAGAAAGTCCTGAAATACAAAGTAACGAAAAAATCACTAAATCCTTGACGTATGATAAATGAAGAAGTATCATTATTTGTATCGTTATGAAAGTTTATTCTTGTAGGGTAGGATTTTATTTAAACTCGCAAAAGAGGAAATTGATAGTTGAAATGGTGCAAGATGATATACCCAAAATGTGGATTTGCTTTAGATGATTTCACAGTGGATTGTCCTCGTTGTTTACTAATTGAACAGACAATTAGTAAACAACCATCATT
>Ga0194052_1001239_pt1 | contig 15031 bp, 14 predicted proteins | sample SepL226m_MetaG_FD_160117 | JGI IMG/M metagenome (GOLD analysis project Ga0194052, IMG submission 160117) | Anoxic zone freshwater microbial communities from boreal shield lake in IISD Experimental Lakes Area, Ontario, Canada - Sep2016-L227-6m | ecosystem: Environmental > Aquatic > Freshwater >... | reverse complement strand
AGTTAAATCTGGACAATAATAACTATTTTTATGATTATTAAACATTTAGAACAGCGGGTTGGAATTTTTATAGATGCGCAGAATTTGTATCACAGTGCCAAGAATTTATACCATTCACGTGTTAATTTTGCTCAGATTGTCGAAGATTCTCTTGCTGGAAGAAGACTTATGCGTGCAATTGCATACGTGATTTCAACAGAAAGCGGTGAAGAGAAAGGTTTTTTTGATGCACTTGAAAAAGCAGGTATTGAAACAAAAACAAAAAATCTGCAAATCTTTTCTAGTGGTTCTAAGAAGGCAGATTGGGATGTTGGTATGGCTATAGATACAGTAAAAATGGCTCCAAAGCTAGATGCTGTGGTACTTGTAACTGGAGACGGAGATTTTATTCCGCTCGTAGAATACTTACAGGTGAATGAAGGATGTCAGGTGGAAGTTGTCTCCTTTGGAAGATCTTCCTCAGCAAAACTAATTGAGAAAGCTGATGATTTTCTAGATTTAGACCAAAATCCAAAAAGATATTTGATTGGAAGTGGGAGAAAGTCGCAGAAATAAAAAAAAGACGGTCAGAGCTAACTCTGACCGTCTTTGGAAAATGAATCTACTAGGCAGCGATTCTGGAATTTTCTGCAGCGTATTTTACATACGCAAATACTTTCTGCTTATCGCAAGCGATGCGTTTTAATCCGCTGGCAAGGTATTCACTGTAGATAACCTTTCCACGTCCTTTTCCGCTTTGGATTATCCCAATCTCATCGCCTGATTCGAGGTAAGGATCTTTGGAAATAATGATCGATTCTTCCCAGCATTCTTCACCAAGAAGGAATTTTGCAGTGGATGCACACAAGATAAGTTCACGTACAGAAGGTGCGTGAAAACAATCGTGGGCCGACCCTTCTGCGAGAAGTTCCTCCAGATCTTCAGGGTTTTCAATGACTACAAGGATTACCTCGCATATTTCCAGACATTCTTTATTTCTCAGGAATAGTAGGTCTGAGTTTTCAAGACATTCCTCTAATTGTCCAAAGTTAACTGGTGGTTTAATTACTTGTTTTGCGTGAAGTATTCTCATAAGGTTGTTGAAAGAACAAAAAAGACGCATATCTCATGCGCTTCTTCATATAAGTAATAGTATAGCATATTTGACATATTTGTCAACAAAACTCTTTGAGTATGTGTTTATATATGATAGAATTCTTGTGTTATTAAATAAATCGAGGTCTTTGAATAGGTAGATTTTAAAAGTGCTTTCGGGCTTCTTTTAAGACCTAAAATTCAAAGATCTCTCTTAAATAAATGAATAAAAAAGAGTATTCGATTTCCGTAGGAGGTAAAGTGATGACTGCGGAATTTAACGACCTTGCTGACCAGACAAATGGCTCAGTAATAATGCGATATGGTGAAACTGTTGTGTTGGTGACTGCTTGTTTGGGTAAAAACGAGAAAGATGGAGATTTTTTCCCACTCACAGTTGATTTTGAGGAAAGGTTTTATGCATCAGGAAAAATTTTAGGAAATAAATATCAGCGTCGTGAAGGAAAGCCTTCTGATGAAGCTGTTCTTTCTGGAAGAATTATCGACAGAACTATTCGTCCACTTTTCGATCAATATATTCGTAGAGATGTTCAGGTTGTTGCGACAACACTTTCCATTGGTGAGGACGACCCAGATGTTTTAGGACTCATCGGTTCATCTTTAGCTTTGGCCACGTCTGATATCCCTTGGAATGGTCCTGTATCTGGTATTCGTCTGGCTGCATTTAAAAATGTAGATGGTTTCACTGTTAATCCAGTGTTTGGATATTATGAAAATCCAGATTATTTGATGGAAATGTTTGCCTGTGGAAAAGATGGAAATATCAATATGATTGAAGTGGGGGCAAAAGAAATTTCTGAAGATTTTGCTGAAAAAGCACTTGCAAAAGCAAAAGAAGAAATTGAAAAAATCCAAGCTTGGCAAAAACAGATCATTGCAGAAATAGGAAAAGCAAAAGTTGTAATCTCTAAACCAGAATTATCTGATGAGATTCTTTCGATGTTTAAGGAGAATATTGATCCAAAACTTTATGGTGCTGTATTTTGCGGGATAGCTGGAAAAGGTGCAATTCACAACCTTGAAGACGAATGGAAAGAAATGTTGAAAGAAAAAGAGGTTGATGGAAAAATGACAAAGTTAGCTTTATCATATTATCAAGACAAAGTTGATGAGGTGATTCACAAAGGTGCAATTGAAGATGATAAAAGAGCGGACGGACGAGGTTTCGATGATGTACGACCTTTGTTTGCGCAAGCTGGAGGAATTTCAAATATCATCCATGGCGCAGGAATCTTTTATCGAGGTGGAACACACATGCTCTCAATGCTTACGCTTGGTGGTCCACAAGATTCAATGACTGTTGAAGGTGCAGAAGAAACTTCTACAAAACATTTTATTCATCACTATAATTTTCCTCCATACTCAGGAGGAGAAACAGGAAGGATGGGCGGAACAAACCGAAGAATGATTGGACATGGTGCGCTTGCTGAAAAAGCTTTGAAAGCCGTGGTGCCAGAAAAGCCTGGTTTTCCTTACACAATTCGACTCGTTGCTGAATCAATGGCATCAAATGGATCAACATCAATGGCAGCCGTCTGTGCAGGGTGTCTTGCTCTCATGGACGGTGGTGTACCTATAAAATCTCCTGTTGCAGGTATTGCTTCTGGTCTTATGATGAAAGATAAAGATAAATATAAAGTACTTACAGATATTCAAGGTCCTGAAGATGAATTCGGTGATATGGACTTCAAGGTTGCAGGGACAAAAGAGGGAATTACAGCAATTCAAATGGATATTAAAGTGGATGGAATCCCACTTCCTGTTCTTTCGATTGCATTACAAAAAGCAAAAGATGCTAGATTTAAAATTCTCGACGTAATGACAGCTGCTATACCTTCTCCACGAGAAAACATTTCACCAAATGCTCCGAAAATTGTAACGCTTGTAATTAATAAAGAATTAATAGGTCTTGTGATTGGTCCTCAAGGGAAGATGATTAAAGAGATTACAGAAAAAACAGGTGCAGAAATAAATATCGAACAAGATGGAACTGTATATATTACAGGCAAGAATGGTTCTGCAGATGTGGCGCGTGAACTTATATACAATCTTACTCGAGAATACAAAGCGGGGGAGGTGTTTAGTGGAACGGTAACTCGTCTTATGGACTTCGGTGCTTTTGTGCAGTTTGCTCCAAATATGGAAGGCTTGGTACATGTTTCCGAGATTGCACCGTTTCGAGTGCAGAGAGTTTCAGATGTATTGCGTGAAGGAATGCAAGTTCCTGTTATAATAAAGGAGATTGACGAAAAGAAAAGAATCAACCTTTCTATTAAAGGTGTTGACTCGTCCTTCATAAAGAACCCATACGACAATGGAATCAAAAATGGAGAACAACCAAAACAAGAATAATAATATTGTCACTAGTACAGATCCTCTAAAAAAGGATGTTACTTCGACATACAATGATGTTGTTCATCCAGAAGATAGGATAACTATCAAGCCTTTGCGTACATATGCTGATGATATAAAAAATCTCATAGCAAATGATAATGTTTCTATGATAAAAATTGCAATGGCTGAGGAGAAAAAACAGGAACAGCAGGTAGAGGATGATGAAAATTTAGACCCAGGGTCAAAGAAAAACATAAACATTTTTCTGTTGAGTGGCGTTTTGATTGTTTTGGGGTGCGTTGCTTTTGCTGGTGTGTGGTATTTTATGAGTGAAAAAAACATTCAAGTAACAACTGCCGCTCCGCAAAAACATATAGCAATAATTCCTTTTGATGAAGAAAATCTTATCTCACTTTCTACTTTTGAACGAAAGGAAATAGTTAGTGGTTTGGTGTCTTCACAATCAAAAAAATATGAAGTTGATACAACTTTAATTTATTTGCCTATAATAGACCAATCTGGTACAACAACATCTCTTGTTAATGTTGAAAGGTTTCTATCTGTACTTCAAACTCGCGCTCCAGATGCTCTTGTTCGCGCTCTCAATCCACAATTTATGTTTGGGTTAAATAAAATAGAAAGTCATTACAAATCTTTTCTTTTGTTGAAAACAGATTCGTTGGCACATGTATATCCAGGTATGCTTGAGTGGGAACCAGCAATGGCAGATGATATTGGTGATATATTTTTTAGCAAGAATGATCTTATTGCGCCAGTGCAAGTTTCCACGAGCACTGGCACAAGCACGGCATCAACATCAGCCTCTACTTCTCCTGTTGAAATTAGAAACATTTTAGCTGACTCACTAATTTTCAAAGATGAGTTTGTGAATAATAAAGATATCCGAGCCCTTCGAACGAAAGATGGAAGACTCCTTATGTACTATGCCTTTATTGGTGATAAATTGGTGTTGATTGCAAAAGATTTTGGGACTCTTGCTGAGATATCTAAACGACTTGCAACAAGTCAATTTACACAATAGAATTAAATATATGAAAAATTTAGCCCACTTTAAGGAAAAACTAGAGAAAGAGAAGGCTCGTCTAGAACTCGAACTCTCATCGATTGGGCGACGTAATCCAAACAACCCAAGCGATTGGGAAGCTATTGTAGATGATTTGGATGTGTTGCCTGCAGATGAAAACGAAGTAGCTGATGTTTTTGAAGAATTAGAAGAGAATAAATCTATTATTACACAGCTTGAAGCTCAGCTAAGACAAGTTGATTCTGCGTTGTTGAAAATGGAAGATAAAAATTTTGGTATGTGCGAAGTTTGCGGTAAAGACATTGAGGAGATTCGCCTCGAAGCAAACCCTTCAGCGAAGACGTGTATGGAACACATAAAAATAATTGTTTAATATAAATTAACAAATAAAAAACAACATCGAATACCGATGTTGTTTTTTATTTGTTGACATATTTTTGTTTTGGAATAAACTTTTATTTGGCTCAAAAAATAGAACATTATATACCATGGCAAACCCTCCCAAAGCAGTGTTTAAACAACTCAAGGCAGAACAAGGTTTCAAACGTTCTCTATCACCAAATGCAAAACCTGGTACAGTAAGACGGAAAAAGCAGACTAAAAAATAAGTACGTCATCAAAATTTCAAGACATCCACTTTCAGAGTGTGATGTCTTTTCTTTTAATTATTTAAATTGTGCTACAATTATTTACATGAGTTTCTCAAAAGTTTCGAGTGCACAGACGGTACTCCTCCGTCCGCACGAAGTTTTAGTGGAAGTGGATCTTTCAAAAGGACTACACTCTTTTTCGGTTATTGGTCTGGCTAGTAAAGAGGTTGATGAAGCAAAAGATCGTGTGGGTGCGGCGATAAAAAATTCTGGCTTCACATCTCCAAAACAGAAGAATCAAAAAGTTGTAGTTGCACTAGCGCCTGCTGATATGAAAAAAGAAGGACCGCTTTTTGATGTGCCAATTGCACTTGCATATCTGTTAGCAACAGGGGACATAAAATTTAATCCAGAGGGAAAACTTTTTATCGGAGAGTTAGCACTCGACGGAAGCGTGCGTGGGGTGCATGGTGTTTTACCTATAGTAAAATTTGCAAAAGATAAAAAGTTTAAAGAAGTATTTGTTCCTTTTGAGAATGCAGACGAAGCGTGTTTGGTGGAGGGTATTACTGTGTTCGGAGTAAAAACATTGAAAGAATGCATTGATCATCTTAATGAAAAGAAAAATAAAAATGATATAGATGAAGTTGATATTGTTATAAAAAAACTTTCCCCGCTCGTACATCATATTTCAAAAGAAGAAAAAAATTATCTTGTCGATATTGATGTTGATTTTGCTGACGTAAAAGGAAATGAAACAGCTAAGCGGGGGTTGGAGATTGCTGCAGCTGGTGGGCATAACATTTCTATGTGGGGTCCTCCAGGAACAGGAAAGACAATGTTGGCTCGTGCATTTAGACATTTACTACCAGCGCTTTCGCTAGATGAACAGTTAGAAGTGACTGGTATCCACTCTGTCGCGGGTGTGTTGCATGATGGTCTTTTGAGGGTGCCTCCGTTTCGCGCTCCGCACCACACTGCGTCATACGTTTCACTCGTAGGTGGTGGAACAACACCGAAACCTGGAGAAGTTACTCTCGCACACAAAGGAGTTCTATTTTTGGATGAGTTCCCAGAGTTCGACAGGAAAGTAATTGATGTACTTCGCCAACCGCTTGAAGACAAGGTCGTAACCGTTTCACGGGCAAAAGGTTCAGCACATTTTCCTGCGAATTTTATTTTAGTGGCTGCAATGAACCCTTGTCCATGTGGAAATTTCCAGTCAAGAGAAAAAGAATGTGTTTGTTCGCCAATAACAATAGCTCGATATCAGAGAAAAATTTCTGGACCCATAGTTGATCGTATAGACTTATGGGTGGAAGTTAATAAGGTGAAACATGTTGAGCTTATGGAAAAATCTTTTGGAGAGACAACAAACGACATCCGAACTCGCATTCTTGAAGCCAGAAAAATGCAGTCAGAACGTTTCATGAAACATGGTTTGAATGTTAAAACAAACAGTGAAATGAATTCAAAAAATTTAATAGAACTTGCAAACATATCTTCTGAAGCAAAAAAAATACTTGATATGTCCGCTGCTTCTATAGGGCTTTCGGCCAGAGGATATCATCGAGTTGTAAAACTAGGAAGGACAATCGCAGACCTTTCAAAAAGCGAAAATATTACAAAAGAACATATACTCGAAGCTCTTCAATATAGACCAAAACAGCAGGCGCAATTTTAAAAAAAGATTTGTAAATAAAAAAGCTTTCTCTTAAAAGCTTTTTTATTTACTCCACAAATGGTTTTACGTATTCAAACAAGGAAGATTTTTTCTGTGCAAAGGATGTGATGAGTGATGTTTTGTCAGTTGAAATAAAATCTTGAAAATTCATTCCGGTTGAGTTTTTAAATGCTCGATGTATGTAGGGTAGGGAAAGTGCGTTTATTTTTTCTCGTGTACTATTTCCTTCAACTGAAACAATCAACCCAACAAGTTCACCTTTGACATTAAATATTCCTCCACCTGAAGAACCTCTCTCTCCAACTTTTGTTGTGTCAGTTTCGATGATGTCGATGTTTGATCCGCCAAAGGTATAAACATTCAAAAGTTTTGTAACATCAGCAGCAAACGGTAAATACTTACGAAGTGAAAGAGCGCCAAGTGTTCCCCCTGGGTATCCTGTGGCAAGTATTTGTTCACCTTTATTATTTTCATAAATTTCTTTCGTGTAAGGTGTACTGTACGGAAGATTGATAGCGGAAGATAGATCCATTTTTGAAGTGATTGCCAAAAGTGCAAAATCATTTTCTCCCGTACCACGTGCTTCACTAGAAAAAATTACACCAGCATTTTTTTGCATCCAATCTTCATTTATATAAACAAGACTTGCTTTGTATTTGTCTGTGGCAATATCACCTTGTCTTATAGTGCATTCCTCATTTGGAATCAAAAAAGTTTCTGCAACATGTGCGTTGGTTAGGATGATACCTTGGGAGTGAATAATGACTCCACTTCCAGTTGAAATTTTTACCATGTTTCCTTTCGTTGAAAGACAAAGAATGTTTACAGTACTTTCATGTGAATGTGTATATGTCGTGTTAAAAACACCAAAGTCTTCTGATGTTGAAACTGAAGAATTTGGGATTAAATCTATCTGTGGTACAGGAAGATTTTTAAGTGATGGTTCTGTGGTTGGTGAAGTGGTTTTTGGGGGAGCTACAAGTTGTGCTGCCTTGGGTGTTTGGGTGGGAATAAGTTTTGCTTTTATTGTTGTGGTAGCTACTTTATTTTTTTGTTTAGGAGAAGTTGTTTTTTTTGTGGTGGTGGAATTTGTGTTTTGAGTTGTTGAAGCTATCGATGTGGCTATAGGGGTTTTTGGAGAAACATCAAAAGACTGGTCTTCAATATTTACAAAGCGAGGTTTGTCAGAAAAAAGATTTTCAAAGGTTCCTGTTGAAAGTGGAGTGCTAGTGCTTGTGTTGTGGAGGAGTAACCCGGCACTGCTCACAACTAGTGTTATTGCAATTCTTGCAAAAAGTCGTATAGCGATTGGTATGAGTGCTCCCATAAAGTTATTAAGAGTATTATATGACACATCTTACTTATTGGAAAACATTACTCTCCGGCATTTTCCTTTTTTTGAATATTTGGTATAGTGTGTCAGGTTCAGAGGGTATGCGGGATTAGTTTAGTGGTAAAACATCAGTTTTCCAAACTGAGGTTGGGAGTTCGATTCTCCCATCCCGCACAAATACAAAAAACCGGCTTTCGCCGGTTTTTTGTATTTGTGCGGGATGAGAAAGCCAAAGTCTTGGCTTTCGTGGAGAATCGAAGACCGCAGGTGCGACGGCACCGAGGTGGGGCTGAAAGATTTTTCAGCAGAAAAATACTTGTAGCCGATTCACCCACCCAGGCTACCCGGAGAATCGAAAGACGGAGCGAGCGAAGGCGAGTGAGTCCGGGTTGAACAAAAATTCAGCAGAATTTTATGTGTGACCGATTCTCCCATCCCGCACAAAGCGTCAAAAAATCTCCCTTATGGGAGATTTTAGCTTTTGTGAGCCGGAGTATAATTTTTCTAGCAAGAAGAATTACGAGGCGGGGTCGCGAGCATATTTTTGCGACGGCAAAAATATGACTTGTGACCAAAATAATTCTTCCATTTTTTGATGTTTTTGGGGTCTACCCGGAGAATCGAAAACCGCAGGTGCGACGGCATCGAGGTGGGGCTGAAAGATTTTTCAGCAGAAAAATACTTGTAGCTAATTCATGAAGTATGGGACGTAGCTTGCTTGGCAATGGTCTCCAAACGTCAATTCGAGTTCGCGATCATCTGGACTTTCTCCTTTTATCTCATGAAAGAATGTTGGCTCTTCTTTGGGGAAGTGAATTGCTGCGCTGATAGCTGCTTGCGTAACAGTTACTCTGAATGTCATTTTAGTCATATTGTGTGGAACTGTTGTTTATTGGAACATTATCGCCGAATACATTAAAAAGCAAGGTTCATTCTCTTCACCTCCTGTACATAAAAATTTGTTAGTATGAATGTATGAAAGAAAACCCTCTCTTGAATACGTATAATAAGATGAAAAACTTGCCTTTGGATGAAAAGAAAAAGGTCTTCATTGACTACTGCTTGAAGTTGATTGAAATGAAAGAAAAAAGCAATCTTACTGAAGAAAAAGTTGGTGATTTAATAGCTGATTGTTTATCCTACGATGATCTGTCACAAGCACCAGAATTCGAAGCAATCTTTGGTATTGTTACGACATTGGGGATATCTAGAGAGTTGAGTTATAGGCAAAAGATTGGCGAATGGGATGCTAAGACGGCAGATCAAATGAAGGAAGAGGAATGGAAGGAGTTAACAGGTGCTGTTTATAGTGCTCAAAAAGCAACAAGAAAATAATTTTGTTCAAAAGTGTCGGTTTTGTCGGTATTCGTAATATTTATAACCACTATGCGGATGGTCTAGCACCTCAGCGCAAAATTATTCAAATAACCCTTACGGGGATTGATGCAACCAAGTCCGAGATGCTAATGGTGTACAAAATACAAAAACCGGCGAAAGCCGGTTTTTGTATTTCTAAGCTGGCTATCTGGAAAATCGAAAACCACAGGTGCGACGGCACCGAGGTAGGGTTAAAAGAAAATACTTGTAGCCGATTCTCTCAGTTTAAAGAATGGTGGATTAACTATTTTCTAAGTCTTCAGAAATATTATGACCCGTGACAAACCAGTTTTTAGGTGTTTCAACTATTCCTCCAGTTTTGTCGTGAATAGGAGTTTCTAGGGCGTGTTTGTTTTGGGGTGACATGTTGGCAAACCCATCATCGCTTAAAAAACCTTTTATAAAAATAAATTCTCCATTTGTATTCCCAATTTCGTCAAGAATTTCCTCTTCAGGTCTTGGATCTCCATTTTGTTCTTTAAATTTTTGTATAACCATTTTTAATAAGGAATTATGCATAGTTCTTCCTTCTCCATAAAATGATTCTCCTAAAACAGCGTCACTGAGTACGACAAAGGCACGGAAAGCTCTTTGTGTACCTACTTCTTTTTTCTCTCCTGGTTGTGGATAAAAAATCATATGTTCTTCATCTAGGTTTATTCCGAAGGATTCAGCAATATCTTCTCTTGTGGGGGTGCAAGATTCAATCTCAGCACGAGAGTCGTAGAATCTTTGTTGGTGAAGTTCTTTATCAAGAGGGTCTCCTATGGAGGATTCAAGTGTTCTTATTTGTTTCCTGCGTTCGCTATCGGCATGAATTATGTTGAGTAATTTACCACTATAACTTTGTTTGTTTTCTTGTGATGGTTGGGTTAAGAAGTGTTCCGGATTCATCCCCTAATAGTACCAATATTATGTGATATTTCAAATTAAATAAGTTGTTTGCTTTTTAATATTAATTTTCCTTTTTCCTAAACTTTCTGATATTATTCGAAAATGATTCACAAATATTGTTATTTCGACGGAAAAATTATCCCTGTAAATAAGGCTAGAATTGCACCAAACGACCTTGGTGTGCTCCGTGGATATGGGGCTTTTGATTTTTCGAGGACTTATAATGGTAAATTATTTCGTCCAAAAGACCAATATGCCCGTTTTCAGAGTTCTGCAAAGAAAATTGGTCTAAAATTACCTGTTTCAGAAAAACAATTTGAAGAAATTCTATATCAGCTTTTGAAGAAAAATAAAGTTGTTGACGCTAGCTTCAGAGCTGTGATGACAGGTGGACCTTCTGAAGATATGATCTCTGTGAAAAAACCTTTATTTTTTGTTTTGGTTGAGCCTGCATACGCACCTACATCTATTCAGTACTCAAAGGGTGTGAAACTTATTACTCACGAGTATATGCGTTATGCTCCTGAAGCGAAAACTACAAACTATATCGAAGCAGTGAAGCTTCAGAAAGAAAAGAAAAAGCAAGGAGCTTTTGAAATCCTATATACCTTTAAGGGTAAGATTTTTGAATGTGCATCAAGTAATTTTTTCTTATTTAAAGGAAAAACACTTGTGACTGCAAAAAACTCTGTTCTTCCTGGGATAACCAGAAAGACTGTTTTATCAATTGCTAAGCCCCATTTTAATATCGAAGAAAGGGAAGTGTCTTTTTCTGAAATTAGTGAAGCTGATGAAATATTTATAACTGGCGCTAACAAAAAAATACTTCCTATTGTAAAGATTGGAGGTGTTGTAATTGGTTCTGGGAAAGTGGGTGAGCAGACCAAAATATTGCAAGGGTTGTTTGATGAGTACGTTTCTGCATGGTAGAGTCATATTAGATATGACCAAGAAGAACATAGAGAACCCAATTCCCAAGGAAATTCGGGGCATTGTTGAGGATATAAGGAAACATCCACCAAAGTATCTTCGTTCTATACTACATGCTCTCGAGAAAGAAGTTGGAGACTTGGGGTATGTTTCCATTGAAACCTTGAAGAAAGAAAAAACTTCCACAGAATGGGATTAAAATAGTAGCCGCACTCTAAAACAGGGTGTGGCTTTTCTTATGTTTGTTTGGTGTAATAAAAAAACCTCACAATTAAGTGAGGATTTTTTATTTTCTCTCGAGAGAAAAACTATTTAACTGCGTCTTTAAGCGCCTTAGCCGGTCGGAACTTTGGCACCTTCATCGCTGGAACCTTAATTGACTCACCTGTTCGTGGGTTTCTTGCCTCACGAGCTGCGCGAGTTTTCACTGAAAAGATACCTAGTCCAGCGATTGAAACCTCATCGCCTTTCTTAAGTGACTTTACAATAGACTCAAGTATAGAATCAACAACTTGCTCAGCCTGCACCTTTGTGCCGCCAAGAATGCCGTGAACTACTTCTACAATTCCTTGCTTGTTCATTTTTGTTGCGTATGAAATTGGTAATGGATTCGACCGTCGACAAACCCCTCGCGCGTCGAACGAAAGGAAGATCGCCTTGCACACCATTATATTACGCCATTTTTTGAGCGCAACTGCTTCATCAACATTGACACACTTTTTTTTATATAGTCAACTTTTGTTACTCTATTGACTTTTAATGTTTTGTATGCTATTATTAAAAATAGATGAATCACACACGGTGTGTGATTTTTTCTTTGAAAGCAACTTATATGGAAAAACCAGAGCCTCCAACTCGTCTCGAACTCATGATCGTCATATTGATTGTCTTAACTGCGTGTGTTTATTTCTGGCCTAGCAAGGTCGCTGAAAAGATACAGGCCTCCAACACCCAAATGTCGGTGATGAAAGTTGAGGAGATTACTCCTGGCGGACAGAAGCAAGAGCAGAAAAAAATCTACAGTGGAATCGATTCACCGGAGCAAAAACTGGCGAAACTCGGCTATACAGGCAAATCAAAAATTGTCCCTATGGCAAAAAATACAGAAAAGCAATAAAACCAAAACCAAAATCAAAAACAGAAAACACTGAATGAAAACAAAAATACTGCAGTTGATACTTATGCTTGTTGTGACCGGAACTTTTGCCTTTGCGGGCACGAGTCCGACTGTCGCACAAATTGACTCACGTCGAGTTGCAAGGGCACTGGCTCTTCGCCCGTTTGACACTGTTCATTTTCAAGGAGGCCTTCAAATTGGGAAGAAGGGCTCCACGGATGTGAAATGGTCATGGTTCAATGGAACCCTAAAGGATGGGTTAATTACTCAACTTACCATTGATGGCCAGTCCATTTTGGACTCCGGCCAAACCCTTGATTATTTTCCGATACCTGAAGAAAACAACTACGTCAATATTGGTTTCGAGGGGTATGGAAAGAAGGAGTTTGTCTCCTACGGATCATACTGGTCACAAAACGGTATCAAAAACGGTGACAATATCGCCGTTGAGATGTGGCCAGCTAATGTGGACGTATTCGTCCCATATGCATTGCCAGCCGGTGTTGATGGATCTGGGGTCGGAGTTTTTATTGATGGGTACAATTATTCGTCGTACAACTCCAGCTTCCAGGGTTTTTTCCTAAGTGTGGATCCTTCGCGCGTTGTGAGGTACGAGATTCGTCTCCTAACAACACTTGCAAAGATTGCTGAAGGAAAAATCGATATCTTCGCTAAAGATGGAGGATCACAAAGTGCGGCTGCAGCCTTCATTAACATGGGAAGCTGTCTCGGAATTCAAAATGTTGATATGACAGCAGGGTATCTCTCCTTACAGAGCCAACAAATGGCATGCTGGACGGAGCTTCCCAGTGAATACACCGGCGTGTGCAAGGTTTATAAAGTTGAAAAAATAACCAATGATCTTGTGGTCACAATTAGGGGTGTCAAGGGGAAGGTGATCATTGAATATCCGACGGAAAAAGGTGAAATGGTTCGCCTTGAGGATGTACCAAGCGAAAACAGGGATGGACGTAGCTATATCGAGTTTCAAACCTCGGGCTATGATAAATTGATCATTACTGTGCTGGGTACGGTCCAGGAAGCCGATGGTTTTTATGTCTATTTCGGCAATGGGAAAGGTGGTTAAAGAAAAGTTCAAAACCAAAACCGCTGCGATTCGCAAGAATCGCAGCGGTATTTTTTTGTTTGGTTTGTTTTTATCTAGCGTAATCAATTACTCTAGTCTCTCGTATAACAGTTACCTTTATTTCTCCTGGGTATTTAAGCTCTTGTTCTACTCGCAATGCCACATTTCTTGCAAGTTCTTTTGCTTCGATATCTCCCATTTGGGCTGGATTTATAAAGATTCTAATTTCACGTCCTGCTTGAAGAGCATAAGCCTTTTCAACTCCTTCGAATGAAGTAGCAATTTTTTCAAGATCCTCAAGTCGTTTCAAGTAATTTTCAACACTGTCGCGTCGAGCACCTGGGCGTGATCCTGAAATAGAGTCTGCGACTTGAACAATGATAGATTCAACGGTCTCAAACGGATATTCTTCGTGGTGTGCTTGCATGGCCTTTACCACCTCTTCACTTACATTGAATTTCTGGAGAATGCGTCGGCCTATCTCTACGTGGGTGCCTGCAACTTCGTGGTCTACTGCTTTACCAATGTCATGAAGGAGTGCCCCTGCTTTTGCTACTTGTACGTTCGCACCAAGCTCTTCAGCAATCATTCCTGCGATATGGGTCATCTCTACTGAGTGTTGAAGAACATTTTGTCCATAACTTGTTCGGAAATATAGGCGACCAAGGATAGAAAGTAGACGAGGATCAAGGTTGAATACTCCTACTTCATATGCTGCTTGCTCACCTTTTTCTTTAATGATTTTATTTATTTCAAGTTTTGCCTTTTCAATCATTTCCTCTATTTTTGCAGGTTGAATACGTCCATCAAGAATGAGGTTCTCGAGAGCAACACGTGCGATTTGTCGGCGGATAGGGTCAAATGAAGAAATTGTAATAGCTCCAGGTGTATCATCAACAATGAGTTCAACACCGGACATTCTTTCAAAAGTTTTGATGTTTCGTCCTTCTTTTCCGATGACCTTACCTTTTATTTCATCATTAGGAATGTTTACGTGTGTTGTGAACACGTCTGAAGATACGGAATTTCCATAACGCTGAATACACGCTGCAAGAATATCTTTTGCGTGCCTTTCAATCTTTTCTTGTCCGGTCATTTCGAGCTTTTGCATGCGAATTGCCAAGTCTTCTTCAGACTGCTTTTCAATTACATGAAAGAGTTCTTGTTTAGCATCATCTTTGGAAAGTTGAGCTATTTTTTCAAGTTCAGAAAGTTTTTGCTTTTCTAATCCCTCAACACGTTCTTTTTCAGTTTCCAGAGTCTGAACTTTTTGTTTTATAGAATCAGATTCATGATCAATATCTACTTGTCGTTTATCCAACAAACCCTCTTTGTTTATCAAGCGCTCCTCTGTTTTTTGAAGTTTTTCTTCCTTCTCCTTAAACTCTTCACGAGCTGTTTTTGCGAGTTCTTGAGCAGCTTTCTCTGCCTCAAGTGAGATACGTTTAGCTTCTTCTCTAGCACCAAGAAGCATTTCCTTGATTTCTAGCTCCATCGAACCCTTTTTTCCAAGAGAGATGATGAGTCGCAAGAAGTATCCAATAG
>Ga0194052_1001238_pt1 | contig 15032 bp, 10 predicted proteins | sample SepL226m_MetaG_FD_160117 | JGI IMG/M metagenome (GOLD analysis project Ga0194052, IMG submission 160117) | Anoxic zone freshwater microbial communities from boreal shield lake in IISD Experimental Lakes Area, Ontario, Canada - Sep2016-L227-6m | ecosystem: Environmental > Aquatic > Freshwater >... | reverse complement strand
GTTCCCCAGCACCACCACATCCGCCTTCGGCCCGCGCAGAAGCTGCGCCTCCACGAGCAACTCCGACACCTTCAGCGGCGACTGCACCCCAGCCAGCGTAATCCCCGCGGTCAGGACCTTCAGTTGCGCCGGGTCATAGCCGGTGATGATCTCTGTCGCCTTGGGCTGGGCGGTCTTCACGTACCCAAGGCCGGGCATGAAGGCGAACCGCAGCAGGTACCCCTCCCCCATCTCCGCCACAACGACCGCCGGGGTTCCGTCTGCGAAGGTTGCCAGGATCTCCCCGCCGAGATGCGGGATCTCTTCGCGGTAGCCCAGGATCGGAAACTTGCAGGCCGGCCACCATTTCGTCGCCGGCAACGTCACCTCGCCGCGCGGGTTCTGGGCCGGAATGCCATAGTGCTCCCGGTAGTCGCCCCCTGGCTTGTCGACCTTCACATCAGCCAGGCCGCGCAGGCGCTCGTCGTATTCATCCGCCAGCATCGCCCCCGGTGAACACTGCAGCACTCCACCGTCGAGCATCCACGCTGAGATATTCGCAAAAGTAACGTGTTTGAGGTTGGATTCCGTCACATACAGAGCTTTGTAGTTCTTCAGAATCCCCTCCGCAATGTCTTCCTCACTCACCATGTCCACCGGCACATGCGCCTGCTGGCAGGCCAGGTACAGCGTCCGCCGCTCGGTGTTCACCGCCGCGTCCTGCTGCCAGATCTCATGGCTCTTGCCCCACAATATCGCCACCTGCGCCGGTTGGACCTGCGCCGGATAGACGTACGGGTCGGCGGCGGCGATCAGCCGGATCGTCTTCGCCAGCGTCTTCTCCGTCTCGGGGTTGTCGGGGATCATCCCGTCCCCGAAGGCGTAGTACGGGCCGTAGCAGTAGAAGTGCAGCGACTTCGCGCCATGCATGATCGCCGAGAAGGTGCGCTGCGTCAGCGTCGCGTTGTTATTGGCGATGATGTACGTCCCCACGGCCAACTTGTTCGGGCGTGCCGCACCGCGCAGCATGTCCACGATCAGCCCGCTGACCTCCGGCCCCAGCGACGCCCAGTCCTCCGACCACATCAAGCTCTGGCTGCGCAGCCGCCCGTACAGGAACCAGTCCGGCCCCCAGGACAGCTTGTCGATCCAGCCGCTGATCGGCCCGTCGGTGAAGTTCACCGCGTTGAGAATGTGCTTGCCGAAGTACTTCTCCGCCGCGTCCGTCCCTGCCTTGACCAGCATCGCGTTCGCGAAGTCGCGGTACTGGATCGTCCAGTAGTGCAGCTTGCGGGTGTTCGCGTCCACCGCTGCCTCGCGCTCGATGGGCTTGACCGCCTCCCACGTCGCCTGCCCGAAATCCTGCGGCTTGAGGCCCTGCTTCTCGAGGTAGACCCCAAACCCCGCCAGGCAGTCCTTGCAGCCTTGCAAATGCTTGATACTGCTCGTGCCCGGCTCGTCGTACAGGATGTTACGGGTGACGTGCTTGAAGGCCTCCGGATCTTCCTTGAGCATCTTGTCGGCGAGGCCCTTGAAGTGGTCCTCCATGAGCAGCTGCATCTTCGGGTTGCTGGGGCACTCCCAGGCCTTGTAGGTGAACCACTGGCTGAGGAAGCCGCGTTTGTACCCGGCAGCCTCACCGATCTTGCGGCGCTCGCCGAAGAAGTCGTTGAAGGAGTTGAAGCCCAGCAGGCGAGCCGTCGCCACTTCCTGTCCCAGCATGGTCGGCGAGGCGTAAGCGTCCCCATACCCGCAGATGTACGCCTCCAGCGGCATCAGCGTGTCTTTCGTCAGCGGCGGCAGGTTCAGCGCCTTCGCGTCGGCCAGATGCTTCGCCGTCAGCACCGACGCGAGCGTGACCACCTCGGGGAACTTCTTCATGTCCCCCGGCAGGATGATCGCCGAGATGCCGCCCTCCACATCTTCCTCCAGCGCCCGCGCCCCGGCTTCCTCGGGCACGGTGTTGAGCTGGTACGAGGCCTTCACGTGCGGCAGCGGTTGGTCGCCCTGCTTGTAGGCGAGCTTGACTGTCGTCTGCCACTTGCCGCTGTCCATGTAGCGGCTGATCTCGATCCACGGTGACCACTGTCCCGGCTCGATCGGCGCGCCGGTCTTCAGCCCCGCGGCGGTGATGAAGCCGGGGTCGTAGTAGTACACCGGCTCGCGCTTGCAGTACGTGCGCAGTTGCGCGACGACCGGCACTCGCGGCTCGGTGAGCTTGAAGCGCAGATACGTCAGCGGCGCGAAGTCCTTGAAGTCGGGCTTCTCGTACGACAGGTCGGAGGTGAGGAGTACGCAGTCCACCTTCTGGCGGATGCCGGGCTTGACGATGGAGAGTGTCAGGGTCGCCGGCCCGGCCTGCAAGGTCGCCGGGAACTTCTCCCAGGTCGGGTCCCAGCCCCCGCCTTCGGCTTTGGTTCGGTACTCCCCCTCAAAGACGGTCGCGCCGCCCTGCGCGATCTTGAGCCCGAACGTCCCGCCGTACGCCCCGATCTTCAGGTAGCGCACCCAGACGTTGTAGGTGCCGGCGGCGGGGATGACGACCTCCCTGGTGGCGACGCCGCTGCCGCCGCCGCCGTTGCCGATGACCGCGTCCCCGGAGGTGGCGGTGTAGATGTCATCGGCCCACCCTTTCCCGGCCACCCAGTCGGCATTGGAGGGCGTGAAGTCCTCGCCCTCGGCAAAGACCGAGTGAGCGCGGAGGTCGGTCTGGGCATTCGCGGCAGTCGCCAGCAGCAGCAGGGGGAGAAGCAGAAGAATCGGTCGCATGGGTGTGCCTCCTCATAGGGTCATGCCTAGGCAAAACCGCCCGCGCCGGGAGTGGCACGGGCGGTCGGTTCGTCTCGTGGTGTGCAGCGTTGGTTACGGGGTCACGCGGACCTGTGGCAGATTCGACTTGGATACCCATTTGCTGTGTCCGTCGGCATAGCTGATGTTCTGACCGTCGTTATGCACGGTAGCGTATGTGTATGACACAATGTCATTCGGCGCAGCTAGCGTGTGCACGATCAGGTATGTGCGTCCCTCGGCCCACACGCAGGTTTCGGCGGGCATCGTGTAGGCCCCAAGCTTCACCTGCGAAGCGTTCTCGACGATCTGGTAGGTGCGCGGGAAGGGGTTGCAGCAGGTGCACGGCGCGGAGACTGACGGGCACAGGAAGACCTGCGTGTTCTTCATGTACGGCATGATGAGCTGGTTGCGAATCAAGCGATAGGCTCCGTCACTGGGACAGAGCGCGCCCGGAGTGCCGGTCGCTACATTCGTCCACGCCGGTGCCATCATTTCATCATAGTCCTGGGCATACTGCAAGTCTGCGAGCGCAATCTGCTTGGTGTTGGAGAGACAGCTCGACTGCCGGGCCTTCTCGCGGGCCTTGGCAAAGACGGGGAACAGGATCGCCGCCAGGATAGCGATGATCGCAATGACAACCAACAACTCGATGAGAGTGAAACCGCGTCGCATCAGATAAGCCTCCTCCGAGAGATGTTTGGCAACAAGGGGGTGTTCGCCACGAACAGACCTCCTTCCTGCTTTCTTCCGATCTCAGTTGCACCCAGAAACACGGGGTCTGGGGCCTGTAGGCCCCAGTGGGGTGGTAGGGGCAAAGCCCCTACGCCGTAAGCCTCTGCCTCACCCTCTCGCCCGTTCTCTCTCGCCTTTGCCTCATTCCCCGCGCATCCAGTCAATCTCCACCTTAGTCCCCGCCGGCGCGCCTCCGGCCGAGGGGTCGAGGCGAATCGCCCGGATCGCCTTGCCCTTCCACAGCGGGTGCCCACCCACGGGGATCGTGTACTCATGCCACTGGCCGTCGGGCTGGAGGGGGAAGTTGAGGTACTTGTTGTCGGCAAAGCCCGGTTCCTCGGCGGTGGTCCAGAAGAACTGCCCTTCCGGGTTGCCGCCCGTGATCTTCATCCGCAGCCTTATCTGCGAGTACTGATCCGGAGCCAGACGCAGGAAGCTGCGCGACAGGTTGGGGTCCTCGCCGGTGATGGTCAGATGCAGGACGCCGTCCGTCACCAGCGCCTCGCCCAGCGAGTTCAGCCCGCCCCAGCCCTCGAGGTCGCCCGTGGTATTGAATTGAAAGTCGATGGCTTTCGCCGGCTCGGGCAGCTTCGGGTACTGGAAGGAGGTAGTCAGCCGCAGCAGGCGCCCATCCCCCGGTGGGAGGTTGAGTACTAGCTTCCCCTCGCTCAGGGCCAGCGGCTGGTCGCTGCCGTCGGCGGCGCTGATCTCGGTGAGGGCGGTGACATGGGCCTTCGCGGTCAGCGTGAACTCGACCGCCTGCGCGTGGTCGCGGTTGACGAGCATCGCATATTGCGCTCCCTGCGCGTCGGTGAAGAAGCCGATCAGCAGCGGCAGGTCCGTGGGCAACTGCAGCGGCGCATCGACACCGAGGCGCGTACCGCCGCGCGGGATACTGCCGGTGTGGAAGACGCCGGTGGAGGTCAGCCCCAGCAGCGTCTTGCCGAGGGTGCGTACCTCACCGTTGAGTTGCTTCACGATGGGGTACAGGCGCGCCGGCTCCCCCTTCGGGTTGACGATCGCGGTGCCGCCGAAATCCTTCGCCCACTCGGGCATGGTCCAGTACGTGAACCACATCAGGCCCTTGATACCGTAGGCCAGCGAGGTGTAGACCTGCCAGCGCATCTCCCCGGCGGAGGGGTCGCGATAGCTGAGGTGAGGCAGGGACAGGATGATGTTCCACGGCGGCACGCCGTAGCGCAACCCATACTCGCGGATCAGCCCGAGGTTCTCGAAGTAGTCCACCCGATCGCTGCCATCCTTCATCAGCGCGTAGTGGTCATAGCTGAGTACGGCGGGCTTGACGGTGCTGAGGTAGCGGTCGAGGTGCTCGGCATAGGTGGGCGCGCCGAGTTGTTCGGGAGAGGCGTAGGTCGGGAGAAGGTTGATGAGGGGCAGATGCTTGGGGTCCTGCCGCTGCAACTCCTGGCTGACCTTGCCCAGCGCCGGGAAGAGGCCACTGGCGGGCTCGTCGATCACGAAGTAGCCGTAGGTCGCCGGGTGGGAGCCAAAATCGGCCACGAGGCTGGCGAGGACCTTGGCATGATCATCGCTGTAGGCGGCCTCCCAACTGGTGCGGCCGTCGACGATCATTGCCTTCAGGCCCACCTGCTGGCACAGGTCCAGCATCTTGCGGTTATCGGCCACGGAGTAGCCGCCGTACTGGCCGCAGACGGTGAAGTTGCAGTCTTTGATGGTCTGCCATGAGGCCAGGGTGTTGAACTCCTTCGGCGGCCCGACCCAGTAGCTGATCGGGTACTCCTCCGGGTGCCAGGGCATCTGCGCGACTGCGGCCGAGCACAGGACGATCAGCAGAACCAGAAGCAAGAGCGGGATTTGCATGATGCGGGTCTCCTTCATGACAGTGACGCCTCCTGAGTCCGACGGCCCACGGTACGCCCGACACTCTTGTCGGGCGCGGGACGGGAGAAGCCAAGGCAGGAGTGTCGGGCGTACCAGGCTTCCTATCCGTCCATTTGCCGTTCAGCACTAATTCAACCCAGCAGGCCGAATCCCTCCTGAGCAACGCACCCTCGCCCCCGCCAAGCAGAGCGGCTCCCCCCGTGGTCAGGGGGAGCCGCTGGGTGAGCTTCGCCGGGTCGGTAGCCGGTTTCCGCTTGCCTCCGGTCACTGCCGCTGCTATAATCGCGTTGGCCTTGGAGTTGTGAAATGCGCCGCCATCAACCACAGTCCGGCTTGTGCACTACGATCGTCGCATAGCGCGGCGGCGCTTTCTTGGCGTCTTAGATTTGGTCTTACCAGCCGCGTCGGGAACAAGCCACGACGCGGCTTTTTGTTGCATCATTGCCATCCCTTAAGGAAACGGAGGTAGTCCCAAATGAGCGAGATCATCATCACTTTGCCGGACGGTTCACAAAAGCAGGTGGAGCGCGGGACTACTGCCCTGCAAGTTGCAGAGCAAATCGGCGCGCGCCTCGCCCTCGCGGCAACCGCCGCCGTGTTCAACGGCCAGACCATCGACCTCGGCACGCCGCTGGAGGAGGATGGCACCATGTCCATCCTGACCTTCAACGATGAGGCGGGCAAGGATGTCTACTGGCACTCCGCCGCCCACATCATGGCCGACGCCGTGCTGCGGCTCTTCCCGCACGCCAAGCCGACCATCGGCCCGGCGATTGACGAGGGCTTCTACTATGACTTCTTCGTAGACAGCCCCTTCAATGAGGAGGACCTCGAGAAGATCGAGGCGGAGATGAAGAAGATCATCACCGCCGACGTGCCGTTCTCGTGCCATGTGGTCACCGCTGCCGAGGCGAAGACCAAGTGGGAAGCGGCGGGCAATGAGTACAAGGTCGAGCTGATCGCTGACATCATCGCCGCCGAGAAGGGCGAGGAGGCCCCGCGCGGCGAGGAAGCCATCAAGGCCTTCGAGCTCGCCCACGCCGCCGACTATGACACCGTCTCGGCGAGCATCTATGAACACGGCGGCTTCGTCGATCTGTGCCGGGGGCCGCATGTCCCCTCCACCGGGCGGATCAAGGCCTTCAAACTCACCTCCTCCTCGGGCGCGTACTGGCGCGGGAGTGAGATGAACCCGATGCTCCAGCGCATCTACGGCATCGCCTACCCGAAGAAGGAACTGCTGGCGGAGTACCTGGAGAAGCTCGAACAGGCCAAGGCGCGCGACCACCGCAAGCTGGGCCGCGAACTGGACCTGTTCTCCTTCCACGAGGAAGCCGGTGCGGGGCTGGTCTACTACCACCCCAACGGCGCGATGCTGCGGCACCTGGTCACCGACTTCACCACCAAGGAACACATGAAGCGCGGGTACCTGATGCTGCGCACCCCGCACCTCATCAAGTCCGATGTCTGGCACACCTCGGGCCACGCCCAGCAGGGCTACCCGATGTACTACACCGAGATCGAGGGCGTGTCCTACGGCATCAAGCCGATGAACTGCCCCGGCCATATCCTGATCTACAAGACCCACAAGCACAGCTACCGCGAGCTGCCCTTGCGGTACTTCGAGCTGGGCACGGTCTACCGCCACGAGCGGTCCGGCGTGCTGCACGGCCTGCTGCGCGTGCGCGGGTTTACGCAGGATGATGCGCACATCTTCTGCACCCCGGCACAGCTCAATGACGAGATCATCGGTGTCATCGACTTCGCCAAGTACATGCTGACCACGTTCGGGTTCGAGCATTTCCAGATCTACCTGTCCACCCGGCCGGAGAAGTCCGTGGGCAGTGACGAGCAATGGGAGATGGCGACCGACGCTCTGACCTCGGCGCTCAACGAGAAGGGCCTGGAGTTCGAGATTGACGAGGGCGGCGGCGCGTTCTACGGGCCGAAGATCGACGTGAAGGTGCGCGACGCCATCGGTCGCATGTGGCAGTGCGCCACGATCCAGTGCGACTTCACCCAGCCCGAGCGCTTCGACATCACCTACACGGGCGAGGACGGGCAGGACCACCGCCCGGTCATGATCCACCGCGTGGTGCTCGCGGGCATCGAGCGCTTCTTAGGCATCATGATCGAGAACTACGGCGGGGCCTTCCCGGTCTGGCTGTCCCCGGTGCAGGTGCGCGTGCTGCCAATCACCGACAAGCAACTCGACTACGCCGCGAAGGTGACGAGGCAGCTAAAGGACGCGGGCTACCGCGCGGAACTGGACGAGAGCAGCAGCACCCTGGGCGCGAAAATCCGCGAGGCCGAGATGCAGAAGACCCCCTACAGCCTGATCGTGGGGCCGAAGGAAGCGGAGAGCGAGCAGGTGGCCGTCCGCCACCGCGAAGAGGGGGATATCGGGGCACAGGGGTTGGTGGAGTTCATGGAGAGGCTGGCGAAGGAGAATGTGCCGGGGGCGTAGGGGGGACGGCATCTGAGAGTACGGAACGGGCAGGATGGCCTTGGCTATCCTGCCCGTTTTGGTGTGTGTTCAGGGTGACGCATCAGGTGGTGAGACGCCTCAAGGCACGCTTGGGAGAGTATCACCCACGGAGTCAAACAGAGACAGAACCGGGTTGCCGTCGGGCAAGACGACGAGGGAGGCCCGCGGCTCCTCCGTCTCGTCGCACATCACTAGGCCAGGACTGTCGTCCAGCCGGAGACCCAACACGATTCGCCTCGTGCCATCGCCATCGCTGAACGTTAGGTTGCTAGTGCCATCGTCAAAAGCGGTCAGCGCTGCCCGAATCTCTCCGGCGCCGTCACCCAGCGCCAAGCCCGGGGTACCGTCGTCCAAGGCAGTCAGCCAGGCGCGCTGCTGTCCAGAGACATCGAAGAGCGATAGGCCAGCGATGCCATCTCCTGACACGTCGAGGTCGGCCCGTATCTTCTCGGCAGCGTCAAACATCGCTAGGCTAGGGCTGCCGTCAGCTTGGACGGACAGCACTGTGCGCATCCTCCCGGCGTCATCGAACAGCGCCAAGTCGGGCCGTCCGTCCGAATGCACGGACAGCCAAGCCTGCGACGCGCCGACGCCGTCGGACAGTACGAGGCTGGGGCTGTCGTCGGAGAGGAGAGCGAGCGTTGCCCGCCCTTCCCCAGCGCAGTCGGACAGTACGAGGCAGGGGTGTCCGTCGGGAAGTACGGACAGCATAGCCCGAGGTTGTCCGGCAGCGTCGGCCAATGAAAGGTTGGGAGTACCATCGGGCGAGGCGGCTAGCCCACCCCGGTTCTGCCCGGCGGGGCCGGGCAGAACCAAACCGGCGCTGCCGTCGGGCTCGACGCCCAGCGAGACCCGACATTGCCCAACGGCGTCGCATACCGCCAGACCGGAACTCCCGTCGGCTTGGCCGGATAGCAGGGCTCGTGTCTTTCCAGCATCATCGGAGAGCACCATGCCAGAACTCCCGTCAGGCAGAACGTGTAGCGTCACCCGAGGTTGCTCTGACTTGTCGGCCAGCACCATGATTGGCCTGCCGTCGGGTGCGATGGACAGCCAGATGCGCGTCTTCCCATCGGCATCCGATAGCGCGAGGTTGGGGCTTCCGTCGGGTAAGACGCGTAGCGTGGCCCTTGCCTTGCCAGCCTCGTCAATGGCCTCGAACCTCTTAGCCCTCACTACTTCCGGGCTTGCGCCCCCCGCCTCGTAAACTGGCGGCGTGCGCCGCCGTAACAGGCTGACAACCGCGCCTCCCACAAAGCCAGACACCAGCGTCACCACCACCAAGACACAGAACTGGCTACTCGTCATCGCAATCCTTCCCCGTCTGAGTTACCGCCCCGCCCCGTCCGCCAGCGGCGAGGCGTGATGCCGCTTACGCCAGTGCCCTTGGCCCGCCGAACAGCACCCACCAGTGCAAAGGCGTCTTGCGGGAAGCCGTGCGATTGGCTTCGCCCAAGACGCGCAGGATAGGTCAAGATGATGGAGAGAGCCCCCGAGGTGTGGCGAACTGCTGTTTCTTCACCGTACCGCCTCACGCACCTCCTTTGCCCTTTGCGCGACCGCCACAGGAGGCCCTCCCGCCCTCCGCGGCGAATATGCCTGCCTATCCCTCCCCACAGGAGAACCACCCATGAAGCCTCTCGCCTCGATCCTGCTCCTCGCCCTCTGCCTCGCCTCCGTGGCCTTTGCCCAGGTGCCTCCGGGCGCGGCGGCTTTGGGCTATTCCAAGTGCATCCTCAACGAGCGCCCTGCCGTCGCGGATATTGCGCCGGGGAAGAATGGCGACTTCAAGTGGTTCAGCGGGCAGTGGTACTCCTCCGAGGCGCCCTCGGCGGATCACTACACGATGTCCGAGGGCGTGCTGGCGCTGAGCCTCGGCGGCGATCTGGTCAGCACCTCGCGCGACTTCTCCGGTGGGAAGCTGCCGCTCTTGCCGGGGGCCGACGGCTTCTATGTTGAGTTCGAGGTGCGGCTGTCGGGCAATGACCCCGACTACTGGCCCGCCGTCTGGCTCATGCCCGCCGAGCATAGCGGCAAGCAGGAAGACCACTACGAGGGCGACCCGGCGGGGTTCGAGCGGTGGATGGAGTTGGATGTGGACGAGGGCGGCTTCGGACCGGGGCTGACCGGCACCGTGCATAGCTGGACCGGCATCTGGCACGGCAACCCCGACTATGCGCGTGTGATGAACCACAATAATGTGCTGCAAACGCCGCTGGACCGCAGCCAGAGGCATGTCTTCGGTGCCAGCTTCGACCCGGTCAAGATGCAGGTGACGTGGTGGGTCGATGGCGTGCAGCAGATCGTCGCGAGCGGGGATTGTGTGCCCGAGATCGCCAAGAAGCAGCACTTCTACCTCATCATGGGCGCGCAGACCCACGGGGCCAAGAAGCCCTACCAGATGTTCATCAGCGGCGTCAGGGCGTACGTGCCGGCGGCTTGTGCGCTGCCGGAGGTGAAAGGCTGAGAGGACCGCTTGCGGCGTAGGGGCGCTGCCCCTACTACCCCGCTGGGGCCGGGGGCCCCAGACCCCGTTATTTGGGGAACGGCTTGGGGGGAGGGGACGGCAACCGTAACGTCGAATGAGCGTCACTGTTCTTGCCCTGCATATATGAAAGGATCAACCTAACATGTCGAAACTTGGAATCGGTTTCATTGGCGCCGGCGGAATTCACAATGCCCATGCGCCCAGCCTGGTGGACAACCCCGACGCCTACATCGCCTGCGTGATGGATGTCAATCCGGAGGCCTGCAAGAAGCACTGCGAACAGTATGGCACCGAGAACTGGACCACCGAGGTAGACGAACTGCTGGCGCGCGAGGATGTGGACGCCGTCATCATCTGCACCCCCACCGGCCTGCACAAGGACATGGTCCTCAAGGCCGCCGCCGCCGGCAAGCACATCTTTTGCGAGAAGCCCATGGCGATGAGCGTCGAGGACTGCGAGCTCATGGACGCGGCCTGCAAGGACGCGGGCGTCGTCTTACAGATCGGTTTCGTGCGACACTTCTGCAACGAGTGGCTCAAGCTGCGCGAGCTGATCCAGTCGGGGATCATCGGCCGCCCGGTGCAGTGGCGCTCGGTCAGCGGCAGCTCCGGCGCGCCGACGCCCTGGTTCTTTGACAAGGAACTCGGCGGCGGCCCGTTCATCGACGGCGCGGTCCACAGCTATGACTGGGCGCGGTATATCTTCGGCGAGGCGACCAATGTCGTCACCGACATCCGCAAGCTGAAGGCCGACACGACCGCCTGGGACACCGGCACGGTCATCGTGAACTTCGCCAGCGGCGACCAGCAGCTCATCATCTGGTCGTGGGGCCTGCCGGGCATGGGTGGCAAGGTGTCAGCGGACAGCGCGCATGATGTGCTCGGGCCGCTGGGCGCGATCACCTTCCCCGGTGGCAACCAGCTCAAGGTGCACCTCGAGGACGGCGAGCAGCTCATCGACTTCGAGGGCGACACGGGCGGGGATTGGTTCCGCAAGCAGATGGCCAACTTCGTCGAGTGCTGCCAGACCGGCGCGCAGCCGATCGCGGGCGCGAAGGAAGGCATCGAGGCGACGCGCATCGCCGAGGCCGCCCTGAGCGTCGGCGATCGCCCGGCGATCATAGTGCTCTAGACGCTCGACCAAGGGAAACGACAGCGGCCGCGGGAGTGATCCCGCGGCCGTTGTGTTTCATGCATCCCCGGCCAACGGCAGCGCGTGCGGGACGCCCGCGCCCACGCGGAGGAGGCGGCTCAGACCGGCGCTGACGTGGCGACAGTGATACACCGGAACTCACCGTTGTTGTCGGTTAGGTCGCCCTCGTGGTGAGGGCGGCAGGCGCAGTAGAAGTGATAGAGGATGCCGTCGCGCTTGATCACCGCGGGCTTGTGGGCGTGGAGGCTGTCGAGGGACCCTTCCGGCCCCACGGTGAGGATGGGGTCGGGGTGCTGCGCCCAGTGTCGCAGATCATCGGAGAACGCGATCCCCTCCTGCGCGTGGCGGCCGTCGTAGCCGAAGTGGAACATCACCCAGCGGCCCTCGTGCCACACGACGCAGGGATCGCTGCGGAAGCGGCTGTCCCACGCGCCGGGGGTGGTGCGCAGGACGGGGTTGCCGTCGTAGCGGGTCCAGGTGTGCAGATCGGGGGAGGTCGCCAGACCCGTCTGCTCCATGGCGTGGAGGTCCTTCGCGTTGTAGAAGAGATAGAAGAGCCCGTCGTGGCGGATCAGGCACTCCTTGTACAGGCCCCCGCGCTCCCAGTCCGCCCCGTCCTCGGGCGTGAGGAACGGCTCGGGCAGGCGGTGCCAGGTCAGCAAGGTCTCGTCCTGCGTCCACGCGAGGCCGAAGCGCGCCGGACCGGTCTCGTAGCCCTCACCGGGGTAGGAGTGGTAGGCCAGCCAGTACTTGCCCTCCCACCGGGTGAGGGAGCGGGGGGCGTCGAGGTTGTTTTCGCACAGGAGCCAACAGCCCGCGGCGTTGGTCTCGTCCCAGCCGTTGCCCTGGCCCCGGTGGAGGATCACCCCGAGCTTCTCCCAGTGCAACAGGTCATCACTGCGCGCCAACGCCGTTTGATAGCCCCGGCCGTCAAAGCCCACGAAGGTCATGTAGTAGGCGCCACGATGCTCGAACACGAAGGGTACGTCCACGGCCCGCTCATCGAAGGCGCCGGGAGTCCCGGAGCCGGTGAGGACGGGTCGGCCTAGTTTGTGGGGGGTGAGATTGCTCATGGCCCACTGGTTCCACTCCCGACGCCCCGGCACTTGCTCGCGCGCCAAAATAGACCGGTGACAAGAGTTGCTGGCGGCTGTAGACTCGACACTGCCCGACACATTCCCAGAAAGCCCTCCTCCCCACACCCATGAGAGTCATCGCCGGGTCCGCAAAATCCCGCAAGCTGGTCGTGCCTAAGGGCGCCGAGATTCGTCCGACAGGCGACATGGTGCGTGAGGCGCTGTTCTCCAGCCTGGCCCACAGGGCTATTGACGCCCGATTCGGGGACCTGTATGCTGGCAGCGGCAGCGTGGGCATCGAGGCGCTCAGCCGGGGGGCGGCGCACTGCGTCTTCATCGAGAAGAATCCGCGGTGCCTGGAGGCCCTGCAGACCAATCTGGTGAATACTGCAGTGGCCGAGCGGGCGGAGATCGTGCGCGGCGACTGCCTGAAGATGATCGCCTCGGTCTGGCGGCGGCAGCCGCTGGACATCGTGTTCATGGACCCGCCCTACCGCGAGAGCACCGAGGAGTTACTGCAATTGCTGCTGCGGCTGGCCCGCGAGACCGGACAGTCGTGCCTGATTGTGGTACAATGCGAGCGAGGCATGGAGCCGAGTGTTCCTCCCGACCGGGAGAAACGCTACGGCGGTACTGTGCTGCTTTACTATGAAGTGGCGGGGAGCGCGTAGGCCGAGCAAGAGGCTCGACTGACGCGATGGTTACCCATATGCAGACGCCCCCTATCGCCTATTGCCCGGGCAGCTTTGACCCGATCACAAACGGGCACCTGGACATTATCAGCCGGGCGTCACGCGTGTTCGGCACCGTCATTGTCGCCGTGGCCGAGAGTGCGCAAAAGGAGTTCCTCTTCGCGTTGGAGGAGCGGGTGGAGCTTTGCCGCACCGTCTGCGCCCACCTGCCCAACGTCGAGGTCCAGTCCTTCTCGGGGCTGCTGGTGGAAGCGGCGTCCCAGGCGGGGGCCAGCGTGATCATCAAGGGTCTGCGGCAGGCCCTGGACCTGTCGCACGAAGGGCCCATGACTTACATGAACCGCAGTTTGCGGCCGGAGATCGAGACTGTGTTCATGCTCTCGAGCCCGGAGTGTACATATATCAGTTCCAGCCTCATCAAGTGGGTTTGCAGCATGGGGGGCGAGATCGAGGCTCAGGTACCGGCCGCGGTCGCACAAAGGCTGCGGGAGCGGCTGGGCAAGGCCTGATTTCACTATGGGGCGCGGGGTTGTACCGCGCCGGGCGTTGTTTGCGACTGGCACTCGCGGCGCGGTACAAGCCCGCTGCTGCGCTACGCCCTACAGAAGAGCCATCGGGAGGAAGCACAATGGAGATTCTCCAGATCATCAACGAGCTGGAAGCGATGGGCGAGCAGGGCGAGCGCCGCTGGTATTGCCGCTTTCCGCTCTTTGGCAAGACCGTGCTCGATGCCGATGAGTTTTTCGACCTCATCAGCCAGTTGCGCTCCTCGCTGCCACAGGAGATGACGGCGGCGACCCAAATCGCCTCCGAGCGCGATCAGATCATCGAGGATGCCCACCGCGAGCGGCAGAAGATTGTCGATTCCGCCCGCGACCAGGCCCAACTGCTGGTTTCCAACGACAGTCTCGTCATTGAGGCCCAGACCCGCTCCAAGGAAATCATCAAGCAGGCGCAAGTCGAGGGCGACGCGATCCGCGCCGAGGCTGAGCAGTGGGCCCGGGTGATCGTCGAGCGCCTCGAGGGTTACGTCAGCCGCATCGCCGCGACCGTGGACAAGACCAAGAAGGCCATGTCCGGAGCTCCCCCGCCGGCGCGGCCGGGTGGGTCCGTAGTCTCATAGCCGAACCCGGTGGGGTCATCTCTACCCCAATCCAGCTTCACCTCAGTCCCACCTCCGACCTTATGTGCCGGTCATAGAGCGGGCCTCCCCGTCTCGGTCTGAATCTGTCAGGAGATGTGTTGTATGATCTTGGTTATCAACTGCGGCAGTTCGTCGCTGAAGTACGAACTCTTCCAGATGGTGGATGAGAAGAGCCTCGCCAGCGGCGTGTGTGAGCGCGTGGGGATCAACGGCGGCGCGGACGCCAAACTCAAGCACCAAAGCGAGGGTTGCGCCTGCGAGAAGAACGCCCCGATGCCCGACCACGGTACCGCTTTGGGTCTGGTCATCGAGGCCCTGATCGAGCCCGAGTGCGGCGTTATCAAGGACCTCGCTGAGATCAAGGCATGTGGTCACCGGGTCGTCAACGGTGGGGCGAAGATCACGGAATCGGTCATCGTGGATGACACTGTCATCAGCGTCATCGAGGAGATGTCCGCGCTCTCTCCGTTGCACAACCCGCCGAACCTGAGCGGCATTCAGGCCTGCCAAAAGCTCCTCCCGAGCATTCCTCAGGTCGCCGTCTTCGATACCGCCTTCCACCAGACCATGCCGCGTCACGCTTTTTTGTACGGTCTCCCGCATGAGATGTACGACAAGCACCAGATC
>Ga0194052_1001237_pt1 | contig 15037 bp, 10 predicted proteins | sample SepL226m_MetaG_FD_160117 | JGI IMG/M metagenome (GOLD analysis project Ga0194052, IMG submission 160117) | Anoxic zone freshwater microbial communities from boreal shield lake in IISD Experimental Lakes Area, Ontario, Canada - Sep2016-L227-6m | ecosystem: Environmental > Aquatic > Freshwater >... | reverse complement strand
GGGAGCGGGGTCGCCACCCCTCCCGGCCCGGCGCCCGGGGCAAGTAGCCCCAAGACACCAGTCCATATACCCATTGACACGAGGCTTCCAGGCCCTGAAGATTCTTGCTTATGCAAGAACATCTGCCTGATCCCTTAGCTCACGCTGGCCTTGGCACCTTGGCCTCGGCGGTGCGTCGCCGCTTAAAGCACGTGGTTACAACCCAGATAGCCCCCTACGGGATCACCCTCCAGCAGTTCTGGGTGATCCTGGTGCTCCTGGAGCAGGGATCCATGTCCCTGCATCCCCTCGCCAAGCAGGTCTGGATGGACGATCCCACCGCCAGCCGGGTGGTGAAGGCCATGGCCGAGCGTGGCCTCATCCATACCCAGCCTGACCCCCGCCACGGCCGCCGCATCCTCATCAGCCTGCCCGCAGAGTCGCTGCCTCTGGCCCAGGAGCTTCAGACCCTGGCCACGGGCATCCGTGGGCAGGTGGTCGCCGGCATGAGCCCCGACCACCAGGCCGCCATGCGGCTGGGGTTCAACCTCATGATCACCAACCTGGATGCCATGCTCACCCCCAGCCTCCAAGGGGTTTCTGCCGGATCGAAATGACCCTCCGGGCGGACTCCCCGCCCGGCCTCCGCCCCTGCGCCTCAGCCTGGATCACCCATGGACATCTCTGTCACTGCTCCTGAAACCACCCGCTCCGGTCTGCTCTCGGGCTGGCGTCCCTGGGTCATTGGCGGCGCAGCGACGCTCCTGCTCCTCGGCATCTTTTTCCGCAGCAGCAAGAAGGAGGCGGTCGCCGGCGGCGGCCGACCCGTGCCTGTCTCGGTAGCTCAGGCCCGCAAGGGCGATATGGCCGTCCGCATCACGGGCCTCGGCACCGTCACCGCCATCAACAGTGTCACCGTCAAGAGCCGCGTGGATGGACAGCTCCTCCGCGTTGCCTTCACCGAGGGCCAGATGGTGCGGGAAGGCGATCTGTTGGCCGAGATTGATCCCCGCCCCTTCCAGGTTCAGCTCATGCAGGCCGAGGGCCAGCTGGCCAAGGACCAAGCCGTCCGGGACAACGCCATCGCCGACCAGCAGCGCTTTCGCACCCTCGTCGAGCAGGGCATCCTCTCCCGCCAGCAGCTGGACACCCAGAATGCTGCCGTCACCCAGTACGAGGCGGCCCTCAAGGCCGATCAGGCTGCGGTGGAGAGCGCCAAGCTCAACCTGGTGTACAGCCGCATCACCGCCCCGACCTCGGGTCGCGTGGGCCTGCGGCTTGTGGATGCCGGCAACATGGTGCGCGCCACGGATGCCGGCGGCTTGGCCACCATCACCCCCCTGCAGCCCATCAACGTGGTCTTCGCCGTGCCTGCCGATAGCATCCAGAAGGTGCTGGGCCAGACCGCCAAGGAAGGCCGGCTGCCCGTGGAGGCCTGGGACCGGGACCTTCGGGCCCGCTTGGCCCTCGGCGCCCTGGCGGCCACCGACAACCAGGTGGATCTCACCACCGGAACCGTGCGCCTCAAGGCCCTCTTCCCCAACGATGACAAGGCCCTCTTTCCCAACCAGTTCGTGAACGCGCGTCTGCTGGTGGACACCTTGCGCGAGGTGGTCATCGTCCCCACGGCCGCCGTCCAGCGGGGTCCCCAGGGGGCTTTCGTCTACGTCGTGAAGCCTGACGCCACCGTGGAGCTGCGCCCCATTGAGCTGGAGGCCACGGATGGGGACGAGACCGCCGTGAAGAAGGGCCTGCAGGGCGGTGAGACCGTCGTGACCGATGGCCTGGAAAAGCTGCGGCCCGGTGCCAAGGTGGCCCTGCCGAAGCCCGCCGGCGCCAAGGGCTGAAACCTTGAATCCCTCCCGGCCCTTCATCCTGCGGCCCATCGCCACGTCGCTGCTGATGGTGGGGATGCTCCTGGTGGGCATCCTGGCCTTCCGGCAGCTACCCGTCTCCGCCCTGCCCCAGGTGGACTACCCCACCATCCAGGTGGTCACCTTCTATCCCGGCGCCAGCCCGGAGGTCATGGCCTCGGCCATCACCGCCCCGCTGGAGCGCCAGTTCGGCCAGCTGCCCGGCCTGAACCGCATGTCCTCCAACAGCTCCGGCGGCAGCTCCATCATCACCCTCCAGTTCGTGCTGGACCTCAACATCGACGTGGCGGAGCAGCAGGTCCAGGCCGCCGTCAATGCGGCCGGCACCTACCTGCCTGCCAACCTCCCGAATCCGCCCATCTACAGCAAGATCAACCCGGCTGACGCCCCCATCCTGACCCTGGCCCTGACCTCCAAGACCCTGCCCCTGTCCAAGGTCGAGGACTTTGCCGACACGCGCCTGGCCCAAAAGATCTCGCAGCTGCCGGGCGTGGGTCTGGTCAGCATCAGCGGCGGCCAGAAGCCGGCGGTGCGCATCCAGGCCAACCCCGCCGCCCTGGCCTCCCGGGGTCTCACCCTGGGCGATGTGCGCACGGCCGTGGCCCAGAGCAATGTCAACCAGGCCAAAGGCAGCTTCGACGGCATCCGCCAGGCCTACGCCATCGGCGCCAATGACCAATTGCTCAGCAGCGAGGACTATCGGCCGCTGGTGGTGGCCTACCGGAACGGCGCACCGGTGTTGCTGTCGGAGATCGCCACGGTCAGTGACGATGTCGAAAACGCCCGCCTCGCCGCTTGGAAGGGGGAGTCGAATGATGGCCACCCCGAGCAGTCCCCTGCGGTCATCCTGAACATCCAGCGCCAGCCCGGCGCCAACATCATCGCCGTGGTGGACCGGGTGAAGCTGCTTCTGCCCCAGCTCCGCGCCTCCTTGCCGGCGGCGGTGGAACTCACCATCCTCACGGACCGGACCGTCACCATCCGCGCCTCCGTGGAGGACGTGGAGTTCGAGCTGATGCTCACCATCGCCCTGGTGGTGATGGTGATCTTCCTGTTCCTGCGCACCCTGGCCGCCACCATCATCCCCAGCGTGGCCGTGCCCCTGTCCCTGGTGGGCACCTTCGGTGTGATGTACCTCCTGGGTTACAGCCTGAACAACCTGACGCTCATGGCTCTGACCATCTCCACAGGCTTCGTGGTGGACGATGCCATCGTCATGATCGAAAACATCATGCGCTACATCGAAGAGGGCGAGCCGCCCCTCCAGGCGGCGCTGAAGGGCTCGGGCCAGATCGGCTTCACCATCCTGTCCCTCACCGTGTCCCTCATCGCCGTGCTGATCCCGCTGCTGTTCATGGGCGACATCGTGGGTCGCCTCTTCCGCGAGTTCGCCGTCACCCTCAGCGTCACCATCCTGGTGTCGGCCGTGGTGTCCCTGACCCTGACGCCCATGATGTGCGCCAAGCTCCTGAAGCACACCCCCCCGGAGCAGCAAGGCCGCTTCTACCAATCCTCGGAGCGGGTCTTCCAGCGGATCATCGCCTTCTACGGCCGCACCCTCACCGTGGTGCTCAAGCACCAGACCGCCACCCTGGTGGTGGCCCTGGCCACGCTGGCCTCCACGGTCCTCCTCTACATCGCCGTGCCCAAGGGCTTCTTCCCGGTGCAGGACACGGGCGTGATCCTGGGCATCTCCGAGGCCCCGCAGACCGTCTCCTTCCCGGCCATGGCCGAGCGGCAGCAGGCCCTGGTCACGGAGATCCTCAAAGATCCGGCGGTGGCCAGCCTGTCGTCCTTCATTGGCATCGACGGCACCAACACCACCCTCAACAGCGGCCGCATCCAGATCAACCTGAAGCCCCTGGAGGAGCGGCGGCTCGGCGCCAGCGACATCATCCGCCGTCTGCAGCCCAACCTTGCCAAGGTGGACGGCATCCGCCTCTACCTCCAGCCGGTGCAGGACCTCACCGTGGAAGACCGGGTCAGCCGCACCCAGTACCAGTACTCCCTGGAAGACGCCGATGCCAAGGAGCTGGCCGAGTGGGTGCCCCGCTTCGTGGAGCGGTTCTCGGCCTTGCTGGAGCTGCGGGATGTGGCCAGCGATCAGCAGAACGCCGGCCTCCAGGTGCGCATCACCCTGGACCGCACCACCGCCTCCCGCCTGGGCATCACGCCCCAGATGCTGGATGACGCCCTCTACGACGCTTTCGGCCAGCGCCAGATCTCCACCATGTTCACCCAGCTGAACCAGTACCGGGTGGTGCTGGAGGCCCAGCCAGGCCAGTACCAGCGCCCGGAGGATCTGCAGAACATCTACGTGCGCTCTGGCTCCGGAGGCTCCGTCCCCATCAGCGCCTTCACGCGCATCGAGACCCTGACCGCCCCTCTGGCGGTGAACCACCAGGGCCAGTTCCCCACCGCCACAATCTCCTTCAACCTGGCCCCGGGCGTGAGCCTCGGGGAAGCGGTGAAGGCCGTGCAGCGGGTGCGTCAGGATATGGACCTGCCCCCCAGCCTCAAGGCCGGCTTCCAGGGGACGGCCCAGGCCTTCGGCGCCTCCCTCACCAACACGCCCCTCCTCATCCTGGCGGCGGTGCTCACGGTCTACATCCTGCTGGGCGTGCTGTACGAGAGCTACATCCACCCCATCACGATCCTGTCCACCCTGCCCTCGGCGGGCGTGGGGGCCCTGCTGTCGCTCATGCTCTGCCGCACGGACTTCAGCGTCATCGCCCTCATCGGCATCATCCTGCTCATCGGCATCGTGGAGAAGAACGCGATCATGATGATCGACTTCGCCCTGGAGGCTGAGCGCAAGGAGGGTCTGCCGCCGGAACAGGCCATCTACCAGGCCTCCCTGCTGCGCTTCCGGCCCATCATCATGACCACCATGGCCGCCATGCTCGGCGGCGTGCCGCTGGCCCTCGGCTCCGGCGTGGGCGCCGAGCTGCGCCGTCCCCTGGGCATCGTCATCGTCGGCGGCCTCATCTTCAGCCAGGTGCTGACCCTCTACACGACGCCTGTGATCTATCTGGCCTTTGATCGCCTTGCGCGTCGCTTGCGCGGGGCGCACCGGGCTTCGCCCAAAAGCATAAGCGAATGACCTTCTTTGCCCCCTCCCTTGCCTGCTGCCGCCTAGGCGGCAGCCATCTCCAGGCGGCACGCCTGGAGCAAGCGATGCGGTGAGCATCTCCACCCCCTTCATCCGCCGCCCCGTGGCCACGACCCTGCTGACCGTGGCCTTGGCGCTGTTGGGGGCCATCGCCTACCAGTTCCTGCCGGTCTCGCCCTTGCCCCAGGTGGAGTTCCCCACCATCCAGGTCTCAGCGGGCCTGCCGGGAGCCAGTCCCGAGACCATGGCCTCCTCCGTGGCCACGCCGCTGGAGCGCCAGTTCGGCCGCATTGCCGGCATCACGGAGATGACCTCCGCCAGCAGCCTGGGCTCCACCAACATCACGCTCCAGTTCGACCTGGGCCGCAACATCGATGCCGCCGGCCGGGATGTGCAGGCCGCCATCAACGCCGCCCGGGGCGACCTCCCCGCCAACCTGCCGAACAACCCGAACTACCGCAAGGTGAATCCCGCCGATTCGCCCATCATGCTGCTGGCCCTCACCTCGAGCCTGATCCCCCGTGAGCGCATGTACGACATTGCCTCCTCGATCCTGCAGCAGAAGCTGTCCCAGGTCGAAGGGGTGGGCCAGGTCTTCGTGTGGGGCGGTGCCCTGCCCGCCGTGCGGGTGGACGTGAACCCGGCGCTCCTGAATGCCCAGGGTCTGGGTCTGGACGATGTGCGGCTGGCCATCTCCGCTGCCAACCTGAACCGCCCCAAGGGCGACCTCAGCAGCGGCGGGACCAGCTGGTCCATCACCACCAATGACCAGCTCATGGGGGCCTCGGACTACCTGCCCCTCATCCTCCGCTACCGCAACGGCAATGCCGTGCGCCTCGGTGACGTGGCCCGGGTGACGGACTCCGTGGAGAACGTCCGCAACTCCGGCCTGTCCAATGGCGTCCCGGCCATCATGGTGCCCATCTTCCGGCAGCCGGACGCCAACATCATCGAGACCGTGGACCGCGTCCGAGCCCTGCTGCCCCAGCTCCAGGGCTCCCTGCCGCCCACCGTCGAGCTGAAGGTGCTCATCGATGCCACCCGCACCATCCGGGCCTCGGTGCACGATGTCCAGATCGCCCTGTGCATCTCCATCGTCCTGGTCATCCTGGTGGTCTTCGTCTTCCTGCGGAGCGTGCGCTCCACCCTCATCCCCAGCGTGGCCGTGCCGGTCTCCCTCGTCGGGACCTTCGGCGTCATGTACCTGCTGGGCTACACCATCGACAACCTCAGCCTCATGGCCCTCACGGTGGCCACGGGCTTCGTGGTGGATGACGCCATCGTGGTGGTGGAAAACATCACCCGCCACCTCGAGAACGGCATGAGTCCCATGGAGGCCTCCCTCCACGGCGCCAAGGAGATCGGCTTCACCGTGGTCTCCATCAGCATCTCGCTCATCGCGGTGTTCATCCCCATCCTGCTCATGGGCGGCATCGTGGGCCGCCTGTTCCGGGAGTTCGCAGTCACCTTGTCCGTGGCCATCGCCATCTCCATGGTGATCTCGCTGACCACCACGCCCATGATGTGCTCCCGCATCCTGCGGCCCGCCTCGGAGGAAAAGCACGGCCGGCTGTTCCAGGCCAGTGACCGCGCCCTGCGCTGGGTCATGGGCGGCTACGAGCGGTCTCTGGGCTGGGTACTGAAGCATCCCCTCCTGACCCTGACGACCTGGTTCGTCACCCTCCTCACCACCCTGGCCCTCTACTGGTTCATCCCCAAGGGCTTCTTCCCCCAGCAGGACACCGGCCGCATCACCGGGTCCATCCAGGCCGCCCAGGACATCTCCTTCGGCGGCATGGAGAAGCTCATGACGCAATATGTGGCCATCGTCCAGGCCGACCCCGCCGTGGAGAACGTCACAGCGTTCGTGGGTGGGGGCAACACGGGCCGCATGTTTGCCGCCCTCAAGCCCAACAACCAGCGCAAGGAGAACGCAGACCAGATCATTGGCCGCCTGCGGGGCAAGACCGCCCACATCCCCGGCGGGACTCTGTTCATGCAGCCCGTGCAGGACCTCCGCCTGGGGGGCCGGGCCTCCAGCAGCCAGTACCAGTACACGCTCCAGGGCGAGGACACGCGGGAGCTGCTGGAGTGGGCCCCCCGGGTGCTGGCCAAGCTCCGCACCATTCCCCAGGTCACGGACGTGAACACGGACCTCCAGAACAAGGGGCTGGAGGCCTCGCTGGTCATCGACCGCAGCACGGCCTCCCGCCTGGGCGTCAGCCCCCAGGCCATCGATAGCGCTCTCTACGACGCCTTCGGCCAGCGCTTCGTGTCCACCATCTACACGCCCCTGAACCAGTACCACGTGGTCATGGAGGTGGACACGCCCTTCATGCAGACGCCGGAAGGCCTCCGCCACATCTACGTCCGGTCCAACACCGGGAACCTGGTGCCCCTGAGCGGCTTCACCCGCCTGGAGCGCCGCAACACCGCCCTCTCCGTAAACCATCAGGGCCAGCAGCCCTCCGTGACCCTGTCCTTCAACCTGCCTGTGGGCGTGGCCCTGGGGGATGCGGTGGAGGCCATCGACAAGGCCCAGCAGGACATCCGCATGCCCGGCACCCTGCGGGGCAGCTACATGGGCACGGCCCAGGCCTTCAAGGCCTCCCTGGCCAACCAGCCCATCCTGGTGGTCGCCGCCCTGCTGGTGGTCTACATCGTGCTGGGGATGCTCTACGAGAGCCTCATCCACCCCATCACCATCCTCTCGACCCTGCCCTCGGCGGGCGTGGGGGCCCTTCTGGCCCTCCTGGCCTGGAAGACCGAGCTGAGCGTCATCGCCTTCATCGGCATCATCCTGCTCATCGGCATCGTGAAGAAGAACGCCATCCTCATGATCGACTTCGCCATCGAGGTGGAGCGCCGGGAGGGCGTGACCCCCGAGCAGGCCATCTTCCAGGCCTGCCTCCTGCGCTTCCGGCCCATCACCATGACCACCATGGCAGCGCTCCTGGGCGGCCTCCCCCTGGCCATTGGCATGGGCACCGGCTCTGAGCTGCGGCAGCCCCTGGGCATCGCCATCGTCGGGGGTCTGCTGCTCAGTCAGCTGCTGACCCTCTACACCACCCCCGTGATCTACCTCTACATGGACCGCCTGCGGCTGTGGGCCAAGGACCTGTGGAGCCGCTGGCACCCCGCGCCGACGGCCTGAAACGCACTGTCGGGCTTGAGAAGAACCGCTCCGGGTGCGATCCTGGAAGGCCATGAAACTCGACCGCCTCGGCGACTTCCAACGCACTCACCCCAACGGTGACCTCCGCCTTGCCCATGCCGGCCAGACCGTCCGGCTGCTGGGCTGGTGCCGCCGGGCCCGGAATCTGGGCTCCTTGGTCTTCCTGGACCTCCGGGACCGGACGGGCCTGATCCAGCTGGTGGCCAACGAAGAGACCGCCGATCCCGCCCTCCTGACCCGCCTGAAGGCCGTGCGCAGCGAGTTCGTGCTGGCTGTCGAGGGCGTGGTGGCAGAGCGCCAGAGCAAGAACCCCAACCTGGCCACCGGCGACGTGGAGGTGCGGCTCACGGAGCTGCGCATCCTCAACACCGCCGCACCCCTGCCCTTCCCCCTGGACGACGAGAACGTGGGGGAGGACCTGCGCCTGGCCCACCGCTTCCTGGACCTGCGCCGCGACCAGCTCCAGCGGAACATGGTGCTCCGCAGCGAGACCGCCCACCTCATCCGCAACCACTTCCGGGAGCAGGGGTTCATCGAGTTCGAGACCCCCATCCTCACCAAGTCCACGCCGGAGGGGGCGCGGGACTACCTGGTGCCCAGCCGGGTCCATCCGGGCGAGTTCTTCGCCCTGCCCCAGAGCCCCCAGCTCTTCAAGCAGCTGCTCCAGGTGAGCGGCTTCGAGCGCTACGTCCAGATCTGCCGCTGCTTCCGGGACGAGGACCTGCGCGCCGACCGCCAGCCCGAGTTCACCCAGGTGGACGTGGAGATGAGCTTCGTGCGCCAGGAGGACGTCCAGGGCATCATCGAGTCCCTCATGGAGAAGCTGGCCCCGCTGGCCGGTCGCTCCGTTAAAGCGCCCTTCCCCCGCCTCGCCTACCGGGACGCCATGGAGCGCTACGGCTCGGACAAGCCGGATCTCCGCTGCCCCCTGGTGCTCCAGGACGTCACAGACCTGTTCGCCACCAGCGGCTTCAACCTGTTCCGGGCGGCCGCCGAGAGCAGCGGCCAGCGCCGGGTGCGGGCCCTCTTCTTCCCCGGCGAGGTGGCCGGTGGCCTCAGCCGCAAGGTGCTGGATGGCTACCAGGAGCAGGCCAAGCAGCTGGGCGCCGGCGGCCTGCCCTACGCCAAGTGGGGCAAGGACGGCCTGGCCAGCAGCTTCAAGAAGTTCCTCGAGCCCGCCGACGAGGCCGCCCTGCAGGCCCGCCTGGGGGTGAGTGGCGAGGGTCTGGCCATCTTCGCCATGGGCACCGACGCCCAGACCAGCCGCATCCTCGGTGACCTCCGCGTCAAGCTCGCCGCAGACTTGGCGGCCCAGGAACCCAACCCAGACCTAGCCAGGCTATTACTGGATAAGAGCGCATTTGCGTTTTTATGGGTCGTGGACTTCCCCCTGCTGGAGTGGAACGAGGAGCACCAGCGCTTCATCGCCTGCCACCACCCCTTCACCAGCCCCCACCCGGATGATCTCGACCTGCTGGAGTCCGACCCCGGCGCCTGCCGCGCCGTGGCCTACGACCTCGTGCTCAACGGCTTCGAGGTGGGCGGCGGCAGCATCCGCATCCACGATGCGGAGACCCAGAGCCGCATGTTCCGGGCCATCGGCATCGGGGCCGAGGAGGCCCGCGCCAAGTTCGGGTTCCTGCTGGACGCCCTCAGCTTCGGGGCGCCGCCCCATGGGGGCCTAGCGCTGGGCCTGGACCGGCTCGTGATGCTCCTGGCGGATGTGAGCAACATCCGGGAGGTCATCGCCTTCCCCAAGACCGCCCAGGCCCGCTGTCTCATGACGGACGCCCCCAGCCCCGTGGACGAGCGGCAGCTACGGGAGCTGCACCTGCTCCCCGAGTCCCGCCAGACCTACCGCGTGGGGGCCGTGTTCTTCGAGAGCGCCGAGGGGGGCAGCTCCGACCTCCGCACCCAGGCCTTCCAGCAGATCAGCCAGCTGACCCCCCGCCAGGCCCAGGGCCTGGTGACCCTGGATACCCAGGGCCAGATCCTCGATGCCCAGACTCTCAGTGGACCCACCTTCGACTTCTGACCCGGGCGCCGTTGCCTGGGTCCGGGGTCAGCCCCTTACCCCTGTGCGACAATCACCCAGGCCACAATGAACGATGAGGAGTCCCATGACCGCAGCTCCTGGCAAGGCCCCCAAGAAGGAAAAGGTAAAGCGCCAGACGCCCGAGGCGCGGGCGGAGGCCCTGCGCTACAACCACATGATGTACGGCCCCACCGCCAAGGAAGTGCGCCCGGTCATGAAGAAGGCCAACCTGGGTGGGCCCTACCTCAGCCACCCCAAGTTCCAGAGCCTGATGGAGGCCTTCAAGAAGGGCAACTCCTTCACCTTTGATGTGACCGACAAGGGCAAGAGCTACGCCGTTACCACCGAGGGCAGCCAGATCCTCTTCGGCGGGAAGATCATCTACTACTCCCGCCCCCTGAATCGCCACGAGGACAACCTCCTCATGGACCGGGAGGCCACCCTCCAGTACCAGAACGTGGATGCGCTGGTCCACCTCGTCGCCGCAGTCATCCGGGCCCTGCCGGAGCTGGGCGCATCCCAGCTGGGCGTCATGAACCAGGAGCTCTACTACGGCGCAGACAAGCTGGATGCGGGCATGGCCGAGCAGGGACCGAACCTCCTCGTTGGGGCCTATCGACACCAGCGGGTCCCTGACGCCCTGCGGAAGTAGGGGCCATCCATAGCAATGCGGATCGACCTACTTGCTACAAGCGGGGTCATTTAATCGTCTTAGCATCGACACCAGATTCCTTGAGGGCATCTTTGAGAAGGAGAATCTGACCTCCCATCTCCGTGAGGTCGACTGGCCACTCCGTCTGGACGAGCATTATCTGACCGGTATATTTGTCCGCCCTGACCAAGACCCCGAGCCGCTCCGGCTGGACAGCAGTGACCTTGCGAAGATCAAAGTCATACCGAATCAGCACGAACACAGTATCTGAACCCTCGTATTCCTGTTTGGGTGGCCACTTGCCAGCCTCAATCGCTTTGCTTTTTTCGGCGATGGGCAGGTCGTCGAATAGGGCCTGCATGGCCGTCATGGACCAGCGATTACGTTCACGCAGTTGCATGGGGACATAGATTTCCCCCTCCTTCGAGAAGAAGGGGGAACCAATAAACATGGGCGGCTGGCTCCTGCTTTTTCCGTTGCCGTCCGAAATAGAGTCGACAAACTTAGGCGATGCTTTATGCAAAAAATCAGTCTCAATGACCGAGGAGGTCCTTGTTTCCGCCTCTACCAAATGAATAGACCCATCATTCACGAAAACAACAAATTGGCCCCCCGATGCCACAGCACTGGCTTGGCGAACCGTGGCAGGATCCTTGAGGGAAATTACCAAGTTGGATTCGCCGCCCAACAGGTCGACCGTGAGTATTTGAAAAAGCCTGTCCCCATTTTCATCGGTGGCATCCAGTCGCTCCACGAGAGCTTTCTTTTGATTAACCGCTAAGAAGTGGAACTCCCCCTTCAGAACTTGGGACATTGACCAGAACCACCGAGGGCCCTCCTGGGTCGCTAGTTTCTGCCCAAATCGGAGTCTCAGTGCCTTATTTCCAACCTGTTCTGTCAGGTAGCCATAATCACCATCGAAGGCCCTGCTGACGAGCCCGAGATCAGCTCCTGTTGAAATCCTTGGCAGGTCAGGGATGGGATAAAAAGCTTTTGCTCCTCTTTCAAACACCGATTCATTCACGACAACCCATTCTCTTCCGAATGAATAGATATGCGATACTTGAGCGAACAAGGTGGTTGAAAGCAATAACTGGAGCACAATAATAAATTTCAATACGCACCTCAATACAGATCACAAATTAATATTTAACAATATTCTATTTAGATTTTTGATATCTAAGATGTTTGATACCGAGCTTGTAAAAGGGGGCATTGCCCTTTCCATCACACTTACAAATGGCTAACTGGGGTGTCCCGTTGCATTCCTCTATTAGGGCATCACAAGTACCCTTGTATAAAGGGCTGTCGATTGGTTCGGTGCAATTTTGTGGGCAAAGTTGACTACAACTTTTGCTTGAAGAACCTGCATTCAAGGCGTCGATGCACTTTACATACGCATCACCAGAAAAATCCCAGCAAGGATCTGATGATTGTTTTTGCTGAATCCCTGGATGGGTTTGTGCATGAATATATATATTATTAATAAATATTATTAAAATACAAATCAACAGTCTATTCATATTAAACCTCATTAAAAATTATAACTGAATTATTTGCATAATCATATATTGTTATTTTCAGGAATCATTGAAAAAAATGATTTGATCCACAACTATTCTCCGAATTTTTAAAAAATAGATCGATGCACCAGCCTAATTCACATTTCTATTGGTGCAAACTTTGTCTAGGATTTTCATTTATTTGTCTAAATACTAATTAAATTGACTAGATACTTATTTAAAAATAAAAATTTTTCTAACGAGACTCTCCGCTCTTTCCTCCCGAAGGGCTTAGAGTTTCACAACTCAGGGCAGGATTTCGACCAATGCCGTTTCAGACCTGATCTGCCCCAAACTAGGGCATGCCCATCACCCTCCGCCAGAAGGCTCAAGCCATCCTCCGCGAAGCCGGCTGGGACCTTGTGCCGCCCCCCGTGGTCTGGTCCCCCCGCATGGCCCGCTGCGCCGGGCTCTTCGTGATCGAGAAGGATGCCCGGGGCAAGTGGCACCCGGAGATCCGCCTGAGCATCCCCCTCCTGCGGCGGCGTGATTGGCCCTGGCCCCAGCAGGTGTGCGGGATGAACTGCCACGACCCGGAGCAGGTGCAGCGACGCATCCTGGAGCACGAGCTCATCCACTACAAGCTCTGGATGGACCAGGAGAAGGACTGGGGCCACTCCGAGCGCTTCCGAACCCTGGCGGCCGGCGCGTTCGGGCATCAGAGCATCACGCACGGCATCGGCACAGAAGAGGGCTGATCCGGCGCGCGGTCTGCCGCCTGACTCGCTCCCTGTGGGGCCCCGCTCCAGAGGCTGCCTCGCAGCCTCTTCCACGACCCACATGGTCGCGACGCACGGCATCGGCACGGAAGAGGGCTGATCCGGCGCGCGGTCTGCCGCCTGACTCGCTCCCTGTGGGGCCCCGCTCCAGAGGCTGCCGCATGCGCCAGGACTCCACCAGCACGGACCTTCTGCCGAGTAGACTTCTGCTATGAACGCCTCGGACCCAGCCCTCCTCGCCTCGGCACCCCTGGTGGAAGGCGAGGACCGTCTGCCTCCGGCGCACAAGGTCTACGCCCTGCGCACCCTTCCCATGGGGACCATCCGCGCGATCGGGTTCGACATGGACCACACCCTGGCCCGCTACCGCTCGCCCGAGATCGATGACCTGGCCTTCAAGAAGGCGGCCCGCCTGCTGGTGCGGGAGCGGGGCTACTCCCCCTGGCTGCTGGAGACCACCTACGACCCGGACTTCGCCGTGCGCGGCCTGGTGCTGGATGGCCTCCGGGGCAATCTCCTGAAGCTGAACCGGGAGCGCCAGGCGGTGCGGGCCTGCCATGGCACCCGGGCCCTGAGCCGAACCGAGCTTGAGGCCACCTATGGCCGCCGCCGCCTGGCCACCGCCGCCAAAGGCTTTCGCTGCATCGACACGCTGTTCGAGATCCCCGAGAGCCACCTCTTCGCGCGGATGGTCGATGGCCTCGACCACGGCCTCCTGAAGGCCGAGAACTACCTCCAGCTGTTCGCCGACGTGCGCTGGGCTGTGGACACGGTCCACCGAAACGGCGAGATGAAGGCGGAGATCCTCCAGCACCGGGACTTCTTCATCCTCAAGGACCCCCAGCTCTCCCTGGCCCTGGACCGCCTCAAGCGGGAGGGCAAGAAGCTCTTCCTGCTCACAAACAGCGACTGGGCGTTCACGGATGGCGTGCTGAGCCACCTCCTGAACGGCCTGGATGAGGCCAGGCCCCGCTGGACCGACTACTTCGATCTGGTGGTGGTGAGCAGCCAGAAGCCGGCCTTCTTCCTGGACACGCCCGAGGCCCATGCCCTCGCGGGGCACCCCCACTGCTACACCGGGGGCCATGCGACCTGGCTGGAGACCATGCTGGGTGCCAGTGGGGAGCAGGTGCTCTATGTGGGCGACCACATCTACGGCGATGTCCTCCGCTCCAAGAAGAACGCTTCCTGGCGCACCCTCATGCTGGTGCCGGAGCTGGAGCGGGAGCTGCGGATCCTGGAGGCAAGGGCCAATGACCTGCGGGGACTGCTGGCCCTGGAGACCGCCCGGCGGCGGACCCAGCGTCGGGCCTCCGTCCTGCTGGACCAGTGGAAGCGCAACCGGGCCCACAGCCATGTACTGGGGCCGCGCATGGGCCCTGAGGCGGCCCACGCCCTGGATCAGGAGGCGGCCCACCTGGCTGCCAGCACCGAAGCCCTGGAGGCGCGGGGGGCGGCCCAGTGGCAGGAGCTGGAGGCCACCATGGCCAAGGTGGAGGCCGCCTTCAACCCGCTGTGGGGGCCGATGTTCCGGGACCGGGACGAGCAGACCCGCTTTGCCGACCAGGTCCAGCAGTTCGCCTGCGCCTACACGGGCCGGGTGGGGAACCTCTACATGGTGGATTCCCTCAGCACCATCTACGCCCCCGTCCCCGCCCTGCCCCACGAGCGGCTGGGGTGAACTTCATTTGCAATTAAAGAAAACCTGGTTATCGGCCAGCCTCCGCCAAATCGGACCTTCAAAGAGCTCCACTAAGGACACGAAGAACTGCCGAAAAGGGCACGAAGGCAAGCCGTCACGCCGACAGGGCCTCCGGGCCTTCGGCCCCCGGTCGCCTGCGACCGGCCAAGGGGGCGGCGGCTGGAACGGCCTTTTGGGGGCCGCAGCCAGCCGCCGCCCCCTTGGGGATGCCCGCGGTGGGTCTAGGT
>Ga0194052_1001235_pt1 | contig 15056 bp, 15 predicted proteins | sample SepL226m_MetaG_FD_160117 | JGI IMG/M metagenome (GOLD analysis project Ga0194052, IMG submission 160117) | Anoxic zone freshwater microbial communities from boreal shield lake in IISD Experimental Lakes Area, Ontario, Canada - Sep2016-L227-6m | ecosystem: Environmental > Aquatic > Freshwater >... | reverse complement strand
ATGATCTTCGCTGCGCCGGCCAGTCGGGCACCCTGAATTGCACCGCTGCCGATCCCGCCACAGCCGATCACCACGACCGTGTCGCCGGGGCTCACGTCGGCGGTGTTGACTGCTGATCCCCAGCCGGTGGTGACGCCGCAGCCCAGGAGGCACGCCCGGGAGAGTGGAACGTCGTCGTCGATCTTGATCATCGATGCTTCGGGCACGGTGCCGTATGGGGCGAAGGTGCCCAGGCCGATCGCGGCGTAGACATCCCGCCCGCGGGCGTGGCGCCGGAAGGTGCCATCGGGTTGCAGCCCGATCAGACTGTTCGCACCCATATCGCACAGATTCGAGTGCCCGGTCGCACACCAGCGACACCGTCCGCACGCCGGTAGGAAGGCGGCCACCGCGTGGTCACCGACCTTGAGGTCCCGCACACCGGGGCCTACTTCGACGATGACACCGGCGCCTTCGTGGCCGCCGATGATCGGAACCGGGGCGGGCAGGTCCCCGGTTCGGATGTGGTGATCGGAGTGGCAGAGACCGGTGGCCTCGAAGGACACCAGGACTTCACCGTCCTGCGGGGGATCGAGGTCGACTTCCTCGACGCTCCAGTCATGTTCGTAGTCCCACAGGATGGCGGCATTCATCTTCATCAGGTTTCACCGAACGGTCGAGGTGTGAGTCTCGTGAGCATAGGACGCACGCGCCGTCACCGGGGCGAGGACGACGGAGTCTGTTATGGCAGGCTGAACCGCTGTGACCGACAAACCGGGCGTTCCGCGCAGGACAGGTCCGTTTGCCGTCGGTGACCGGGTCCAATTGACCGACCCCAAGGGCCGGCACTACACGATGATTCTTAACCCCGGTGCCGAGTTCCATACCCACCGTGGCGCACTGGCCCACGACGAGGTGATTGGGACCCCCGAGGGCAGCGTCGTCAAATCCGCCAATGGCGATGCGTTCCTGGTGCTTCGGCCACTGCTGGTCGACTACGTGATGTCGATGCCACGCGGCGCACAGGTCATCTATCCCAAGGACGCCGCGCAGATCGTCCATGAGGGCGATATCTTCCCTGGCGCACGGGTGCTGGAGGCCGGTGCCGGATCCGGGGCGCTGACCTGCTCGCTGCTGCGCGCCGTGGGTCCTGCCGGCGAGGTCATCTCCTATGAGGTGCGTGCCGACCATGCCGAGCACGCCGAGCGCAATGTGGCGACGTTCTTCGGCCAGGACCCGGATAACTGGCGCCTGATCATCTCCGATGTGGTCGACTCCGATCTCCCCGATGAATCGGTTGACCGTGCGGTACTGGACATGCTCGCCCCGTGGGACGTTTTGGACGCCGTGGCGCGGATGCTGGTGCCCGGTGGGGTGCTGATCATCTATGTCGCGACCGTCACCCAGTTGTCGACGACTGTCGAGGCGCTGCGCGAGCGGCAATGCTGGACCGAACCGCGCTCGTGGGAAACCATGCAGCGGGGTTGGAATGTCGTTGGGTTGGCTGTTCGTCCGGAGCACACCATGCGCGGGCATACCGCGTTTCTGATCTCCGCGCGCCGCTTGGCGCCGGGCACCGTGACACCGCCGCCGCTGCGCCGCAAGGGCCGCGGCAACAGAGCCGCTGTTGCTGGAACAGATGAGCCCGCCGGCTGACGTTCTCGTGGTCGGAGCGGGGCCGGTGGGCCTGACGGCTGCACTCGCTCTGGTGCGCGGCGGCGTCAGCGTCGATCTGGTGGAGGCTCAGGCGACCCTGGGCAGCGAGTCGCTTGCGGCGACGTTCCATCCACCGACGCTGCAGATTCTCGCCGATCTCGGCATCGATTTAGTCGGCCACGGGATCGAAGCGCGGACGATCGGCTATCGCGACGCCAATGGCGGACCTACAGCTCGGTTCCATCTGGCCGAGTTGGCTTCTGAGACCTGTTATCCGTATCGCCGACACGTTCCTCAGCTCGAGGTCTGCCGATTGATGCTGGCCAGGCTTGAAGCCTCCCCGGCGTGCCGGATCCGATTCGGCGTCCGAGCGGATGCGGATATGGCCGCCGTCTACCCGTGGGTGGTTGCGGCCGATGGGGCCGACAGCGGGCTTCGTGAGGCAGCGGGTATCGCGTTCACCGGCGACGCCTATGCCGGAACCGTGATTCGCCTACTCTGTGAACCAGGGGGATTCGAGGCATGGGATCCGGTGAGCTATGTCATTGCGGACGACACATCGGTCAGCGTGTTGCGGATGGCTGATCACATCCGAGTGATCGTGCGGATCGATGATGATGGTGCGGTGTCCCCGGCGGCGGCGACCACCACCGCAATCCGGGTGACCGGGGTGATGCCATCGGTGCGATCCTGGTCCCAGTACCGCTCGCAACGCCGGGTGGTGAGAACCAACCTCATCGACAATTTGATACTGGTGGGTGACAGCGCACACGTGACGACCACCCGAGGAGGGATGAATATGAATGCGGGTATTCATGATGCTGCGGTCATCGCGACCGCACTGGCTCGTGGCCCGGAGCATGTCGCCGGCGCGGCCGGTGAGCGGCTTGTCGCCGCGCGCGATGTGTTATTACCACGGACGCACGACACGCTTGAGGAACCTGGTGCTCGGCTGCAGCGGGTTCGGGCTCTGCAGCGAGAGCCGCAAGCACGCCGCGAGTTCTTGCGCCGCGGCGCCATGCTGGACATGGTGAGCTGGCCATGATCCTGGCCGAGATCCCTGATCCTGCGACAGCACACCGTGTCGGGGTTGTGGTTCCACCGTCTAATCCGGTTGTTGAGCCGGAACTCGACGCGCTTGTCGGCAACGATGTGCTGGTCTACGGTTCGCGCTTGCCGCGATTCCCCGGCTTGACCCTGCCGGAGCGCAACCGGATGTACGTCCCGGCTTACGCCGACTGTCTGGATGAACTCTTCGGCCTCGACCCGGTGTGCGCTCTGGTGGCGGTGACCGGACCCAATTACCACCTGGGGGTGGACGGCGACCGGGATATGTGCGCTGATCTCACCAAGCGGTTCGGCGCACCGGTGTACACGGCGAGCTTGGCCATCCACGACATGCTGACCTCGTTGCGGATCAGCAATATTCACCTGTTGTCGCCCTACCCGGACTGGCTTACCGAAGAGACGGTGGGTTACTGGTCGAGAGGTGGGATGAATGTCCTGGCGGTCGACAGCATGCTCAATGCGGGTGAGGACTTCCGTGCCTACGAAACTGGCACCGACGAGGTCGTCGCACGTCTGCGGGCGATCGATCCAGAGCCCGGTTCGGCGGTGTTACTCACCGGCACCGGCCTGGTCAGTGTCGCCAGCATCTACCTGGTCGGGCACGGCTGCCGGGTGCCGATCCTGTCGTCCAACCTGTGCGGTGTCTGGTGGATCCTGAGGCAGTGCGCCGGCAGTTCGGGAAGCGAGCTCTATCAGGAGATCAAACGCGAGGCACTGTTAGCCGCGATCTAGTGGCAGTGCACGCAGTCGATCAGTATTGGAGATCGCCCAGCCACGCGGCTGCCTCGGTCGCCCAATAGGTCACGATGATGCTGGCTCCGGCACGCCGAATCGACAGCAGGAGCTCCTGAATCGCGCCGGCGCGGTCCAGCCTGCCCTGCGCGGCCGCCGACTCCACCATGGCGTATTCGCCCGATACCTGGTAGGCCGCTACGGGGAGGTCCACCGTGTCAGCGACTTTCGTGATGATGTCGAGGTAGGGCAGAGCGGGTTTGACCATCACGATGTCGGCACCTTCATCGACATCCAGCAGGACCTCGCGAATCGATTCCCTGCTGTTACCCGGAAATTGCTGGTACGTCCGACGATTCCCCACAAGAGACGATTCGACTGCATCGCGAAACGGCCCGTAGAAACTTGATGCGAACTTAGCGGCATACGCCATGATCGCGACGGACTGATGCCCCGCGGCGTCGAGTGCATTGCGGATAGCGCCGACCTGGCCGTCCATCATGCCGCTGGGTGCGACCATATGCGCACCGGCATCGGCCTGTGCCACAGCGACTTTCGCAAACTTGACGATGCTCGCATCGTTGTCGACGTCACCGTTGGCAGCTAAGACGCCACTGTGCCCGTGGGTGGTGTATTCATCGAGATTGATATCGGTGATCACGACGGTGCGATCACCCACTTCGGCAGCAATGGCGCGTAGTGCGCGCTGCATGATTCCGTCCGGGGCAGACGCTTCCGATCCGTCGGAATCCTTGGTCGAGGGTATTCCGAAGAGCATGATGCCGCCCACGCCCGCGGCCGCGGCGGCTGCGGCAGCGCGGACGGCGGAATCAATGGAGTGCTGGCACTGCCCCGGCATCGAGGGGATCTCACGAGGCTGATCGATGCCATCGCGTACGAAGATCGGCTGGATGAGCGCTGACGGCGCAAGACTGGTCTCGGCCGATAGTCGGCGCATGGCAGCGGTACGGCGCAGTCGACGTGGTCGGTAGGGGTTGGCTGACGTGGTCCATCCGACGTTTTCGGGGACAGGATTACTCATGGCGGTCTTCCTGCTCGATGTGATTTGCGGCGAAGACCGAATCGATATGGGCCGACACTTCGGCCGGCGGACGGGCGTACCAGAAACCGGTTGCGGGTCGTGCCGTGCAACCCAGCGCGCGGAGGCGGATCTCGGTCTCCGCCGATTTCAGCAATAGGCCCAAAGGGTCCAGTATCTGCAGGCCTGCTTGATCACGGATTCCGTAGTGCCACAGTATCTCCGCGGGTAGTCCCTCGGCAGGGATGATGACCTGGGCGCCCTCGGAAGCCGCATGCTGCGCGGCCGCTCCGAACTCGTCGATGAACTGCTGTGGCTCTCCGGCGATCGCCGAGGTGATGGTGCCGGTACCGCCCGGGAGTAGCGAATAGCTCGAATACCAATGCTCGGTGCGGTAGCGGCGGATGTTGTCGACGATCGGTTCACGCAGACCGGGTGCGAATCCGATGATCCCGAAACGGATCTCGTTGCGGGCGCAATAATTGAACACGGTACTGCCGTACCCCAGTGTTGGGATGGTCGCTAGGCTGCGGGCCGCGGGTAGCCCAGGATCCTGACCGGCGGCGATCACCCAGGCGTCATAGCCATCGCGTTCGGCCTGCACAGCCGTCTCAGCGAAGTACTGGTTGAAGCGCAGTGCGATGGATCCGTAACTGACGTATTGATAGGGAACCGGAGTCTCGTATGCGCGTCGGGGCAATGTGCGGATGGACACCTCGGTGCCCGGATCGACGACGGCTGAGATGTGATCCTGGTACCAGGCGTCCAGTTCGGGCATCCGACCCGCGATGACGTGTTTCTGCAGCCAGATTCTCACTGTGTGCCCTCCTGCGTCCCGGTTTGATTGTCGCCCAGTCAGTCGTCGCCGCGACGCAGTTCCCGATGAGCAGACAATAGTTCGATCTCTGGTCGGCCTGCTACCAGCCTCTCGGCTCTGTCGAGCACCTCGACCACGTGGGCCCGATCAGCGGCGACCACCGCTATGCCGATGCCGGCCCGCCGATGCAGATCCAGCGACCCTGTCTCGGCCGCCGATACGCTGAATCGGCGCTGTAACTCAGCCACCAGGGGCCGCACCACCGATCGCTTGTCCTTCAGCGACCTCACGTCGCCGAGCAGGATGTCGAACTCAAGCCACCCGATCCACATCGTTGATCTATCCCGTGCCAGATCCGGGTGTGGCAGTGGTGCCGGCAGGCGACGCAGGCGCAGCCTCGGTGTGGGCATTGCCGAACGTCAGCAGCATGTCCGCTGTCTCTCGCGACAACTGCCAATCGCCGTCCACGGGCCGGAACTGCATCGGGAAGACAAACTCGCCCGGATTGCCTGGGTTGGCTGTGGTGACCTTGATGATGGCCAGGGCGTCACCGGGTTTGGTGTCGGACCATTTCACCTCGGTGGCGGTGAACGTCAACGGGGTAAAACCGCCATCGCGCAAAGCCGCGGCGAACGCGTCGAGCGTGCCTGCTTCCGAGGGTGTGGCGTTCTGGACGAGGTGCAGTTTGTCGGCGCCTGGGACCGCCGGGTCAGCAAGCCGGTACATCACGTCGGCGAGGGTTTCCGGTGCCGGCAGCGGCCCGGGATCGAGCGGTGCTGCCGCTGTGGTCGTGGGCGGTGTCACGGGTTCTGACATCGAACTCGATTCGCCGTGACGTGCGCACCCCGAAAGGCCAATCACCGACACGATTGCGGCGATGCTCAGGCTCACGATCAGGAGGCGACGCATCCGGCAGCGGCAGGGTCAGCCGTTGAACAGGCTCAGCACCAACCCGGCCGAGGCGCGTGACAGCTTCCAGCCGCCCTGGTTGACGAAGACGATGCTTTGGGTAATGGGTCCGACGCCGTTTCCGGTCGCGGTGACAGTGGCGCTGGCCGATCCGCCGGCCGCAGGTGCGATGTTGGTGACTGAGAAGTTCAGCGGCAACTGACCCTTGGCGACGGCGTTTTTCATCAGGCCATCGGCGGCGCGGGCCTCGATCCGGCCGATCCCGCCCTCAACCAGGTTGCTCTTGGCGGCAAACGGCACATTGGGGTCTGCCAGCCCGTACAGCACGCCGTACAGCTGGTCGGCTGTCGGTAGGTCGGCGGCCGGGTCTTGAGGAAGCGGAATACCGAACACCACAGGTTGCACGGCAGGAGATGCGATCGGGGTGATCGCATCGGCAGCGGCCAGTCCACCAGCGGCGCCACCGAGGATTGCAGCGGCTGCCACGCACGTGGCCAGCAGTTTTCGGGTCACGACTGTCCTTTCGATCGGACCAACCAGGTAGTCAGGTTAACAGTGACATCAGGGTGTCGAAATCGTCGTAGCGCCCGGGATGGTCTAATCGCCGGTAGCGTTGGGTGGATCCACCTCACCACCTTCGGTGTAGTGCGGGGAAGGAGCCGGGTAATGAGTGAGTCGAATCGTTCTGAGGCTTTGGGCGACTCTGACGGTGAGGATTCTGCTGAACTGGAGCAGCTTCGCCGGGAGGCGGCGCTCCTGCGTGAGCAATTGCAAAGTGCGGCCGGCGGCCAGCGCGCGCCCCGTGAGGTGCAGCAGCTCGAGGCCAGGATCGACTCGCTGGGTGCCCGTAACGCCAAGTTGATGGACACCCTTAAGGACGCACGCCAGCAGCTCCTGGCTCTTCGCGAGGAGGTCGACCGACTGGGCCAGCCGCCCAGTGGGTACGGCGTGCTGCTGAGTGCCCACGACGATGACACCGTCGATGTGTTCACGTCCGGCCGCAAGATGCGGCTGACCTGCTCGCCCAATATCGAAGTTGACGGGCTGAAGAAGGGGCAGACCGTCCGACTCAACGAAGCGCTGACCGTTGTGGAGGCCGGCACCTTCGAGGCGGTGGGCGAGATCAGCACTCTGCGTGAGGTGCTTGCCGACGGACATCGCGCACTGGTGCTGGGCCACGCCGACGAGGAGCGGATTGTCTGGTTGGCCGAACCGCTGGTGGCAGCCGAGCACATGGCTCCCGAGGTGGCCGATGCTCTTGACGACGATCACAAGCCGCGCAAGCTTCGTCCCGGTGACTCGCTGCTGGTCGACTCCAAGGCCGGTTACGCCTTTGAGCGCATCCCCAAGGCCGAGGTGGAGGACCTGGTGCTCGAAGAGGTCCCCGACGTCGCCTACAGCGATATCGGCGGCCTGACCCGTCAGATCGAGCAGATCCGCGATGCAGTGGAACTGCCCTTCCTGCACAAGGATCTGTACCGCGAGTACTCGTTGCGTCCGCCGAAGGGCGTTCTGCTCTACGGCCCTCCCGGCTGCGGCAAGACACTGATCGCCAAGGCGGTCGCCAATTCACTGGCCAAAAAGATGGCCGAGGTCCGTGGTGAGGACGCCCGCGAGGCGAAGTCCTACTTCCTCAACATCAAGGGTCCAGAACTGCTGAACAAGTTCGTGGGCGAGACCGAACGCCATATCCGGCTGATCTTCCAGCGGGCCCGGGAGAAGGCGTCCGAGGGCACCCCGGTGATCGTCTTCTTCGACGAGATGGACTCGATCTTCCGCACCCGCGGTACCGGTGTCAGCTCCGATGTCGAGACCACGGTCGTGCCTCAGTTGCTCAGTGAGATCGACGGCGTCGAGGGTTTGGAGAACGTCATCGTCATCGGTGCCTCCAACCGCGAGGACATGATCGACCCGGCGATCCTGCGGCCGGGCCGGCTCGACGTCAAGATCAAGATCGAGCGTCCGGATGCCGAAGCCGCCCAGGACATCTTCAGCAAGTACCTGACCGTGAATCTGCCGGTGAACGCCGACGACCTTGCAGAGTTCGGGGGTGACCGGGCACTGTGCATCAAGGCGATGATCGAGAAGGTCGTCGACCGGATGTACGCCGAGATCGATGACAACCGTTTCCTGGAGGTCACCTATGCCAACGGTGACAAAGAGGTCATGTACTTCAAGGACTTCAACTCAGGCGCGATGATCCAGAACGTCGTCGACCGGGCCAAGAAGTTCGCGATCAAGTCGGTGCTCGAGTCGGGCCAGCACGGTCTGCGCATCCAGCACCTGCTCGACTCGATCGTCGATGAGTTCTCCGAGAACGAGGATCTGCCCAACACCACCAACCCTGATGACTGGGCCCGCATCTCGGGCAAGAAGGGGGAGCGGATCGTCTACATCCGCACCCTGGTGAGTGGCAAGACCTCCAGCACCAGCCGTGCGATCGATACCGAGTCGAACCTTGGTCAGTACCTCTAGCCGCACGACGATCAAGCGGCGAGGTACGAGCCGCGATGAGGAGTGGGGCAGTAGTTCTAGCTAGCGCCGTCGGTCGGCTACTGGAACTGAAGCGAGTAGCTGTTTGTCAGATCGTCCTGGGTGACGTGGGCGTCGCGCCCGGTGGTGTCGACTAGCAGCGGATGCGACAGCGTGCGGGTCTGGTAACTCCAGCCCGCCGGAAGGTGCAACCGGCTCGCCAGTCCGGGTAGGTCATCGAGAGTCAGATCCTTGTCGACGATCTGGCTCCAGGTCTGCATCACCCACCGCTGTCCATCTGGATCGACCAGTTCGAACACGGGGCGGCCGGCGTCGAAGATGAACACCGCTTTACGGTCGACTTTGTTGACGCTGTAGGGCGCCGGGTTCATCGATGCCATTTTGACGACGGCCTGTTCGATCATCTCGATGCCGCCGAAGTTCATCGTCGCCTGCGGACCCGCTGCGTGCTTTTCGATACTGCTCATCAACCAGTAGCGGGGGCCGTTGAGCAACGCCACGACGACACCGTTCTCCTTGGCAATCTCCTCGGCATCGAGAGAGTCCCATAGTTCGGCCGGGCAGTCGTTGAGCGGAAAGCTGTTGTAGACAACCGCTTCGGGTCCGGACTCGGTGATCCGAACCAGCATCACCTCGCCGTAACGAAGGCCGAACACATCTCCGGATCGATCGGCCATGAGCATCCCCTATCGGTGAAGTCGGTTATCCCGCTTGGATTTTGGTCTGACGCACATTCATCGAACGATATCGGCCAAGGGCGACGATGGTGAGCCGCAAATCGTCGAGAATCGGGTCGAGAAACTGAGCGCGGTACTGGGTGTCGGTGACCGCCTTGGCGGCCAGGTACATGAACGTGATCGCGGTCAACAACATGGTGGTCTGAATCAGTGAGTCAGGGATCGGCAGGGTCATACCCATCAGTCGTCCGTCAGGGCTGCCGGCACCCCGTGTCCACGCATCGAGAACAGCGGGACTGACCAGGATCAGGCCGAGCACGAAGAAGACGGTGCCCGTCATGATCGCGACGGTGAGCACGTGCACCACCTGTGAGGCAGCCACCACAAAGACGGTGTTGAGACGTTCGCCCAGGGAAAGCCCACGGGAATGTGGTGGGTCAGGCACGCCCTCGAACGGCGTTCCGGCGAGTTTGTCGGCGTCACCCGCTACAGCGCCGGGGGCCGTCAGCAGCGGCCGCACCTCCGTCAACGTGCTGGACACCAGGAACGCGGCGGCGATGAGGAATAGAAAACCCATACCCAGCCACAGCCGGCCACGACTGATCAACGAGGTCATCAGCCAGACGTAAGTGTTGAAGAACACCAGAAATGTGAGCAGGACGACCGGCAGGGCCCGGACGAACATCCCCGCGGCGTAGGCGAGGTTCGTCAGCGTCAGTTCGGCAGCCCAGCCCAGGATCGAGCCGACGCCGGTCGCGGTGAGTGCGAGGACCGCGCCAACCAAAGCCCCCCAGATGATCAGATTCACCACGATCCGTGCACTCGGTCCACCGAAAACGGCACCCAGGGCGATGATCGCCACGGCGAGATTGGCAATCAACACCCGCTGGACCGTGGAGTCGATTTTCGCCACGAACCATCCTGCGACCCCGGCGGCCGGCAAGACCAGCACCAGGATGGCCAGAACGAACCCCTCGGCCAGATCCGGCCGACCGTCGATGTTGATGGTGTGCTTTCCCAACACCTTCACCACGATGATCGAGTTCACTGCGAAGACCGCCATCGCTGCGAGAGCGGGCGCCGACCGGCTCCACACCCGGCGTAGCAGTGCCCCCGGTCGTAACACGGCGGGAAGTCCGTGGGCGAGGAACCAGCGTTCGGCGGCTTCGGTTTCGGCCGGCATGTGTCGAAACCCTAGCGGCTCAGCACCCGTCGTCACCCGGCTGGTTCGGATTGCCGGGTTCCTCCTCGCGCCAACGCGCATCGTCACCCGGCTAGGCTGTCCCTCATGCAGCGGATCATCGGTACCGAGGTCGAGTACGGCATATCCTCGCCGTCCGACCCGACCGCGAATCCGATCCTCACCTCCACCCAGGCGGTGCTCGCGTACGCGGCTGCCGCCGGAATCCAGCGGGCCAAACGCACCCGATGGGATTACGAGGTGGAGTCGCCCCTCCGGGACGCTCGAGGCTTCGATCTGAGCCGAACGTCGGGGCCCGTTCCGATAGTCGACGCCGACGAGGTCGGCGCGGCCAACATGATCCTGACCAACGGCGCCCGGCTTTACGTCGATCATGCCCATCCGGAGTACTCGGCACCGGAAGTCACCGATCCGATGGACGCGGTCATCTGGGACAAAGCCGGCGAACGGGTCATGGAGGCCGCCGCCCGACATGTCGCAAGCGTTCCCGGCGCGGCCAAGCTACAGCTGTACAAGAACAATGTCGACGGCAAGGGCGCCTCCTACGGCACGCACGAGAACTACCTGATGAGCCGGCAGACTCCGTTCTCGGCCGTCATCGCCGGGCTGACCACGTTCATGGTCTCCCGGCAGGTTGTCACCGGAAGCGGTCGCGTCGGGATCGGTCCGGCCGGCGACGACCCCGGCTTCCAGCTGTCCCAGCGCGCCGACTACATCGAGGTCGAGGTCGGGCTGGAGACGACGTTGAAGCGGGGGATTATCAACACCCGCGACGAACCGCACGCCGATGCCGACAAATACCGGCGATTGCATGTGATCATCGGCGACGCCAACCTGGCCGAGACATCGACGTATCTGAAGGTGGGCACCACGGCACTTGTCCTGGACCTGATCGAGGAGGGTGTGGATCTCAGCGATCTGGCACTGGCCCGGCCGGTCCACTCCGTGCACGTCGTCAGCCGGGACCCGTCACTGCGGGCGACGGTCGCCCTGGCCGATGGCCGCGAGCTCACCGCGCTGGCGTTGCAGCGGATCTATCTCGATCGGGTGGCCAAACTGCTGGACAGCCGCGACCCCGATCCTCGGGCCAACCACGTTGTCGAGACCTGGGCGCACGTGCTGGATTTGCTGGAGCGCGATCCGATGGAATGTGCCGAGTTGCTGGATTGGCCGGCCAAACTACGGCTGCTCGAGGGTTTCCGGCAGCGGGAGAACCTTGCCTGGTCAGCACCCCGGTTGCAACTGGTTGACTTGCAGTACTCCGACGTCCGGCTGGACAAAGGCCTCTACAACCGGCTGGTCGCACGCGGTTCGATGAAGCGGCTCGTCACCGAGCAGCAGGTGCTAGATGCTGTGGGTAACCCGCCTACCGACACCAGGGCCTACTTCCGCGGCGAGTGTCTGCGCCGCTTCGGTGCCGATATCGCTGCCGCGAGTTGGGATTCCGTCATCTTTGATCTCGGTGGTGATTCGCTGGTCCGGATCCCAACACTGGAGCCGCTGCGAGGCAGCAAGGCTCACGTGGGCGCGCTGCTGGACTCGGTGGACAGTGCCGCCGAACTTGTTGCGCAATTAACGAATTGAGCCGACGACAGCCTTCTCCTCGCGCACTTTCGTCCCGGCGAAGTAGAAGATCACCCCGGTGATGATGAAGATCGCCAGCGGTACGGCCTCGATCAGCAGATAGGTCATCCGCTCCCCGGCCTCCCAGCCATCCGGCCGGAACTCGTCGGAGAACCAGTCGACACCAAACCCGGGCATCAGCAGTTGCACGGTGGCGAAGATCACCCATGCCGTCAGCAAGATCGAGAGGAAAGGCGCCCACGGAGCGCGATACGGGCGCGGGTGGTCGGGGAAGGACACCCGCAACTTCCACAGCGCGGGGAAGATCGCGATATAGGAAATGAGAGTCGTGGAGATCGCGATACCCAGGATGGCGCCGAAGTATTTGGCGGCATTGCCCCCGGTGATTTGATGGACGGCGACGACCACGAGGGTGGACAGGATGCCGGAGAGCACGTTGACGCGGACCGGCGTGCCAAACCTGGGGGAGATCGCTCCCAGGTACTTCGGTGCGGCGCCGTCATAGCCGGACACGGCCATGGCGCGGTCGGAGCCCATGATCCAGGCGACGCCACTGGACAGCAGGCACAGGATGAATAACAGCGCAGCAACCGCGGCGATGACTGTGCCGGCGCCGGTGAGGGTCACGGTCCCGTCATCGGCGATGCTGCCGCCGTACACCGTGAAGACCGAACGCATCGCGTCGATGAAGCCGCCGAGTCCGGAGACTTGATCGGACGGCAGTATCACGATGATGCACAGGATGGGGATGGCATACATCAGGATCGCCGCGACGGCGGACCGGAAGATCGAGAACGGCACATCCTTCTTCGGGTTCTTCATCTCGTCGCCTGCGGTGTTAGGCAGTTCGAAGCCGACGTACCCGAACATAATCACGCCCGCGAGGCCGAAGAATCCCGCGGTCGATACGCGGAAGTCGCCGACGCCTACGCCATGCACTCCGTACTTGGAGGCATAGATCAGCGTGGTGATGGTGAAAAAGCCCAACAGAATGAACCGCGCGTACGCGCCGGCGATGGGGATGTACTTACCGACCTTGAACGACAGGATGGCGGCCAGGGTGCCGATCCAGATGAAGGCGAGTGTGAACGCGTAAAACCAGAAGGTCGGCAGGTCTTGACCTTCCAAGAAGAACACCGAGATCGTCGTCACCGCCAAAGTGGCCAGAGTTCCCCCGAACCACACCGGGTTCGTCACCCAGTACAGGACGTTGTTGACCGTGGCGGTGAGGCGACCGAAGGCAAGGCGCGCCCAGATATACGGGCCGCCCTCCTGGGGGAAGGCGGTGCCGAGTTCGGCGAAGAGCAGTGCGCTCGGGATGAAGAAGGTGATCGCCAGGATCACGAGCCAGGTAAAGGCCTCGGCGCCGAGTGCAGCCAGCACCCCGATCGTGTCGACCCCAACCAGAGTGCAGATCGTGAAGAACAGGATCTCTCTGCGGCCAAAATTCTTCTGCAGATGGCTCGTCTGCTCGATGGAGTCGGCAGTGAGGTCAAGCTCTTGGGCCTCGGCCTCGGTGATGGTCTCTGACACGTCGTCCTCCTCGTGGTATCAGAGGCAACCTAAGGCTTCGCGGCCCCAGATGGGGGGAGGTCAGCCGATCTGGTGCGCAACTGGGGTGCAGGTAGCATCGGAACCCGGACGGTACTGTGAGGACTTGGCGTTCAGGCCGCTGATGAGAGCAGGAGGACAGCGATGGCTCAGGACCAGACCAAGCGTGGCGGCGGTGGTGGCGAGGACGACGGCCCCGCCGACAGCGCTGGCGGTGGCCAAGAGCGTCGCGACAAGCTGGCAGCCGAGACCGACGACCTACTGGACGAGATCGATGACGTTCTTGAGGAGAATGCCGAGGACTTCGTGCGGGCCTATGTCCAAAAGGGCGGACAGTGATCTGGTCGTCCTCGGATAGACCAGCCAATAACTCGCCACTGACTGGATCCTTCACGCGCTACGCCGACTCGTCGTCGTTCGCCGAGTTCCTGCGCCGCCAGGCTCCGGAGTTGCTTCCGACCGGCGGACTCGCCGGAGGCGCCGGACCGTCTGCGGGCGAGGCATTCGCGCACGGCACCACCATCGTCGCACTGCGATATCCGGGTGGCGTGTTGATTGCCGGGGACAGGCGTTCGACACAGGGCAATATGATCGCTGGCCGCGACGTGCAGAAGGTCTATATCACCGACGATTACACCGCAACCGGAATCGCGGGCACGGCCGCTCTGGCGGTCGAGTTCGCCCGTCTTTACGCCGTCGAACTCGAACATTATGAAAAACTCGAGGGCCTGCCAATGACGTTCGCAGGCAAGGTCAACCGGCTGGCGATCATGGTTCGCGGAAACCTCGGTGCGGCACTGCAGGGGTTCGTTGCGCTGCCGCTTCTGGTGGGCTACGACCTTGATGATCCGAACGCTAATGCGGCCGGCCGCATCGTGTCCTTCGATGCCGCTGGCGGCTGGCACATCGAGGAGGAGGGGTACCAGGCGGTGGGGTCAGGCTCACTGTTTGCCAAAGCCTCGATGAAGAAGTTGTATCCTGCTGTGACAGAAGCGGATTCGGCGTTGAAGGTTGCCGTCGAGGCACTCTATGATGCCGCCGATGACGATTCCGCCACGGGTGGACCGGATCTGGTCCGGGGTATTTTCCCGACGGCAGTCACCATCGACGCCAACGGCGCGCAGGAAGTGACAGGGGAACGCATCGAACGGCTTGCCCGCGAGGTGATCGCGGTCCGTACGCGCACCGATGAGTTCGGGCCGGGGACGGGACCGAGCAACGTAGCCCCGCGGGCGGACTCATGAGCTTCCCGTATTTCATCTCTCCCGAGCAGGCGATGCGGGAGCGCTCGGAGCTCGCGCGCAAAGGTATCGCCCGGGGTCGCAGTGTGGTGACGCTGGCCTATGCCGG